>Ga0315282_10000366_pt1 | contig 90446 bp, 115 predicted proteins | sample YL17G07_20_MG_FD_203693 | JGI IMG/M metagenome (GOLD analysis project Ga0315282, IMG submission 203693) | Sediment microbial communities from Yellowstone Lake, YNP, Wyoming, USA - YL17G07_20 | ecosystem: Environmental > Aquatic > Freshwater > Lake > Sediment | place: USA: Wyoming | collected...
CAAAATTATCAAACATTACTCTTGCAGTATTTTTCGGTTTGATGATTGCTGTTTTAGTTGTTAATGGCCTGCAGATAGATAAAATATTAAGATACTCTTTAATGGCGATTTTTACATTAGGTGTAGTTGGATTAGTTTTATGGAAATTCAGAGACCACATCACTCAAAAATGGATTGAAGAAACATGGAGCTTTTCAAAGATGCTGATCCCATTATTGTTTATAGGGGTTTTCATTGCAGGATTTATTATGCCTCTTCTTCCTCAAACTCTAATAGAAAGCTTAGTGGGACATAATACTCTGCTCGGAAACTTAATTGCTTCAATATTTGGAGCATTTATGTATTTTTCAACATTAACAGAAGTTCCAATATTACAGGCTCTAATTGCTAAAGGAATGGCTTCAGGTCCTGCTCTTGCATTGCTTCTTTCAGGACCTTCTTTAAGCCTTCCTAGTATGCTTGTAATAAGGAAAGTTCTTGGAACAAAGAAAACTATTGTTTATGTTGCACTTGTAATAGTTTATTCTACAATTGCAGGACTGATTTTTGGCTTGATTTAAGCTATCACTCAATCTCGACAATCCTTAATTTGCCACCTCTTTTCTAGTGCCACAAATCTCTATATTTGCCTGTGCCACTTTGCCATTTTGAGAGCTCTTTCAGCGTCGAATGTGCATAATTAACAGCAGAAATCTTAGTGGCAGATTTGCCTGTTTATTGGAATACCTGGAAATATGCCTACAGCCACCTCTCTCCCAGTGGCTGGAATGTCTATATTCGACAGTGGCTCTTTCGTATTTTTCGGCATTTTCAGCGTCGATATGTCCTATTTTAAGCCCAAAAATGCACTGGCTGGAATGGGCTATTTCTTAGAAGTCTTTAAAATTTTATGAATCTTGGTTTTGAGTGTAATTTGGCACTTCTTTCCTAGTGCCAATATCCTTATATTTGGGGGTGCCAATCTGCTGTTTTTGTGATGTTTTTCCGTCGAGCATACAGAAATTAAGCCTGAATTCCTAGTGCCAAAATTGGCTATTTTTTCTTTTTCATACTTTGAACTTCAGAATGAATGTCATTTGTTACTTTTTCCACATCTTTGAAATAATTTTGAAGTTCCTGGATTTCTTTGCTCATTTTTTCCTGCTCTATTTTGCTTTTCTGCCTTTCTTTCTCCAGTTCATCCTTTAATTTTGTAAGCTCTGTTCCTGTAAACTTGTTTTCCAGCTCTTTTTCATCAACCCCTGCTCTTGAAATATAAACATCAGGCATTCTGGATGAAAAAGCCCAGCCGTATCTTATGCATAATTGCTGCCTGTTCATCTTGTCAGCATAATAAGTTGCTGAGCTGTGCCTGAATAAATGATAATGAATAGGTTTTTTCAAAACCCTTTTTCCAGCATCATAGAGAAATCTTCTTGCAGTATCATATTGCGTGGTAAAAACAGGATCTTTTGATTTTATTCCTTCCTCTATCCTCTGGTTTATGAAATCCCTTACAGCATCCAAGCTGTATTTCCAGAATAAAGTAACTGTCCTGCCTTTTGTTTTGCTGTACTCTTCTTTTAAGACTATCTTGGCAAAATTCAGATTTCCTTCAGGCAGTATAATGTCTTCATATCTTATATTATGAAACTCCTCTGCTCTAGCCCCAGAATCAAACAGAACAGCCACAAGGAACCGTTGTTCCTTGGTTTTGCACTCTTTATACAGCTTTTCTATATCTTGCTCTTTCAAATAATCAGGAGTTCTTATTATATCATGAGTATCAAGCCACCCGACTAATTCAAGCGCTTTTGCTTCTCCTATTTTCCACCTGAAAAATATCTTTATGGCTTTTTTAATATCTGCCTGAGTACTCCTGGAATAGGCGCACCCTTTTAGTTTGCTCTTAATCTCGCCTTTGCTTAGCTTCTTTTCAAATTCTTCTATATCCTTCATATTCACTTTTTCGATTTCTTTCCCAAAAAATTCCAAGGGCATTCTTAGCAAATCCAGATATTTTGTCTGCCTGCTTTCTCCTATTTTCTTGCCCCTGTTGACTTTTCCCATCTCTAATTCATCAAGAAATCTTCTCAAATCTTTTTTCACAGAATCAGGGATTTTCCACTCATTTAAAGACTTTATCCTCGTATTTAAGCATCTGTCGTGGATTTCTATCTTTTCATTCATACTGTTAAGTACGACTGGGAAGCTTTTAAATCTTCCCTTTTACTGTGAAGATTACTCACACGCCCGAACCAGGCTTTTGTCTTTGTTTTATTATTAAAAGAAATATGCCATAACTTATCATGGCAACAAGCATACTGGCAATAATATCTATAATATGATGGACGCCCGCATATACTCTTGCAATTCCAATTAGTAATGCAATAAATCCAACAATAAGGCCATATTTTTTTGAAAAAGGCAAAAGCGATGCCGCGATTATTGCAGCAAAAAGAACATGATCTGAAGGAAAACCATTATCTGCTGAATGAGGAAATAATGGTGCTGTATTGTCCACGACAAAGGGTCGAGGATTATAATAAAGTGCCCCCGCTAATAGAGCAAGAATAATAGAAAGGAGTGCAATGATCATCGTGCATAGAATTAGTTTCTTTTTTTCCTTTGTGCGGATAAAATATACGCCATAAATAAATACGGGCACAATGGTAAGATACTGCGCAATTACTATAATGATTAATGAAAAATAATCCATGTTTATATTAAGAAATATCAAATTTAAACCTTTTCAAGAAAGAGCGAATGAATTGAGCACTTGACGAATCAATTGAACACGCGGAGAATGAGATGTTATAACAATCCTCTGCCGCTGCATTTTTTCATAAACGGGCTTCGGCCATATTCCAAGTCAGCTTCATCAGGCATATAGGCCACATGCAAGTCATCTTTTTGCATATACTGCAATGACAAGAATCTGTTTTGCCCCAATCTGAAAGATATCATGTGGCTTTTTCCGATTATTGTGGCATGCTGGCATTTTACATAAAATGGAGTTATCCTGGTGGTTATCCTTTCTTTTTTTGCTTGCTCAATCTTGCTATCGCCAGCATAAAGGGTAAATCCTTTTTTCCCGTAATTTACAACTATTCTATTTGGAGTTTTGCCAAAACCAATAGTTACCTCTTTGTTTATGATGTCTGAGATTTCAGCCATATTATTTGGGATTTATGCAGGTTTTTAAGCATTATGTCGATAAAGAAGATTTTCAGAACTAGGTTGAGATTCGAAAATTTAATCAGTCAAATACGGTCCTGTTTTTGAGAAGTTTCAAGATAATTAAGCTCTTTAATTTGATTCTTGAAGTTTTCAAGAATTGCTGTGAGATGGGCTGGAACAAATTTGATCGATCCTGCGCATTCATGCCCTCCGCCGTTGACATTTGCGGCCGGAAGATCCTTCTTCAATCTTTTGATTATTTTTTCAATAGGCAGAACTGGCTTGGTCGCTCTGACAATGATCATATCGCTCAGATATCCTATAGTTATATGGGGCATCTCTTTTTCAGCAGACACGATATCGTGAATCATTCCAACAACTTTTCCGGGGGCGGGATATTTGAATCTTACAGTGTATTTTTCAATGTCAATGCTTGAAAAGATAACCCCTTCAATTTCCTGAGTTCTTAGATAAGGCATTGTTGATTGGAGCTGGGTTTCAACCCCATTTCTGACTTCTTCGCTGATTGTCTTTACAAATTCTTTATTGCTAAAAACTTGCTCGTAAAGCCCTTTTCCAGCATCAAATCTTAGATTATAAGCGATAAAGTCAATCACGACGCCCATTTCTTCAATCTCTTTTTTAGTTTTTCCGGAGTTTTTGATGTATTCTTCTGTCTCAGCTATCGCGCATCTGTCGCTTACGGCCGCAACAGCGGGCAAAATTGGATTGTCATATTTGTCAAATACTAATCTTGCAACCTCATAGGCCAGCATTCCCGCGCTTGTCTGGCTGTCTAATCCTTCAATGTAAGGATTAAGATGAACAGAAACATAATCATCCACTGCGGTTTTTTTATGCTCAATATGAACAGGATTATGATGATCGACAACAATAACCTCGAATCCCAGGTTGTTGATTGTTTTTATCCCTAAAACATCTTCAGGAGTGGAGCCATTGTCTAAAACAATGACTAGCGGCTTTTTCTTCCCATGCGACTCAATGATTCTTTTAGTCAAAACAACATCTCTGAAAACGTCCCCAATTTCATAGAACGGGGCCTTGCTTGGACTCCTGTATAAATTATGTACTGGATTTACCCCGATTTTTTCCATAAGGCTTCTGCATGCTTGTTCGATGCATAATCCAGCGATTATCCCATCGGAGTCTGCATGATGCCTGATTAGGATAGACTGATTTTCTAAAACCGCTTTTCTTAATCTTTCGGCGATTTTATAAAAATAGGGCTTGAGTTTTTGATATCTTTCTGATTTAATGCTGAACTCTCTTGGAATTGGCTTGCTGTTTTTGTCAATTATCTCTTGAAAATCAGATTCATTGACTTTGGTCATTCTGTCAATCTCTATCTGGAGCTTGTCCGCCCTTTCATTGACTTCCCCTTCCAGCAGAACAACATCGTCTGCATGAAAATTAGAATCTTTTGTGACGGCTTCTACGCTGCCATAGCCATCGCTGACAATAAAAACTACCGGGCCCGGAACCGACCTGTGCATGATTTTCACTATGCCTGAGAAATAATCCCCATCCTGCAGCTCAATAATTCCAGTGGCTTTTCCGCCGTCCCGTATCTTTGGAAAACGCTTGAATCCCGCGTTAAAATTGCCCTTCATTCTTTTATCAAATTTTTTAAAAGGTTTCATTTTTGATATTCATTATGTTCATTGAATAAATCAAACAAATTAGGAGATTTAAATCTTTTTCTTGAAAAGATTGCCAATTTTATTGGCATATGAACCTATTATTGAAGGTTTTTCTTCCCATACAAACTCCTCTTTTTTAACATCTATAATACTGCCAAGCCCATATTTATTTAGGACTTTTTGAACATATTCTCTTGAATAAATCTGTTCAGAAAGACTTTGTTTATCAATCGGTTCTAAAGGAATAATCTTATTTGCCATTAGTTCAGCCATATGAACCATTTTATTAGTTCTAATATCTACAATAGCCAATGTAGATATGAAGTTTTTTTTAAAGTTATAAGAAGCTGCAAAAGGTCTAAGGCTTATTTTATATTCTGATTCCAAATCTTTTTGTTTTTTAATTATACAATTATATTTATATTTTGTATCTGAATCTGGAAAAATATTATTCCCCCATAGACTTAGTATTACTTCATCTATTCCCCGATTAAGTGGTTTACCTGTTCTCTTAGCAAGTTCGGCTAAATTGCATATTTTTTCATATTTGTAAACAGATTCTTGTTTGAAGTCCATACATTCAGCAGAATATTTATGAATCCTAGAAGGTATTGCTGCTTTTAATTTATATAATACCTTAAGCATATTGTAAACAGTTCCCTTTTCCAGGCCCCATGAATCATCTATTCGACCATCAAGGACCATTTCTTTCATATGATTACTAATTTCATTGATATGCGCTTTTCCATCTTTGCATCTTGTCATCCACCAGTTTTCAGCAGCTTTTTTGCAAGATTTCATAAATGGATCTATGTCTCCAAACCACTCAAGCAAATAAGGAAAAGAAGTTGTCATTTTGAGAGATTTGTCTGTTTCACCATGCAAATGATTTGTTAAAAGAGTTTTATGTTTGTCTTGATAGGTCCCATCATTGATTATGGTTGAAAAATAATCGTAAATGATGCACTCATCCTCTAATAATTCTTCAAAGTTTTTCTCACTAGAATTGGTAACATTTTCTGCATCAAAAACAGCAACACCTTTTGTCAGGTTTGTGTCTGTTTTCTCAATATAATCCTGCTGCCCTTTTTTGTATAAATTTGATATTTTTGTGACTCTTGCATATATATAATCCATATTTTTTTCTTTGAAAAAATGGTCTGTTAATTCCCTTAAAAAAGGCTTTAGATTTATGATTTTGTCAGGTTTTGGGGAATCTGAATCTTGTGAAGGGCCTTTTCCAAGCGCTTTGCATCTTGCAATTTTTGACATCAAACATCTTCTTGCAGCATTATAATATCTATAACTAAAATACAAGCCAGTCAGATTGTTATCAGGGACCCATTCTTTGAATTCTGGATTTATTCCCTCTAATGCTCTAAAAAAATCCCAATTTTCAGGCGCTACAGTGTTTCCCAAAAGCCAGTTTCTATGCTGGCCATAGCTTAAGGTCTGCATCCCCTTGTCCTGAATGCATGATTCAAGAACATTCTCCATTTCAATGTATTCTTTTTTTGAAAAATCGCCAGTTTGCTTCAATATTATGTCTTCCAAAGAAGGCTGATACTGCTCTTTTGAGTTTAATACGCCCCTTATTATCAAATTCCTGAATTTTGGAATATATTCTCCCTTATTGTTCACTTCGTGCAAGATATTTTTGGAATGCATGTATCTTGGCTCTTTTTCCAAAACAGCTTCCTCAACTTCTTCAAGTGTCTTGCTTATGCACTCTTTTTTAAACAAGACCATGTCTCCGACATTTACATCTCCTAATCTTTTTTTGATATGCTCCCCCTCATTTATTTCGACTTGAACATAGTTATCAGAATCCAAAATGCAATTTCCCGCTGTTGTGCTTATGAATTGTTTATTAAAAGCCATTTTGTTTATCTTATTCAGGGTTTTTTAGAGATTTGTTATTTCCTTATCACGCCCTAATATACGCTGCATACGTCTTTCTGCTTTTATGAGTATTTGTCTAGCCCTTTCCTGACTGACTTTAACAGTTTTTCCTATTTCTCTATAAGTCTCCTCATTTTCGCTGGCAAACCCATAACGCAATCTTATCACTTTGGCCTGTTGAGGTGATATCATTTTAAGCGCTTCCTCAACTTTCTGAGTAATATACTTTTTATCGTCATCTAAATTGATATCCGGAGACGGCAAGCTTTTTGGATTTATTGTGCTTAATGAGACAATTTCAGGCATAGTCAATTCTTTTTTCGCAATATACTTTTTAGATATGTTCTTGCTTAATTTTTTCAGTTCCTCTGGAAAGACATCTTCTTCAAGCAAGAAAGCCCCTTTATTTCTATAAAAATCGCATATCTTATGCTGAGTCTCTTTAGAAGGATAGAGGGTTAGTCTTTCATAATTACCATAAGTCCCATAGCCCAAGCCTATTTGTTCAGAAGCTTTCTCTACCGTTAAGCCTAATTTCTCTCTGGCTTCGACTAATGCAGAATTTTTCAGTCTTGCTTCCAAACGAAGGCCGAATGTTTTTGTATAATTCTCTTCCATTTCTAAAGAACAAGCTGAGGCGCCTGCCAAGCCACCACCTCTTTAAACCTTTTGATATATTTTAATTTTCTTTTCCATTTTACTTATTTCCTTAAGCGCTTCTGTACTTTCTAATTCACAATTTATCCAGTTTATTGAGCCATTCACATCTTTAAGTGCCTCAAGACTTTTTGATTCATGATCTTTCTGGTAAGCTTTTGAATACTTTTTTCTAAGCACTTCAAAACCCTTCAATCCAAGATTATCTTTACGGTTTCCTAAAAGTTTTATATAGAAAATATTATTTATGAAATCATACTTTGTATCCCTGTAATAATCACCATTATAGTTATCAAATTGGATATATTTTTTATTCTTTGCCAGGCTCATGTCATATATATTTCCATGAAATAGTTCATCAAAAAGGGATGTATTACCTTCAGCTTTGGTGTCATATTTAGGTCTTAACCAATTGCAAATCTCAATATGCTTTCCATTCTCTATCTTTGAGAACTGCCCTCCTCCGCCAAGATAAAAGATGTTATTGACATAAACAATATCATTTATATCCCAACATGGGTCTTCTAATTCAATTTTAGGAGACATTATCAATTTATTTGAAATAGCATCATAAATTTCCATTTTTGGATTTGACATTCTTTCTCCTCTGTCAAAAATGACAATTTTATCTTCTAAATGTAATTTTTCTTCCATTTTCATTAGATTGATTTAGCCAGTAATATTATATTCACCAACTTCTTTTTTTAATTCCTTGATTTTTAGATAAGATTGTATATCTTCATTAATCACCTTTTCTTTAATAAAATATTCAAGTCTCTTCTGAACATTTACTAACTTTTCAAATCCTTCAATCATATACTGTAATTTATCCTTAGAACTTTTATGTTGCTCATATAAAGATGCTTCAATATAATGACCACATATCCACTTATTTCTGCCATGTTCTATTAGGATAGTCTTAGGATTAATAGAATAATCGCCTTCTCTTATCAATTCTTCTAAAACGGAATGAATTTCTGGAGAAAGTTTGTTATTACGAATAGGTTCTAATCTCAATAAAAAATTTTGCCAGCCTTCCCAGCCTTCTGGAGTTTTATTTTTAAACTTATTTTTTAATTGGATATCTTTCTTCAAATCAAAATAGACCCCATTTTCTTCAAGTAAATACATTGCAAAAAGATTTTCTCTATTCCCAGTAGATAAGCTAAGAACATCTAATAGTACTATTCCTTTTCTGCGACCATCATTTATTTTTATTTCATAAATCCCTTTTATTTTGTTCCCCAAGCGTTCTTGCTGGAAAGATAGTTCATCTTGCAAAATTGAAGTTGAAAAGCCATCAGGAGTCTTACCTCTGGGATCTTTTAAAATTGCACTATCAAATTTGTAGACTAAATTGAATCTATTAGACTTTATGTGTTTTAAGAAGTCTATTAAATGCTTTGGACTTTCCAGGTCCTCGTTTTGAGGATTTGCCTCCAAAAGATATTAAGGGAATGGGGTTTACATTAGGATATTATAACGCAACAGACCCTTGCAGTATTGGAATAATACATCCCTTTGAGAAAAGAGTTTATTTTGAGTATGATAAAGAAAAATCAAAAAATCGTAAGGGCGAAGACCCTTTTGGAGATATTCTAAGCAAAATTGAAACAGTTCTTAAAAAAAGAGGCTATAAAGTAGAATATGCAACAGGCTATGTTTCTGATGGCTGGAACCTTAATGATATTTGGGACTGGGATCGTACCAAAAATAAAAAGTAGGCAGATCTGCCACTAAGATTTCTGTTATTAATTAAGCATGTTCGACGCTAAAATTGCCAAAAAATCGCTAAGTGGCACAGGCAAATATAGAGATTTAAACCTTTTTAGTAGAAACAGGGTTCTATGCTAGGCCATGGTCGAACTCGGATCAGAAGTACTACACCCGGGTTTACAAAACCGCAGTTTTGTCGTCAATAAAATTTACGCCCGAACCGAGATTCGAACTCGGGTTAGAACCGTGACAGGGTTCTGTGCTAGGCCACTACACTATCCGGGCAATGATGATATGAAAAAATATTATACCTATTTAAAAGTTTTGAGGTAATGTTTTGGACGATGTAAATGCTTAAAAATGATTAAATGCGAATAAAATGTACAATGGAAGAAAATTTAGCCAAAAAGCTTGAAGAAGACTTGCATGCGTATATCGATAAAAAGAACAAGTTCTTGTTAAGGCTGCTGTTCGATAACGATTATGATCTCTGGCATGGCAATAGTTCTGGAACTGAATTAAAAGTTGTAAAAAGAGTTGATGATGATTGGGAGCCAGTCGCGGATATAAGCATAATAGAAAAAAAATTGGATGGAAAAATATACAGCGATTTAAAATCCCTTAAGAAGGTCATACATTCATTTGCGCATAAATATAATGTGTCTTTAAGCGAGGCATTAGCAAACTATATTAATTAAAAATATTAATAATTCTTATAAAAAATGGAAAGCTTTGCAAAGAGATTTGACAGAAAGATTGAATCAATAAAAATGTATTGCGGCGCTAATTTAGAAAAGAAGCTCAATAAGGAATCTCTTAATTCTCCAAAACATTTTCCAAAATATTACCATGACAAGAATGGAACTCTAATAGAAGTTGCTCCAGGAGTGTATAAGAGACCATGTGTCAGGACTTTTGAGCTTCCAAGACCGCATCCAAGCAAGTATTATTTCTGAATTTATTTAAAATTCCCTTGAAGAATAAGTTATTTAAACCGGGATATTTTTGAAGGGAAATGGCATTTCCTAGAATAGGCCTTGATTTTGATGGCGTGACTACAAACACGCCGAGATTGAAAATAGAAATTGCCGCGCAGAAATTCGGCATATATCTGTCATCCAAAGACATAAACAAGAAGGATTGCATTAAGAAAGGATTTACAGAGCAAAAATACCAGCAGCTGCAGGAGATGTTATATTCTTCTTATAGACTCAGGCCCATGATGGGCGCTATAAAGTATATGCAGAAATTAGACAAAGAAAAGCAGTATATGAGGATAGTTTCGTACCGAAAGCAGTTTGGAAAAAAGATAATCTACAACTTCTTATCCAATTACGGACTCGGCCATCTTGATCATATCTGCACTGACAGCAAGCCAAAAAGAGATTTCTGCAAAGATCTTGATGTTTTCTTCGATGACAGATTGGAGCATCTTTTGAATATTTCTAATGATGTGAAGCATCTGTTTTTATTCTCAAAGCCATACAACGAAGATGAGAATTCTCCTTTGGTAAAAAGAGTGTCTTCCTGGAAAGAATTTTATGAGGCAGTGCAGGCTTTAAGCGCTGCCGCCCCTATTTTACTTTAAGACTTTTCCTGTCTGCATGAACCACAGGATCAAGTCAAGCTCAGCAAGATTTGTTAGGGTATCATGTGCAAGTTTTTTGAGTTCATCCTCAATCTTCAGATATTCTTTTTGATTTAAAGTTTTGACAGGCTTGATAATCTTGCTGTTTTCCAAAGATCTCAGAATATGCCTGTCAATTATCGCGACATCTTTCCTTCCGATGTTTCTCAAAAAATGAGATGCTTCTTTCATTCCGATGCCTTTGAAATTGGTTATAAGGTGTTTTCTGGCTTCGAATGATTTCATATTCTTGATTTCACTTAGCACATTATATTTTTCCTGAGCTAATGAAATGTAATGCGCTCTTTTGTTTGGAAATCTGTATTTCAGCTTTTTCAGCTCTTGAGCCAATTCTTTTTCTGTTAATGTTCTGAACCCGGAGCCTATTGATTTCTGGCATTTTATCCCAGACTCGGCAGAAGCATTAGCGGTAAGCATGCAGAAACAAAGCTCTGAAAAATGCTGATTTGACGGGAGCGATGAAAAAGAAGACAATTTCCTGTTTACTTCGGACATCAGCTCCTTGTTTTTCTTCAGCTCTTTTACTTTTTTTATAAGATCCATTTGAATCTCTCGAATTTTAGAATCGTTTTGCCAATTTATTGCTTTCGCTTTGATAAGCCCTGATTGCAGATTTAAGATTTGCCATTGAAGGCACTTCCTCATCTTCTTCTTTAAGGCCCATCTTCGCATACATGTCTTTCCTTTCATAAAAATCAATTTGGCCATTGCCGTTCTTGTCTGCGGCAACTTTCACAGCACTGTAAAAATAATCATAATCTTCCCGAGATTCCTGAACTATCTGCAGCTGCCTTATCGGATTGGATGTTTTTGTTATAGCAACAGACATCAGATAAGTCGCGATGCTCACTGAAACAATGGCGCTGTAAGCTATGCTGCCCATTATTTTCAGCAGGCCTTTAGAGTCATTCCCATCCAGCTCTCTTGCGAATCTGCCTATGTTATAAAATGGTATAAGTTTTTCGATCATTGCATTTTTTAAAGAAAAATAGAAGTATATAAGGCTTGCTGTTAATATTCAGAATTAGTTAGCTGTTAATTTTCAATCTTTCAAAATATTTTGCAACTTGATCTATCCTTTTAATGCTAAGTTTATCTATTTTTGAAAGAGGAATCTTGATTTCTAATTTTCCAGTGTTCTCTTCAGAATCAGCTGAGCCAAATTCCAGCTCCGCCCCTATTGGAGATTGATATCTGAGCCATGCAAATCTGTATTTTTCTAATGCCTCATCTAGAGAATTAACTACATGTTCACTAGTCCATGACCATCCAGGCCCATTATCGCCATCTGTGTCTCTTACAAAGCTGTATGATGCCTTTCCATTCTCTCCGATGATTTTTGCAAGATCCCGGAATACTTTATGTATTGGCTCATAAAAAGATGAAGGGCATTTAAGAAGGCCTTTTCCGTCCCTTCCAGCATAACCATATTTGTTTTCATTCCTGTATATTATCCCATGGCCATGCTTGTCCCCCTTTTCAATTGCGATGGATCCAATTGTATCCTCCATGAAGCCATGAAAATCCTCCTGCTTCAGAAATATGCTGAAATTGAAATAAGGGTAAACAGTGCCTTTTTTTGACTCGAAATATCCCTGTTTTTTCTGCCTCAATAACTCTTCTGTGATGGCATGTTTAGTTCCGAGAATCTTCAGTATGGACATTCAGCAATAACAAAATTTCTCTTTTTAAGGATTATTGCAGAAGATTGATATATTTTTTAATAATCTTTTATTGTTTAATATCGATTATTTGCAGGGTGAAAAAGGCATTCTCCACAAGAGATCACATGGCTTTTTCCGCCAAGAGGCCCTGTCTTTATAGTATTGCAGTCATATCCTTTTGGAGCAAAACCGCAATTTTTTCTTTCAAAGTCATTCGGACAATATGAACTTATTATTCCGCCAGAAGTCTGAGATGGCGGAAAGCATTTGCCTTTTTTCTCATCAAAGAATTTGCTTTCAAGTGTCATTTTATCCTATTTATCCAAACTTTTTGTAATTTTTATATGTTTCTCAAAAAGTCTGAAAAGATCGTAATCTTTCATAGACTTGACCATCTCCTTTTCAAGAGCTCTATAAATTTTATCATGCTCTTTTTTTATCAACTGCTTTATACAATCGTTATTAATGCATAAATTAAGCTCGTTTTCAAGGTCGATAATATCTTCAATCTTATTCCTATCAACGCTATAGAACAAATCCTGCAAAAGAACCATGGTCTTCATGATATAATCTGGCGGATTTATGTAAATCAGGCCTTCAGCTTCAATTGCTGGCTCTGAGAAATTGCTTTTTTTATAGCTCTTGCCAAACAATTTTTTGAATATGTCAAGTTTCTCCCATATTCTTTTACCTGATCCGGCAAAAGGGCAGAAATTCAAATGACTTTGCGCCTTCAATTCCGGCTTTGTATAAAACCTTATTTCCGGCTGAACTCCAGTCTCTTCGCTGAATATATCGCTAGCACCATGGAGAATTATCTCCTGCTCCTCGCCATATGAAACTCTTAAAGAATATGTTTCAAAGTCTATGCTATTCATATAATCTCTTATTATATTATCAAATTCTTCTGCTGTGTTCTTATCATGCATTTTTCGCTTTTCATCATGCATTCCCTGGACTAATCCGCTTTCAGACTCCTTCCTGCGTTTCATGAAAGACAGATATTCTTTTTCTTTGTCCTCTAATGAATAAATAGTATAAGTCCGCTTGTCATTGTCATCAAAAGCAGAATAATTCAGCTTTTGTATCTTGATAGGTTTTATCATTTTATTTTATCTCAGAACTCGCCGAGTCGAACCACCCATCTTTTTCAGAGATATTGGGCTTTTTAAAAATTGCTGTAATTAAAAAACTGGAGAAAGCTTCCCCATTTTAGAATATAAAATCCCGGTGCCCAGATTCGAACTGGGGCTATAAAAACAGGGCACTAGGACTTGTCATCCCTATAAATTTTATTAAAAATAAATAATCATACCTTAAATCAAACTTCTGGAACTTGGGGGAACTCACACTACCAAACTTTAAACTTTATTTCTTCAACTTCTTAAACAGAAAATAACCTATTCCGCCAATAAACATAGCAAGAAAAACATAAATAGCATAATTAGGAAAAGGCGGAGCTAATTGCGCATTCAAAGGCATAGTGCTTATTACTTGAGGCTTAGATAATGAAGAAAAAAGCAATCCTATTCCGCCAAAGGCGAGAATTGATGTTACAACACTTTCAAGACTTTTATTAGCAATTTTTTTAGGTAATGTACTTAATTCCCTTTTTACTCTTTTTGCTTCTTCTAGTTGTCCGGTTAATTCATACACTTTATAGGCATCTTTTAGTGCATAAGGTGATTTTTCAGAAACCCCATATATCTCCAGTTTTTCCCCAAGCTTTTTCTCAATGGCTTGAGCTTCTTTAGTTTTATCCATCTTTCTCAAATAGTCTGTAGCTTGAAGAACTACATCAAAATTGGGAAGACTAACTTTCATATACTCTTGCACAATATCTCTCCATTCGTTTATTGCCTTATCATATAATCCTGCACTATCAAATGATTCTGCCGCTTTAATCAGATGCCCCACCCAATTTTTTGATTTAGCAAGTTTTTCATAATTCTCTCCTTGAAGTTCATAGATAGCACTTCTTGTTTTTGGATTCAACAGCTTTTCTTTTTTAAGAATTCCTTGAAGATATTCTAGTTTATCTGGTCTTTTCTTTATAGATTTCCTAATCTGTTCTAGGCTCATACCCTCTTTTTCCATATTTCTTAGAATGAATTAAACTTTTTAAATATTGCTACTAAAAATCAGCCTGAGTTTGATGCCTGCATGGGGACTCAATGCCCTCGCCGAGCAAAACGAAACGTGTTATGTCCAATCTATTTCTTCAGCGTATAGATTATATAAAAAAGGATCCCGGCGCCCAGATTCGAACTGGGGACCCCCCGGGTTCAGCATTGGCTGGCCATATTTCATCCTGTTCCCTGTGGGAAAGTATATATGGCGAATTTTTCTACAGCCGAGTGCTCTAACCATTGCTCCTTCTGTCGAGTTCTCGACGAAAAGTCTGAGCTACGCCGGGATTTTAGTATGAGTAAAAGTAGATTTAAATATCTTTTCCCAGGATTTTTTCTTTCTAGGATAGAAAAATTCAGCCGATTACTTCACAAGCTCGACTTTTGCAGGCTGCTGCTCTTCAGTCAATATGAAGATAGAATTTGATTTTGATTCTTTCATCATTCCGCTTGCAGTCTGATAAGTCGCGATTGCAGGCGAGACTTCAAGCCTTCCAATCACAGAAACTTTGCTGTAGACAATATAAGAGAGAATGAATTCCTCTTTCTTGGCGACATAAGGAATGTCCCAGATCACTGAATGCTTCTTTATTTCAGCAGGCTTGATTGTTCCGAATTTGTCCGCTAATAATTCAGTGAATGGCGGAATCGATTCAATGATTTTCAAGTGCGAGCATTCTTTGCCCTTGTTCTTGACAAATAAAACTATTTTGACTGCGAATTGGCCGCCCTTTGTCCTTATTCTTAATGCTTTTTTTCTGACATAAATCTGCTTTCTTGTCAATGCGCTGACAATCAGATAGCAGATTATGATTATTATTAAGATAATCCATGGCCAAGCGTAATTTGTCGTTAGCTGGGCTGTAAAACTGTCATTTGGATTTAATTTTCTGTTCCATTGATAGATATAATCGCTTCCTTCTCTTGTCACAGAATCAGCAGGGACATTCGAAGTAGTCAGAAGGCTCTGCAAGAAGTTTCTTTTTGCTGTTATCTTGACATCTGTCGGAGTATTCCCGTCATTCGTCTTAGTTGTGATCAGTTTTTCTATGAATGTTGAGCTCTCAACGCTTGAATTTGTTGTTATCAGGACATTTGATTCTAATATCATATCTCGGATAAAGCTTACCTCAGCCTCATTATTCACTATCAAAGAGACTTTCAAATTGTAAGTTCCAGCTTCTTTTGAAAGTTTTTCAGCTTCAAGAGGGATTGTAACTTCCTGCGATGAAACAGGGCTCAAAGTTATATTTTCAGCATAGCTGAAAAGAGTAGAATCAACGTTTAGCTGCCCGTCCAGGCTGATATTCTCGGCGTTTTTTATTTTAAGAACAATTGACTGGTCGGTTGATTTTACAGAAGTCGGAGCCTCCAAGCTTAGAATATCTTTTAGGCTGACAATTTTTATGATGATATTATCCTCTTGCGGCGCTGAACTTTGCCCTTTTATAAAATACTTGAAAGACCAGTCTCCGTAATATCTGTTTCTTTCGCTTGCTTTAGGAAATATTCCTATCTGTATTGTTTTAGTTTCTCCCCCGCCAATTGAGTAAGGCCCCTTGGGATATATCATGATATTGAGCAAAGTGTCAATGGTGAAATAATCTCCAGCCCCTTTATTGGTTATGTTCAAGTCATAAATTGCTGGAAGCGAAAGCTCCCTTACCACAATCTTGTTAACAGCATATTTTGAAATCTCAAGATCTGCAGAAGCGAGATTTATGGATATTATGGAAAATAAGAACAATGCTAAAACTCCGAATATCAATCCCCTTTTCATTATTCCAAAAACTGAAAATTGTTTAAATACTTTTCCTTTATCTCTTTATTCCTTCCAAAGCAAGGAATGCTTTAGTCTGCGCGACCAATTCATCCAATTCCTGCGCAATTTTGTCTTCATAGTCCTCTATTCTTCCATGAATCACATATCGGTCATATAATCCCCTGAGAAATTTCAAAAATGATGTGGATTCCCACTTGTTTTCATAGTCTTTTTCAAGCACTGCCTTGACTTTTATCTCCAAAGACCCTTTGTTGACTTTTATTTTTATATTGTCCTTGGCAACTTCAACATTGGACATTCCGAGAATTCTCCATTCAACCTTGAGTATAAACCTGAAATAGTCGCTTATTTTCCTCATTGCCGTCCATTGTATCTCAACTTCCTTCCCGTCCGGCTTGACTTTTTCAGCATAGCTTTTTTCCTGTATGAAATAATCATGGTCGGTGAGCCAGGTATAGACAAATCTGTAAACTTCCTTAAAATCAAAGACTCCGTCGTGCTTTATCTTGCCTTCCATCACTGAATCTTTTTCAGACATCTTATTGAATCCTCTTTTATATGTCAGAAATGTTTATCATTTCTGAGCATCCTAAAAATCAAGGGTTTGTACCCATTGATTTGTTATATGTACAAATAGAAAGATAAATGACGTTTAAATATTTTCCGACTATTCGAATTCTTCTGAATCTTCAGTTTCTGCATCGGGCTCGCAAGTTTCGCATAGAAGTTTTCCGCCTGAATTATACAAAATTCCGTAGGCTCCGCATTCTTTGCATTCACCCTCTTTAATCCAGCTTTCCTTTCCGGCCAATGCATTCCTTTTTCTATCCATTTTTTCCTCCTCCTCCCTCAATTTCCAATTTTGAGAGGCGATCTCAAAAAGTCCGGGCTCTATCTTTAGAATGTCATTTATAGTGAGCATCCCGATGATATTTCCCTTAAGAGTAACGGGCAACCAGCCGGCCTTTTGGTTTTTCATCCTGACCATTGCTTCAAAAACATCCTTTGAAGGCTGTATTGTCGTGACTTTTCTGAGCATGATGTCTGAAACTTTGATATTTGAAATATTATTTTTCTTGGTCAGCGCCCAGATTATATCCCTTTCAGTCAGCGCGCCCTTTAATTTGCCCTTATCCTCCACAATTATTGTGCCGATGTCCTCATGAGACATAACTTTGGCGCATTGCTGGATAGTCGCGTTTGGCCGCGTGCTTATTATATTCCGGGTCATTATATCCCCGACTTTGATTCCAATTTTCATTTTAGTTGATTATTCTGATATATTCTGACATTGTTTCCAATATCAGGATACTTCTCCCCCACCTTAAGAGCTGAAATGAAAAACTATATAAATAACTAAGCTATATAATGCATATAAGGTATATACCTAAAAGGTCACGACTAACAAAGGGTATATACCTATGAATCAAAATGACAAATGAATTGACGCCAAGAAGGCTTATCAAATTCGGGCATTCTTCATTCATAATCAGCCTTCCGAAAGAATGGCTTGACAAAAACAAGCTGAAACGAGGAGATTTGATATATATGAATGAAGCCGAGAATGAATTGATTCTTTCTACACATAAAAAAGCCGAAAAAGAGGCAAAATTGATAACAATCAATGTTGACAACAAAAACGAAGATCAGATTGTCAGGGGGATAATTTCAGCGTACATAAACGGATTTGACGAATTAACCATCATTGGAAAAAGCCTGAATTCAAACAAAGATATTGTTGAGAAAGCTCTCCAGAATAAAATAGGCATAGAAGTCATAGACCAGTCAAAAAACAGCATCATCGTGAAGAATATTCTTGATTTTAACGCCATCTCATTCAATAAAATCTTTTTGAGGATGGACAATGTGATAAGGTCAATGTTCGAGGATCTGAAATCAGGATTGCAGAAGCCATCTTTCGGCGAATGGCTTGTGAAGGAAATTTACAAGGCAGACACTGAAGTGAACAAGATTTATCTGCTCATATTAAAATTGACAAAAGAATGCAATGAGAATCCTTCACTGATAAGGCTGCTTGGAACTTCAAACAAGGAATTGTTCAGCTCGCAGCATATCGCCTTTGATCTCGAATACATCGGAGATGAGCTGAAAAAAATCGCGAAATTGTTCGCATCTTCACGATTCAAATTAGAGGACAAGGAGCATTTGCTCGAGCTTTTGAATTTCCTGGAAAGCGAGCATAAAGAGCTTATGTCATGCTATTACAATCATGACAAGGAAAAAGCGCATAAAATCTCCGGGGAAAGAAAGCATTTCACCATGCTGTCAAATAAGTTCTTTGAAAAGAAGACATTCCCAAAAAGAGTTGAGATTTGCGAAAAGCTGGAAATTATTTCAGGCTATATCCATGATATTTCTAAGATAATAGGCTACTAAATCCATTTTAGACTCTTTATTAGGTAATTTAGTGTAACTAAACAATAGTAAAAAAGAAAGATTTATAAGTAGAAAATAATAATGATTTTTATGGCTGAAGGTGCAGAAACTCAATTTCCCAATACCTTGAAGAATGACTATTATTCTAGAATCCTGTCTCGTTTAGTAAATTGCCAGGTAGAGGATGTGAAAGTAAACAAGATCTCAAGGTATAAATGGAAGAGCGATGTTACATACACTAAAGACGGAAAAGAAGGCGAAATCTCATTGATGATCAAAAAATTCCCTGACAATGAAAAGAATTCTTTTTATCCAGCCTATAAATCTGACATGTATGAATCAGACATGATCAAATTCTTGAGCAGACCGCCTTTAAACGGGCCGGTCCCGGCAATTTATGACAATATCATCTTTGACAAGGCTCTTTTGATGGAGCATATTCCTGGAGTCACATTATCTGAAAAAGTAAACGATGAAACAGACAAGACTGAATATGTCAAATACATTGACGCGTCAATAAAATCCTATGCCGAACTTCAAAACAAGGCAACGGCAAATAAAAGCCTGCTCAACCAGAACAATAAATCATTGATTTTTATTCCAGACGGAGATTATTTTGAATCAAAATTCATTGAATATGTCAAGGAAATATCCACAAAAAAAGAATTGCCAGGCAAGCTGGAAAAAGAATTGAAAAAAGAATTCTCATCTTTGAAAAATATCCTGACAGGGGATGAATTTGTCCATGGGGATCTGCACCCAAAAAACATAATCATCCAGAACGGAAAAGGGGTCAAAGTTACTTTTCTGGACTTTGCGGACTCTTACATTGGAAATGGCCTTGCAGATATCGCAAGCATGCTGTATTACCCATCCTTTGATTTGAAGAATGATGAGATAAACAATTATCTTAATGTTTACTACGATTCAAAATATGAGGGGCAGACAGTTCCAGAAAAGAAAAATTTTGATTTCATAAACAAATTCAAGCAGATAGCATTCTTCAGGACATTGAGAAGCGCTGCCGGAATAATGTCCTACAAAGATTCAGATCCTATAGCTTACAGCCATGATATGGAAAACAATCCGCAGCATATAGACAATAACTGGTTCTTGAACAAGGCATTAAGCATGAACGAATCTTCATTAGAGGGTCTGCAGGCAAGAATAAAGGAAACATTGCCTAAAGAAATAATTGATAATCTTCAGAATCATCAGCAAAAAATATCTGAGCAAAAAGAAACCTAATTATCAGCGTGTTAAATTCATTATTCAAGTGCTAATGTTCTGAGCACTCGGATAACGACGTTGTTCTGAGCACCAAGAAAACTAAGAGTTTTCTGGGCCAAGGAAATTTGATAATTTCCTGGATCCTTAAAAGCCGATGCTTTTACGGCCCTAAAAAGCTGATGCTTTTTTTGGCGCTGATATTGTTTCAGTCTTTTTCCTGCTCATTCTTGCATTCTTCGCAGAGCATTTTGCCGCCTGCATTATACAGGAGCTCGTAGGTTTCGCATTCATCGCATAATCCTTCGCTTGCCCACACTTCTCCGCTTGCAAGAGCGCTTCTTTTTTTTCGAAGCCCCACAGATTTGAGCTTTTCTTCCTCTTCTTTTATAGGGGTAAATTCCCGAGCTATTTCAAAAAGGCTTGGCTCAACTCTGAGAATATCTTTGATTGTAAGCAAGCCGATGACCCTGCCTTTTACTGTGACTGGCAGCCATCTTACTTTCTTATTCTTCATCTTGTTCAATGCGACATAAATGTCCTCTGATGGGGAGATTGTGAAAATTTGCCGGGTCATAACATCTTTGGCCCTTACTTTAGAAAGATTTTTCTTGAATCCTATCGCCTTTACAACATCGCCTTCTGTGAGAATTCCCTTCAAATTTTGCCCTTCCTTGATGATCAAAGACCCTACATGCTTCACCATCATCTCCTTTGCGCATTGCGCGACAGGCAGGTCAGGCGATACAGAGATAAAACTTCTTGTCATGATATCGCCGACTTTTATCCCGATTTGCATACTCTATCTAAGGTAAAAGTATTTATAAAATTTGTCAATAGCCAATAGAAGTTACAAAAGAGGCTTAAGAATTAAACACAACGATTGCAAGAATAGCAAGAGTTATTCCTATAATCTCCTTTAATCCAAGCACTTCTTTGAATAAGACTAATCCGATGACTGCGATTGCAATAAGATTAAAGCATGTAAGGACCGCGATTGCGACTGCCAATTCCCTTCTTTTGAAAGACATGGCCAATACAACTCCCGCAATCAGATAAAATGCGAAAGCTATAATCATATAAGTCGGGCTTGACTTTTGAGTCCAGTACTTTAGAAAAACATCCCCGCCTGTAAACAGCAAGGCGCTTAATGCTGTGAGAGATATGAATATCCAGTCTATCATGATATAAAATGCATATATTCATTTAATAATTTATTGAATAGAAAACTTTAAAAAAACTTGAATAAGGTTATAATTAGGCTAAGCAGGGTAATAAGGTAAATTTTAATTTTAGAGGGTTCAGCTCCAAAACGGACTGAAATAAATTAAAAAATTACCACCTTATATGTTCAAAAACAAAAATGACTGATAAACAACCAATTTATATTCTTCCTGAGAATGTACAGAGAATGCTAGGAAGAGACGCGCAAAGGAATAATATTCTGGCCGCAAGAATGGTGGCTGACACTGTCAAGACAACTCTTGGCCCAAGAGGAATGGACAAGATGCTTGTTGATTCTATGGGAAACATCACAATCACAAATGACGGAGTTACAATCCTGGAAGAGATTGAAATAGAACATCCTGCCGCGAAAATGCTTGTTGAAGTCGCAAAAACGCAGGAAGATGCTGTCGGGGACGGAACAACCACTGCAGTTGTCTTGGCGGGAAAACTGCTTGAAAATGCCGAAAAATTGCTTGACCAGAAAATCCATTCCACTGTAATCACAAAGGGATATAATCTTGCTGCTGAAAAAAGTCTTGAGATTCTGCAGAGACTGGCGACAAAAATCGGCAAAGATGAAGATAAATTAAAAAGCATCGCTATGACTGCGATGACTGGAAAAAGCGCTGAAACCGCCAAGGAAAAGCTTGCTCAGATAATCGCAAAGGCAGTCTCCCAGGTCATGGAGCAGGATGAAAGAGGAATAACTGTTGATCTTGAAAATATCAAAATTGAAAAAAGAAAAGGCGGAGGAATAGATGATACTGAATTGATCGAGGGAATTGTTCTTGACAAGGAAAAGGCGCATTCTGACATGCCTTCTTTAGTGAAGAATGCAAAAATCGCTTTGCTTGATGCAGCTTTGGAAATCAAAGGGCCTGAGACAGACACAAAAATTTCAATTTCTGCGCCTGAACAGCTGCAGGCTTTCATTGACCAGGAAGAGACAATCTTGAAGAACATGGTTGAAAAAGTTAAGAGAAGCAAGGCAAATGTTTTGTTCTGCCAAAAAGGAATAGATGATGTCGCGCAATACTATCTTACAAAAGCTGGAATATATGCTGTAAGAAGAATTTCAAAATCAGACATGGAAAAACTTTCCAGGGCAACTGGGGGAAAAATAATCAGCAATCTTAATGAATTGATGGAAAATGATTTGGGAAAAGCGAATACTGTTGAAGAGGTAAAAAAAGGAAATGAAGGAATGACTTATGTGAGGGGATGCCAGAATCCAAAGGCTTTGACAATATTGATTCATGGCGGAACAGAGCATGTGATTGATGAGATTGAAAGAGCGATTAGAGACGGCCTTGGAGATGTGGCAGCAACATTGCAGGATGGCAAGATTGTTGCTGGCGGAGGCGCAATAGAAGTTGAGCTTGCAAGGCAACTAAGAAAAGAGCTTACAGTAAAGGGAAGAGAGCAATTGGCAGTAGAACAGTTTGCAGATGCGATTGAATGCATCCCGAAAATCCTCGCGGAAAATGCGGGAATGGACCCTATTGATGTTATCACAGAATTAAAATCAAGGCATGAAAATAATGAGCCGCATGCCGGCTTGAACTTGTTTGACAACAAAATTGAAGACACAATGGCCAGAGGAATAATTGAGCCATTGAAGATAAAGACTCAGGCAATCAAAAGCGCAAGCGAAGTCGCAATCATGCTCTTAAGAATCGATGACGTTGTAGCTTCTTCAAACAAATCCCAGCCAAGCCAAATGCCTCCCGGAATGGGCGGATACGATTAAGGTAAGTAAATGTCATCTCATCAGTCAAATGACGTCACAAATCTGAGAATAATCCATTAAATCTAACACAATAACTATGCATTATCACATTATCCTGACTGAAAGATGCGATTCTGAATGCAAATACTGCTATGAAAAATCATTGAATGAATTTGGCAATGATTTAGACAAGAAATTCAAATTTAATTTCTCAGAGCCTGAAGAATCCATAGTTAACATAGGCAAGCTGAAAGAATTCATTTCAAAAGACAAAAATCCAGTCATCATTTTCTACGGCGGAGAGCCTTTGCTTGAAATCGAAAAAATAAAAGCAATCATGGACAATATTGATGTTCCATTCAGAATGCAGACAAACGGAAAGCTTCTTGACAAAATCCCATCCAGCTATCTGAACAGAATAACAAAAATCCTTGTCTCCCTTGACGGAACAAAAGAAAGGACAGATGAGAACAGGGGAAAAGGAACATATGATCAAGTCATGAATAATATAATCCTGATAAAAAAGAACGGATACAGGGGAGAATTGATAGCAAGAATGACGATCAATCATCCCGATATTTTTGAGCAAGTCAGTTCCTTAATGAATGCGGGATTCGCATCAGTTCACTGGCAGCTTGACGCGGGTTTTTACAAGCATGATTTCAATGAAAAAAAATTTGATGAGTTTGCAAGGTCATACAACCTTTCAGTTTCAAAATTAATTGATTTCTGGACAACTGAGATGAAAAAAGGAAATGTGATTATGATTTATCCTTTTATCTCGATAATGCAGGATATTTTAAACGGCGCAAAAACAAAATTAAGATGCGGAGCGGGACATTCAGGATATGCGATAACAACATCTGGAAAAATAACAGCATGCCCGATAATGAACTGCATCGAGGATTTTTACGCTGGAGACTTGAGCACAAATCCAGACAATTTGAAAAAATTCGATGTTTCTGGAAGATGTTTGCAATGCAATGTCAAAAGCATCTGCGGAGGCCGATGCCTGTACTGGAACAAAGCACAATTATGGCCTGAAAAAGGCGATGATCTCATTTGCAATACAATAAAGCATCTCATCAAAGAGCTTGAATCAAAATTGCCTGAAATAAAGTCATTGATAAGCCAGAAAATAATAAAAGAAAATCAGTTCGATCATGAAAGATATTTCGGGCCGGAAATAATCCCTTAAAACTTTTTAGTGTGTTGAAGTTTAAACATTATCCTTATAAAATTTATGCATAAACTTCATCATGATGCCTGTATCTCTCAATTATTACCGTCTTTTTGTTCTCATCTATTGAAAAGACAAGCACATAATTGCCTATATGTACTCTTCTGTAATTTTGCATTGGATTTCTTAATGGCTTGAAATGATAGGGGTTTTCCCTTATTTCCTGCATCTTTTTTGAAATATACTCAAAAGAAACTCTGTCTTTTTTAGAAAGCTTTCTGAAAATGGCATCAACACTTTCCCTAATCTCCAGATTGTACATCTTTACACCTTATTTATGTCATAATGACTTCACATTCTGAACATCCTAAAAATGAATTGCTATTCATTTTTTTGATAATGTTTAGAGAAATCACTAATTTTTATAGTTTTTTCTTTCTGGGCATTTAACAACTCTTTAATGAATTCAGGCCTTAATTCGGGCTCAAGCAATTCCTGGCCGTATATTTCTATAACCATGTTTATGGCTTCGCTTTTGTCCTTCAGATTTTCCTTAGCTTTGATTATGTTAAGGATCTGATTTGCCTTCTCATCTATTTCTACTATTGCCTTTACCATGTCGAAAATGAAATATAATTCAGATGCTCGTTCATTTTTGAGCATCCTAAAGATGAATTGAATATCATCTTTTTGATGTTAATATTGTGTTAATATGATATTAATACTGTATTAATACACCTATTTAAATTTTTCCCTCAAGCATTATCTCTTTGATTCTTTAATCTTGTAGAAGATAATTGCCGCAGGAATCAGTATAATGCCTGATAAGAATATTGTATAATATGCCCCTATAGAATCAACCAGCAAGCCGGCAATTGGCATTGAAATAATTCCTATGACTGAAAGCAACATACCCTCTACAGAGCCTATTGTCGCTCTTAATTTAGAAGGTATGAATCTATGGAAATATACTCTTTCTGCAGGCATTTTAATTGTAATAAAAAAGCTAGTCAGCATAAGAATAGCAATTGCAAAAAACAGGTCCTTTGCAAATATTACGAGAAGGCTGAACAATGCAGTTAATAAAATTGCCTTAATAATAAAACTTCTTTCTTTGCCTTTTTTCAAAAGTTTATGAGAAGCAATTGAGGAGAGTATTCCTATCACTGCCATTGCAGACCAGATATATCCGAAAGCATAATCTGGCAATGTTAACCCTTTTAACAAAGGTATCCAGCTTAGGCCGACGTTAAGATTCATTGCAAAATTAACAAAAACTGCGCTCGCAATCAAAAAATAGAGAATTACAGGATGATTATAGCTGTATTTTATGGATATCTTTGCCTGTTTCTTGAGATTATCAAATGACTGGGAAAAATTTGTTCTGATTTTGATATGCTCTTCTTTAGCAAGCATTAACAAAAAGAATGCAATAAAATAAGATATTCCTGCAGCAGGCCAGATTATGCTTAGCCCAAAAGCCTTTACAAGAAATGCTCCTAAAAATCCAGATATAACTAATCCAAAATTGCCCAATCCCTGCAATTTAGAAAAATAATTATGAATCAGCTTTTTGTTATTCTTTTTAATAATGTCTACAGCCCATGCTTCCCTGGCCCCTGAATAAAATGTTGCTGCAAAACCTAGGAATGCAAAGATGATCAGCAGGACATAAAAATTGGTAAAGAAAAATAACATGAAATATCCAATTCCTAAAAGTGCAAAGCTCAACAAGACTGATAGTTTCCGGCCGTATAAATCTGCAACTGCCCCAGTCGGGATTTCGAATATAAGCGAAAACAAAGGAATCATGGCCATAATCAGGCCTGCTTGGAATAAATTTAATCCAAGATTTCTAAAATAAACAATCATAAAAACAGGAACAAAAAGCAGCATAGGAGATATAAGCTGTTCTAAATAAAACGGCCATAATAATTTCAGTTCGCCTTTTTCAAAGAATTTCATTTCATCCTCTTTTCTGAACACCATAAAAATGAGCTGAGCACGTGGAGAATGTCGCGGATAATGTCATCTGTTGATCAAGTTTAATGCCCAATTAACAAAATCCTCATTTTCATTAAAAGTGATTAATACTTTTTCATTGAATAAAGCTTTCATATCTGTTTCTCCAGGCATTAATCCAAACCAAACAAAATAATTATTCAGCATTTCTCTTATAGCACGTTTATTTTCTTGCTGAACAAGAACATCCTGAGTATTTGCCGTTTCTAAACTTCTTTTGAATTTGGTCTTGCCTTGGTCATAAATAATAAACTTATTGTCAAAATAGCAAAAAATACTGACATGCGTAGTCCATAAAATGTTATAACAATCAATGGAATTGTTATACGCCCTAATTAAAGAGAGCGCAGTAACTCCCCAATCTTCACAATCGCCAATTTTTCCTTTTAAGGATTCCTGGGGAGTCTGCCAGTAATCTGATTTGTTGAATAAATTCCAATCTGAAATATAAGAAAATTGTGAAGTATCCACAATTGTGTCTAAATCATCTTCTGTGATATTCTTAAGAATTTTTCTTAATTCTCTTTCTAAATATCCTTGAACCTCTTCAGGTCTTACAAATCCCTGCATCTCTTGATAGTTATGAGGCCTTCTCGGATCCAATATAGTCATAAAAGAGTTTGTCTTGTATTTGAAGTCCAAATCAGCATCCCATGTTTCATAAAAAGGCAGATTGGAATTTTTTCCAAAACAAGGGCTTGTATTGCCCCGGATAGAAATTGAATAATTTTTGGTTGCTGAATAATCTTTCTCATTTATCATGATATATCCATCTGCCGCTTTGCCCAGCAGATTATTGCCAATATAAACATCCCCGCTTAGGCTGCAATTTGTGCTATTCTCGTAAAAATAAAGATTCATTGTTCTCCCGCCAGCAGGAATATCTTCAGTATATTCATTGAACTGGTCTGACGAAACAATAAAATTCATGCCGCTGTAATTCAGATAATCTGGGGAAAAACCATAATTGAAGGCATAATGCTTATTGTTGTAAGATGGCTTGAATACGAATTCATTAACTTCTGTAAGATTCTCCCTGGGCAGGCTTATCTTGCCATTTTCAGTAAACCCCTGAGAAATATTGTTTATGAAAAGCTGGCCGTTCAAGACTTCTCCAGTATCATTCACGCTGAAAGTAAAATAGAATTCCGAGTTTGAGTTTTCAGAAATGCATCCGCTCGCTCCAAGAATGAAGATTAGCGAGATAAACAATGATGAGATTATTATCGTTTTTTTCATTTGAGTATAACGCTCCCACTATAACCTAAATCAAGATTAAACCCTTTTTTGCTCCAAAAATCTTTGGCTTTTTTATTCTTTAAAAAAATGAATGTTTTAACCCTCTTGCATCCCTTTTTCTTAAAATAATTGAAAACATATTTTACAAGTTCATCCCCATAGCCCTTACCTCTTGCATTTTTTGTTATGATCAGATTATGAATGACTCCTATCTTTGATTTTCCCCTTCGGTCAATATTTGCATTTAAACATCCAATAGCATTCCCTTTCTCTTCTGCAATAAAATAAATTGCCCCCTCAGAAAAATGCTTTGTTTCCTCTTTTTTAAGCTCTTTCAAACTTTCCACCCTGATCTTTTTATCAAGGCTATGCTCATATTTAGTATATTCATTAAGAAGTTCAGCTATTTGATTAAGGTCTCTTTTTGTTGCTTCTCTAATTTTCATTTTATTGTTTTTTTCCATCTTTTGCAGATTTCTCTTGCTTCTCCAAGAACATAATGAAATTGAGTATCTTTTCTATGACACAATTTTTCTAAATCAACAATTACCTTAACTATCAGCTTTCTCGCCTCTTTTTTCTTCTTTTTCGCAAGAGCTTTTTCAAGCAAAGCAATTTTTTTCTTGGCTAGTTCGAGTTCTCTAATTTTCATTTCATCCTCTTTTTTGAACACTCTGCGAATGTTCTGAGCACCCTGATAATGTCAATCAACGCAGTCTTCGATTTCAATTTCGCTGATATGCGCATACGCCTCTTTTCTTTCCGCAGAGCATTTTTTGCAATATTTCCTAGGATATCTTGCAAGAGTGTCAAAATCAAATCCTTTCTTGCAGTCAGGGCATATTTTCTTTTTTATCATTTTTTGTTAACTAGGCCTATAATTCCAGTTACTATCAGGTAAATCCCGATTGCAATGGAGATTATCTGGGGAAATGCTATCACTATGCCTCCAAGAACTATGGAAATTACTGCCCAAGTTTCATTTGAGATTTTCTTTTTTGTAATCTTTTTCTTTGCCATAATTAATAGACCAAATCTGGGGATTTAAATCTTTTCAGTAAACAGAAGCAAAACCTCTCCCAAAATTAGTCCAGCTTCCTTTTACAACCACGCTTCGCTTGTATCTGATGTCCTGCTCAAACCTCATCTTAAAGCATTCTATCATAAAATTCAACAAGTTGTACATAAGCATTGAGCCTTTGTCAACTTTAATCAAAAAAGTTCTTTCATCAATCTGATGAATTGAATGATCAACTGACTTGAACTGAGAATCATCTATTACGTTATAAAAGCTGATTATATCATTCGGATTCTGGACGTTTTCAGGAAATTTGATTCTTACCTGGGCTATCGCAGGCTTTACGCTTATCTGCTCCTTGGTTATCACAATGCTTCTTTTTTCGAGTTCTTGGTCATGAGTTTGGCTGGCATTCAGTTTCAAAGAGCCGTCCGGATTAAATTGTAGCATTATTTTTCCAGATGTAAAAAGGATTTAAACCTTTTCTAGAAAACGATTTGATATTCACAACTAAGCTGTCACAGAAACTGCTACCGATACTTGCCTGTCTTTTGGCAGTGTAGGATGCAGTGTGAAATCATAAATTATTTTTCCGCCTTTTCCATCATATACAAAATTGCTATTCAATAGAGGATATAGGTATTCTCCATAATGCGCGGTTATTCCATCCCAAAAAGGAGGAGTCGCAGTGTGAACTTCATCTAGATATTGTCCCATATAGACAAGCCCGTCTTTTATAGTATAAGGCGCTTGAGGCTGTTCAGGCGCTTGAGGTTCTTGCGGCTGTTCCTGCTGTGGCTGTTCAGGCGCTTGAGGTTGTTCTTGCAGACTGTCCCCTGTTCCTGCATCAGTTATTGGTTGATCATTCTGTGGCTGTTCAGGCGCTTGAGGTTGTTCTTGCGCTTGAGGCTGTTCAGGTGCCTGCGGCTGCACTGGCGCTTGAGGTTTATCTTGCTGCGGCAGACTGTTAAATTCATCTAATGTCAGAATTACCTCGACATTTGTGTCGGATGTATCTCCATCCCTGTTTACATCAGCTTCAACATCTATTTTGCTGACCTTCATTCTTGTTGCGACATAAGTTCCAGCTGGCACGCTCACTGTGTCTAAAGACGCCTCAGCCCCATCAGAAGTAAGCTTTACAGTTTTTCCTTCTTGACTGCTCCAGATTGTTATCCAATTTCCAGCCCCATTCTGCAGCTGGATTTCATTGATAGTTGGCTGCATATACTTGACTTCAGGCAGGCCCGGATCTTTGAGAATTATTTGCAGCCCTTGCTTGCTTTGGTTGCTGCTGTTATCATTTGCGTTTAGCGATACGCAACTGTTAATGCCGCTGATGAGCATAATGCCTGCAACTATCATCACAAATGAAATATACTTCACCCAATTTTTCATGTTTGTATTAGAATATTATAGAATTTAAACCTTTTCTGAACGTGCCTGCGAGTGCGCCCCTTACTAAAAGATTTTATCGTGATGATCAAAATCCAATATTTTGACAACACCCCTGTGATAATCAATTTCAAAAGTAAGAACAAAATGACCAAAATGAATTTCCCTTATATTTTTCATAGAATATCTTAATGGCTTGAAATGCTCTGGATTTGTCTTTAACTCTTCAATCTTCTTGTTAATTGCTTCAAAAAGAACCTTATTCTTCTTGGCGATCTTGAAGAATTTTCTGTCTGCTAAATCAGACACCTCTATTTGATACATTCAATAAAGAAGAATATTTACTTTAAATATCTTTTTTTGAAATCATCAACTTTGATGAATCTGCCTTTTCTTATTAGTTCAAGCCTTTGCAAATACTCTGCTCTTACTTTAGGCTCTTCTGCCATTTGGGCTTCTATAAATGTCTCTACTTGTTTGCTCATGCTTATACCATTTTCTTTGCAGAAATTAGAGAATTTTTTGTATACTTGCTCGTTTAAATTAAATGTCTTTAATACCATAAAATTTTCCTTATATCTTTAAAATTTTAGGGCCCTAAAAAGCTGATGCTTTTTTTGGCCATGTTATTTAACATTATTTAAGATTATTTAAATGTTTCTGAACAATCTTAAACCTTTTTTATTGGAGAATGTTCTGAGCATTCTGCGAATGTGTTGAACACCATAAAAATCCTATGGATTTTTAGGGCCCTAAAATTGCATCAGCAATTTTTTGGCGATGAGCCCTTCATGCGCCTGTCGGGATTCGAACCCGAGTCACTTCCTTGGCAAGGAAATATTCTACCACTGAACTACAAGCGCATATATGGAACCTACGGTTCCCTGATATTTCACCTTCCCTTACGGAAAAGTGCATGGTCCCAACAGGAGTTGAACCTGTCTCCGCTCGGTGTAAACGAGCTATCTTAGCCGATGGACGATGGGACCACCGATTGAAATTAAAAGATTGGAACGGTTTAAAACTTTATTGTTATGAACAATCTTAAGATTTATATATTTTAAAGCCTAAGCATAATTAGATAGACAAACAGGCATGCCAAAAGAACTTGAAGATATAATCAGACTGGGACAAGAGCACCCTAAAAGATATTACAATCAGATAGGAAAATGTTTTCCTATCGCGGAATACGCATTTAACCGGTTGATTGAAAAATGCAGAAAATATCCAGGCAAGCCTAAGAAATGCTTTCTTACAAGAGATACCAAGAACAAATGCAACTATATTGGAAGAGAGATAAGAGTTATTTCTAGGAATAAATACGGGCTTGGCACAAAATCATATTATCTTTGCCTCAAAAAATGACGCGGATATGAAGAAAAACTGAAAAGTATAAAGAAGATTTAAATAGCTATTTTGATATATATTTTCTATGCAAGACGACGAAAGAAAAAAGGCTGAAGACATGCTTAGGGAAAAGGAAAAGCCCCAAAAAGAGGAAGAGATTCCTGAAAAAGTAAGAAAAGAGATGGATCAGCTGAAAGGCAAGCTTGACTCATTCAAAAAAGAAATAACCAAAAAATTCCCATTCATTTCTGCAATAGGCCTGATTCCATTCCAGGCAGCCAAGCTGTTTGAAGATGAGGAAGAAGCTCCAAAGGAAAAGCTGATTCATATTGCCCTGGTCATTCCTGATGAAAAAATAAAAGAATTCGGAAAAGTGAAGGGCGAGTCAGTCAAGGCAGTTCAAAATATAACTCCTAAAATCTGGATTCATTTTTACACTCCAAACATGCTTTGGGAAATGGCTTCTGACGGAAAGCAGGAAATGCTCGAGGCGATTTCAATGTCTCTCCCATTGTTTGACAAAGGATTCTTGGGCGCATTGAGAGTCGCATCAATCCACAAATCTCTTTGCCTGAAGAAATTCGAAAGATACATTGTCAGTTATGTTATTGCGGGCAGCATAGTAAGGGGAGAAGCGACCAAGACTTCAGATGTTGATGTTTTCATAATTGTTGATGATACCGATGTCAAAAGAATGACAAGAGCTGAATTAAGGGACAAATTAAGGGGAATAATCTACGAATATGCCTTGAAGGCAAATGAGCTTGCAGATGCCAAGAACAAATTATCACCGCAGATTTATATTTTAACTGAATTCTGGGAAGGAGTGAAAGACGCTCATCCTGTTTTCTTCACATTCATAAGAGATGGCGTTCCACTTTATGACAGAGGAACATTCATGCCATGGAAATTGCTTCTGAAAATGGGCAAAATAACGGGAACGCCTGAAGCAATCGAAAGATTCTTGACATTGGGCGAAAAGGTCGATGAAATAGTCAAGCACAAATTGAATGACATAGTCACTGAAGATATTTATTGGGCAGTCTTGACGCCAAGCCAGGGAGCATTGATGATGTATGGATTGGCTCCGCCAACTCCGCGAGAGACAGTTGAATTGATGAGAAAAGTCTTCTATGAGAAAGAAAAATTGCTTGAGAAAAAATACATTGACTTTTTTGAAAAAGTCGTTTCAATCTACAAGGGATTTGAGCATGAGAAAGTCAAGCAGGTCTCCGGAAAAGAGATTGACGAGCTTGTAAAGATGGCCAAAGATTACATCAAGAAATTAAAGGAGATTGTCGAAATCGTCGGGAAAAAGAAAGGAGAGAAAACAATAAACAATCTTTATAATGATTCAATAAAAATCCTGGAAAATCTGCTTGGAAAAAGCTCTGAATCCCAATTGATTGCAAAATTCGAAGCTGAATTGGTCAACAAGGGATTGATGGCAAGCAGCAGCCTTGACATATTAAAAGAAATTTTCAAAGCAAAAAAAGATTATGAGAAAAAAAAGCTGACAAGCAAAGAAATCGAGAATACAAGAAGAAACGGCCTTATGCTTGTTTCAATGCTTATTGAATACAGCCAGAGAAAAAAGCTCATTGAAATGGACAAAGCCCAGTTCACAGTAAAAATAGCTGGAAAAGAAGGGGAGATTTATTTCACAGGAGAGAATGTTTTCATAATCAAGGACATAAAGAAGCCCGAAATCCAGAAAATCAATCTGAAAAAATTGAAGCTGGAAAAATCAGGCAGGGAAGAGCTTGATGAATCTTTGAAAAAACTTCCAGAGCATCTCACTCTTGACAGGTCAGCGATTGAAAAAGTCGAGAAGCTGATTGGAAAATTCGAGTTTGTATTCTAAGTTTATATTCTAATAAAAAAAATCTAATAATTATGCTGATTGATTTACAGCGATGCTTTCACTGCATTCTCCGCGATAAAATGCCCATTCTTCGCAGCTGTTTCCATTCGAAAAGACGCAATAACCACTCTGCGATCCGTCAGAAGCTGTGACTATTGTATCATTATACCCTCTCTGCTCGCAAAAGACAGATGCTGGATTTGCAATTCCCGTCTGCTGAGCTGGTTCTTTCTGATCAGTTATCAGAAAATACACCAATACAGAAGCGGTAAGGATGAAAAGGACTATGAAAATTATCGCCAAGCCTTTCCAAAGGCTATTTTTTGACTCTTCAGCAATTTCTTTTTCAGTCTCTTCTTCCATGTTCAGTTAAATAATTGGCGGAATTTAAATCCTTTCAATAAAAGAGTATTATTTGCAAGCTGCTGAAATAATTGCGTCCTGGCCTTCTTGATTCCCAAACATCTGATTCAGTACTTTGCCAGTCAAGTCTTCTTTGTTAAAATAGCAGTTTGCAGTAGTCACAGTTCCAAAGACCATAGTGTAATGGCATGTTTCATTTTCAAGTCCATGGATTGTGATTGTCACTGTCTGTCCTTCATTATCCATTTTCAGCTCAGCAGGAGTGCATACGGCAAAATTCTGCCATAAGCAAGCCATATCACTGCATATTATCTTTCCGTCAGATGTTTTCGGAACATTTGAGCCAGCATTACTTAAATTGCCAGCACATCCTGAAATAAAAATTAGTCCTATTAATAGAAAACCGATAAGAATCACTTGCATTTTCATGCTTTTATGAGGATGTTCAATAATTTAAACTTTTTCTTTGAATAATTCCCTCTGATTCATCCATAATAGAATTCCCGCTGGAACAATGAACCACCAGCTCACAAGAAACATCAAAACCACGCAGATCAGCGCTATAACTGACTGAATTACTACTTTTTTATTCACTTCTTTTTTTGCCATATTAGAAAGTATTGCATAATCAGGCTGATTGGTTTGCAGCAGTGCTTTCACTGCATTCTCCGCGGTAAAAAGCCCATTCATCGCATCTGTTTTCATCTGGAAAGACGCAATAGCCGGCTTGCGATCCGTCAGAAGCTGTGACTATTGTAAGATTATACCCTCTTTGCTCGCAAAAGACCGATGCAGGATTTGCGATTCCAGTCTGCTGAGATGATTGGGATGATTCTTTCTGCTCAGTTATCAGAAAATACACTAGCACTGAAGCAGTAAGGATAAAAAGGACTATGAAAATTATCGCCAAGCCTTTCCAAAGGCTATTCTTTGATTCTTCAGCAATGCTTTTTCCATTCTCTTCCATGTTAGATAAAATAATTGGCGGAATTTAAATCTTCTCAATCTCATAGTGCTCAGAACAAAGTTATCAGCATGTTCAATTCAATCCCATCTTGCTAATGTTCTGAACACACTAACGAATTAATTGAGCACGTTGTTATGAACACCAAAAAATTAATTGAACACTCTGATAATGTAATGTTGTTCGGAACACGAGGATATTGTTACTTCCTATATTTCTTAGAAATATAATATCTGACAGGACATTTGCAGAAATATGCGCTTCCAAAAGAAATAGCCATTCTGCAATCGTCAGGCCTTTCTTCAAGGCATTGCAAATATTTCTCCCACCCATTCTCCTTGGCTTTGCATATAGAATCCAAATCAACATTTGAGCAGCGATAGTCTTTGTTGCAAGATACTTTCCCTTTCAAAGATTCAATAATCTTGGCGAGGTCTCTATTGTCAGTCATGATTGGATGGATATTTCAATTATTATTTAAATCTTTCATCCTCAACGTGCTCAGAACATAGAGCAGATGTTGGAAGGGCGTTGATACTCAAGTTATTTTTTTCCTGATTTCCACAATATATTGAATATTTGCCTGTAGGATTTAGCCACATGTTCATTATTTATTATTGTGACTATGGGCTTTTCAGCCCATACTGTAAAAGCAACTTTTGTTCCGTAGATAGTTGTTTCTGTAAGAGGCTCGAATTCCTCATCAAAAAACCTTAATTCAATCAGATTCTTAGGTATTGCCTTAGCCCAATTTCTCAAGGATTTATGAAATATCATCTTTGCCTTGATGCCTCTTTCTTTTTGCTTCAAATGAAGATTTGTCCAATAATAATCTCCAATAAGAGTTTCTGATTCCATAGGCGAGCCAAACACCAAGTAATCTAATTTTTCCTCTATTATTTCAGAATATATCTGTTTAACTCCAGAAATGCCCTTAAGAACCATTGCAGTTTCAGATATATGCGCCTGCTTTTTTGCGAAGGATACGTCTTTTGCTAATTTTTTAGCAAGAATCTCCTGCTGTCCTAATTCTTCCTTCTTTTTTTCTATATATTCTATTAATGCTTCTGGTTTTTGCAATTGGTATATCCTTTTTTTGCCTTCAACAATCTTAGAGATTATTCCCTTCTCGCATAGCCTTTCCAAGGCATCATAGGTATTTGATTTGTAAAATCCTGTTTCTTCTATCAGCCCTTGCACGTCTGAAACGCCTATCTTCAATAAAGCCAGATACAGCTTTGCTTCAGTTTGCGATAATCCTATCTTTCTCAAGTCTTCAGAGTCCATAGTAGTACTAATATAGTACTACTTACTTAAATATATCCTTGCTACTTGATAGTAGTATAAATAAAGGAGACAAAACAAAATGGGAAACTACAATAAATTTGCCGAAGAATACGCAAAGCAAACTGAAGCTATGGAAAAAGAAGTCAGAAAACACTTCTATTCCTTGATTCCAGTTTCGCTAAAGTCAAAGTCATTGCTGGATGTGGCTTGCGGTTCTGGCCATGATGCAGAATACTATTCAAGCCAGGGCGCAAAAGTATCTGGAATAGACATCTCCTCTAAAGAAATAGAGATGATCAATAAGAAAAATTGCGGAACTTTCATAGTCGGGGATATGAACTACCTGCCATATGAATCCAATAGTTTTGACATAGTCACAAGCGTATATGCCCTTCAGGCATCTGACAATGTTCAGAAAGCATTGGCAGAAATGATAAGAGTCGCAAAACCTGGAGCAATAATCCAGATTGTTGCAAAACATCCATTTAGAAATCTCTTAGAAAGCCATGTGAATGATGGAAATTCAGATTATTATGCCAAAAGAAATGTCACCTCTTACATCTTCAATAAAACAATAAAACTTTCAGAGCCAGGCCATACAATGGAGGAATATCTCAATCCATCCGTGCTTTCAAAAGCAACATTAGAATTGATTGAAGAAAAAACAGACTTCCCAGCAAGCGAACAAGTAATTCCTGGAATGAACTATCCCACATTCATGATATTGCAATTCAGAAAAAAATTTTAGCTTATAGCTCCAGCTTTTCTTCAAACGCGGGGATATAAGAATTAAATTTTAATTTGCCAATTCTTTTTGAGAAAGCGATGCTCTGCTCTTCTTCGCCATGAGTTATGAAGACTTTTTTCGGCTTTGGAGAATAATTCTTAAGCCATTGTATAAGCTCTTTATAGTCTGCATGCGCTGAAAATCCTTCTATAGATTCTATTCTTGCATTGACATCAACTTCTGCCCCCAGCAATTTTATTCTTTTCTCGCCTTTTTTAATCCAATATCCCAACGTTCCATGAGCCTGATAGCCAATAAACATCAATGTGTTTTTAGGATCAGCTATCTTGTCTTTTATATGGTATTTTATCCTGCCTGCGGAGCACATCCCGTTTCCAGCGATTATTATGCATGGCTCCTTGATCCCATTGACTGATTTAGATTCTTCAGCAGTTGACAGTCTGATTAATTCTGGAAAATCAAACGGATCTTTTCTTCTTTTCATGCTTTGTTTGATAGTTTCATTATAATATTCAGGATATTTTGTAAAAACCTTTGATGCTTTTATGGCCATTGGAGAATCAAGATAGACTTTCATTTTAGGGATGAGATTATCCTGCATGAATTCCCCGAGATAGTAAAGCAATTCCTGCGCTCGTTCAATAGTGAATGAGGGAATCAGAAGTTTTCCCCTTCTTGCATAGGTTTCATTGATGATTCTTAAGAATTCTTCTTTTCTTTCTTCAACTGGGGGATGAAGCCTGTCCCCATAAGTTGATTCTATGAATACATTTTCTGCTTTAGTTATTGGCTCGGTGTTTTTGATAAGCACGGCATTTGCCTGCCCTATGTCTCCTGAAAATGCGGCTATTTTTCCATTCATCAGTCTAATTTGAATCGATGCTGCTCCGAGAATATGGCCTGCATCATAATATCTTGCTACAATATTCTTCGTAACTCTCACATCCTGGTCATATTGGACTGTGACAAACAGTTTCATGGCAGTTTCCACATCCGCGCCATTATAAAGAGGTTTTCTTGGAGGAAGACCTTGCTCAGCCCTTCTTTTATTTTCATGCTTTGTATCCTCTGCGGCTATTTTTGCAGAATCAGTCATTATTATGTAAGCAAGCTCTCTTGTCGCATTGGTCGAGTAAATCTTTCCCTTGAATCCGTCTTTGACAAGCTTGGGAATTCTTCCGCAATGGTCCAGATGGGCATGAGTGAGCAATAAAGCCCGGTATTTTCCGGGCTCAAAATCAAAATCATCATAATTCTTTCTTACATTGTCTTTGCTGCCCTGGAACATTCCGCAGTCAATAAGAATTGAATCGCCGCCTTCAGTAAGGCTGTAGCACGATCCCGTTACTTCTTTTGCGGCTCCAAAAAGTTGAACTTCCATCTTCTCTTTTTCAGGATATTATCAAGAATTCTGCAAATTTAAACTTTAACATTCTCAGCGTGTTCAAAACATTACATTATCAGAACTTCTTGAACTCTTTTATCAGATTCTTATATCCTTCTTTGTCAACAACATCCCAGGCTGTCTTGTATTGAGGAGAGTATTTTACAACTTTGTCTGCCCGTTTAATATCTCTTTTCAGTCCGCTTTTATTGGACAAAGTAAGATAGATGCTCTTATGGATAGCTAGAAGAGTAATATGGATTCTTGTTGACAGGCCATATTTCGGATATTTTTTTTCAAGATATTTCCAGTATTTTTCTTTTTTATCCATGTTCTGGACGAAAATCTGGTGGATTAATTCATGCGTTAGAATGTCTATGAACCAATTTTTGTCATTTACCGTCCCCACAGTCAGGGGATCTGAGAATGCAATTGTTCTGCCGACAACATAGCAGGTGATTTTAGGCTCTTTCCATTTCAAGCCGCTTGTCTTTTCTATAGCTATAAGCACCTTATTTGCGATTGCAGACCATTTTTTATAAATCTGTTTTGTGTATTTCAAGGTTTCTTTCCAGTCAGGATATTTGTGATTCAAATTTCTCTCTTTCTTGATGGCTTCATAAAGCTGTTCCATCTTCTCATCGTAAATCCAAGAATACTTGAAATTAATTTTAGGAATCATATTAAATAATATCAATCAAACAATTTAAACTTTATCTGTCAGTTTTTCCGAGAGTGAGGCAATATAAATTGCCATTGAATCCGGCTTTTTCCCTGAGAAGATAGGCCAGGGCATTTGTCTGAGAGCCGCCGGTATAAACATCGTCGAAAATGATGATGTTGCTGACTTCCGGCAATTTGTCGTTCTTTCTTATGCCTATTGTCTTGAGATGTATCTCGGTCCCTTTCATATGCCTTATTTTCGGGAAAATCCTGCTGACAAATCTTTTTGAGTCGGGAATATTGAAAATATCCTTGTTCAGCCTTCTTGCAAATAAATGGTTGATATCGCTTTCATTGCAGTATTCCGGAGAAGAGCCGGGAGATGCTACGACTATTGATTTTCCATTCAAGCTCAGCGCCCCAATCTTTTCTTTTGCCATGTAGATAAGCCTGTAAAAATTGTCTTTGTATGTGTCAAATGAGATAAGCCCTTGTTTTTCTGCCCCCTTGTAAAAAAACTCATCTTTCAGATTGTTTTTGATTTCATCCAGCTGAAAATTTCTTGAATCTTTGAATCTGAGTATTCTTTGCGAGAAATCATCCATGCGCTTTCCTTTTTCTTTTGGATGAAAGTATCCTAAATGCCGATAAGTTATGCCTTCGCTGTATTTGCGCATCAGGCTTGGATAAAATTCTTCTTTTTTGACACAGTCATGCCTGTGGGGGTCTTTTCTCAATTTATACCCCATATTCCCCTTTTCAAAATCTTCCATCAGCCCTTCCAGCTGGGAGATTTCCATGAGCATTCTGCTAGGCTCTGCTTTTTGTATTCTCTCGGCATTTCTCAATCTTTGCCCATCATCTTTGTATCTGCCCCATAAAATTCCTGCAGAAGGAAGATGATGCGATATTGGCCAGTCATAACCTGCAAAATCCTCTTCATATCCATGAGCAGTCAGAATGTCTATTGGAGAATTCCCTATGACTATTCCGTCGGAAATTGCCTGTTTTGACAGGACTTTTTTGCTGAACAAATCCTGGCATGGCTTTTTCAGCTCGCAGTGAATCGGGATGGATTTGGAAAAACCTCCCCTGTCAAGAACTGCCCGCGCATATTCTTCTGAAATATTAGTTATGATAGACACCTTTTCTTTTTCGTTCAGTTTGTTTATCAATTTGGTGAGGTCGGGATAATAGCCTATATTGAATTTTTTTATATTTTCTGAAATGTACTTTTTGCCTTCTTCAGTTTTCCTGTGCATCCTCAGTTCAGACGTGTCTGCAACGGTGTCATCCAGATCAAAGTAATATTTCTTGAAATCTCTTTTATTCGCTTTCCCGGTTATCGCGCCATTATCCCGAAGATATTTTTCTATGCAGTCCATATTGATTTCAGAATCCGTCTGAGGCAGAACACCTCTCGATTTTCTAAACTTATCCAATACTTTTAAATCTTAACATTATCCGCGTGTTCAACTCAGTATTCAAGTGCTAATGTTCTGAGCACTATGAGAATGTTTTAAACAGAATCAGAAACACTGCAAGAACAACAAGCTGATAAAAAATTCCTTTCTTCCAGCCGACTTCATTCTGTATCTTTGAATGAAACTGCAGGTATTTCATAAAATATTTGTTCTTTCTCAGCGGAGTGAAATATCCCACTTTCAGGACATCAGGAAGAATGGAGAATATCGCCCCGAGCATCATTTTCGTGTCAAAGAACACTGTCTTGTCTGCAAAATATATCAGGATTGCAATAACAATCAGGAAATCAGTGATTTCAATAAAATACATCAGCTTATGGGCCTTCAGCTTTCCTGTCTTTTCGAAATGCGCCTTGTCATAAGGGCCGTCCCAGTGCGGAAGCATGTCAATCACGAAATGACTGGCAAAAGCCAGAATTATTATCAGAGGTATTGAATGGAAATATCCACCTATCACCAATCCGACAAAAAGATGAATGAGATAAATCATGAATTTGGAATCGTTTTCAGATAATTAAACTTTACTCAAGTTAGAATATCATAACAAGTTTGATAATGACATCCTTCGCTTCTGCTAAATATCTTTTTTGAGTTAATTGCATTAGCAACCTCTTCCTTTGTCAGATATATGCTTATGAAATTACAAGCCGTGCAATTATCCCCCCAATTAAGGCATTTGGTATTTTCCCAGGCCATTGTTTGAACATTGATGCTTTCAGCGCACTGTTCTGGCAGCTCTTCAGGAGATCCCCCCTGTATAGAAGTTGATCTTGTTGCAGAAATTAGTTTTCCATCTTCAAATATCATAGAAGCATAATAACCCCTATCGGCTCCGCTGCTTGTTCCATCATCAAATAGATTTAATGTGAAATTGCTAGGTAACTGAATAGAATTTGATTTAGTTTCTGATGATATCAAATTATAACAGCAACAAACATCCCATGAACCTATTGATTGAAAATCACAGCCAGAAATTGGATTTTCGCTATTAGTTATATCAACTCCCTTGCCCTTACTGCAAGGATTCATAGATGCTAATGCACTTCCGCCCCGCAAACATTGGCCTTCTGAATAACCTACAGATTTACATTGAATATCACATCCAGAACCTGATTGAGTTCCTTTTTGTGTACATCCACTTATTCCAATAACTAAAATTACAGAAATTAGCAATAAAATTAATATGGCCTCTTTTTTCATGCCTAATCAAATAAATTATAAGATTTAAATCTTTTCGAGAAGAAGGAGTTCATATAAAGGGTAATCAAATGAAAAGTGTGCCTGACGTCATTGCACACTAATCAAAATAATACTGAGACATTTTAACTGGCGAATCAATTGAACAAGATGATACTTTTAATTGAACACGTGGAGAATGAAGTCTTAATCATTACGACTGGAATTCTATCATTATATCTGTAAACTCAAAATCATCATGATCAGAAGAATCGTCAGGATTTATTGCAGAATTGATTGTGATTTGATTAGAGCCTTGTTTCAGAATATTCATATCAACTGTCCATTGAAGCGTTTCATAACTTCCATCATAAGGAGAGCAGCACAACGAACCGATACTCTGGCCATTCAAAGTTATTTGATTCGAAAGCCCAGCACCTTTGTTCGTGATTTTAAGCAAAGCTGTAGAATATTCCAATTGCGATTCATCTACTGTGAATGATTTGCTGTATTGAAGACCTTCAGCAGACATCTGGAACTGGGAATTAAGAGATCCAGTGTAATAGTTATCTCCCAGATGATGCAATTGATTATCTATCACTATTACCTTGTCAGAAATTGGAATTAAGGCGAAATTGATCCATCTATACTTGTTTTCCTGCTCCAGGCTTGCATCAACGACAGCATTTTTAGACGCGGGAATGTAACCTTTTGAATTCACTCCGATAACAACGTTCTCTGGCAGATAATAAGGAAGGTACATCAGATAATTGTTGCCGTCTGAATCAATAGATGATGCGCCAGAATTTGCGACTATGGATTTGTCAAGTCCGTTTTCATCCTGATACGCTACCTTGATTATGGCCCCTTCAACCAGCTTTCCAGTGTCTTTATCGGTAATCTGTCCCTTGACTTGCATTCCGCTTGGCTCTGTTACTGTTATAGATGTTGTTTTGCAAACCTGCTGATCATTAATGTCTTTAACGCATATGCCGAAAGTGTAATCTCCAGAACGTGTTGGCGTGCCTCTCAGCAGCCCATTAAGCTCGAGCGCTATTCCAGTAGGCAGGAAACCTGCCCCGAATTCAACTGAGAATGAATACGGTTGGTCGCCTCCAGTCGGATCTGTTGTTGCTCCCGCAAGATTTCCGCATGTGGCTCCTGATCTTGCAGAATCTGGCTGACAAACGCTATAAGAATATGAAGTGCCCACTTCTGCTTCGGGAAGTTCTGCGGGCAATCTGAAATTAATTGGCTCCACTTCCACCAGTGAATTATTAATCGCATAAGTCTGATTATTGCCTGCAGAAATTTCATCCTTATCACAAATACTATTATCATTTTGGTCAAGGCAACAAGAAGTTCCAACTAAAATGTAAGGCGGATTACAAGTTGGGGTAGAAGCGCATCCGCTTGCGCCAATTACAAGAAAGAAAGATGCTACAATCAAACTGACCATCACCCAATTTTTCATGTTTTTATTAGAATATTGGAGGATTTAAACATTTCTAGAAAATGTTCTGAACACTCCGAGCCCATAATGTGTTGAACACGATGATAATGAAAGATTTAAATTTCCAATCATCCAGACTAACTTATGACTGAAGAAACTCCTGAAGAAACCGCAGAAGCAAAAGCAGAAGAGGAAAAGACTGATGCTGAGATTGTGGAAGAAAACAAGAATAAGGACCCTGTTGTGAAAAAGGCGAGCGCCATTCTTTTTTGGACAGTGATATTTGCAGTATGCATTGCAGGCCTGATTTTTGGATTTCAGCCGATTTCTCCATGGATTTTCATTTTAGGAGCCATAGTCTCCATAATCGCATTATTCTTTCTGATAAAAGGATATTCTATGTATTCTGAATCTAAAAATGCTAAAACGGAATAAAAGGGGAAGATTTGCCAAAGGCAGCGTGCCATTGAACAAGGGCAAGAAGATGAATTCTGATTTCAGAAGACGATGCTCCGCAGGAAAGCAGAAATTCATAAAACAGCATCCGGAATATGCTGAAAGCATGAGCCGTATAAGAAAAAATTACTTCAAGAATCATCCTGCGGCAAGAAAAAAGCTTTCCGTTGCAATGAAAAAAGCAATGACGACCAGCTTGAAAAAACAAATTGACAGGAAAGTCACGGAATTCTGGAGAAACCATCCTGGATTGAGAAAACAGAAGAGCAATGACGTAAGGAGATATTACATCAATCATCCAATTGCCTTGAAAAACCTGCTAAACTACAGCAAAAAATCAGCAAAGCCCCATCTTAAGACGAAGCAGGGATTTTTGGTCCGCTCAAAAGGAGAGCAGGCAATAGCCAACTACCTCTTCAGCAACAGCATCAAGGCAGAATATGAGTCAAAAGTCCTCAAGTTTCCAGAGATGATATGCATTCCAGATTTCTTCCTCCCAAAAACAAAAGTTTACATCGAGTTTTACGGCGGCTATCCAGCCGCATGGAAACGAAAAGTAGAGAAAAATAAGGTTTACAGGAAGCACAAAGTGCATTGCATCTTCATAACTCCCGCAGAACTTCGTGATTTAAAGAAGGCGATGAAAGAATGAAGACAATGCACGGACTGATATTCGAACACGGTCTAGAAAATACGGACCGAGATAAAATTTATCCTTAATGAGGCAAGTGGAAGCTAGAATAATTATTAATTATTCATCTGGAAATGAAATAACTAGAATACATCCCACTATCAATAATATCACAGCGATGTTTGTTATTATGTTTAAGATAATAAGCAAAATAGAAAGAAGGCCACATATCGCAATTATTCTTGCTGGCCATCCTTTCTCATAAATTGCAAATACTTCTGCTGCTGTGGATGTAATGCCTATAACTCCTAGCAGAATTAAAAGAAAAGTAATCATCCCTGTTGAGAGATGTGCAGATTCAAATAATGGCTTAAACGCATTAAGGATTTGCGAGTAAATTCCAGTTTCACTTATATCAACATGGTGTTTTATCAAAATACCAAGAAAAAGTCCATTTAGTATTCCCCACCCCATATACTTCCAACTTGGTAAGTTTCTTATGTCTCCTTGTTCTTCATGATCCATATTCTTATTGGATAATTAATTGATTTAAACCTTTTTAAGATAAGACTTTTTAAGAGTCTTTCCAAGGGTTTGAAATATCACTTTTTAGATTAATAATATAGGAATTATTGACTCCCCGAAGGTACATTCTGTGATTTGGTACTACGTCTGCTGGAAATGTAATTTTAGTTTTGAAGAAGTCAATCGCATCCTCAAATGCATCAAAAGTTGATGAAATAATATAACTAACGACTGACTTAAGAGAGCCAAGATCATTAGGCAATGTGTTTGTATTGGACCAAATAGGCATACTATCAAAAGGAGCTATTATATTAGATATAGCTAATCCTTTTTCATCTATAAAGATCAAGTTAAATTCTCCATCTTTATGCACTATAATATCTCTATACTCTCTAAGCCATTCAAAAAATCGTGCATTACTATTGTAGAAGGCAGCAAGTTCTGAAGGAACATTTCTTCTTTTGACAATATCTTCTATGGACATAGGCTTATCATCAAATAAACACATCTTTCCGAAACTGTCTGGAAGATTTTGCTCTTGAAGACCTGGTGTACATCTTGTTGCCCTTCTCCAAAGATTTTTAATTATCTTCTGGAGTAAATCAAATAAACTTCTACAAACAAAAAAAATATATTCAATCTCAGTACCTACCATGCGCCGAACATCCAAACCAGACTTTCTGTTTTCTTTGAACAGAATGCTTATTTTTGCCATACTGGCTGATAAATTATGAATATCATTAGTTATTGATGTCAACCATATTAGAATATCTGGCCAAAAAGCACGCTTCTCAAGAAATTCAAGAAAGGGGAAAATGATATCGTCGGTTCTGTCGGGAGCTTTAGCAAAATAATTAGCTTCATGTGGTGTACTACCACTAAAATCAATGATGGCACCATTTTGAGGTATCCAAAGATGCCATTTACCCGAGTCATCTAAAAGAGGATGCAAGGGAAATACTCTATCCCGCATATCTTCACAATATGCATGGGGAAGTTTGCGAAGCTCGTCCAGTTTGAAATTGAAATCCATAATTTTATGCCTTATTTGAGTATTATATTGTTTATTGTCTTAGACTTTCCTATGAAATCTTCCTACTTTCGTTGTAGAATTAAATGTTTAGAAAAGCTTAAATTATGATTATGCCAAATAAAGACATGCATAAAGAAGTCGAAAATAACAAGAGTCCCAATAAAAATATTCTATTGATAATAATATCTATTTGTATTACAGCGATAATTATCTTTGCGATTTATCGTTTAACAGGAACTGGCGGTTCAAATGGCTCTTCAAATACGCCTTCTTCAGAACAATCTAAAATAACAGCAGATTGTCCATATGAATGCTGTAATGAAGGAAATTATTTAGCCAAAGAATGTGGACAAGATTATGGATGTGTTAATACTAAATGTGTTGCAATAGACTCTGATAGAGATGGTTTAACTGACATCGAAGAAAAAGCTCTTGGAACAAATCCCAATTTATATGACAGCGATGGTGATACATTAGGCGATTACCAAGAAGTAAAAGTTTTACATACAAATCCTCTAAATTCTAATACTGATGGTGACAGATACAAGGACAATGATGACCTTGAGCCAACTGTCAAAAATACTGCAGAAATAACGGTAGATGTAATGAGTAAAGAATTTAATATTCAGTGGGTTAATTTAGGCATTGCTATTGGAACTGCTGGAGTAGGGGCAATTTTAAGTCCTTCAATGGTAATTGCAAAGCCAACAATTTCCCTTTCTATAGCAAATCAAGGCACTGATTACTCTTACTATCTTAGTTATGATATTGTAGTTTATGTTTCTGGAGAAGAACTTAAAAGAGTTCATCAAACTGCAGGAAAAATTGATGAAGGTTATAGTAACAATCTTGTATCAAATTTTGAGATAAAAGCTGAAGATGTTACAAATATTCTCATAAGTGCAATAACTAATAAAAATACTCAATGGGATGCAAAAATAGAAAACATAGATTATGAAAAATTTTAGTCATATAAAATTCAATCTATCTTTTTTATTCAAACTTCCAGTTGTCATCCGCCCACGCGCGTTTCATTTTATTTTTTTAATTTTTTCCTGTCTTCCATAGCTATTTCATTTCCATGATGTATCACTTCATGGCAAGTGGGACATACACAAATCATATCTTCAGGATTATCTATTCTTGATTTAGCTAATTCATATTTATGGTGCGCCTCAGCATAAGGCATCCCACTCTTTTGAATAAAAGGTTCAGCCCCACAGATTTCACATCGATATTTTGCGCGTTCTTTGGTCAATCGAGCAAATCTAGGATTTCTTGCTAAAATTTTAGCTGTTTTGATTTTTATTTCAACAGGCTTGTTTTTAATTTCTTCCGAAATTGATTTTATTTCTTCTTCAGCCTCTTTTGAAGATTTTGGAACCTTTATTTTCTTTATGAAACTAGCTTCTTCAGATTCAGTAGGCTCTATTTTTTCTTCATCTAAAATCTCGCCTTCTCTCTGCTCAAGATATTTTTTTAGCGCATCAGACTTCTTTTCATCTAATAAAATCGCCCCTTGAATTACATGATTTTTTGCGTAACCTAATATTTCTGGATTATAGGGAGTTTGAATTTGTTTCCCTTCTTTGATAAAATAAATATTCTCCCAAGTTCTTCCTTGTTCATCAACACCCCATAGCGATTTAGCAAGTTCTGCATTATGTACTTTTGAATGCACTTTAGCTATGTAATAGAATCCTTTCTTAGCATAAAACAAAACCCAGTCATTCTCTTTTAAGTCTGTCCATTGTTTTCTTGGAGTGGTATCTACTGTTGGAACAATACCCCAAACTTTGATATAACTCTCACCAATCTCTTTTAATTTGTCGAATTCTGCTACTGAAATTTTGCTGTTTATAGAATCAATAGGAACTCCTTTGGAAATAGTCTCCTCAAAATGTTCCATTGCTTCTTTTCCAGAAGAAGGTTGTAGTAATATTCTCATTTTACAGCTCGTTATATTTCTTATTCGATCCCTTTGCTTTTTCAACAGGATATTTTCTTGCATTTTCTTTCATTTTTCTCTCAAAGGCTTCAGAAAGATCAATATTATATTTTTGTGAAAGTCTTGTCAAAAAATAAAGAACATCAGCCATCTCGTCCCCTATTCCCTCTTTCTTTTTAGGATCCTTGAATAATGAATCAACTTCTTCCCAGGTTTTGAATCTAAAATGCTCCAAAAGTTCAGAAGCCTCAATAGATAATGCAATTGCCAGCTCTTTGGCATTATGGAACTGATCCCAATCTCTTTCCTCGCAATGTTTTTTAATAATCTCCTTTAACTCATGGATTTTTGTTTCTGAGTCTTTGGCCATGCTTTTTTCAAGAAATCGAATGATTTAAAGTTTATTAAAAACTATTTCGCCAGCCTTCGGCGGCTCGCTCCGAAATGTTTAAATATAGTGTTATATATACTTATATAAGATGAAAATAATACAAAGACAAACAGCAATTTTGCACAGTCCAACACTAGAATCTGTAATTATGGTGGAAAATGCTGTGCAAAAATACAGCCAGGAATGCGGCAAATATCAGCTGTGGAAAAAACTGCCTAAAAAAATGATGTATCAGACTTTTCAGATTATACTATCTTATTTAGAAAAATCCGGAAAAATCATGATAGACAAAGACGGATGCATTATCTGGACATACAATCCTGAAAGAATAAAAAAACTGCAAAGTCAAAAGCTGATAATAAAATGAAAGAAATAAGAGTGGCTTTTATTTCTGAAAAAATAAAAGCTGAGTTTGAATGCCTTAAAAGCGGGAAATTTGAAGACAAGCAATTATACAATTTTATTGAAAGGGCAATTAATGACCTTAAAACTAAGCCATTGTGCGGCATTAAAATTCCTAAAAAGCTATGGCCTCATGAATACATCAAAAAATATAACATAACCAATCTGTTAAAGTATGACCTTCCAAATGGATGGAGATTAATTTATACAATAGAAACTAATGAAGTCATGATTGTCAATATAATTCTTGAATGGTTTGATCATAAAGAATATGAAAGAAGATTCAAATATTAATTTAAATCCATTGCCTTGCCGCCTTCGGCGGCTCGTCTAATCCTCAAGATTCTCAAACACTCGAACGTCCGGCGAATAAAGGAAAATATGGTCGTTCTCGCTTCTCAATGCCCTGTAAATCCTCTGCATGAATTCCCTTCGGGACTTGTCAAGATAAAAATCATTGTAATGCTCTGGCTTTTCCTTCTTGAGTATCTTCCAGAATGCCGAGCCGATGTCGGGCATTATTTTATCAGAAAAAAGAGATATTTAAGGAATATTGCAGGTAAGAACAATGTTTGGTATACAAGCAGATTTTTGCAATTAATTTGAACTCTTTCAGCGGCGCGCTCCGAAATGTTTAAATAGTAGACATTATAATTCATTATAAGTTATTATAAAATATAATAAAACATGGTACAAAGCATAATCCAAATTGATGAAAAAGAAGACAGAATTTTGAATATTGTAAAAGCTAAATACGGCTTAAAGAACAAAAGCGATGCAGTTGCTTTAATTGCTAAGATATATGAGGAAAGCTTTCTTGAGCCTGAATTAAGGCCGGAATATATCCAGAAGTTAGAAAAAATAAGAAAGGGAAAATTTATTAAATATAAATCTCTTGATGAATTAAGAAAGGCAACTAGCTAAAGAGGCAACATGCATAAATTTGAAGTAAGTGAACATCTTCAGGAGATATTGAAGAAGATTTCTAAGAAGAATAAAATTTTATATGGCCAGATATTTGGGAAAATCAATGAACTAATCAATTGTTATGATGTCGAGCATTATAAAAATCTACGATATAATATGAAAGACTCAAAAAGAGTCCATATAGGACATTTTGTCTTAGTTTTCAGATTTGATAAACAAAAAGATACTATTTATTTTGATGACTTTGACCATCATGACAAAATTTATAATAGATAATAATATTCTGCGGCTCGTCTTAATCCCCATCCAAATTCTCAAACACTCGAACGTCCGGCGAATAAAGAAAAATATGGTCATTCTCGCTCCTTAATGCCCTGTAAATCCTCTGCATGAATTCCCTTCGGGACTTGTCAAGATAAAAATCATTGTAATGCTCTGGCTTTTCCTTCTTGAGTATCTTCCAGAATGCCGAGCCGATGTCAGGATAAGGGTATTTCGTCAGGACAATGCTGTTGCAAACTTCCCCTGGAAAATCAACTCCCCTGTTGCATTTTGTAGAATATAACACTCTTATCTGGCCTGATTTGAATTTCTGGATTAATTCCTTGTCCTCATTCTGGATTGCCTTCAGCTTTTCCCTCGTCATTATGTTCAAGCCGTATTTTTCAGCTTCTTCTTTTGTCGGCATGTCTGAAAATGAATTGACATGCACAAGAGTCGGCTTTTTTGACAAGACGATGCATTTGTCAAGCGCTTTAAGATACTGCTCTCTGCTTATTATTCCAGACTTGAAGTTTGCGTATTTGCAATTCATCTCCAATCCTGTCTGGCTTTTTGTGATTTTTCCAGGCATTTTAGTCTCCGCTTCTATCACTTTGTAATTTTCAATGCCGAAAAGCTCTTTCAGCACTTTGTCAGAATGGACTGTTCCAGACATCATGACAAAAATCTTGTTTTTCTCAAGCAGATTATAAAATTTCTTTTCCAGGCTTATTGTCGTGATTCTTGCGATAATATCCCTGTCTTCTTTGTAAAAAGAGACATAAGATTCATCCAAAAAATCCCCGAATGTTCTCGCGACCTCATCGCAATGATAGCAATAATTCTCCTCATCGCATTCAACCGAATCCATCAGCTCATTGTCAAGAAAATATCTCAATATATCCCCAATAGCTGTCTCTTTCAGGGGCGCAATCTCTTCATTTGAAATGTATTGCTGCAATTTCATGCTGTTCATAGTCTGCTTTGTCATTATTGCAATCTTGTCAATTATGCTTTTCACTTTTTCATTGTCTGAGAATAAGCTTGGAAGGGAATAAGCAAGCCTGCTCAAGTTTATTTTTTCAGAATTCGCGAAATTATCAAGAAATTCATCGCACTCATCAATTATTTCAATGTCCGTAGCCGGCTTTCGATTCATCAAATTTTCAAGAACATATTTTTGGCTGTTGAATATGAGGACATCTGAATCAATGAATGAATTGAACTGGTCATAATATCCGCATCCCGGTTTTCTGCAATAAATCTCATATTCTTTTCCCTTCAAGCCCTTATATTTTCTTCTCCTGCTTTCAAGATTCAATCCGATCTCGGCAGGAACAATCGGACTCCAGTAAGGGCATATTGGTGCGATTGAAATTCTTTTTATGTCCTTGAGCTCTTTGAAATCAGCCCATTTTATCTTTGGATTTCTTTTAAGATACTCTCTGATCTTTCTTATGTTTTTCTCCTTGATTTCAATTGTGCATGGAATGAGCCTGTTATCGCATGATAAATCAACATTTTCCTTGATATTCTTTAGTACTTCCTCTTTAGAGTCTGTAAACAGATTCAATTGGTAATTTTCCTTGCCAAAATTCTTTTTTTCCTTTAGAAAAATGCATTCATGATTGTTTCTCCCTGAAATTATGCTTATTTTCAGCTTTTCCCCATTATCCTTGACAAGATATTTTTTTCGAGTGTAATCCTCATTATACTGCTTTTGCAGATTTTTGATAGGAACAACAATAGATGATTTTGAGAAATTCTTCGCCAGATTCAAGGCTATCGCGCTTTTTCCAGTCCCGCATACTCCCTTCACAAAAATAGCCTTATATCCTTCGGAAATCGCATCTAGAATCTCATTCACAACATCTTCCTGAGTCTTGCCGTTTGAAAATTTAAGGGGCTTCAGATGCCCCTCTTTTTCATGAAGACTCCATCCAGACTTTTTCATTATGATAAAATATTCCCCCTTTCCATTATTTTAGATGTTACAATTCATTTTTAAGATTTTAGCCTGAAAGGCATATATGTTTAGGTAAAGGTAAAGTCAGGGTCATCAAAATGTTGTCATAACCAGGCTGAATTGACGATGAAGCAACCTTTACTATTTGTTTTATTACCCCCTTATTATCACCAGGCTGAATTGACGATGAGGCTATCCCCTATCTTACCCCCCCTTACCCTCTTATATTGGTAACCTTTAAAAATGATAAAAATTGATTAAACTTACAATGGTTCAAGGAATTATGTCAAGTTACAGGAGAGGAAGAAAGACTTACACTCCTAAGCATTATATCATCCTGATAGATGGAAGCACAGACAAGAAAAAAGCGCTTTCTTTCATAGGCAAAACTGCAGAATGGAAAAGCTCTTCTGGAAAAGTTTTAAGCGGGAAAATTGTAGCAGCTCATGGCTGCAAAGGCGCTGTTCGAGCTATTTTCACCGTAGGATTGCCAGGACAGGCAATCGGAACAAAAATCGAGGTCAAATAAAATGGCAGTAAGAAAAGCATCCGCATACAGATTCTGGAAAAGGCCTTATACAAGGACATCCAAAGTAAGAAGCAAGGGTTACATCAAGACAATCCCCCCAATGCACGTTGTAAAATTCGTCATGGGCAATTCAAGAAAATTCCTTGAAAACAAATATCCTTTTATCGTAACAATCATCGCTGATGAAATGGTCCAGATAAGGGACATTGCGCTGGAATCCGCAAGAAGGCAGCTGCACAGGGAAGTTGAAGTAAACATAGGACTGGATTATTATTTTGCTGTAATGGCTCACCCTCATCACATCTTAAGGGAAAACAAGATGATAACGGGCGCGGGAGCAGACAGAATGCAGACGGGAATGTCGCATTCATTCGGATCAAATGTCGGCAGAGCAGCCCAGGTAAAAAAAGGGCAGGTTATTTTCATGCTTGGATTGCCTTCAGAAGACGCTGTGAACAAATTCAGGACAGCATTCCGAATGACAAGGCAAAAACTGCCATGCCACAGCCACATGAATTTTAAAAAAATCGCCGTTGAGCAGATAGAAGAAGAGTAGGGCCTTGGAAGAATAAAATGGAAGATTACTTTTTCTTTTTAGGAAGAAACACTGAACTGTCATTGCAGGAAGTCATCTCTTTCCTTGAAGCGAGGGGAATAGAGGGAAAATATGAAATCCAGGGCAATATGGTCATGTTCTCGCTTGCCGAGGAATTAGATGCGGATTATGCCATCAACACGCTCGGCGGAACAATAAAAATCGGAAAAGCGATGTTCAAAGAGACTTCAGAAAAGAAATTCTCGGATATGATAAGACAGGCTAATTTATATGACGGCGTTGAGGACAAATTAAAATTCACAATAACTTTCAATGAGGAGATTGAAGAAATCTCCCAGGACATAAAAGGGATCATTGACGATTATTTCAAAGAGCAGAGAGTCAAAGCGTTTTACAAGCAATCCAAGGAAAGCCCAAAATGGAGCAGGAAGTTTGACCTGGAATTTTTTGCGATAAAATTCGGCAATAATTATTATTTCGGGAAAATAGACGCTGTTTATGACACGAAAAACGCTGAATTCAGGGATATGAAAAAGCCTTTCAGAAGATCAGAGCTTGCTATCTCGCCAAGAATCGCAAAAATACTGATTAATCTTTCTGAAGCTGTCGAAGGCAACACTGTGCTCGACCCGTTTTGCGGCATGGGCACAATCCTGCAGGAATCACTGCTTCTTGGAATCAATGCGATCGGCATGGACATTGATTCGGGAGTTGTCGAGAACTGCAAAAGAAATCTTTCATGGCTTACAGATAATTACAAGCTAAACGCAAAGGTGAATGTTTTCTGCGCATCTTCCCTGAACGTTTCAAAAATCCTGAAGGAGAAAGTTGACGCTATTGTGACCGAGCCATTCTTGATTCCATTGATAACTTACACTCCGAAGGAAAAACCTGCGAGAAAAATGCTCGCAATGGCAAGAAATACTTACACGAGCACATTGATTGAATTAAAAAAAATCTTGAAAGATGACGGAAGAATCGCCATCAGCCTGCCCGTCATGAAAACAAGGACAAACAAGGAAAGAGTAAATATTGAAATGATATGCGAAGAGATTGGCCTGAAAATAATCGCCGGGCCGTTCTCAGAATCCAGGGAAGGGCAGAGAGTTGAGAGAGAAATTGTTGTTCTTGGAAAATATTGATTCTTTTTTTATTTCTTTTAAAGTGATAACATTAATCTTTTTAAAAATAAAAAGATTTAAATATAAAATATTCTCAATTTTATTTAACTGGATCTAGGGTAAGAGAAAAAAGCGGTGATAGGTACAGAAACCATAAATTGCTTTTGACTTTTAGGGGAAGGAGAAAGTATGGACAGAAACATTGAAAGGAAAAACGATCCGGCGGTACAGCAGATTATAGATAGAGTTCTAGCGCAACATTTCGGAGGAGTCAGTGGCAATGGACAACCAAGAGCAAAAACTATTGACGAAATCCAGACTGAAATGATGGCTATGATACAGCAAAAAGCCAAGATTGTTGACTTTGCAAAAGGCGAAACTTGTGAATTTAAATGAGATCAAAATCAATAATTAATTAGGTAAATTTATTAACTGATTTTCATAGAGGAAATAATGAAAAAAGGACTGCTAATAGGTTTGATTGTTCTCGCTTTGATAATTCTATTTGTTGTAATCACTAGAGCATCTTCCGGGCCTATGGCCACTTTATTGATAAATAAAGGAACTGTCCAGGTTGACAAAGGACTTGGATGGACTGATGCTACAAATGGGATGATTATGAAAGAGGGCTATAAAGTCCAGACATTGGCAGGTTCAAGGGCTACAGTTGTCTTTATGGAAAGCACAGTCATAAGATTGAATGAGAATACTGAAATCACGCTCAAAAACATAAACAAAACATCTGTTTCTTTGATACAGCAGATAGGGCAGACATGGACAAAAATGCTGAAGATGTCTGGAATTTCTGATTATGAGATTGAAACTCCTGATGCGGTCGCTACAGTAAGAGGGACTGCTTTTGCCGTAACAGTTCAAAACGGAACATCTGAAATCGGAGTATCAGAAGGAGTGGTAAAGACAGATTCATACAAGATAGAAAACGGCGTCCATCAAATAGTCGCTTCGCTTGATGTTGGGGCAAACAGATCATTGGAAGTTTCATCCGATAACTTAGGCACATTAGAAACTAAGCCTCTTCAAATGGACTCATGGATTGAAGAGAACAACCAGGCAGACCAAGACTATCTCAAACTGCTTAAACAGCAGCTCTTGCAGAAATATTCGACAAGAATCAGCATTGCCAGAACCTTAGTCCAGATAAGCGATGAAGATATGAACAACTTTGTCAATGATTTTGTTGAAGGAAGATTGAGCATAAAAGAGAAGCTTGCCAATGGCGATATTCCAAGCATTATTTCTCCATTGATTCCGGAAGAATTGAAAAGATATTAATATTCTGAATTTTTAGTCTTATTGAAGGCAAAAAATGATAAAAAAAATTTATAATTATATTGGAATAGGTTTTTGGTCAGGTGGATGGGAAATATGAATATACTTACAAGAAAAAACGGAATTTGGTTATTTGTTATAGGAATTGCAATGTTTTTACTTAATTACTTTACCTTAACATGGTGGAATATAGATATTGATATTCTTGGTGTGATGATTGCTGTTCTTGGTTTAGTTATTGCAATAGCGAGTGGAAATAAAATGAAAAGGTCAAAAAAATGGCTGACAAGAAAGAATGGAGTATGGTTGTGTGTAATTGGAGCAGCAATAGAACTTATAGTTGGACTTCTTAATCTTTTAGGACTTAGTAATAGTGGTGGTGGCTTTGGTGCAATAGTTTTTGTTTCAGGTATAATTCTTACAGCAGTAAGGTGGAAACATTAAAAATGATAAACAAAATTTATAATTATATTGGAATAGGCTTTTGGTCAGGAAGCTGCGTTTATAGCTTGATAAATATGCTCTTGAATCTTAAAAATGTTGCTCAGTCTCATATTTTAAATTATAATTATATAATTACAGGAGTTGCTGTTTTTGGCTTAATTTTGAATATAATCTTAGTTAAAAGAAAAGGGTTGAAAAAATAATATGATAAAAAACAAATTTTTGATCTCTCTTTCAGTCATATTGGGCATTTCAATCATTCTTTCTCTCTTGTTCGCATCAAATTCATTTGAAAGCGCAAATCTGAGGCTGACTGACAAGCTCTACACTTTTCAGAAGCCCCTGGACAATATAGTTATTGTTGCGATAGATGACAAAAGCATCCAGGAAATCGGAAGATGGCCCTGGCCAAGAGATGTTTTTGCTAATGCTTTAGGCAGATTAAGCAATGCAAGCGTGATAGGCCTGGATGTTTCATTCTTTGAAAAATCTGAAACTGAAAAAGACCTTCTTCTTCAGAATGAAATCAATTCACTGCCTGTTGTGTTAGTTTCAGAATGCGTCTATTCAGGAAACTGCACATGGATCAGGCCAATATTCAACGCAAGCTATGGCTATGCTAATATTCTTGTAAAAAATGACATTGTAAGAACAGTTCCTCTCAAGCTTGAAGGAGAAATATCCTTTTCAAAAGCTGTCCTTGAAAAATACGGAATCCAGACAGAAGAAGAAAAAGCCCTGATTCAGTTCAGCAGGCATAAGACAATCTCATTTTCAGACTTAATGAACACATCAGAAGACTTTTCCGACAAAATAGTTTTGATAGGGGCGACAGCAAAAGATCTTCATGATGAAGCGTCAACTCCTCTGGGATTAATGCCTGGAATCGAAGTTCATGCCTCAGCTATTCAGACAATCCTGACAAACACTGAATTGAATTACCAGAATAAAATCTGGGTGATTGTTTTTATTTTTGTCTTGTCTCTTATAACCTTATTTTTCCTTGAAAAGTTCAAATTAGCTTATGCGATAATAGCTTCTTTTTGCCTGCTGATAGTTTATTCAGCGATTGCGATTTTTGCATTTGATTCAAAGACAATCATGAACATCCTGTATCCGATTCTATCAGTAATTTTGACATTTGTCTCTCTGATGATAATATATTACATTCTTGAGTCCGGACAAAGGAAATTTCTGACAAATCTTTTTGGAAAATATGTCTCCCCAAGCGTTGCTGACGAGCTGATAAAAAAAGGGAAAGAAGCCGCCAATCTGAACGGGATAAAAAAAGAAGTCACAGTATTATTCGCTGACGTGAGGGGATTCACCTCACTGTCTGAAAAAGAAAGCCCTGAGAAAATAGTCGCCCTGCTTAACAGATATCATGGAAAGATGACTGACATTATTTTTGAGCATAACGGGACAATAGACAAGTTTGTCGGGGATGAGATAATGGTTACATTCAATGTTCCTTTGGATCTGAAAGATCATGCATTGACTGCAGTAAAAACCGCGATTGAAATGCAGATAGAAGCCAAGAAGCTTGGAACAGCAATCCAATACGGGATTGGAATAAATACGGGCCCGGCTATTGTAGGAAACATCGGCTCTGAAAAAAGGCTGGATTTTACTGTCATAGGGGATGCAGTAAATTTGGGAGCAAGATTGTGTGGCAAGGCAGAGCCAAATCAGATTCTTCTTTCTGAATCAACCAATGCGCTTGTAAAAGACCAGATAAAAACAAAATCCATCGGAGAAATCACAGTCAAGGGAAAAGAAAAACCCTTGGAAGTTTTTGAAGTTATTTTTTAAAAAAGAGGAAGAAATGAATAAGATAGGCAAAATTAAATCAAAAGACTCTTTTCTTATAGATAAAAATGGAAAAAAGATTATTCTCAAAGGTTTTTCTATTGCAGACCCTTTCAAATTAAAAAATAAAGATAAACAAGATGTCAAGAAAATTATTGAAGAAATTGCAAATACGGGCGCTAATGTAGTAAGAATCCCAATAAAACCAAGTTTGTGGCAGGCAGTACCTGATTTTTTAAGATTATATATCGATGATATAGTTCAAGAATGCAAGTCCAAAAATATTTATTGCGTTCTGGATTGGCATGCCATCGGGAATCCTATAAAAAATGAAACTCGCCTAAAAGAAAAATTCTACGAAGTTAATGGGAAAAGATTTTATGATTATGAAGTCAACCCAGACATTTTAAAAAAAGCTTGGAAAGAAATTTCTGAAAGATACGGAAAAGAACCGCATACAATTTTTGAGATTTTTAATGAGCCTGCCCCTGGTGAAAAAAACATAGAAAGAATGAGTTTATCAGCATTATACTGGAAAGATTGGAAAAAAGAGGTCGAGACTGTTATTAAGATTATAAGAAAGAAATCTAAAAATTTAATTTTAATATCCCCCATAAAATGGGCATATGATTTATCTAAGGTTGCAGAAGATCCCTTGAAAGATGAGAATATTGCATATTCTGTTCACCCTTATCCAATACATACTGACTGGAAAGAAAATTTTGGAAAGATATTTGGAAAATACCCCATTGTAGTAACCGAATGGGCATTCAAAGAAAAAACGAATGAAGACTTTCTACGGGCAACAAAAGAAGATTATGGCAATCCCATCTTAGAGTATCTGGATCAAAAAAGCATAAGCTGGATTGCTTGGTGTTATGATTCAGAATGGGGTCCAAAAATATTAAATTCGTTTAAAGGAAATGATTATACTGAATGGGGAAAATTTATAGTAAATAAATTAAGACTTAAAAAAAGATGAAATTGAAAATCATGCAGTATAATATCCGAACAGGCTTTAGGAATACTGAAAAGCCCTATGATTTTGAAGGGGAAAGGATAAAATTTGCCCAGAAAATAATAAAGAAAGAAAATCCAGATATTCTTATTTTAAACGAGGCATATTTTGAAAGTAAAAATAAGTCTAATATTATAATGGATTATTCTAAGATATTCGGATTTCCTTTTTATGCGCATGGGAATTATACAAAAGGTTTAAGCCCATTTTGGGGTCATGCTCTTCTGTCAAAATACCCTATTACTAAAGCATTAAACAAAAGCAAAGGGCTTGCTGGTTTGTTCAGAACCAAAATTAAAATTGGACAGAAGATTGTAAATATTGACATTATCCACATTTCTCCAATCCCTTTTTTAAGCAGCAAGAAACAAGAAGCATTTGTTAAAAAAATCTTGATTGGCAAAAAAGAAAATTATATCCTATCTGGAGACTTCAATTCATTATCTCCTAAAGATGATTATCATGAAAAGAAAATGATTGAAGCCTGGAGCAAATTTGAGAAAAACGCTAAAAATGTGATTAAAGAGATGCTAAAAAGAGATGCTGTCAGGTTCGTTTTGTCGAAGAATTTGCTGGATACTTTTAAGGAGAAAAATAAGAAATTTGATTTTACAATTCCTACAGACTTTCTATCGAAAGACAAGACCTCTGGAATTAGGATTGATTTTATATTCTGCTCCAAGGAATTTAAAATAGCAAATTCTGGAATAATAAAAAATAAACTAGCAGAAAAAGCATCCGATCATTATCCTATTTATGCAGTTCTAGAAATTTAAGTGCTTTTCTTGACATATCCGTCTTTTATTACCAAAGAACTATCAGTCCCTCTTTCATATTTCTCGCTCCACAAGAAAATTCTCTCAGAACTTTTATTTGTGGGAATGAAACTTGAGTCAGAGGGAATATGGCTGTAATCGTATTCCACCGGCTTGAATTTAAATGTCACAAGCATTTCCTCCAGCCTTTCGCTTTTAGGCTGATAATACTGCAAATATGGCCTGATATTACGAATCAATCTCTCTTCAGGAGATAAAAGAATCATGCGATTTACTTCATCCATGCTGTAATGCTTCAATGCCAGTCTGTTTCTGCTCTTGAAAGAATTCTCCTGGGCTGCGCTTCTGAAAAAATTCTCCCCGTCTTTATAAAAAATAAATGCAGGTTTGCTTGAAAGGTCAGAATAATACATTAAAGGCAGATTGCGGATTTTCTGATCTTGATTTGCTATGTGGCTGTAAACAGGTATTATGACTCCTTTTTCTGACCCATTTGCCAGTTCAAGATAATTCATGTTTCCAGATTTAGGAGATACCTTGCATGGCAAGGGCATTTTAGAAAGAAACTCAATCAATTTCTCTTCCCTTAGCGCTATTTCTTTCCTAGATACCATTTGGTTTTGGATTTTGCATGCTTAATAAAGATTTCTAATAGGGGGAAATATTTATTAACATAACATCTCTTTCTATATCAGAAATCAGAGCTAGGGTCAAGAATAAAAAGGGGAAAAAAGAAAACCATGCCTGGCCGTGATGATCCGTCTGTAAAAAATCTTATTAATAAAATTCTCAAGGAAAATTTTCAGAAGCCCGGAAAAGTTGTTATCAATGACGAGGGCTATTTCAAATTGAAGGACAAGCGGCAGGAGCGGGAAAAATTGGAAAAAGCCGAGGCCGAAGTCAAGAAGCCAATGGCTGAAAGGAATATTGTCTGGCTGAATGAAATCAGCAAGGAGAGCATTCCTATTGCCGGAGGAAAAGGCGCGAATCTCGCCGAGATGTATAATCTGAAACTGCCTGTTCCGCCAGCATTTGTCATCACAGCATATGCGTTCAAAAATTTCATTGAATCCACTAGCCTGAAGACAAAAATTCTTACTGAGCTTAAAAAAATAAACATTGAAGATACAAGGCAGCTGGAGATGAAAGCCAAGGAAATCCAGGCGATGATCACAAAACAGGACATGCCTGAAGAGCTTGGGGAAGAGATCATAGAATCTTATGAAAATCTGAATATTGACAAGGATGTCATGGAAAATGCGTCAAAAGACGCGCTCTCAATCATAAAAAATGCCAAAGAGCCTGTATTTGTCGCTGTAAGAAGCTCAGCAACTACAGAAGATCTCGAAGGCGCAAGCTTCGCAGGCCAGCAGGAAACTTATCTTAATATCAAAGGAGATGTCCAGCTGATTGAAGCTGTCAAAAAATGCTGGGCAAGCCTGTTCACTGCAAGAGCGATTTATTACAGGGAAACCAAAGGATTCGAGCATGAAAAATCTTTGATTGCAGTGGTTATCCAAAAGATGATCAATTCAGACAAATCAGGAGTCATATTCTCGATAAATCCTGCGACAAACAATCCAAATGAGATTATCATTGAATCTGTTTTCGGATTGGGAGAAGGAATTGTTTCAGGGGCGGTAGCTCCCGACAGATATATGGTTGACAAAAGATCAATGCGGATAAAAGAGAGGAAAATAAGCCGCAAAGTAGCTGAATTCATCCGATCATCTTCAGGAAACACAATAAAAAAAGATCTTCCTTCTGACAAGATGGACGAAGAAGTCCTTGAGCAGTATGAGATAATAAAATTGGCGGCATTTTCCAAAGAGCTTGAAGATCATTATCAAAAACCGCAGGATACTGAATGGGCTATTGAATACGGGAAAATTTACATTGTCCAGACAAGGCCTGTAACAACAGCAAACAAAAAGATAGAAGCTGTAACATTTGAAGAAGGAAAGATTCTGGTTGAAGGCCTTTCAGCGTCTCCAGGAATTGCGACAGGCCCGGTAAAAATTATTTATTCATTGGAAGAGCTGCCAAAAATCATGAAGGGGGATATTCTTGTCACAAAAATGACTAATCCTGATATGGTTGTCACGATGCAAAAATCTGCAGCCATTGTTACAGATGAAGGCGGACAGACATGCCATGCTGCAATAGTAAGCAGAGAAGTCGGTTTGCCAGCTGTCGTGGGAACAATGAATGCCACAAAAGTCCTGCATGACGGGCAGATTGTAACTGTCGATGCTTATAATGGAAAAATTTATGAGGGAAAAGTCAATGTTCAAAAAGAAAAAAGCCCTGAAGAGTCTGTAAGGGAAGATTTTGAAAAAGCAAATGCTGAAGTCCAGCTGGAGAATGAAGAGGAAAAAGTCGCTGAAGACCTTATCAAAGAGACAGAAGAAGAGGAAAAAGAGCAGATTATCCGAAAAAGAACTCCGATAAAAATCTATATGAATCTTGGAGAGCCGCAAAAGATTTTTGATTACAAAGACCTTGGATTTGACGGAATCGGCTTGATGAGATTGGAATTCTTGATTGCTTCTCAAATAAGAAGGCATCCTTTATTTTTGATTGAATTGGGGCAAGAAGACAAATATGTTGAAAGCATCGCATCCGGCATTTCAATTGTCGCAAAGGCGATTTATCCAAAACCTATGATTGTAAGGTTTTCAGATTTCAAGACAAATGAATACAGGGGATTGGAAGGCGGAAGCAAATATGAGGGCGAGGAAAACAACCCCATGATAGGATTCAGGGGAGTTTCAAGATACATCAGCAGAGAATTTGAGCCAGCGTTCAAATTGGAATGCCGTGCGATCAAAAAAGTCAGAGAGCAGAATGACAATGTCCATGTCCTGCTTCCTTTTGTCAGAACAACAGACGAAGTGAGAAAATGCCTTGAGATAATGAAGAATGAAGATTTGAAAAGAAGCGAGACATTCAAAGTGCTATTGATGGCTGAAGTTCCAAGCATGTCTCTGATTCCAGAAGAATTCGCAAGACTGGATATTGACGGGGCCAGCATAGGAAGCAATGACCTCACTCAATTAGTTTTGGGAGTTGACAGAGATTCCGCTTTGCTTGGAAGATTGGGATATTTCAATGAGAGAAATCCTGCTGTGTTGAAAGCGATCCATAATATAATCAGGGGATTCCACAAGCACAATAAAACAGTGGGCATCTGCGGGCAAGCTCCTTCAGTTTATCCGGAAATTGTAGAATTCTTAGTGAAGGAAGGGATAGATTCGATTTCAGTGAATCCTGATGCTGTTGACAAAGTAAGGCAGCATGTAGCTTTTCTTGAAGAAAAAAATCAGCCAATCAAAACAAGCGAAATAAGCTTTGATGATAGCGAAGTTTATGAGGAAGAAATTTAATCAAAGCTTTAAATCAGTAAATTAATTTTCTTGAAGTCAGTTGAATTAATGGAATTGTATAATGCATTTACTAAAATCAGATTAAATCTTTAATCCCGTATCTGCCGTCTTTTGAAACTTTATACCCCATTTTTCCCCAGAAGTTTCTGTTTGTCACAATGACCGGACATGCGGCAATCTTTCCAGTTTTTCTGAATATTCTTTCTATCGCCTCAACCATCCCCTTGCCGAAGCCATTGCCCCTTGAAAGAGGATTTACATTTACCAGATTTATATATCCGACAGGCGAGCATTCCATAGGAGTTCCGAAATAAATTACAGTGTCCTTCTCATAAAATTTCAGCCCATTGCTCTCGTCAAATAACGTACGGCTGTATTTGTCAGAGATATACTGCACTTGATAAGTGAATCTAACATGATTATCGCAAAAGACATCTATCTTGAAATTGTCTCTTTCAGAATAAAGCCCTTTTATTTTCTTGAATTCTTTCCTGCATAATTTTTCAAGGTTTTCTTTGTTCATAATATTCAGATAACAAGGCCATATTTAAATCTTGCTATCTATTCATCACTAGAGAGTAGGAACAAAACGAAAGGTTTAAATATAACCTAATCCTATAGAAAGCATGGAAAAAGACAATCTAGAACAAAAAGTCCAGGAAACTGTGACTAAAGATATTCTCAAAGGATTCTCTTACTTTACAGCAGCTTACAGCAAGCTGGCTTCAGGAGATGAAAATGCCCCTGCTTACGCAATGTCTGCTATTGAATGCGTAAGGAAAAATGTCGGCAATGAAACAGCCCAGTACCTTCAAGGAATTGAAAATTACATAAGCAATGACATATCTGAGAATGGGGTAGCAACAAAAAAGACAGCCGATCTGATAAAATCATATTCCTCACTTTACAATCAAAAATTCAGCAAAGCAAAATATTCTGATATCGAAACATTGGCAAAAGATGTGGGATATGCGGGGAAGACGCCTGAATTCATGAAAGAGCACTCTCAAGAGAGCATCAAATCATTAGTGGAAAAAAACAAGGCCAAATTTGACAAAGAAGGCAAGACCGAAGACCCTATATTAAATGCTGTATTAAAAACATATGAAATAATGAATGCAGTAATACTCAGAAAAGCAGACAACAGCATCATGGATTTAATCACTGAACAAAATCTTGCTGTATTAAATGAAACCTACAAGAATGCCCAAAAAAAGAAAGCAGAAGATTTGAGAATAGCTGCATAAAATAATATTCTAGAAAATTCAGATATTTCCAGTTCCAGTCAATTTCTTTACAGCGATAGCCATCGCTCTCAGATATTCATCAGCCCTTATTCTCCAGACATCCAAATCTGCGCCGTGAATATCAGTAATTTCCTGATGGAGAATTTTATGAGTCATGGTGTAAATTCCCTTGTACCATTCAACATATTTTTTGTCAATCAATCTTCTGCGCACCAAGAATTCCTGCAATGCGTCAGCTATATGCTCAGGACTTGGAGGGCTTTGCTTTGCCGCAATCAAAGCGGCATGGCTTGAATCTACAAATGTCCAGTATAAAGCCTCCATCGCAGTCAGCATTGATGATTTGCATCTCAGCAGATGGGCTGGGCCTCTTCCCAAAGTTATGAAAATCATTTCAGGGGTTGATTTTATTTTTCCCTGGGCCAATAAAGCTTTCAGCGGGGTGAAGAATCCTCCGAAATCAATCAATGGATCTCCCCATCTTATTATGTTAGTCACAACAGGCTCTCCTCTCATCATTTCTTCCCACCATGTTGTCAGCCTTACAGTATTGATGTGCAACGGCTTGATATAGGGATTTTCCTTGATTAGCTTTCCCAATTCTTCTCGATACCAGGCAATCAACTCCTGATCCCATAATATTGTAGAATCATCGATTATGATAACCAAATCAATATCAGATCTTTTTACAGAAAGCCCTTTCGCAGACGAGCCGAAAAGAACAATGCTTTTTATTACCTTGCCGATTTTCTGATATACTTTCTGCGCAAAATCAGAAGCGATATCCCGGTCATTCACTATTTTAAGAGTTCTGACTGATTTTGCTTTTACAGAATGTTTCACCATCTTTCCTCTTTTTTCCTGTTTATGATAATGATTTATGATTTTTAAATATTCTCTTATGTAAGGGTCTCAGCGAGGATTTCAGTCCTGTCCAAGATTTAATCCATCGGAGTTCCGGACATTCTTGACTGCCTGCCGGGAATCTGACCGCCTAATTCTGTCGGCAGTCCTGAAAATGCGGTTCCATAAATTGAAAAATGCTGCTCTGGAAGGATCGGGCCATATCCGCCAAAATATGCGCCATACATTCCTTTTGCCTGACTCCATACCGGCGAAGATGCTCCTGAATACATCGGGCTGCCCATCGCTTCTAAAATATACGGATGAGGAGAAACCTTGAAATGCTGGACAAATCCGCCAGCTTCCATTATTGTTTTTCCTGAAAATCCGGCCTTCTCCATCTCTTCCATGATTTTTTTGATGGGAACATTTCCCATTCCTGGAGGAAGATGAGTGTCGTTAAATCCGAAATTATCAGTCATATGCACTTTCTTGACATAAGGGGAGATTTTTTTTGACTCTTCAACAATTTCCTTTTCAGAATATCCCGCTTTTCTAAGAAGATTGATATGCCCTACATCCCAAGTGACTCCTATTAATTTATCCGCAATCTTTGCGGCCTCATCATGGCTTATTCCTTTTGCCTCCCGAACCTTTGCTATAAATTGATTTTTGCTCGCCTCTACTAAATCCCTCATTGAATCTGCTCTTGAGAATGCATGCTCGGGAAAAACATTTTCAATGGCGATTACAGGGGCTTTATCCCCATAGTCCTTGAATGCCTTGAATGCTACATTGCCCAGTGTTTGCGCGGCATGTTTTACCGCGAATTCTTCAACAGGAACATAAAGCTCAGGCGTCGTGACCATTAGTCCTGAAGAAAGGCTTGATGCAGCCATTTGTCCGGCTTTTGCCAATGCAATCCACTCTTCAGCCTCAGGCCTTATGCCTCTGTGCTGTTTTTCCCCAATCTTTTCTCTTATAGCTGCATATTCTTTGTAAGGCTCTGCGCTTGCTTCAATGAATTCTTTTATCTTTTCATTTTTATGCATATTCTTGTCATACTTATAAGCGAGATGATAATCTGATCTCAAGGATGCATTAACATGCTCCAAAAATCTGTCAGCTTGCTGTACTTGATAAGTAAGATTCTCTTTTAGATAAGCTTCATGCTCGCTAAGTTTTTCTCCTGATTTTTCTTTTAACAGAATAGGCGCTATCTGATTTAGTGTATGATCAAGTATTTCATCTGCTGATTTTTTAAAATGCTCCGCAGAGGCGATTTTATTGGACCATTCAGAGTGATTGATAGTTTCAAGCTCTTCTTCAACTTTCCAGATTTTTTTCCCTTCAGGATAAAATCTCTCCTCTCTTTTGATTGGAATTAATTGCCCTGTTTCCTGATTTACCGCAACCATCATGTATTTCCCCTTTTCTTCTTTTGGCAGAGATTCTTGAAATTCCCATGCTGGAATTCCGGACGCATGAATCGTCACAGGAACATTTCCATTCTTGCTTAATTCATGGCTTTTTGCCATTACATCAGAAAGCTGCATCTCCGCCTGTCTTCGCGCGGTCTCGCTCCATCCCTGCTCAGTAAAACCTGAAGGATCGACTAAAGGAGCATGAACAGTTATTTCGCTCCCAGTCAAGTCAGAAAGCTGCTGCATTTCCTTGAAATGCTGCTGGGGAATTGTTTCAAACTCTTTCGGCCCCAAAGCGCCCATCTCAACTGTCTTCATTCCCTGATTAAGCATGTTCGTGACTTCTGCAATCTGATTTGCAGTCTGCGGATTTGTCGGAGCGCCGATTCTGCCTGCAGGCAGAGAATAGCCTGTGAACAATTCACCATAAGAATCATTAAGTCCGGGAGTTAAGGCAGCATAGCTTGCAACATAGGGTCTTTTGTATTCCATTTCCTCTTTTAATCTATATTCTCAAGTATATATCAGAAGTTAATAAACTTTTTTATAGCTTTTTATGTCAGAAATTAAACCACATCATTTATGATGTGGATTTGAGTTTACTGTTTTAATTTCCGAGCATGCTAAAAATCACTAGAAACCACACACTTTAGTGTGTAGAGTGATTTTTTTTATATTTCCGGATGTCCTCTCTTTTTTCTTGGCTCATAAAAGGCAGTGAAGGGCTTTCAGGCCTGTTTTCCAAAGATCTTATTGATATTCCCTGGCCTTCTCCAAAATCATCTCCAGAATGCATCCTTATCCTTGGAAGTTCCTGCCTCAATTCTCTCGCATCCATTGGCTTGATCATCCTTCCAAACAAATTTTCAGCGCTTTCTTCATAAGCCTCTTCTTTTTTTAAATAAGCCTTTGATTCAGTCTCATAAGGCCTCATTTCAAAGCTTTTTTTCTCCTCTTTTTTTCTTTCAGGGCCTGCAAAATCTTCCAGAGAAGAAACTGGCTGAACATTCTGTGACATATGCAATACGGGAGTTGTGAAATCAGAAACCTCTCTTTCCAATTCTCCCTGGGTGAGCCAGACAGCGGCTTTTTCCTCTTCCTGCTCGGTTTTTTCTTCTTCTTTCTCAGATTTTTTCTCTTTGTTTTCTTCAGTCTTTTTTTCTGATTTTTCTTCTTTTTTATTCTGAGTCAATGCTTCCCACGCTTTTTTTGTCTCTTCGTCTAAAACTGCCATATTTGTTTAATATTATAGAATTTATTTTTAATGAGGATATTGATTTTTTATCTAGCTTTCTCCTATTCTTCCTCTTCTTTCTTCTCTTTTTCTTTCGCCTGCCACCAGGGTTCTTCTTTTTCTCCCCTTTCTGCTCCACGCCGCAATGTAGTTATTTCAGCCCTTCTTTCCCTCAATCTTTTGTAGACATCCGGCTCATCAAATGGGCTTGGGAAAGACGCCATTCCTCTGGATTTCTTGAAGATATCGAAAATTTTGAAGCAAAAATCTGAAGCCTGCAGTTCTGCCAGATCTCTTACAATATCCTCATGAGTATTATCTTTTTTTATCCCCTCTGTTTCAAATTTTTTAAACCTTTCATCCTCTTCTTCAGCCTTCTTTCTTTTCTCTTCCTTTTGTTTATCCTCTATATCTTTCAGGCTTATTTTTTTGCCTGCTGGAGGAAAGAAAGTCTCCATGAAATCCTTGAATACTCCTGAAAAAGCAGACCCTTCCCTTTTCTTTTTCTCTTCCTCTTTCTTTTTTTTCTCTTCCTGCTCTCTTTTTGTGTAATAATAAATTTCGCCCTCAAGCTGCTTCAATGTCTCTTCGCTCAGATCTCCAGCCAATCCAAGCAGAGAAGTCTCCTCATCTTTGTCAAGCTTTTTGTTGAGAAGTAAAAGCTCATCATCATTCACAGCATATGCCTTGAAGTTTATTGTGACAATTCCGGCATGCGGAAATTGCTGTGTCGGATATGTCCTGAAAGAATAATCCAGGAAAATAAGATGATAAAACTGCCTGATATCCCTTGCTTTTTTTAATTCTTCAGGCAGGCTCTTGCCGTCAACCTCATCAGCCACATTTACTTTTCTTGTGAGCATCAAAGAAAGATTAAGGGCCATTGTTCCGAAAATGGAAACTATTGACGCGTCTTTTGAATCTTTCATTCTTAATTGCTCTGCAGCTTTCAAATATGGCTTGACCCAGCTTGAATAAAGCTTCAAGGTGGTCAATTGGCTTTTCAGATAGCTTCTTTCAATTTCAAATCTTCTCGTCAATTCATCATGGCTTCTGTCTTTCCATTCCAAAAATTCGGCAATTCTCGGCTTGAGAACTCGTTTAACTCTGTCATTCACATCAATCTTTTCAGCCTCATCCACTGATTCTGCTTTCATGAATGCGTCTCTCAATGTCGTGAATCCTAGCTCGTAAGTCATCTGATTGATGCTGCCTCTTCCGCGCTTCATGTCAACATTTGACATCCAGATGTCTTTCAATGCAAGCATTCCTGCTTGTTTTAATTGCGGATCATTGCTGCCCTCATTCACATAATTTTCCAGCCGGATATCAAATTCCTTCAGATCATAAAGAATATTCATTATCGATTTTATGACTATGTTAACCGCTCCTAAAATCTTCATTCCCTCTTCCTGCATCTTCGTAGCCCTTGAAGTCAAATCGGCAAAATAGCTTGAGCCTGGAGAAGCGGTGAAATTATCCTCTAATTTTCTCACATTATATGCCCCCTTTACAAAATCAAGAAGCCAGTAGTATATCGGCTCAAGGGTTTCAACGCTGGAATCATAGGTCAATTCATTTTCCCAGATTGGAGCGGGCCCTTTATCACCCTTATACCTTTCATTAATTTCAGCTAAAAGATTTCTAACATCAGCCATAATTAGTTTTTCAAATACCCCTTTTATTAAGTCTCTATAGAAAACTATAAATAAACAAGCTTTTTATATTTTTTTAAGAGTAACTTAAAAGAGAGTTTAAAAAAAGAGTTAAAAATGGCTTTATTCGGATTGTTCAAAAAAAAGGGCAGAGGAGCGACAGACACTATAGATCTTACGAGAATGCAAAGCGTCAAGGACAAGCTTGCTGCGGATTCTTCATCATCTTCATCAACCCCCTCAACTTTCGACTCAACAGATGCATCAAGCATGCCTGCAATGGATTTGCCAATGGGCACATTTGACCAGAACATATCTTCCACGCAGACATCAACAGTTTCTATCAGCCCAGACAAGGCAAGCAGACTGGATGCTTTGCTTGGAAAGCTTGACACACTATACATGAGAATTGATTTACTGGAGCATAAAGTCGACCGATTGGAAAGAAAGACAGGAATAAAAACAGATGACCAAACACAGACTTATTAGCTGGCAAAATCTTTTGCTTATCTTCTCCGCAATAATATTTCTCGACAGATTTTCAAAAATATTCTTCCAGGATGAATGCTTTTTGATTTTCTGCGTCAGAAGAGCGCTGAATTCAGGGGCGGCATTCGGGATTTTTCCAGGAATGATCTGGCTCTTTGTCCTGATCTCCGCGGCAGTATTGGCTTTAACAGTTTATTTCTGGAAGATAAAAGAAATCAGGCTGCCTTTGACTTTGATTGCTGCCGGAACAATCGGAAATTTAATAGACAGGTTAGCTTACGGGATAATAATTGATCTGTTTTCAATAGCCGGAAGCTCTTCATTCAACGTGGCTGATTTAAGCTTGCTGATCGGGGCTATAATGCTTGTGATATTTTTGCTGAAGAAAAAGTGAGCTGATTTCTAGGCCTTCAGAAAGTCAATATTTAAAAATCCGGCAAATTTTCAGATAGTATGGTGAAAGAGGGCAAGAATAGTTCTAAATTAATTTCAAAGGAAAAAATCCTAGCTTATGCCCTGGAAAATGCAGTCACTCATGACGGAAAGGCGATGGAAAATGCAGTCCTGCCGAAGCTTTTTCAGGAAGGATTGAAAAAAGAGAATATCAAAGACGTCATCAAGGATATTCAGGACGCCATAAAAAAAGTAAATTCAATGAAAAAAGATGAGCAGGAAAAAGAATACAAGAAATTTTCTGATATGACTATCAAGCATGAGCACAAGGAAAGAGAAGGCCTTCCTGAACTGCCGAATGCGGAAAAAGGAAAAGTTGTATTGAGGCATGCTCCTTTCCCATCAGGAGCAATTCACATAGGCAATGCGATTCCTTTGATAATAAATGATGAATACAAAAAAATGTATGATGGAAAGGCTTTCCTGATTATTGATGACACTATCGGAAGCGAGGAAAAGCAGATAACCAAAGAATCGTATGCGATGATTCCTGAGGACATGCATCTTCTTGGAATAAAATATGATGATGGGATAATTTACCGCTCGGACAGGATGAATATTTACTACAAATATGCTGAGGAATTGATAAAGAAAAACAAAGCCTATGTCTGTTTTTGCAATGCGGAAAGATTAAGGGAAAACAGAGCGCAGGGAAAAGAATGCGAATGCAGAAGAAAAGACTGGGAAACCAATCTTAAAGACTGGAAATGGATGTTTAGCAGCAAGGACGCAAAAGAAGGGGCTGTAACTTTAAGATTAAAAACAAATATGCAAGATCCCGATCCCGCATTCAGGGACAGAGTTTTGTTCAGAATAGTTGAAAGAGAGCATCCCCGCATTAAAGGGCTTAAAGTCTGGCCTATGCTTGAGATGACTGCCGCAGTTGATGACCATTTATTGAATATAACTCATGTGATAAGAGGCAATCAGCTGAGAATTGAAAGCAGAATGGAGGAATTTATCTGGGATATTTTTGGATGGAATCATCCGGCTTTAGTTTACACTCCAAGAATTGTGATCTATGCGAATGATGTCAATATCTTAAGCAAAAGCAAAAGCCAGCAAGAAGTTGCAAGCGGAGCTTACAAAGGATGGGATGATCCAAGGACTTGGAGCATCCGCTCGCTGCTTAAAAGAGGGATACAGCCGGAAGCAATCAGGAAATTCATATGCAAATTCGGAATGTCTGACAAAGAAAGCATGGAAGTCCCAATTGAAATGCTTTACAATGAAAATTTGAAACTCATAGAGCCAAATGCAAACAGATATTTCTTCATAAGCAATCCAGTCACGATAAAAATCTCAAAAGCGAAGAAAATGACGGCGAATCTTCCTCTTCATCCGGACAAGCCGGAGCTCGGATTCAGAGAGATAAAAACAGGGGCATCTTTTTTCATACAGGAAGACGACTTCAAGGCATTGGAAGAGGGGAAAATATACAGGCTTATGCATCTGTTCAATTTTGAAAAGAAAAAAGGAAAATTAGTCTTCCATTCAACCGACCAGAAGGCGGAAAACATCTCAAGAATGATTCACTGGCTTCCTGCGTTGAAAACACTGCCTAAAGTAAAAATACTGATGCCTGACGGAACATTCCTGGAAGGAGTTGCGGAAAAAGCCGTTAAGAAAGTGAAGAAAAATGCAATCATCCAGTTCGAAAGATTTGCATTCTGCAAATTAAATGACAAGCCAAAGAAAGAGCCATTGGAATTCTGGTTCACGCACAAATAAGCAGAATTCCATATATATTGAAGACGCGCTTCTAACGTCAGAATGCGCATAGGATATCAAAGACAAAGCTGATACCTTTGTCCAATTAATATTGCACATTATAGAAAAATTAAAATGAAAAAAATTTCAAAGATTGTCTGCAGCATATTGATTGTCATAGTCATATTCTTATGCCACTGGCTTTCCGGCATAACCGGAGTTGAAGGATTGGTCGCAAAATTCGGAATGTTCGGCTGGATAATTCTTTTTGTCTGGTATTTTGTATTTATCTATGCGGGAATTTTGATTTTTGATAAAATATTCAAGAAATAAAATCAGATCTCTTTGACCATATATTCATCTTTGAGAGAATATCCGAGCTTCTTGTAATATTCCCTGACTCCGACTCCTGAAATGATTTTTATCTCGGAGCATTTTTCAACTTTGGCGATTTTTTCAACCTCTTTCATGAGTTTATGGCCCAAGCCCTTGTGCTGGGCATTTTTCTTTCCAGCCTCCCCTAATTTCATCTGCTTTCCGAAAGTATGCAATTCTCTTACAATAAGAGTTTTGCTTTTATTCGGAATTCTTAACCTGAGCAGCGCGAATATTACTTCATCCTTGTTAACAAACTGCAAAAAGATTTCTCTTCCTTCAGATGCGGAATAAACTTTGCAGTCAAGCTTCAAGTTTTTGTCAATTTCTTTTTTGCTGTCCCTTTCGACAAATCCAATCTCCCTGCATCGGATGCATCTGCATTTTTTGTTATGCTCCTTCATCATTTCTTTGAGGGTTTTTCTAAGATCAATATGCCTTGTTCCGGCAATAAGATAAGAAGGAGGAATTTCTCTCATTATTCTCATGATTCTGCAGTAATGCGGGACAATCTGCTTTAATTTTATCAGCAGATCGACAATCTGCTCTTCAGAGTAAGGCTCATAATCCCCTCTTTCATAAATTTTTTTCAATTCGCTCCCCTTCAAAACCTGGCATGGATAAATCTTAAGCTGGTCTGGCCTGAAATCCTGGTCTGAAAATAATCTTTTGAACATTTCAATGTCTTTTTTTATGTTTGATCCTGGCAAACCTGGCATGATATGATAGCCGACTTTGAATCCTGCATCTTTCAGCCGTTTAGTCGCAGAAATAACATCCTGGACAGTGTGCCCTCTGTTGATTATCTTGTATATCTTATTGTCAATAGCCTGAACTCCAAGCTCCACTCTTGTCGCTCCAAAATAGAGCATCTTTTCAATGTCTTTGTCAGTACAGACATCTGGCCTTGTTTCAATGCATAATGCGATGCATCTATGCTTCGCCTTCTCATTCAGCTTCTTGGCCTCATCAAAATTTCTGGAAACTTTTCCATTCAAGGCATCATAGCATTTTTTTATGAAATTATGCTGGAAATCTTCTGGAAACGAAAGAAAAGTTCCGCCCATGACAATCAATTCTATCTTGTCTGTCGGATGATTCATGGATTTGAAAGCGCCTAATCTGGATTCTACTTGCCTGTAAGGGTCATAATTCAATTGAGCGGCCCGCAAAACAGCCGGGCTCTGGGGAGTGTATGATTGCGGAGCATCCAGGCTCGGGCAATAAATGCATGTTCCGTGCTTGCATTTCCTTGGCGGAATCATCACAGCAAGAGGAGTGACTCCAGACAAAGTTTTTGTGGGCTTTCTCAGCACCTTTAATTTATTCAGCACGCTAATCATAAGTTCTTCATGTCCTGTGTTTTAAAAAAGGTTTCTGTTAACAGTAAAACTTATAAACTAGTTATCACTGCATAGTGACATGGAAAACAATCCCGGAATTGAAAAATGCATAAACAAGATTTTGGCAGATGCTTTTGCAAAAAATGCTGAAAATCCTGAAACAATAATCAATAATGAAACTCACCCTAATATGAAATATATCCAAACAATTGGGAAACGGAACGGATGTTTTGAATGTGAAGGTGAAGGTTATAATAATTCAAAAAAATGCGGGCAGTATAAAGCCAGCATAACAAAAAAAGACATGAAATATTGAACATACGGGACATGCAGAAGCTGCAATCAAGACTCCACATTCGAATATGCGGGCATGCAGCATCTGCGAAGAGAAATGATATTAAGGCATTGTTTAAAGTGCGGAACTACAATGTCTGAAAACATGATAGAAAAAAAATAAAATGAAAAAACAAAATGATCTGGTTGAAAGAATCAAATCATGCAGCTGCGATGTAATCAAAGACAACTATGCTATAAGCGCTTTTGATGTTCCTGAATTGAGAAATCTTTCCGATTCGGAATTGAAAGAGATCGCGTCAAAATTTGACAAGCCAATGCATATCTTCGATGCTTTCAGCGAATTTGACATTCCGGCATTCATGAGAGAGAAGAAGCAATATGTCTTGACCGTGCAAGAATGCGCTGAAAGAAAAATGAATCCTTATAAATTTGTTTCATCTGACACCTATGTCCCTAATGATGGCAGCGATATTGAGAAAAGGGAGATAAGAAGGTGCAGGATTGACGGCAAAATGTACTGGATTGACAGCTATCAAAAAGGGAAAGAAATTAAGAATGAGGTCATAGACCTAGACCTGGAAAATTATAAAAACAAAATCCTAAATTAAAATGGAAAATCAGGAAAAAGTGTGGGATGCTATCGCAAACCAATGGCAGAACTTCAGGCAAAGGCCATTCAGCGATCTTGCAGGAATTCTAAATTCAACTTCAGCAAAATGGAAGCCTGGAAAAATTATTGATATAGGATGCGGAAATTGCAGGAATCTCCTTGAATTTGCGAAAAAAGGATTTGATTGTTATGGCGTTGATTTCAGCAGTGAGATGCTGAAACAAGCGGCAATTTTTGCAAAGAAAAACAATTTCAAAGTCAAATTGAATCTTTCAAAGGCGCAAAAACTTCCTTTCAAGGACAATTCATTTGATTATGCGTTAAGCATTGCTGTCTTGCATCATCTGAACAAGAATGACCAGATAATGGCATTGCAGGAGATCAAAAGGATTTTGAAAAACAATGGCAAGGCGATAATCACGGTCTGGAACAAATGGCAATGGAAATTCTTGTTCAAGAAGAAAGAATTGATGATTCCATGGCATATAAAAGAAAAAGTTTATTGGAGATATTACTACATGTTAAATTATTTCGAGATGAAAAATATGCTGAAAAAGACAGGATTCAGAATAATTTATTCAAACGGGATTTTTGGAAAAAATCTGGCATTTGTGGTTGAAAAATGAAAGACAAAATAGTCAAAATAACGCCTGAATATCTTACAAATATATTCAGTTCAAAGATATTCACAGATGCGCTTAAAAAATGCGCCGACATATCTTATTCAAAGCATATAGAGACCTCATTTTCGATAAATCAGGATTTTAGCAATCCAAATTTCGCTCTAGAGAGGATAATCAAGGGTGATTATGGCAAAATTGACAGTTCCAGCAAGGATATATACGACAAAGAGGCCGATCACTTTAAAAATTACCCATTAATTGATCTGCATTTTCATTATCCCTGCTATGACAATGAAACAATAGTACCTTCTGAAATGGATTTGCAGGCATTTCTTTCCACATCTTCCTGGGAACTTTTTGATTGTCAGAATGAAGTGAGCGAATATGCTACAAGAGTGATTTTTGCGATAGCTTCAATTTATGCGGAAAAAAATATTGAGGCGCTGCTTTTTCAGACAAAAAATGACAAATTGACTCAGAGCTTTATGGAAGGAGTATCTCTCAAACTGGAAGATCTTGGCGAAACAAAGAACAGGAACAAAGAAGTAATAAAAATTCTAAAGGAGAATTGTCTGAATGCGGGAATAATTTCCTACAAACGAACTAAGGAAGGATATAAGCTTGCAAATCCGGATGTTCTGAAAAAATTCGCATCCTCTCCTAAATTCATAAGAAAAATTGATTATGAGAAAGATTTTGAAGAAATGAAGAATACAGATACTGATAATCAACCGATATAATTCTGATCTTTCTTTTCCACTCTCATTATATCAAGAAGATTCTTGTTTTCTTCCTTGAAAATCTCGCCAGTCATCACATCCACATGCAATCTGAACATGCTGAATCCCGCAAGGCCTGTCAAATTCCAAACTTCTGTCAATTTGCTGGATTTCTTGCCTTCTTTGTCCTCTTCATGCTCTAACATCTGAAGTATCGCGATAATCTTCGCATACTGCTTGGTGAATTTTTCCGTGTCTTTTTTCATGATTTCAACAGCATCATTAAGCTCAATCTTGGGAATCTCCAGCCTGTGGAACTTTTCTTTCTTTATTGTCTCCTCTTTCTTGTGCTGGATCTTGTCGCCAATTACAAAAGTGATAAGATCTTTGGTTTCTCCATCAGTTATCGCATAATCGAGCTGCTTTATCTCGTTTCCAGTCTCATTATCTATGACAAAAAATCCTGCTGTAAGAAAAGCATGCGGATGCTCTTTCTTGAATTGCTTGAATTCCTCAGAACTCTCAAGTTTTTCCAAAGTTTCTTTAAAATTTATCATTTTTTTGTAAGTATAAAGGTAAAGTTTAGCAGTAAAGGAATCAGCTTTACCGTCTTGAAACTGAACCATTCAATAACTATGTAACTATTTTTTATCCTGGATCTCTTTGCAGATATCTTTTATGAAGTCTTCAGTTTTTGTCCCGTATTTCACTTTGCCGTCTCTAGTTCTTATCGCCACTGTTCCAGCAGCCTCTTCTTTCGCGCCTATGACCAGCATGTATGGGACTTTTTCCATCTGAGCATTTCTTACCTTGAGCTGTATTGTTGTTGAATTATAATCAGTCTCTACTCTTACTCCAGATTCTATTAATTTTTCCTCAACTTTTTTAGCATATTTTATGTTGTCATCAGTCAAAGTCAAAAGCTTCACTTGAACAGGGGCCAGCCATGTTGGGAAAGCTCCCGCATAATGCTCAATCAAGATCCCCATAAATCTTTCCATGCTTCCTAAAACTGTCCTGTGTATCATAAACACTTTGTGTTCTTTATTGTCTGCGCCGATATAGTTTATATCAAACTTTTCTGGAAAATTGAAATCTACTTGAATAGTGGGGCCTTGCCATTCCCTTCCAAGAGCATCTAAAAGTTTGATGTCAATTTTTGGTCCGTAAAATACTGCCTCTCCTTCTGCTCTTTTGTATTCCTGTTTTTTCTTTTTCAGAACATTTTCCAGGGCTGTTTCAGCGATTTTCCATGAGTTATCATCACCAAGATATTTTGATTTATTATTGGGATCTCTTACTGACAGATCAACTTTGAATTCTTTGAATCCAAATGTTTTTAGCATAAACATTGCAAAATCAAAAACTTTTCCAACTTCCTCTTCAACTTGCTCTGGAGTGCAGAAAATATGGCTGTCATCTTGTGTAAACCCCCTTACTCTTGTAAGTCCATGCAGCGTTCCTGCAAGCTCATATCTGTAGACTGTTCCCAGTTCGCAGAATTTTATTGGCAAGTCTTTATAGCTTACCATCTTTGACTTGTAAATCTGGATATGGAAAGGACAATTCATCGGCTTGAGTTCATACTCTATCTCATCAATCTTCATTGGAGAATACATGCTTTCCCTGTAAAATTGCCAATGCCCCGATTTCTTCCATAATCCTAAATTCCCTATGTGCGGCGAATAAACATATTGATATCCTCTTTTTTGATGCTCTTTTCTCCAAAAATCCTCTATTGCTACCCTTACCGCGGCGCCTTTAGGATGCCATATGACCAGTCCAGCTCCAACTTCGGGAGATGTGCTAAAAAGCTCCAATTGCTTTCCAAGAACAATATGATCTCTTTTTTCCATTTCTTCAAGTTTCTTCAGATAATTGTCTAATTCTTCTTTTGAATGGAATGAAATTCCGTAAATTCTTTGGAGCATCTTTTTGCTCGAATCTCCTCTCCAATATGCTCCTGCTATTTTTAATAATTTAAAAGCCCCGATTTCGCCTGTCTTTTTTATATGAGGGCCTGCGCACATGTCAATAAAATTGCCGTGCTGATAGAATGAGATTTTTTTGTCCTTCAATTCCTTGAGCATTTCTAATTTGTAAGGCTCTCCTTTCAGAGTCTTTTCAGCCTCTTTTCTTTCAACCAGGGTGTGCTTGAACTCCAAGTTCTGGCCGATAATCTTTTTCATTTCATTTTCAATCCTGGCCAGATCTTCCGGCTTGAATGATTCCTTCTTGTCAAAATCATAATAGAAACCATCTTCAATTGCCGGACCAATGGCAAGTTCGACATCAGGCCATAATTTCTTCACCGCATCCGCCATAACATGGGAAGTGGAATGCCATAAAGCCTGCATATCAGATTTCCCTTTATTCTCTTTTGTCATATTTTGTTGAATCCTGGGCTTTTTATAAATTTAACCCAATATGCTGCAGCATAAAAAATTTTAAATATGGGCATAATATATAACAATATGACAAAGGGGCTTTTTTTCATTCTTTTCGCGGTTTTTTTGTCTGTATCCTTTATTTCTTTCGCATCTGCCGAAATTAAAATAGAAAATTTGAAAGATTCTTACAGCCTTGGCGATGAATTGAATGTGAAGCTCAGCGCTTTGGAAAATAATGCCGCTGAAGGCACCATGAATCTGATTTTAAGCTGTGATTCGTACCAGCTTCCTTTTTTTGTGACTTATGTAAGCCTTAAAGCCGGAGAAACAAAAGTTTTCACAGTAGAGCCATTGAAAGTTTCTCAGTCAGGAACCTGCACATTAAAAGCCGAGCTGAAAAATGTCAATGAAACCCTTGAAAGCGCAGAAACATCCCAATTTCCTATAAGCGATTCCATCAATATAACTCTTCAGACAAGCAAAACCTATTACAATCCTGGGGAAACTGTTGAAATAATCGGAACTGTCCAAAAAGCAAACGGCATGCAATTTAACGGGCCTGGAACAATAAGCTTTGACAAAGATTACAGCATGACTGTAAAAGGAAATTTTATCTTTGAGCTTAAATTAGACCCTGGAATAAAATCCGGCAGGCATACTTTTGCAGTTACAGTGGAAGATGAAAACGGGAACAAAGGAAAAATTGAGCAGGAGATTTTTATCAATGCTATTCCTACTAAAATAATAATCTCTCCGAATAAAAACAAATTTTTGCCTAATGAAGAAATTTCAGCTTCAATATATCTTTATGACCAGGCTGGAAACGAGATGAATGAAAGCATGATGGTTTCATTATATGATGCATGGGGTCTGGATGTTTCGAGCAAAATGATAAATAACACTGAATTCAAATATGCATTCAAGCATGATGCTGCTCCGGGCAACTGGTGGATTTACGCTTATGCTTCTGGAATAAAAGAAAGGGCATTTTTCTATATGGACAACTATAAGCAAATCAATATAAGCCTTGAAGGTGAAATCCTGAAAATTCAGAATATGGGCAATGTGGAATATGACAGCCCTGTCGAGATCATATTCTCTTCAGAAAGCGAAAACAAAACAGAGTCCATTCAATTGAAAATTCCTGTGAACAAAGACGCGGTGTATAAATTAAACGCTCCGGATGGAAATTACCGCATCACAGTAAATGGGCAGGAGATAGAACAATCATTCGATGCGACTTTGACCGGGAAAGTCATCTCTGTGAATAGCATGGATGCGACAAATGTCACAAAAACAATGATAGTCTGGATATTCATCGCTTTGATAATCTGCTTTTCATTGATTGCAAGATATAAGACTGACACAAGAAACATAAGCGTCAGAGTCAAGCATCTGAAAGAATAAATATATTAGAGTAGAGTAAACTTTTAATACTTAGAAGACCTGGTTCTACTATCAAAAAATAAAAGGTGATAAGATGTTTGTAATAAAAAAACTTGTTCCGTCAATTTCTATAGAAGGAAAAGAAAGCACTGCTGGAATAATCTATGTCAATACAAAGAATAATATTCTTGAGGATATTGAGGAGGAGATTAACATGAACGGGGGATTGGCCCACCAGACAGCCGGAGGCGTTATAGCATTATTTTTAGAAGGGGAGGATGAGAATCATCTTGTAAGAGTCGCTTTCCAGGTTCTTCAGAAGATAAAAGAGCTCGGCCTTAGGTCCAAGATAGGAATACACAAAGGAAGAGTCATTACAGAAGAAATTCCAGGCCAGCATATGAAATATGCCGCAATGGGCAATTCGATAAGCATGGCCAAAAGGATTGCAGTGGTGGAGAATGGAATCATAGTAAGCGATGATGTCTACAAAAGAATAGGCAGCGGCTTGAGAGCTGAAAAAAGGGGAGACGGATGGTTCGTCAAGGGTTTTTCTGAAGGGAAATCATTCAGATAATTGAGAGAATTTTATTCTAGAACGCAGTAGAGTATGAAATAATTTATCCAAATCACCTTACCCCAAAAAGATATAAAAATGCAATCAGCCTTTCAATAAAATGAATCAAAAAAAGGTGATAGTATTTGATATGGACGGGACTCTGGTCGATTCCAAAAAATTATACATAGATACAATCCATCATTCTCTGCTTGAGCATTATTTCATCTACCCCAAAAGCCACATTTCTCAGGCTCTCGGCCCAAAATTGGAGATAACCCTGAAGAAAATCGCAAGATTTTCTCCAAAAATTCTGAAGAAGCTCAAGGATAAAATAAACAGCAGTGTGGCAAAAAAGGCGGCATCTCTCCGGCTTGCCCCTTATGCTATTGAAACATTAAAAAAATTGAAAAGAAAAGGGTGCAAGATAATCCTGCTTACAAATTCTTCCGGAAGATTTGTCTCCACAATATTCAGGCATCACAAACTTTCAGGATATTTCAACAAGATTTTTTACGCTGAAAATTTCTCAACTAAAGAAAATGCGATAAGAGCGATTGCGAGAGAATACAAAATAAAGGCTAAAGAGGTCATTTATGTCGCGGATAAAGTTTCAGACGTAAAGATTGCAAAGAATGCCGGCTGCAGAATTTTCATTGTTCTTGCAAAAAGCTGGGACAAGGATAAGCTGAAAAAGAAAATATATTCTATCGCTTCACTGAAGCAATTGATAAAAAGGATTTAATCGATTGTTTGCAATTGCTCATCGGCATGAACAATTGAGTATTTTATCTCAGGATGCTTCTTTTCCAATTCATCAAGCATCTCGGAAATTTTGAGTTTCAATCCTGAATATTTTTGAAAATTGAAATTTAGGCCTTTCAATCCTGCAAAAAGCTCTAATTCTTTTTTCAAACAGAAAAGAAACGCGCTTTTTCGGATTTTCTGTTTGCCATGGCTCATCAGAGCGTAGATTATGTCTATAGCGGCATCATCCAAGCAATAAATTTTGTCCTTCCCCGGCTTTAATTTAAAATGCCTGGCGGTCTTGTTGATTTTCTTGTCCAGATAATGTATAAATGCGTTTTTATCCAATTTCTTTCCGCTCAGCAAAGTAAAAACCGCTTTCATCTATTCGGAAAACAACCTGATTTTAAAAAGGTTTTTAAGTCAATTTCAGCATATATTGAAATGAAACAAGCAATAGCTTTCTTATTGTCCATTTTGCTTGGAATCGCGATATTTGTTATTGCCGCATTATCCGTAAACATGGCTGATGTGATCAATACGCTGAGGCTTATTTCCATATATGACCTTCTTATCTTATTGGGATTTTATCTGCTTGTTTACACAATCTCCTCGGCAAGATGGGGGATTGTTGCAAAAGCATTTGGGAGCAAAATCTCATTTCCCAAATTATATGTGTTCAGGCTTGCTGAATGGGCTGGAAGCTATCTCACCCCTTTTTCCAGATTAGGCGGGGAGCCTGTGATGGCTTATCTGTTCAAGAAAGAAGCAAAAACAAAATACAGAAAAGGGGTTTCAATAATAATAATCAACAAGGTTCTTGATTTCGCTTCAGCGCTCGCTCTTGTCTTTATCGGCTTGCTTCTTTTGATCATAAATTACTGGCACTCTCTTACAGACAGGATGATTTTCATTCTTATTGTTTCGATATTGGTCCTTTCTTATCTGATATATTCCTTTTATGTAAAAACTTTGAAAAAAGAGGGATTTTTCACCACATTAATAAGGCCTTTCAAGGAATTAATCCCGCACAAGACGCTACATAAAAGCATCAAGATAGTTGAGAAAGAGCTTTCAGCTTTTTTAAAAGCAAACAAAAGAAAATTGATTATTCTTGGAATAATCTCCCTGATTGTGCAGATGCTGATGATTGTTGAATACAAGCTTATCGGACTGGTCTTGGGAATAAACTTATCATTGATAAGCCTGCTTATAATAAATATTTTCTTTATCCTTTCATTCACGATCCCGACTCCAGGATCAATTGGAAGCATGGAGGGAATGCTCGCATTCATTTTTGGCATTCTTGGCTTTGGGGCAAGCAAAGGATTCGCATTCAGCCTCTCATTAAGGGCAGTAGAAATAATAATCACTATTGCAGGAATTTTATGCGCATATTATTACGGGGTAAAGTCCATAAATAAGATGCCCAAATAAAACTGAAGAAAACATTTAAAACATTTAAAACCTGATTATAAGAGAGGGAATAAAAAATGAGGAGATTAACAGAATTTTTGACGGGGATTGTATTGATTTTTGGAAGCATCTTGGGATTGATACTCATAAGAAATCAAAAAATCGGCGGATGCTTGGTCATAGGCGGAAGCATAATCAACTATATCCTGATATATCTGATAGTCGCAGTATTTGCTGCTTTAGGCATTATTTATCTGATTCAATCTTCGAAATAATCAATCAAATCAAAAATGGGGAGAAAAAAAATACTCAAAATTCCTAATTCTGCAAAGTTAAAATGCCCGCATTGCGGGAAAATAAGCAGGATTAAGATGGAAAAAGAATGCATATACTCTTTCAAATGCAAGAAATGCAAAAAGGAGCTGGAAGTTCCTGAAAGCAGATGCTGCATCCTATGCGCTTATTCAGACACGCAATGCTATCCTAATCTTTTGAGAGAAGCCCAGAGAAAAAATCTCGAAGTAAGAAATTTTATTGATATAAATTAAAAGCTAATCTTAACAATCATAATCATGGCAAAAAAACCAAAAGTTGATTCAAACAGATGCATTTCATGCGGAGCGTGCATTGCAACCTGCCCAAACCAGGCAATCTCCTGGAAAAATGGCAAGGCATGGATTGATCCGAAAAAATGCAAGATTGCATTGGAATGCATTAAGGTCTGCCCTGTAAGGGCGATAAAACAATAAAAATGAAAAATAGGGATATCAGATTAATGACTAAAAGGATTATCTTGCGAGATATAAATCCCGAAGATGAAAAAGATTTAATCAGGAATATCAATAACCTAGAAGTTTCAAAATATCTTATTCTTGTTCCCCACCCTTATACTAAAAAAGACGCTAAATGGTGGATAAATAATTGCGAAAAAGCTGCAAAAGAGAAACCAAGAAAAAAATACAGTTTCAGCATAGAGTTAAAATCAAAAAAGGGGGTTATCGGCGCAGTAGGATTGGAGAAAATTGACTTCTTTCAGGGAACAGCAACTATTGGATATTGGCTTGGGGAAGATTATTGGAGGCAGGGAATAATGCAAGAGGCGACAAGAGCTGTCATCGATTATGCTTTCAAGAAATTAAAGTTAAGAAGAATCGATGTTGAGGCCTTTGCAGAAAATAAAGGCTCAAATGCTTTGATTAAAAAATTAGGATTCAAATATGAAGGAACCATGAAAAAGAAATGCAGGGCAAAGGCGACAGGCAAGATTCACGATGCACATTTTTATGGCTTATTAAAAAATAATTGGAAATAAAATGAACGAAAAAGAAATCCTAAAATATTCGCAGGAATATGCCAAGAAGGCGGGCTTTGCCCTTAACAAGGACAAAAAGCAGCTTTCTTATGTTCTCAAGGGCCTGAAAAAGAACGAGGACAAATATGGGGGGAGATACTGCCCATGCAGAGTCATCACAGGAAAGTTTGAAGAGGACAGGATAATAATCTGCCCGTGCATCTATCATAAGCAGGAGATAACAGACACAGGGCATTGCCTGTGCCAATTATTCTTTGATAAAGATTATGGCAAGAAATTCGGAAAAAAAAAGATCACAGGTGAAAAAGAGTACTGCGAAAATCCTGGAAAAAAGCAATTGCCTTCATGGGTGAATCAAAAGCTTGTTGACAAGTCAAGAAAAGACGGCGCAAGCTTTGTAATTGACCGATTCGATGACCAGCAGCCGCAGTGCATGTTTGGATATACGGGAGTTTGCTGCAAAAACTGCAACATGGGGCCATGCAGAATAACTCCCAAAACTGGAAAAGGAGTATGCGGAGCAGATGCTAATGTTATTTCTTCAAGAAATTTGCTAAGAACAATCAGCGCAGGAGCTTGCTGCCATGTTGAGCATGCAAGAGAAAACGCATTGCTTTTATGGAAAGTCGGGCTTGGAAAGACAGATGCTTATTCTATTCGGGACAAGGAAAAATTGAATTTGATCGCCAAAAAGCTTGGAAAAAAAGGGTCTGAAAAGAAACTGGCTGAATTAGTCGCTTTGGAGGCATTTGAAGATTTCAGAAGGCAGCATGGAGTTTTCCACAAAAGCGAAGGAAATTATCTGAACTGGCTGAGAATCAATGCTCCTAAATATCTGCAGCAAAAATGGAAAACACTAGATATTCTTCCTGAAAATGCAGACATTGAAACAACAAGAGCCCAGCATGCTACAACAATGGGAAATGATGCTGATCCAAATTCTTTGCTGACTCAATGCTTAAAATTAGGATTAGTTGATGGATATGCTGGCTTGAGCATGGCAACTGACATTCAGGACATTTTATTCGGCACCCCTCATCTAATAAAAGCAGAAGCTAATCTAGGAACAATAAAGGAAGATTATGTCAACATTTCTGTCCATGGCCATATTCCTTTGCTGTCTGAAAAAGTTTTGGAGTGGAGCAAAAAACTTAATGATGAAGCGAAGAAAAAAGGCGCAAAAGGAATCAATCTTGTCGGAGTATGCTGCCAAGGCAACGAAATGACACAAAGGCATGGAATCGCAATGGCCGCCCATACAATGCAGTCTGAATTGGCCTTAGTCACTGGAGCAATGGAAGCAATGGTTGTTGATGCCCAGTGCATTTATCCTTCATTAGCGTCAGTCGCATCATGCTATCATACAAAATTAATCACGACAATGGTCGCAAGAATGCCGGGCGCCTTGCACATACCATTCAAAGTTGAAGAGGCCGACAATACAGCAAAGAAAATTGTCAGAATTGCAATTGACAATTTCAAAAACAGGAATAAGTCAAAAGTTCTTATTCCAAATCAAAAAACACAGTTATATTCCGGATTTTCAGTCGAGCAAATCTTAGACGCGCTAAAAAAGCTGAATCCAAAAACTCCATTGCAGCCGCTTGTCTCAAATATCATAGATGGCAATATCAAAGGAGTTGTCGCGATAGTCGGATGCAGAAATCCCAAATTAAAGGGGCAGAAATTTACTGAGACTTTGATCAAAAAATTGCTCAAAGAGAATATTCTTGTCATAACTACTGGCTGCATAAGCCATGCATCTGCGCAGGAAGGCTTGTTATGGCCCGATGCTATTAGCTATTGCGGAGACAAATTAAGAAAAGTCCTGATTGCGATTGGAAAAGCAAATGGATTGCCTTCGCTTCCGCCTGTTCTTCATATGGGGAGCTGTGTTGATAACAGCAGAATCATCAGACTTGTAAGCGAAATTTCAAATTACAGCAAAATCCCAATTTCAAAGCTGCCGATAGCTGCATCAGCCCCCGAACTTGTGACTGAAAAAGCAATTGCAATCGGAACAAATGCGCTGGCGCATGGCTTGACATTGCATGTGAATCCCCCATTATGGACAAGCGGGGCAAAGCTTGTAGAAAGCAAGCTTTCAAATCTTCCCACAGGGGGAAAAATGTTCTATGAATCAGATGTTGACAAAGCCGCTGAAGCTTTGATCAAAATAATTGAAGACAAAAGAAAGGCTTTGAAAATATAAAAAGGAAAATTTATAAGCACTTTGTGTTCTAAACTTCAAGAATGATATCCCAAATCGAATTTGAAGAAAAATGCCAGGAATATGACAAGATTGAATCCAGGGCAAACTACTTTGAAAGGGCAAGCAAGCTGCTGAACAAGAACTTCAAGACTGAAGCGAGAATTTTACTGCTTGCAACCTGGAATTTTGCAGGTTTTAGATATGGGATCAATGAATTCAATACAGAAGAATTTGATTATTTATTCTATTCTCTGAATCCGACATTGCTCAAATTAAAAGAGGAGAAGATAGAAAAAGCGGATTTTAAAAAATTAGAAGAGGATATTTCCAAGATATATACTCCATTGTCCAAAATCAAGGGAATACAGTATACTGGGGCCAGCAAATTGATGCTATTGGAAAATCCAAGTTTATTCTCGCCTTGGGACCAGTATATAAGAAAAGAGTATGGATTCGGCACTAGCGCAAATGATTATTCTTCTTTCCTGGGAGAAATGCAGAAAAGATTCAGCCATCTGACTGCTCCAAAGAATAAGACTCTTGCAAAGGCGATTGACGAATTCAATTACATAACTATAACTATCCCGGCTTTGAAAAAACAATAGAAAAAATTTATAATCCCTTTTTCTTTTTACAGGATATGAAAGTCAAAGTTTATTCAACTGAAAGCTGCCCGTTTTGCGTGAGAGTCAAAGATTTCTTGAAACAGAACAAAATCAAATTCGAACAAGCTGATGTCAATGAAGACAGAAAAGCCGCATTGGAAATGATCCAGAAATCAGGCCAGACAGGAGTTCCAGTGATAGAAATTGACGGCCAGATTATAATCGGCTTTGATGTTCCCGAATTAAAAAAAGCTTTAAAATTGAAGTAAAAATGAAATTAAAAAGCCTGGACTTCAAGAACAACAGCCATCTTCCTTCTGAATTCACCGCTAATGGGGAAAATATCTCTCCGCAGCTCCAATGGCAGGATTTTCCTGATGAAACCAAGAGTTTTGCCATCACATGCATTGATCCTGACGCTCCTTCTGGAGATTTCATACACTGGATTGTCTATGACATTCCAAAAGACATCAGCGAAATAAAACAAGCAGACAAAATCGGGAAAGAGCTTGAAAACGATTTTGGAGAGATGAATTATAACGGGCCCGCTCCGCCTTCAGGAACCCATCGCTATATTTTCACTGTTTACGCTCTGGATATAGAAAATTTAAACGCGCAGAGGGAAGATTTCTTCATTGAAATAAAAAAGCATGCGATCGATTCTGCCAAAATTATAGGATTATACAAAAGAATTGACTAAGAGCATTAAAAACGCAATATTTAAAAAGGTAAACACTGTTAACTATTTATGCTGGATTGCCTGACTCAAAAAGTAGAGTTAAATTTTCTCATACCTGGAATAAGGAAAGAATTCATTGAAATTCTTGAAAAACAGGGGATTAATGACGCTGAGATAGCCAGAAAGCTCAACATAACCAAATCAGCAGTTTCCCAGTACAATCACAAGAAAAGGGGAAAGAAATTGAATTTTCCAAAAGAGATTGAAAAAGAAATAAACAAATCCGCTATGAATATAATCAAAGGAAAATCTGCGAATGCAGAAATAAGCCATATAATAACCCGGATAAAAAAATCAAGATACATCTGCTGCGTTTGCAAGGAGTGCAAAAAATGAAAAGAATCTATATGGATCATGCCGCAACAACTCCTGTGAAAGGGGAAGTTTTGAAGGTCATGCAGCCTTATTTTTCTGAAAAGTTTGGAAATGCCTCTTCGCTCCATTCATTTGGAAAAGAGGCGAGAGAAGCCATTGAAGAATCAAGAAAAAAAATTGCCGGAATTATCAATGCCGAGCCTGAAGAGATTATATTCACTTCAGGAGGGACAGAAGCGGATAATATGGCGATCAAGGAGATTGCTTTTGCAAACAGGGGAAAAGAAATCATCATATCAAAAATAGAGCATGATGCTGTTCTTGAATCATGCGAAATGCTTAAAAAAATAGGGTATAAAATTAGTTATGTCAATATCAATAAAGAAGGAATCGTCAATATAGATGAACTGAAAAAATGCATTACTCCAAAAACTATTCTAGTATCTATCATGCACGCAAATAATGAAATCGGAGTAATCCAGCCAATAGAAGAGATTGGAAAAATTTGCAGGCAAAAAGGAATTCTATTCCATACAGATGCTGTCCAGACTTTTTGCAAGGAAAAAATTGATGTCAAAAAAATGAATATTGATTTGTTGTCCGCATCAGCGCATAAAATTTACGGGCCTAAAGGAATTGGCTTCTTGTATGTCAGAAAAGGGACAAACATTCAGCCCTTGTTGCATGGGGGAGGACATGAATTTGGCTTGAGATCAGGAACTGAAAATGTTCCTGGAATAGTCGGCTTTGCAAAAGCCGCTGAACTTGCAAACAAGGAAATGCCTGAAGAAAATCAAAGGCTTAGACAATTAAGAGACAAAATGATAAGCGGTCTTGAGAAACTAAAGGCAAGATTAAATGGCAGCAGGGAAAAAAGGCTTGCAAATAATGTGAATGTATCATTCAATGGGATAGAGGGAGAGAGCATACTTATAAAATTGGATAAAAAAGGGATTGCAGTATCAACTGGCAGCGCATGCAGCAGCAAGAACCTGGAGCCAAGCCATGTTTTGCTGGCATTGGGATTATCGCATTTAGAAGCTCACGGCTCATTAAGAATAACATTGGGCAAATCAAATACTCAGAAAGACATAGACTATGTATTTTCAGTTTTGCCAAAAATTGTAGAAGAATTAAGGAGGATTTCACCATTCTAAAATGTTTGAAGACATCAGGGCTATCTACAAAAATGATCCTGCTGTTAAGAACATAGAATTTTTGCTTTATCCAGGCCTGCATTCTATAATAATACACAGATATATTTCCCATCCCCTGTACAAATTAAAGATTCCATTCATTCCAAGATTAATCTCTCAAATAATGAGGGCAATAACTGGAATAGAAATTCATCCAGGAGCAAAAATCGGAAAGGGATTGTTCATAGACCATGGAATCGGCATAGTCATCGGAGAAACAGCAGAGATAGGCAATGATTGTGTTTTATTCCATAACGTGACATTAGGCGGAACAGGAAAACACAAGGGAAAAAGGCACCCCACAATAGGGGATAATGTCCTGATTGGAACAGGCGCAATACTTTTGGGCCCTATAAATGTGGGCAATAATATTAAAATAGGGGCTAATACGTTCATAATAAACAAAAACATTCCAGACAACTGCACTGTGGCAGGAGACCCTGGAGTTATTGTCAAGCTAAATGGGGAAAAAGCAAGAATAAAACTTTAAACTATAAAATGAAAAAACAAACTAAAAAAACAGGAAAAACAAAGGAAAATCAGCTTATCACCAAAAACATGACGATAGCTGAGACAGTCGGCAGATTTCCTGAAACAATACCAATTTTAATGGCTCATGGAATGCATTGCATTGGATGCCCAATGGCTCTTCAAGAAACTTTGGAGCAGGGATTATCAGTTCACGGGGAAAATGTTGACAAGATCATTGAAGAATTAAACAAAAAAGCCAAGAAAAAATGAACGATCAGGAAAAAATCAAGAAATTTGAAAGCAAGTGGTGGCTTAAAAAAATAGGCACCCCAGGCATTCTTTATTGCCATGACTGGAAAAAAACAAAAATAAACAACAATACATGCGGTTATTGCAGATCCAATAGGGTGATATTTAATCCTGATGACAGGAGATCAAAAGACTGGTGCAATCATGCCTATTATCCTTATGATACAGCAGAAAGTCATGTGCAAGTGAATGGCTCTGTATATATCCGATGCGATTTAAAAGAACGTGAGAAAAAAGGGAAAAATTTTGATGAGATATTAGCAGTTTATAATAAAAATGAAAAATAATGTACAATACTCTAAAAAAGTGATGCAGTATTTCATGCATCCGAAAAATTCCGGAGAAATAAAGAATGCGGATGGAATTGGCAAGGTTGGAAATCCTGTCTGCGGAGATATCATGCATATTTACATCAAAGTATCCAAGAATAAAAAAGGCGAGGAAATTTTGAAAGATGTCAAATTCAAAACAATGGGATGCGCTGCAGCAATTGCGACTTCTTCAATGGTTACCGATATTGCAAAAGGCAAAACCTTGAAGCAAGCGTTAAAGATAACAAGAAATGATGTTGCAAAAGATCTTGGAGGATTGCCCCCAATCAAAATGCACTGCTCAAACCTCGCGGCAGATGCCTTGCATGCTGCAATCAAAAATTATCTTAAGAAAAAATAATCATGACAATCAAAATAAACTACAAGCTATGCTGCTGGAAAAATGGCAAATGCACCAGTTGTGCATGCGGAGGAGCATGCGAAGGATGCGTTGAAGTATGCCCTGTCGGGGCATTGAAAAGAGTCAAAAAATTAGAAATTGACAGAAAAAAATGCCTTTCATGCGGAGCATGCGTTTCTGCATGCAAGCATAATGCGATTTCTTTGGTTTAAAATGAAGCTCGGTGTTCTATTTTCAGGCGGCAAGGATTCAACTCTTGCCCTGTACAAGGCAAAAAAAGACGGAAATGAAATTTCCTGCCTGTTAAGCCTGATGTCCAAGAATAAAGAAAGCTATATGTTTCACACTCCTAATGTGCATTTGACAAAAATGCAGGCAAAATCTCTGGGGATTCCTTTAATGCAAAGAAAAACCGAGGGGAAAAAGGAAGAAGAGCTGAAAGATATCATTGCAATAATAAAAGACGCTAGGAAAAAATATCATATTGAAGGGATTGTCACAGGAGCAGTCGCATCAAAATATCAGTTTGACAGGATAAAGAAAATCTGCGATGATCTTAATTTAAAGAGCATTAATCCATTGTGGCAAAAAAACCAGATTGAATTATTGAATGAGCTGCTTCAAAATAAATTCCAAGTCATAATTTCAGGAGTGTTTGCTTATCCTTTGGATGAAAAATTTTTGGGAAAGCAGATGGATGCCTCAGTTATCCAAAAATTAGGGGATTTGCAGGAAAAATATCAGATAAATCCATCGGGAGAGGGTGGAGAGATTGAAACAACTGTATTGGACTGCCCATTATTCAATAAGAAGATTAAAATAATCGAAAGCTCTGTAAAATATGAAAATTATGCCGGAATATTCCAGATAAAGAAGGCAAAATTAGTAGAGAAGTAGTAAGACGGTAAAGCTGAACCCTTTACAATCATCATTTTATACTAAATTCACATTTTAAAAACACAAAATATGATAAAAATTAAAATTTTTAGTATCTCAAAAATCAGAGGATTTTCAATATGACAAGCACAGGATTCGGATGGGTAAAATATAATGACCATATATATGAGACAGATATATTGATTCTTGCCGATGGGACTGTAAGGCCGAGAAATGAGGCTGAATTGACCAGAAAATTCGGAACAA
>Ga0315282_10000367_pt1 | contig 90304 bp, 90 predicted proteins | sample YL17G07_20_MG_FD_203693 | JGI IMG/M metagenome (GOLD analysis project Ga0315282, IMG submission 203693) | Sediment microbial communities from Yellowstone Lake, YNP, Wyoming, USA - YL17G07_20 | ecosystem: Environmental > Aquatic > Freshwater > Lake > Sediment | place: USA: Wyoming | collected...
TATATTAGTCGACGCCCTGTTTTTTCAGGAACGCGACAAGCTCATCTTTGGGAAACAGTCCGACGTGGCGAAAGACTTCTTTGCCGTTTTTATCGATGAAAACCTGTGTCGGGATGAGCTGGATGCCGTACTTCCGCGCGGGCTCCGGGTCTTTCCAGACGTCGTAGAACACAACCTGGACTTTTCCTTTATATTCGGCGGCGATCTGCTTCATGATCGGCTGCATGGCCTTGCAGGGAATGCATTTGTCCGCGCCGAGCTCGATGAAAGTGATCAGGTGCTTGGAAAAATCCAGGTTGAGATTGTTCGTAACGAGAACGGTCCCTGCGGCCGCCGCCTCCTTCGGAGCCGGAGCCTTTTGGCCGGATCCCGGCTCGCATAAAATGTTCAAAAACAAGACTGACGCAAGGAGGAACAGGGCTGCTTTGCTTGTAAGGTTGCTTTCTTTCATGTTTTGATCTTTCTCTTCTTCTTAGATATGGCCGTGGGCTCCGCGGATCCATTCCTTGATCTCATCGACGGACGGGATGCGGCCGGCGCACTTCACTTTGCCGTCGATGATGAGCCCCGGTGTGGCCATGATCCTGTAGGAGATGATTTTTTGAATATCCGAGATCTTTTCCACGTCGGCGGCGATGTTCATTTGGGCCAACGCGTTAATCGTCCGCTTTTCGAGCTCTCCGCATCGCGGGCAACCAGGACCTAAGATTTTGATCTCCATGTCGCCTCTCCTTTTTCTTGGCTTCGCCTGAACTGTGCAGTTCCGATAAAAACGCCGGCGAAGTCAGCGACTTGCCGATAGGCGTTTTCCTTTTTGACGCGTCCTCCGCAGATCCTTCCTCAAGCAGGCCCGCAGATTTCCGCGGTCCTCGCGGATCTCCTCTGATTCTGCTGCGACATTCTTCAGGAAAAGGCCCATCAGAGGGTTCAATTTGTCCTTCACGTCCTGCGGGATTCCATAGATGATCCATTTGCCATCCCGCCTGTCCTCGACCAGGCCGGCGTCGCGAAGGATCCTGAGCTGGTGGGATAGCCTGGATTGCGACATCTTCAGGACAAACATCAGCTCACAAACGCACAGGTCTCTGCCCAGAAGAAGCAAAATGGTCCGAAGCCGGGTCGGGTCCGAAAGCGCCTTGAAGATCTTGATGATTTCTTTCATTTCAGTTTATAATATGAACATATTGTCATATATAATTAATGTGGATGTCAAGGCCCAATGCACGCAAGGCCCCAACATCCAATTCGCGAGATGGAAAACGGCCTTGCTCTACGTGTCCACCGGCTTAGTCATCCCCATCGTCCAATCTTTGCTCTAAAAAGGGGCTTCGCTCGGGACCGCGCTCGCCTTCATGATGTCGGTCATCGGCCTGTCGCTTCCGGAAACGATCATCCTCAAGAAGGTCCTCAAACTGCCTTTGATCTTCATTTTCGTCGGAATCGTGGCGGTGGGCATCATAATCGTCGGGTTCCTGTTCAACCTGGTTTTTTAAGATGATGAAAAAAAGAATCCTTTTTATATGCACGGCCAACAGCGACAGGGATCAGATCCGTGAGACCGTAGAGACTTATTTGCGGAATGCAGGGCGTGCCTCCACGACTGATCAAGACGAAGGAAAAATCAAGTGACCATGAGACAAGTCCCGCGGGAAAAAATTCCCTGGCACCCCTCGATCGACGAGGAAAAGTGTAACGGTTGTCAGATATGCTTTCAATTCTGTAAAAATGGCGTTTATACATGGGACGAGAAGAACAATATCGCCAAGGTTGATCGGCCGTTCAATTGCGTCGTCGGCTGCAACGGGTGCGAGAATTTATGCGCGATGGGGGCCATTTCTTTTCCCAAGATCGACGCGATCCAGGAAATCATAAGGAAGCTTCGGGAAGGATGACGGGCTATTCTCAGGTCTGCCGGGTGGATGCGGCCCGCACTCGGCGTTCCAGCTTGATTTCACAGCGGTTGATGAAACGCTTAGCGGTTTTCCGATGTTTGTCTCTTGACAACATGGCCATTTTGCCATATGCTTTCTCCCGACATTTCGGAGGTTATGATGAAAGAGATCGATACCTTCCGCGAGCAGGCCGAGTTGCTGAAAGCCCTGGCCAACGAGGCGCGGCTGAAGATCGTGGACCGCTTGGCTAAAGGAGAATGTTCCGTGGGCGAACTCACCGGGTTCATCGGCTTGGACCAGTCGACCGTCTCCAAGCACCTGGCGCTGCTCAGGGCCCATGGTATCGTCCGCGACCGGCGGGACGGAAATGTCGTGTACTACGAGTTGCTTACTCCCTGCGTTCTTAACTTCTTCGCCTGCGCGACCCAGGTGTTGAAGGAAAGGTGGGGACGATGAGATCTCCGGTCGAAGCCGCTCCAATGCTCAGGGAGGATCATCTTGGATAACGCGGCCGCGGCGAGACGCCTGGTTGAGATCCTGGGGATCGACACCGAGCCCGTCGCCGTTTTCCTACTAGGCCCCGAAAGCTCGCCTTCGACCGAAGCGTTCAAGAACGTCAAAGGCCATCGCTACTGCCAGCTTCTCATGTGGGCCCGGCACGGGGAATCGGTCGCGCTCGCCCCGGAAGAGCTCGCCTGTCCGGCGGCCGCGGCGGCCTTCGGTTTTAGGCCGCTCCCGGAGGGGCTCGCCACTGGCAAAGGACTCGTCGGATTCGGCATCGTCGATGATCCGGATACGGGCCGGAGGATGTTCGAAGGCATGCCCCGTCTTGAGCCCGGGCGGGTGGCGCTGATCGCGGCCGCGCCTCTGTGCGCAGCGCGTGCCATCCCCGATGTGGTCGTGATTGAAGGAGCGCCGGAAGCTCTCATGTGGCTTGCCCTCGCTGACCTCAATGTGGCGGGCGGCGAGCGTCGCCACGGCGATACAGCCGTTCTCCAAGCGACCTGCGTAGACGCGACGATAATCCCGCATATTGAACAACGCCTCAATTTTTCCCTGGGATGCTACGGCTGCCGCGAGGCGACCGACCTCGGGCCGCATGAATCCGTTCTGGGCTTCCCAGGGGCGCGGCTTGATCCGCTGCTTGCTGCGCTCGAATCCCTCGCGAAAAAAGCCGTCGGGCGCTCACGGGCAAAAGCGGCCTTCGAGAATCTTAATAAAAAGGAGAGTCCTCATGAGTAACGACGCGAAACTAACACCCATCGAGTTGCTGCGGGAAATATCTCCGGCCGGGGCAAAGACCTATTTGGAACATCGGGCAGCGATCATGGATAACCCGCAGTTCCAGGCGTTACCGCTCAAGAACAAGCTTCTCGTCGGTATCGGGGTGGCGGTTGCGCTTCAATCCAGCACATGCACCTTGATGTGGACGAAGCTGGCCAAAGAAGAGGGCGCAAGCGAAGCTGAGATCACTGAGGCGATCCTCGTGTCGCGCTTGATGAAGATGGCCACGGTCAACGACACGGCGGCCGAAGCGTTCGCTTGGCTGAAAGAGACGGAAAAGCGATCTTAATATGGCGGAAGGAGACGTCTAATGAGCAAAGGATCGACGCCGATGTGGCACGGGATCCCACGGCGCGAGATTCCGTGGTTCCCGACGGTGGACGCCGATGCCTGCATCGGTTGCACGCTATGCTACGTGACGTGCGGACGCGGCGTATTCGATATGCAGGACAAAATCGCGGTCGCGGCGCGCCCCTATGAATGCATGGTGGGCTGCAGCACATGCGCCACCGTGTGTCCGGTGGAGGCGATCACGTTTCCGGGACGCGACCTTATTTGGAAACTGGAGCGCGAGCACAAGATCTTCAAAATCGTTCGTCAGGAATCTAAGGAGAAGAGAGCCAAGCAGGAGGCGCTCGAGGCGAGGGCCGCCGCCGAAGACGCCGTCGCCAAGCTGACCACTCGCGCGCGACTGGAAGTGGCCGGAGAGTTCGGCGAGAAACGTTTCCTGGTCAAGCTTGAGGAACTGGTCAAAGGCCGTCCCTACGACATTGTCAACATCCAGCTTCACGTACCCACGGTGCAAGGGGCGATGGAGAAGGCTCCATCGTTCATGTTGTTCGAGGTCACGTCCACCGAACAGGAGGACATTAAAGAGTTTCTGCCGGAACTGCGCTCGCTCATTCGTGATAACGGCCTAGTCCTGGTGAACGAGACAAATGTCTCGTGAGTGGAAATCGACGGATACCTCACGATAAAAAACGGCAGGCAGAAGGATTAAGCGGATGAAGATCATCGATCCCGAACCTCTCGGCCAGCTTTTTTGAGCCAACCCATGAATCCGGCGGTATTCTTTGATCTTGCCCCTTAGATATTCGGATTTATCCTCAAATGGATCGTGTCCTAGGAACTCAAGAAACCTCGGCATCTGGGCTAGCGAGGGTTGGACTTTGTTCTTTTTACCAGAGATATATCGTAATATCCGAAACATTAAGGGTTAGGGAAAGTTGGCGCTTGGTGAGGTTCAAATCGATCCTCCGGGCTTTTATCCAATCGCCCCAGGTTTGGCAGATATCATGGAATTTTCCCTGTGAACCGGCTTTTTCCCCTTAAGGTTATTTGGAAGCAAGGCAACGCAAGCCAGCGCCGATGTCTTCAGGGGGGATGAGCGGAGGGGTGAGCGGGGGGCGGTGAAGGATTGCCCAGAGAGCTAGAGAACGGGACGAGGGGAGCGGCGGACGTTGAACGCCTCTTTAAGGCGAAAAAAAAGGAGGCGGTTTCAACAACCGCCTCCCTTTGTTGGAGTTACAGGTCCGTCCCGCCGGTCACACCTTCTTCTTGGCGACGTGCTTGGCGCAGCCGCCGTTACAATTGCTCTTCTTGGCGTCGTGTTTACCGCAGGTTCCACCGCAGTTTCCGCCACAGTTTCCCCCGCAATTCCCTCCGCAGATACACGCGCCCGGGTCGTGCCCCGTGCACTTGCCGCTCTTGTGGGCTTCGAGGCAGGCCGCCGATCCAGCTTGATGGGCGGGAGCCTTGGCTGTTACCTGGGCTTTCTCCTTGGCCGGGGCCTTCTGGTCCTGGGCGAAAATGTCGCTAAGGGCGACGAGGGTGACGATCGAAGAGATGGCAATCAGAACCCGACTCCACGTCGATCTCTTCATCGTTTTCACCTCCTTCGGTATAAAAACTATCCATCAATGAAACCCGGGAAACGGGAAAATCCTTCGCCCGAAGGATTTATTTTTCTTTCGTGTTTATATAGAGTAAAGGAGAGTCTGTTTAAAAATCGGGAGCTGTGTGGAGAAACGAGCCGCCGACCTTGACGATAGCCTGATCCGGAAATTCAAGTCCGGGGAGGAAGAGGCGTTTTCCGAAATCCTGGGTCGTTATAAGAATCTCGTCTTGAATATAGCTTATCGATTTCTCCGGGACAGGACCGAGGCCGAGGACGTCGCCCAGGACGTTTTTTTGAAAATCTACCGTTCGGCCCGAACGTACAAACCCAAGGCGAAGTTATCGACTTGGGTTTATAAAATTACGGCCAACGTCTGTTTGAACCGGCTGAGGAGCGAAAAAAACGCGGCGAAATCCGTATCATACGACCGTCAGGACCCGGCCGATACGGGCTCGCCGCTCTTCGTCGGCTCGTCGCCGGGGCGTTTTTCCCCTTCCGAAGAACTCGAAAGAAATGAGCGGTTGACCGTTATCCACGATGCCCTTCAATGCCTTCCGGCCAAGCAGCGTCTTGCCCTCGTACTTAAGAGATACGAAGGTCTCTCCTACCGGGAGATCGCCGAAATTCTCGGGTGTTCCCCGGCCGCCGTCGACTCGCTGCTCCAGAGGGCGAACGGCAAGCTAAGGAAATTTCTGGAGCCTTATTTCGCGGACCGGGATGCTTCCCGGAAAGGACGAAAGCCATGATAGGAAAGTGTCGACGAATCCAAAAACGAATACCGGCTTTATTGGATGCAGAATTGCCTCCAAAGATGACGTCGGCGATTAAACGGCACCTCGACATCTGCCCGGATTGCCGCCGTTATTTGGCGGCGACGTCTCAGGCCTGGGCACTTCTGGCCGAAAGCGAAAAGATTGCCCCGCGGAATGATTTCGACGCTCTATTTTGGGGTAAAGCCCGAGAATTCTCGATCCCATTGAAATCCCGGCCGGGCGGTATTTGGGCACGTATTCCGATCCCGGCGATAGCCGCAGCGGGATTTTTACTGGGGATCGCAGGCGGTTTTTTCCTGGGCAAAGTCGCCTTTATCGACAAACAAGTGCCCGCGACTCAGGTCATTAGTCCGCCGATAAACGGAATTTTCCCCTACTTAGACACATTTGCCGATTTTCCCAAGGATTCTGTAGGAGGGGCGTATATCGCCGTCGCGACTCAATCCGGTGGCAGCGCCCGGAGAGGAGGGGATAAATGAGGAACAAATGGCTTGCCTTAGCCCTTGTTCTTTCGGTAGCGATCAACATCGGAGTTTTCGGCAGCGTCGGCTATCGCCTCGTTCGAGGAAAACCTTCCGCCGCTTGTATCGAGGAGTCTTCCGGCTCGGCCCTCGATCGTCTTGCGGCCGAGATTGGATTCTCCTCTGAACAAACGCGAGCCTTCGCCGACCTGAGGAATTCATTTGAGCCGCGAATCCAGAGCCTCAGAGACGGCCTGATGGAAAAGCGCACCCGCCTCGTCGAGGCAATAAAACCGCCGGAGGCTTCGCTCGAAGGGCTTCTCCCTTATGTTGAAGAAATCGAGGCTTTACAGGCTGAGCTCCAGAAACTCGTCGTCGACCAGATGCTCAAAGAAAAAGCGCTTTTAACCGGCGAGCAACAGAAAAAATTCTTATCCTTGATTTCGACGAGGCTTTGTCCCGCGGGCCGCCATCCCTTAGAGAGGAATATCATAAATGTCCGGTAAACCCATCTTCCGTATCTAAAACCTAACCGGCGGAATACGCCGCGAGGGCCTCGCACGATCATAGGCCCTTCGGGCTGTCCGGTACTCGGATCGGGGAACACGTGAGGGCTCTCGCCATTTGCGCATTTCAGCCGAGGGAACACTTGATTAAGCTCGCTAAATCAGACACAGATGCTATCGAAGACGAGATAGCACTCGAGGAGAAGGACGCCCTTGGCTACCAAGCTTCCCGGACTGCTGCATACAAGGCGTTTCAGGATGTGGCCGTTTCAGCCGGACTCGGGTAGAATCGTCAGCGTTCACCGTGATGATCGGAAAGGGTTCTGAAGAAATGAAAGTCGGCGGAATAGCTCAAGATGCCCCAAAAAACGCCGCTGCCTATTTGGAAGCCTTTCAGAATATCTTCGAAGAAAACAAAGCTCTGATCTACTCCCTTAGTTTCCGGCTGCTCGGCAACCGTCAAGAGGCGGAAAACCTCACCCAGGAGGTCTTTTTAAACGCTTTCAAAGCGTATCCGCACTTCCGAGGGGAATCAAAGGTTTCCACATGGCTTTACCGCATCGCGGTAAACCTGATCAATAAAGAATTAAAGGGAAAGAAACTCAAAAAGTTCCTATCGCTGAATTTCCTGTCCGAGGAATCGGGTAGAACGCCGACGATCGAACCCGCCCACTCCCGTCACGGCCCTCCTGCGGAGCTCGAGAGAAAAGAAATGGAGCGCATCGTCCAGCGCTTGATAAGATCCTTACCCGAGAGGCAAAGGACCGCGATTGCCCTGCAATACTATGAAGGCCTCGCCTACGAAGAGATCGCTTCGACGATGGAGATTTCTCGTTCCTCGGTCGAATCCCTGCTTTTCCGGGCCAAACAGAACCTGGAGAAGCGTTTAGCGCCCTACCTGATAGACTCTTGAAATGAACCGCAAGTTTTTATGTCAAGCTGCCTCTAATGGAGTGAAGATGAAAAAAGACGCTCATGCGGAAATCCGGAAGGACCTCCTGAGTTTCCTGGCCGACGAACTCCCGGAAAAGCGGCGCGAGGCGGTTCGCCTTCATCTGAGCCAATGTCCGGAATGCAGCAGCTACGCGGAAATTCTCGCCAAGGCCTGGAACCCTGAATCCGTCGAACGACCGCCCGTTCCCCTCTCATTATCATGGGAAAGCCTCATTCAGAGGATCCAAGAGCATGAAAGGAAGAGCTGGATAGAGCACGCCCGCGGGTTTCGCTTCCGCGCGCTCGCAGCCCGGCGCCTGGTCGCCTCGGTCGCCTTCCCGATCGCGCTTTTTCTGGCCATCGCGATTGGAATCTATATAGGCACTCCCACAGTAACCGGAACGGCCTCGACCACAGAAACCTCGCAGGCTTTGTCGAGAGGAAAGATCGAGGCGTTCGGGCTTGAACTATTCACCGTTCTGCCACCCGGCTCGCTGGTGGAATCTCTGGCGAATCTCGAATGAGCCTTGATATAAATCGAGAGCTAACATGAAGAAAAAGTTCATCATCTACGCCCTGCTCATCCTAACGGCCATCAATCTGGCGGCTTTGGGAACCTTTCTCTTCCATCGACTTAGAAGCTACGCCCGCTCCGGAGAAGACCACCGGCAGGCCGAGGGCTTCGAGCAGATCAAACAGGAGCTTTCCCTCTCCGCGGAGCAGATTGTGAAGTTTCAGGAATTCAGGAAAGCGTTTCATGCGGAGCTCGATTTTCTCTCCGCCCAGCAGAACGACCTGCGGCGGCAGCTGATCCAGGAGCTTGCCGCTCCGAAACCCGACCGAAAGCGGCTTTCGGAGATCAATGAGAGCATCAACCGGCTGCAAATCAAGGCGCAGGAAAGGGTCATCAACCACCTTCTGGACGTCAAGGCCATACTCGGTCCCGAACAGCAGGAGAAGTTCCTTTCCATTATCCTCCAAAGGCTCACTTCCCCGATTGGGCCGGGAAAGTACCTGAGAGGAAACTGAGCCATCTTCTTCCGACCCATGCCATTAATTTATCGGAGAGGAGCAAATCGCGAGATGTACTTTTCAGATAGAGCCAGGTCCATCCTGATATTATTTCTGGCTATATTCTTCCTGGGAATGCAGTCCCCGGCCCCCGATCGTCTTACCCTTGACCAATGTCTATCGCTCGCCCTCCGGAATAACCCTCAGATCCTCTCCTCTCGCTACGATGTCATGGAAAGCAAGGAACGGATCACCGAAGCGCGAGCAGCCTCCTTCCCGGCGATAAGCCTTTCGGCGGGCGCGGACAGACTCTTTCGCCCGAGTGAACAGTCTGGAGGCTCCCCTGACCCTTATTCCAGCTTCAGCGCCGGGCTTTCGGCCCAGTATTACTTGTTCAAGGGTTTCCGGACGGTTTCTGCGATTTCGGCCGCCCGGTCTAACCTTGAAGCAGCATCTCATCAGCACGAAGGCAACGTCCAAGATTTGATCCTCCAGGTGAACCAGGGCTATTATCGCCTGCTCCAGGCAGGCCATACGGTAAAAGTCGCCGAAAAATCGTTAGAGAACGCACGATACCATCTGGAGTTTGCCAAGGCCCGTTTCGAGGCCGGATTAGCCACCCGTTCTGATATCCTGAAAGCCGAGGTGGAGGTTTCAAATTCCAACCTGACCCTGATCCGCTCCCGGAACAGTCGACGATCGTTCCAAGGATCACTCAACGTTCTCCTCGGCCAGTCCGCCGATGCGCCCCTGGAAGTCGTCGATGACCTTCAAGACCTTCAGCAAAAAGAGCCGCCCGATTTTCGCACTCTGTTGGCGCTGGCCTATGAACACCGTCCGGAACTGTTGGGAATGAATTCCCAGCTCCAGGCCCAGAGATCGAACATCCGGCTGGCCCAAAGCAACCTGCTCCCCTGGGTTTCTGCCGATGCGAATTACAGCTTCAGCGGCTCGGCCCTTTCTTCGTTGAACAAGGGCTGGTTGTTCGGTTTGAGCTTGAGCTATCCCGTTTTTTCCGGCTTTTCTCTTGCCTCCCGGGTTTCTCAGGAAAAGATCGCCTTCCAGGCTATGGATAAACAGAAATCCTCGCTCGAGCTAGGGATAAGTCTCGACGTCTGGAACGCTTTTTTGGCGTTGAACGAGGCCAAAGAACGGATCGAAAATACACAAATATTTCTGGAAAATGCCCGCGAAAACCTCAGCCTTGCAGAAGAAGAATACCGGGAGGGGGTGGGTTCTATGATCGAAGTGGTCGACGCCCAGACCAACATGGTATCGGCCGAAGTGAGTCTCATTGAGGCGCAGGCCGATTTCAAGATCTCCCTTGCCGCCTTGAACAGAGCTCTGGGCATCGACCTCTGGTCGAGGGATGAGGGAGAGGCGAGATGAAGAAGAAATATCTTTTCATAATCACGGTCATCGCGCTCGCCGTTCTGGCCGTGCTTGCGGCGCGCCGTTTTCTCGGCGGGAAGGAACAGAAAGGCCCCGGATATACAACGGCCGTGGTTACCCGCCGCGATATCGGCTCCACGGTCCGGGCCACTGGGATTATCAAGCCCATGGTCGGGGCCGAGGTCAGAGTCGGATCACGTGTTTCGGGCGTGGTCAAACGGCTGCGCTCCCATATCGGCGATCTCGTGGAAGAGGGCCAGGTCATCGCCGAACTGGACGATGCCGAGCTACAGGCGAAGCTCAACCAGAACATCGCTGCCCTCGAAAAGGCAAAGGCCGACCTTGAGTACGCGAAGCTGAATCTGGACCGACAGCTTCCTCTGCTGAAAAAGAATTTTGCCTCCAAGCAGCAGGTTGACCTGGCCGAGAATGCCTACAAGGTCGCCCAAGCCCAGCTTAAGCAGGCGGAGGCCAATGTGGAATTCGCCAGGGTCCAGATCGGCTACGCGAAAATATTGGCCCCCATTTCGGGTGTCATTGCTTCCATCGCGACACAGGAAGGCGAAACAGTCGCGGCGAGTTTCGCTGCGCCGACTTTCGTCAACATCATCGATTTGAACCGGCTCGAGGTCCAGACCTACGTTGATGAAACAGACATCGGCAAGGTCCATGAGGGGCTCGAGGCGGGCTTTACCGTCGACACCTACGCCGATACGGATTTCAGAGGAAAGGTCACGGCCATCTACCCCAAGGCCGTGATACAAGATAACGTTGTCAATTACATCGTCACCTTCGCCATCACCGACTTCCAGGGAAAGACCCTGAGACCCGAGATGACCGCCAATGTCACGATCTTCCTGGCCGCAAGGAAAAATGTGCTTGCGGTGCCCACGGCCGCCGTAGTTCGGGAACAGGGAGAGAGATACGTCACGGTTCTCGATGGCGACAGGACCGAACGGCGTAAGATCAAGGCCGGCTGGAAGGATAACGGCTACACCGAGGTCACCAGCGGGGTCAGCGAAGGGGAAAAGGTCATCATTTATGAGTAACAAGGAGGAGGCCATGAACGATTTCATCGTCCAAGCCCAAAATATTCAAAAGATCTACAACCCGGGAAAAACCTCCGAGGTGGCCGCGGTCAGGGATGTCTCCCTGGACATACGGAAAGGAGAATTCGTGGGCATTATGGGGGCATCCGGCTCCGGGAAATCCACCGTGATGAATATCCTCGGGTGCCTCGACAGACCGACAAGCGGAACCGTGCTCTTGGACCGGATGGAGGTGAGCGGCCTGCCCGACGATGAGTTGGCCAAGGTTCGCAACAAGTTGATCGGTTTCGTCTTCCAGTCATTCAATCTTCTCCCGAGGACGACGGCCCTGGAGAACGTGGAACTTCCGCTTGTCTACTCCGAGAGGGCCAACATCGGCCGCTTGGCCCGGATGGCCCTCGAAGCTGTGGGACTTAACCATAGGGACGATCACTATCCCGGCGAGCTTTCGGGGGGAGAACAGCAGAGGGTGGCCATCGCCAGGGCCCTGGTCAACGAGCCCGAGATCATCTTCGCCGACGAGCCGACGGGGAATCTAGACATCCGCTCAAGCTACGAAGTCATCTCCCTCTTCCAGAAGCTCAATGGGCAGGGAAAAACCATCGTCCTCGTCACCCATGAGCCGGACATCGCTGAACACGCCCGGCGCATCATACGTATCTCGGACGGACGAGTCGTCGAGGACAGGATCAACGAAAACCCGAAGAACGCCGAGGATGAATTGCGTAAGCTCCCCGGTAAGGAGGCCAAAGAATGAAAACCCTCCGCATCGTCAAATCCGCGTTTAAGAGCCTTGGCAGAAACAAGCTCCGTACCTTCCTGATGATGATCGGCGTCATCATCGGCATTATTGCCCTGACGATGGTTGTGTCGGCCGGCCTGGGAGCCAGGCAAAGGGTCATGGAACGGGTGAGGAAATTCGGGTTGGATAGTCTGATGGTCAGAGCCGGCGCCGGCCAGATGCTGGGACGCCCGAGCAGCGGGCAACCTACGGTCACCCTGAAGCTCGAGGATGCGGAGGCGATCAAGAGGGAGATAAAGCAGGTCGCCGATATCTCCCCTCAGATTCATCGGCCTCAGATGGAAGTGAAATACGCCGACAAGTCGACAACCACGATGGTCCTTGGCGCCATGCCGTCATTCGCGACGGTCTGGGACTGGGGCGCGGCCAAAGGGGACTTTATCAGCGATGAGGACGTCGCAAGTGTCGCCCGGGTCTGCGTGATCGGCCCCACGACCCAAAAGGACCTATTCAGTGGGGCGAATCCCATCGGGGAGATGATCCGCGTTGGGAACGTTCAATTCGAGATCAAAGGTATCCTGGTGGCCAAAGGCACGAGTCCCGCCGGAGGCGACATGGATAGCCGGGTCATGATCCCAATGACGACCATGATGCGGCGGGTAGCCAATATCGATTACATCACAAATATCAAGATTCGCCTCAAAACGGCCAAGGATATGGACAAAGCGGTGGGTAGTATCCAAGCCCTCCTCCGCGAACGCCACCAGATATCACCGGGGGTCCCTGACGATTTCTCCATTTCCACGCCGACGGAGGTAACCGAAACGGCCGAGAAGGTGGCTGGGACGTTCAATCTCTTTCTCATCCTGGTCGCGGGCATATCGCTGATCGCCGGCGGCGTTGTCGTCTCGAACCTCATGCTGATCTCGGTCGGCGAACGACGGAAGGAGATCGGACTCAGGAAGGCCGTCGGCGCCCGGAAGAATAACATTACGTTCCAATTTCTTATCGAGGCCACGGCCGTTACACTCACGGGAGGAATCATCGGCATCGCGCTCGGCGTTGCGGGTTCGAAGATTTTGGAAGCCGTTACGAAGACGCCGATGGCCGTGTCCTGGGAGATAGTAGTCCTCGGGGCGATTTTTTCTAGCCTGGTCGGGCTGATCGCCGGCATACAGCCGGCCAGACGGGCTGCTTCCATCCAGCCCATAGAGGCTTTGAAGGCCTGAGCCGAAAGCTGAGAAGAAAGTGGGGGCGACAAATCGCCTCTTGGCCAGATCAGTGGGCCGAAGATGAAAATCGCTCGTAGTCTCAAGATCTCCCGCAAACAGCTCGCCGCCCATAAGATGAGGACGGCCTTAGCGCTGCTCGGTATCGTCATCGGGGTTTCGTCGGTCATTATCATGGTCTCCATCGGCAAAGGCGCGGAAAAACAGGTCTTAAGCCGGATTGAGGCTATGGGCACGAACCTCATCATCGTTAACGCCGGACAGGTCCAACGCACGGCCGGGAGACAGCAAGTGAGGGGGACAGTGACGACCTTGACACTCGAAGATGCCGAGGCGTTGATCGAGGAATGCCCGGCGGTTCGAGCCGCGGCTGCCGTTCAAGGCGGGAAACTCCAGGTCAAATACGAGAACCTCGCCACGAATACGGCCACAACGGGGACGACCGCGGACATCCTGTCAATCAGGAAACTCAAGGTCGAACGGGGCTCGTTTTTCGGCGAAGAGGATATTATCGGTTCCCGCCGTGTGGCCGTGCTCGGCCGGACCGTGGTCAAGAATCTTTTCGAGAAGTCTGAACCGGTCGGAGAGACCATCCGCATTGGGAAGGTCCAGTTCGAAGTCATTGGCGTCCTGGAAGCTAAGGGCTCGGACCTCAACGGGGTAGATCAGGATGACCAGATCTTGATCCCCATCAGCACCGCCTTGAGGCGGCTTTTCAACATCGCCTACATCAACACGATCAATATCGAGGCCGGGAGCAAGGACAAAATGGCCCTCGCTCAACAGCAGGTCCGCGAGATTCTGAGGGAGCGACATCGTCTGAACAAACAAGACAAGGCCGACGATTTCACTATACAGAACCAGACGGACCTCATCGAAGCCCAGCGCGAAACGACCGAAGCTTTCACCATGCTTATCGCCAGCATAGCAGGTGTATCTCTGCTTGTCGGCGGAATCGGTATCCTGGCCATCATGCTCATGGCCATCAAGGAGCGTACGAACGAGATCGGGCTGCGCATGGCCGTGGGAGCAAGCCGGAAAGACATACTGGTACAGTTCCTGCTCGAGGCCTCAGCTCTGAGCGTCGGAGGTGGTATCGTCGGTATCGGCACAGGTCTGGCAGGTTCTCTGGTAACCGGCGCGGTGACCAGGTTGGAGACGAGCGTTTCGCCAACGTCCATCGTTCTTTCCTTCACCTTCTCTATCGCCGTTGGGCTTTTCTTCGGAGTTTATCCGGCCCGCAAGGCCTCACGTCTCGATCCGATCACTGCCCTGAGGACTGAATAAAAGGCGTCACGGACCTACAGGGAAAGATCTCATAGATCCTGAAAGTCTATTTGGCAGGGGGGAATCAACCTATTACCAACTTATGATCAGCGACGCTGATCACCTGCGAGAATATCTTCCAGGGGGCGAGGGGATGAGTGGGCGGCTGATCATCTATTTCATAGACGCGATTTCAGAACATCTTTAGCAGGGAGGAGAGGGATAAGAGGAAAAGAGAGCGGGCGCCACAGGGGGCTTGACAAGCAGATAGCATATCAGTATATTAATATATGCAAATAAACTATTTTACCTCCCCTCGTATGAAAGGAGATCAGATGTACGACAAGGTCAAAGTGTTCAAGGCGCTTTCCTCCGAGTCCCGGCTCAAGATCGTCGGGCTGCTTAAGGAACATCCCCAATGCGTCAACGCCATCGTTGAGAGGCTGGGCATGACCCAATCGGCTGTCTCCCAACACCTCCGTATCCTTAGGGAAGCCGGATTGGTCCGAGGTCTGAAACGCGGGAACTGGATGCATTATGAGATGCCTGTCGAGAGCTTGGAAAACTGCGGCCGGGCTCTCGCCGAGGTTTTCGGCGTCGGGATCAAGTTCAACAAGATCACCGACGGAAGTCTCAATTGCCCGCCCTCCTTGTTGAGAGATTGCCGCCCGAAGAAAAAAAAATAGGCAAAAAGATTGGTTAGATGAAGATTATCGATTTCTCGAAAAATCACTCATGTGGGGACGGTCGTTTTGAGGCCTCGGTTCTTTTCGATCAAGGATCGGTAAAGATCCGCAGGATCGAGCTCGCGGCCGGAGCCCGTATCCCGGCGTGCCGGATGACGGAGGACGTTGTGTTCGTGGTCGTCGAGGGACGGATTGCCTTCCGGACCGAAGAGGAAGAATCCGTCGTGAGCGCTCCTAATGCGGTGTTCATTCCCGGCGGGGCGACGACGCGCAGCATGGAGGCCGACGAGTCTTCGCTCATCCTGGCCGTGCTCTGCAAGCGTGAAGCGGACGGCTCGGGAGGAGAGCCGTCAGAGAGCGAGCCGTGATAAGTCTCTGGATCATAACCGGAGTTGTGTTGCTCGTTTCACTTGCCGCTGACCGCCGCAAGACGCAAGCTGCCGTGTTCAAGGGTCTGAAGATGTTCGTCGGCGTCATCCCGATTCTCCTTGGTGTTCTCGCTGCGGTGAGCCTCGTTCTTACGGCTGTGACGCCGCGAATGCTCGAGCGGATCCTTTCGGGAACGGGCCTCCTTCCGTTCTTCTCCGCCCTCGGGGTCGGCAGCATCGCCTTGATCCCCGGATTCATCGCCTATCCCCTCGCGGCCTTGCTGCGGCAGAACGGTGCTTCGGTGCCGGTGCTGGCCGCGTTCATCACGTCGCTCATGATGGTCGGCGTCCTGACGCTTCCGCTCGAAGCACGCTACTTCGGCTGGCGAGCAGCGCTCCTGCGCAATGGGCTTGCGCTCTGTGGGGCCGTTGTCGTCGCCGGCGGCATGGCATGGGTGCTCCAATGAACGGCCTGCCTGTCCGGAAGATGAGAAAGGCCATGGGGAAATATTGGCCCTGGTTTCTCTTCGCCGTTGTCGTCGCCCTTTGGGCGTATAGCCTGCTGCATGCGGATTTCGATTTCGGAAGAAAAGCCGGAGAGAATCTGGGTTCGTTCCTCGTCGAGATGGCGTCCGTGCTGCCCCCCATGTTCCTGCTTGTGGGATTGTTCGAAATCTGGGTTCCCAGAAAAGTCATCGAGCGCTACGCCGGTCTCCGGTCCGGGATGAGGGCGGTCCCGTGGATGATCCTTTTAGCGACCGTACAGGCCGGTCCGCTCTATGTCGCGTTTCCGGTCGCCATCGGCCTTTGGCGGAAGGGATGCGCGCCAAGGAATGTCTTCATTTACCTGGGTGCCTTCTCAGCGATGAAGATTCCGATGCTGACTTTCGAAGTCGCCTTCCTCGGTTGGCAGTTCTCTCTCGCGCGGACCTTGATCAGCGTTCCCGTGTTCGTCGCTCTCGCGGTTGTGATGGAGAGACTGCTGCCCGGCAATTTCCGCCCTCCCGCGCTGAAGGAACCGAGCAATGGAGGGGATGGTCTAGGTTCATCATCCTTGGAGGAAGGAAACTTTTGAAGTCCGTCCGATTTGTCTCTTTTGATCTGTATTCCGGCGCGGAGAGAACCCGTAACGCAAGTTTTATGCGGCCTTGGTGTCCAATAATACATTAGAGAGGTCTTTTTGCGCCTGATTTAGAGGAGTGCCGAAATCCAAGTTCCGGAATCGATGGGCGACGGAGAACTGTTGCGGAGAACCGCGGCGAAAGACCTCGGCGCTTTTAAAATTCTCGTCGATCGCTTTCAAAACAAAGTCCTGGCTTTGTGTTCGCGTTTGCTCGACAACACCCAGAATGCCGAGGACGTCGCCCAGGACGTTTTTTTTCAGGTATATAAATCGTCCGGAACATTCCGGCACGATTGCCGCGTCTCCACCTGGATTTATCGGATCGCCGTCAACCGCTGTAAGAACTTCAATCGCGATCACAGGAAATTTAGGCAGTGGGAAGAACTCCGCCACAGGCTAAAAAACGAGGGCTGGAGCGGGCCGGGCTTCGCGCCGCCCGCCGGAGACGACCCCGCGTCCGCCTTGACAATGAACGAGACGCGAGAACTCATCCGAAAAGCAGTTGCCTCGCTGCCCGAGAAGCAGAAAGCCATGCTCATCCTCCATAAATTCGAAGGCCGCTCTTATCAGGAGATTGCCGAGATCATGGGTGTCTCCCTGCCTGCCGTGGAGTCCAGCCTTTACCGCGCCAAACTCAACCTTCAGAAGAAGCTGGCTCCACAATTTCCGGAGGTCTGTCGGGGCCGCAAGTTTTGACCGCGTTTCCGTGTCTAATAGTAAAGAAATGAAAAAAACCACATCAGGCAGGAACAGGACGTGCGCCTTCATCCGGAGTCATTTGATCTCCGTCGCTGAAAAAGACATCGCAGGGGCGGCGTCTCCGGATATCCAGAATCATCTGGATTCCTGTCCGGAGTGTGCTTTTCTCGTCCAACAATTCGCCCGTGCCTGGTCAAGCCCGGCCGTGCCTGATGAAACTCAACCCACGCCGTCTTTCTTCCCCGGTATTATCAAAAGAATCGAGGCTGATGAGGAGCTCCGCTCCGGACGTAAAGTAATCCTGACTCTTGTCTGGCGGGTCCTCCGGCCAGCGGCGTTGGCGGCGGTTTTCCTGGGTGGAATATTTGCCGGACACGAAATGGCCAAGGCGGGAAAGATACTCCCCCCTCCAGAAGAACTGGCCGGGGGGCGACTGGTCGATAGCTTCGACAATATCCCACCCGCTTCCGTGGCCGACTTTTACGTCAGCCGTCAGAGTTCGAAGAAAAAAGACCAAGAATGAAAAAACGATTATTGACTTTAGGACTCATCCTGCTCGTTGTCATCAACGTTTCGGCGCTGTTGACATTCGCCTACAATCGCTGGCTTAGAGGGCCGGGAGAGCGGCCGGCCGCGAGCCCGGCCATGTCGGCCCCCCTCACGCGACAGTTATGCCTGAGCGGAGAGCAGGAAAAGTGCATCAGGGACATCCGACTATCCTTTGATTCCGAAATCGGGGACATTCAGACGCGGATGCGGGAAAAGAAACGGGCGATGGTCGAGGAGATGAAAAAAGAATCGCCTGACGGCGCGTCGATCGATAAGCTCATCGAAGATATCAGCCGGCTTCAGGCGGAGATTCAGAAAAAGGCCGTCCTAAATCTTTTGAAAGAAAAAGAAGTCCTGACGGACGAGCAGAAGGCGACGTTCTTCCGGATGTTTGAGGACCATGTCTGCCCGCGCGAGCACGGGACAGATCGCGACTCCGCGGGGGCGGGCCATGCGAGCTGCCCCCAGGAGTTTGAACGGTAATCTCTATTCAGGAGGAATAATAGATGAAACTGACAAGATTAGCGGTAACGGTATTGATCGGACTGGCGCTTGTCCTGACGTTCCCGTTGCTGGCCCAGAAGGCTGGCCCGGGGGCTTCGGAAAAAGCGTGCGCTATCCCCAACCTGACTCCCGACCAGGCCATCAAGATCGAAAAACTCAAGATCGATCACCAGAAAGCCCTTCTTCTGCTCCGGGCGGATCTGAAGATCAAACGGCTCGATCTTCGTCAACTGATGCTCGATAAGGCCGACCAGAAAAAGCTCGAAGCCAAGATCGACGAGCTGGCCAAGGTCGGTGCGGACATCCAGAAGAAATGCTTGATGCACCGGAATGAGGTCGGGCGACTGCTGACGGATGAGCAGAAGAAAGCCCTTGACCAGAAGTGCGGGGGAATGAGCTGCGGGGCCGGAATGGGGCAGGGGGCCGGCTGCGGCAGCGGTGGATGCCGTGCTCACAAGATGGCCAAGATGGGACAGGACGGCCACGGCGCCAAGGGATGCGGAGGCAAAGCCGGCTGCGGCAAGTAAAGAATCGCCGAATCGAATGAGAAGGGGGGATCCTCCGCGATCCCCCCTTCTCTGAAAATTAGAATCAATCCCGTCGTGCTCTCTTTGCGGCCCGGGCCCTCGTCCCGCCCGTTCTCATGAAATGGGGCCCGGCCTGAGGCTCTGGTCAATCACGATCTCGGGGATCGTTTCGAAGCGTATTCCGCCGGCACGGCCCCCAAAACGCCTCACCCGGCCGCGCTCAAGGTCTTGGCCGAAATCGGCATCGATCACAGCCGGGCGAGGAGCAAATCCATCGAAGAATTTGAGGGCCAACCGTTCGATTATGTCATCACTCTTTGTGACGGAGCGAATGAAACATGCCCTCTTTTTTTCGGCGGAGTCGAGCGGATCCATTTAGGCTTCGAAGATCCGGCTCGAATCACGGGAACCGAGGAAGAAGTCCTGACCGCTTTCCGGCGCGTGAGAGACCAGATTCGTGAGACCGTAGAGACTTATTTGCGGAATGCAGGGCGTGCCTCCACGACTGATCAAGACGAAGGAAAAATCAAGTGACCATGAGACAAGTCCCGCGGGAAAAAATTCCCTGGCACCCCTCGATCGACGAGGAAAAGTGTAACGGTTGTCAGATATGCTTTCAATTCTGTAAAAATGGCGTTTATACATGGGACGAGAAGAACAATATCGCCAAGGTTGATCGGCCGTTCAATTGCGTCGTCGGCCGCAACGGGTGCGAGAATTTATGCGCGATGGGGGCCATTTCTTTTCCCAAGATCGACGCGATCCAGGAAATCATATTGGACCCCTCTTTCCGCCGGGCCAGAGGAGCGGGTTTCAACTCTTTGTCGACAGGACTTTTTGGATATCTTGGAGATTGTGCTCCCGGGCCATTTTCTCCAGGATGCGAGGGAAGGCCTCGTGGTTATGGGCCTTGACGGCCTCTTCCCATTCGGCCACGACTGGCGAGATGACGAATTCGTGGTCCTTCTGAAGAATACGGCGGATCCCCCGCAAGGACTGCCAATGGGTGATCATCATCAGGGCTAGAGCGTAAAAGGCGATATTAGGCCCGGGGAGCAATGCGGCCAGGCCGGCAAAAGGGAGCAAGATGGTTTCTCCGATGAGAATCAGGACCCGTTTTGTCCTATGGGCGTTGAGAAAAAGACGAAACCTGAGGTTGATCCGCTTTTCCTCGGAAAATCCGGAATAGACGATCCGTAGGGCCGGGTCTTGGAGTTTTAAGGCCCGGCTGAAGGCCTGTTCCTGTCGGAGGGTTTTCTGCGGCAGCAGCATCAGCTTTTTTTTTGCGACTTCCCAGATCTCTCTGGTTTTAGAAAACTTGACGGGAAGGGGCCTGGCCGGCTCCGAGGAAAAAAAACGATATTTGTGCCGGTGATCGCGGATAAAAAAGAACGTGATCATCTCTCTTTTATATACGAAGATAGCATCAATTTTGTTTTGCGAATTGTTGGGGGTGAAGAAGGCGGGCCAGCTCGAGGAGCGCGTCGAAGAGGCGCGGCCCGAAGCGGCTGGCCGGATTCTCATCCATGAAATAGACGCGGCCGGACCTTATGGCCTGGATCCTGGAAAAGCCGGACTGGGCCTTGAGCCAGACTTTGGCCTTTTCAAAATCGCGCTGGGACCTGGTCAAGATGACGATGACGTCGGGGTTATCTTTGAGAAACTGTTCGCGGTTATACTCCAGCCAATTTTGCGGGACGCCGCCCGCGATATTGACACCCTTGGCCCTGGCCAAGAGGTCGTTGAAATAACTTTCCCGGCCGCACGTGGAAAGCCCCATGCCGTGGATGTTCAGGAAGACACGGGGTGGTTGAGTGATGCCCTGGAGCGCCCGTTCGACAGAATCATATTTTTTCTTGAGAGACTGGGCCAGCCTGTGCGCCTCGGTCTCTTTGAATGTGATGCGGCCGATCTTGGCCAGCAGGGGATAGACGGAGGGAAGGTCCATCCCGATGTCAAGAATGAAGACGCGGGCGTGGAGGTCTCGGAGTTTTTTCAGGGCACCCAGAGGATTGCCCCGAAAGCCTATGATCAGGTCGGGATTGAGGGCTTGAATTCTTTCGATGTCCGGGTCAAGCATCCCGCCGATTTTTTCTTTTTTGAGCGCGTCGACCGGGTAATCGCAATAGCGGGTGACGCCGGCAACCTGATCTCCCAGGCCGAGGGCGAAAAGAATTTCCGTGATATTGGGAGCGAGAGAGATGATGCGCTGGGGCGGCCTCTGAAGCGAAAAGACATTTCCCACATCATCCTTGATCGTGGACACTTGGGCGTTTAAAGGGGAGGCAGGAGAAATGAGGATCAGGACGAGGACGAGGGGCCTGCAGATTCTCGCCGTGTTTGCGCCAGCCGCCGGCTTGGTTTTTGACATTGCTTGGTTTCGGATGTATATTATACAAGATTAGTCGAAAGGGCTCAAAGTCCAGTGGACCGCAAGGCCCATGTGGGTTCAACTTCCTCCTCCGGTACGCCTTATTTCCCTGTGTTTTCTGCCATTTATAAGACCCTAAGACCCTTTTCTGTCATGCTACTTTAGACGGCTAAAGACGGCGTAAAACAGCATTTTTTGGCACAAATCTGGCACACGGGGAGGAGCCTATTTTATATTGACTCATCCTTCTAGTGGTGCTATCCTTTTGCCAAGTAGCTAAAAAGGAAATTTTCCTTATGGGGGTCTTAATAGACTTTTAACAAAATCTTAACAAAATCTTGACAACTCCGCGAATGATTCTATGTATCTTATAATAGAGAAAAAAGGAACAATGAAGGCGACGAATTCGCACGACCCGCAAGAAGGACCAAAATGCGTGTAAAAATGCGACTTCTGATGCTGCTTGTGATCTGTATGGCTGTCATCCGGTGCGCCAGCTCCACCGTGCCCGAGAAGAACTACGAATACCGATACAATGTCGAAGTCATTTATACGCGCCCGGCCAACGCAGAAATCTGGCCCGGGGGAAACGGTTACGTCCAGCTCATTCAAGCGCTTTATGACCCGGCGCATCCGGAGAACTTCAACCTTGTCGGCGGCGGGATGTTTCTGACTAGCCTGATTCTCATCGTGGGGTTTTCCGTATTCCTTTTCGCCGCGTCTCCTCTCATCCGCTATTTCGGCATCCTGAGCATCCTGGCCCTGGTGACCGGGTTAGCGGGGGACTGTAACCTGCTGCCCGTCCTTGTGCGGATGGTGGACGGTCAAGGGCCGGAGGGGGTCCGGGCATGAGTGACCATCCGGCGGCAGAGGCGTATTTCGACATAATCCTGGCCTCGGACAGGAGCCCCGGAAACGCTTCCGTCAGGAACCTTGCCAGCCTTCTCTTCCAGCCGTTGGCCCACCGGGACGAACGGAGCGAGGTACTCATCAGCCATGACGGCCCGCGGTTGGTCCGGGTCTCCTTGCCTCGGCTTCGCTTCATATCGGCCCGGCTCTTCGCCGAATTCCGCAAGAGAGGCATTCGGCCTGGGACAACGGTTCTCCTGGCAAACGTCCCCGGCAACAGCGAGCTCTTCCTTGCGCTGTTGTTCAACGCCTTGGCAGCCTACGGCGTGAGGACTCTGTTGCCAATGTTCATGGAAACGGCGGTGCTCGAGGAATGGTTGGACCTCTGTGGCTGCACGGCGGCCATCCTCCCGGAACAGGACATGGGCGATTTGGACCACTACGAGAAAGAAAAAGCCATCCTCCGCGTGGTGAAGGAGACCGTCCTCCGCCGGGGCTTGCCCTGTTATGACAGCTTGGGGGATTTTCGGCTTCGAGACTGGCTGTATCAGGATGTGCCGGATCCGGACGCGATCGCCGCCGCGTCCGAAGTCGTCGGGGCCATCGCATCGACAGGCCCGCAGACGGAAGCTCTGCTGGTCAGCACGTCGGGTTCTTCGGGCAAGTCCAAGTTGGCTGTCTACGAGCAGGGGGCGTTCATAAGGAGCTGTCTGAGCTGGCAGAAAGCCGGTTTTTACGATCCGCGCAAACTCGGCGGCCGCGGATTCACGCCCCTCTTGACCCACACGATGGGCATCCGGGCCTTCTTCAACGCCCTGTGGACGGGATCGCCCGTCTGCCTCATCACTACGGAATGGTTCGGTGAGAAGCCGGAGACGGTCCGCTACCTCCTGCTCCAAATGAAGCCCGAACACATCACCGGCGGGCCCGCAGTCTACCAGCTGCTCCTGGAATTGGCGCGCAACTTCCCCGAGCTCAAGGAAGAGCTCAGGTCGAGCCTGAAGACCGTCGTCCTGAGCGGCGCCCCGAACGGAGGCCAGACGGCCAAGGAGATCGCCTCGGCTTTCGGACTGACCCTGCATAACGCTTTCGGCATGACCGAGACCCAGCAAGTCTTGAGCACCCTGCTCTTCGAAGACGCCTCGGAGGAGAATCTCGGCTCGCTGGGGCGTCCGCTCCCGGGGGTGACCGTGGGGCTCAAGCAGCTGCCGGAGGACATCGGCTCTTTCCGTCTCTATGTGAAATCCCCGTTCGGCGCTGTGCGCATACTCGGGGAAACGCCATCCGCCGACGGACCCGAAGGCTTTCTCGATTCCGGAGATAACGTCAGGCTGTCCAATGGTGAGCAGCTCGTTTACGAAGGCCGGGAGGGCGGGGATTTCTTCAAGGACGGTTTTGGCGTGAAGATCCCGCTCCCGTCCCTCGCCCGGCACTACGAGGCGCTCCACAGGGAGGCCTCTCACGTCGAGTATTTCCCGCTCAGGAACTGCCCCGGTCTGGCCGCGCTCATCTTTATCAAGGACGGTTCTCCCGGAGGGGGGGTCGTCACCTACGGCGCGGTCCTCCGCAAGTTCTCGAGGCTGGTCGCCGAGATCAACACGCATCTCTTCAGGGTCCTGGAGCCGTTCGAATTCCGCCATCGCTCCGTCCGCCGCTTGGCCTTGGTCGACGGCCCCGTCCCCAGGACCGTGAAGGGCGGCGTCTCGAAATTCAAGATCGGATCGGATTACGCCGAGCTCATCGAGACGCTCAGGGATCCCCAGGCTTACCGACCCGGGATCGAGACGGTCGGAAACGAGCTTGAGGCCCCTGAGACGTTCACCCGGTTTCTCAACCCCTACGTGGGGCGCATGCTTTCCGGCCTGAAGCTGGATGTCGCCTACCATAGGGCCCGGAAGGATTCGCTGTTCATGCTCAAGGACGGACGGGAGATCGAGGTCCTGGACCTTGTGGGCGGGTACGGTAGCAACCTCCTCGGGCACGACAACGACGACCTGAAAGAAGCCGTGGTCTCGTTCCTGGCGAGCGGGGGAGTCCCCCTGGCCTCGCAGGGGAGCATCCAAACACACGCCGGCAACCTCGCCGAGGAACTCGCCGATGCGGTCGGCGAAATGACGGGACGGGACTACACCGTCATGTTCGGCTCTTCCGGTTCCGAGGCCGTGGAGATCGCCCTCCACCATGCCGCCCTGGAATGGCGGGCCAGGATCGATAAGATGGAACAGCAGCAATTCCAGCAATTCGGGGAGGCTGCGGGCCGGGCGGTTTCCTCGGTCTGGCGGGACAACAGGCGGGCCCTTGACACCGTCCCCCTTCAGGTGATCACCCTGAAGGAGGCTTTCCATGGCAATACGTCCGGGCCCCGGTCTCTCCTGGGGAACGACGAGCAACGCAGCATGTTCGGGAACATCACGGGACTTCGACGCGCCTTCCTCGACGACCGGGCTCCCGACTGGAGGGACCAGATCGATCGCCTGCTGGAGCGGGCCAAGGTCCGGATCCGGAGCATCGTCCCCGCCGACGGCGGTTGGGGCATCGAAGATTCGACCGTCGGCACCGTCGTCGCCGCGATCGCTGAGCCGATCATCGGAGAAGGGGGCGTGCGGACCGTTCATCCTGACGTTCTGCGGCAGCTGGGACGATACGACTTCCCGCTGATCATCGACGAGATCCAGTGCGGCCTGGGCCGCTCGGGAAGCTTCCTGGCCTCCGAGGGGGTCGCGGGCGATTACTATCTGTTGGGGAAGGCGTTGGGCGGGAACATCGAGAAGATCTCGGCGGTCCTCGTCGATAAGAAACGCTTCCGGGACGATTTCGGAAAATACTACGTCTCCACGTTCGCCAACGGAGGACTCGCCGCCCACGCCGCGCTGACGGCCCTTTCGGTCATCAAGCGAGACCGCATTCCCGAACGCGCCCGGATCCAGGGCGGCAAGCTCCTCGAGCGGCTGACCGCGGTCCAGCGCAAGTTCCCTTCCATGATCGCCGAAATCACGGGCCGGGGCCTCATGCTCGGGATCCGGTTTGACGATTTCACGTCGGGCGACCACATCCTGTTCCGGACCCTTGCCGCGCGCAAGGTCTTGGGTTATGTCCTCTCGGCGTACCTCCTCAAGCGCTGCCGCATCCGCGTTCTGCCCACGCTTTCCGCGCCGAACGGATTGAGGATCGAACCCTCGGCCTACATCACCGACGAGGAGATTGACAGAGTCGCTGCGGGAATCGAGGACCTCGCCCGCGTCCTCGAGGGCCGGCGTACCTACGAGCTCTTTCTGCCGTTGATGAACGGCGATCCCTTCGAGGACAACAAGGGCCGGGGGGCCAGGCCGGGCCTCCTTTACGAGCGCGAAGACGAGCCGGCCGAAAAGGCCGTGCGGGTCGCGTTCATCGCCCATTTCAGCCGGCCCGCCGAGGAGCTCAGGATCATCGACAAAGAGCTCTCGCAGGCCTCGGACACGGGATTGCGGATCCTGTTCAACAGGTTGCAGTCCGTGTTGGAGATGAAGCCGGTCACGCTCTACGCAAAGAACATGTTCGGCGGGAGGATCCATTTCCGCTTCATTATCCTGCCGGCGGACTCCGCCGAGCTCGAGCGCCTCCACCGGCTGGGCCGGACGCGGCGCGTCGTGGCGCGGATCCAGGACGCCGTCGACCTGGCGGCCCGGTCCGGCGCCACGGTGATCGGCTTGGGCGGATACGCCTCTATCCTCAGCCGGAACGGCCTGGCGCTGGTCGAGCCGGAGGGAACGCGCATCGTCACGGGAAACACCCTGACCGCGGCCACGGCCCTCTACCGGCTGACGGAAGAAATTCGGGGCCTCCGGGAGGAAGGCGCAAAGCTGACCCTGGGGATCGTCGGGGCGTCCGGCAACATCGGGGCGATCATCACGGAGACCATGCTGAAGACCGACGGCCTGTTCGAGAGGATCGTGCTCGTGGACAGAAAAAAGGCGAAACTCGACGCCTTCGCGGCCGGCTTGGACCGGGGAAATTTTACGGGGACCCTCGAAACGGCCGTGGACCTTCGCCCGCTCAAGCGCTGTGACGTCATCGCCGTGGCGGCCAACACCAACGACCCGATCATCTTCCCCCATCTCCTGAAAGAGACGGGCCGCGTGCTGATCGCGGACGTGTCCATCCCTTCGGCGCTCGCCGCAGAGGTCGCCCGCATGGGGAACGTGAGGACGCTCCCCTTCGCCTCGTACATCACGCTGCCGGAAGACCCGGACTTCGTCATCAGCTCGCATACCCCGAAAGGGACGACGTTTTGCTGTGCAGCCGAGGCCATGCTCTGCGGCCTGGAGGCGCTGGATGTCCCTCTGAGAGGCCGGATAACCGCCAAAGCGATCGCGCTCGTGATGGACAGGGCCTCGAAGCAGGGCTTCTTCCGGAAAGCCGGGCCCGTGGCGAGCTTTCGGGCGGACAGGTGAATATGAAGCCCCTCTACAACTACGGCATCTCCCAGGAGGACGCCCTGACCGAGCTTGCGGCGTTAGACGTCCGGCCCGGCGACCGGCTTCTCTGCATCGCGAGCGGCGGGGAGATCCCGCTCAATCTCCTTGCCCTGCGGGACGTCCGGGTCGTCGCCGTGGATGTCTCCCCCGGCCAGCTATGCCTCTCGCGATTGAAGCTGGGGGCCTGCCTGGCCTTGGCGCCGGCCGAGGCGGCGGCTCTGCTCGGTTTCACGGAGTCCCCGGCCGAAAGCCGGAAGCGGCTCTTCGCCCGAGTCGCTCCTCTGCTCACGGAAGACGACAGGCGCGTCTGGGTCGAGAACATGCCCGCCGTTGAAGCGGGTCCCATCCGGGCAGGCCGCTTCGAGAAGTACTTCGAGAAGTTCCGCTTCGCCGGCCTGGCGGTCCTCAAGAAGAAGCGCCTCCGGGACCTCTTTGAGATCGAAACGCCCGACGCGCGGCGGGATTTCTTCGACCGGTTCCTGAGCACGCCGCTCCTTAGAACTCTGTTCCGCGTCGCCTTTCACCCCCTCGTTTACCGGAAGCGGGGGATCGTGGCCCAAGGTCTGATCCATGGCGGCTCGAACCGCGCCGCGGATTTCTTCTACGGTCGATTCAAGGATTTCTGTACGGCGACGCCGCCACGCAGGAACTATTATCTCCAGTTCAGCTTCTTCGGCCGCGTCCTTTTTCCCGAAGCGCTGCCCGAGTACCTGACGGAGGAAGGGGCGAGACGCATCCGGGAGCACCCGGACCAGATCGATTGGCGCCTGACGTCCTTCGAGGAGGCGCTCCGCGCGGGCGCAGCCGGCGCTTTCAACAAGTTTCACTTGTCCAATATCGGTGACTGGATGTCCCGGAAGGAGTACGCGGAACTGCTGGCCTTGATCCGTGATAGGGCGGCGGCTTCGAGCCGGGCGGCCGTCCGGTACATCCATCTCGACCATGGCGTCCCGGAGAGTTTGCGAGACCGTGTCGCCAGGGACGAGCGGCGCGGAGAGGAACTCATGCGGCGCGACCGCTTCCCGTTCTACCATCTCGTGATTTTGGAGATCCCATGACCCCAGCATCCGACGTGTTCCACTTGGAGGAAATCTCCCGGGAGCGGAACGGGGAGATGCTGGAAATCCTCACCGAGTCGCCGATCGAGACCCCGGGGTTGACCGTAGGCTTCGACCGGGCGCCCGACATCTTCGCCCTCCCGGAGCTGTTCTCCGAGCGGGTGACATGTGCCGGCGTCCTCAAGGGGGATGAGCTCTTCGGCTTCGCCATGCTGTCCTATCAAAAGAGGTATGTCAACGGCGAGCCGCGGCTGGTGATGTACTTCGGCAACGCCCACGTCAGAAAAGACGACCGAGGCCACGGTTTCACCTACAGGATAGCGGACCGGCTTTTCAAGGGCCGTGACCGACGTTCGGACATCGGCTACGCCATCGTCATGACCGGCAACAAGCCGGCCGAACGGTTCATCGGTCAGCATAAAGCCGGCTATCCGGACTTCCCCGCTTCCCGGACGATCGGCGCTCTGTGCGCCAGGAACATCTTGATCCTGGGCCGGAAAAAGGAGAGCCCGGCGTTCCGCGTCCGGCGGGCGACGCTTGCCGATGTGGACGCCATTGTCTCCTTGCTCCGGGATGAGTTCCGCCCCAGGCTGTTCGGGCCCGTCGTCGACAGGGACACGTTTCTCGAAAACGCGGCCAGGCGCCCGGGCTGCGGGCTCGAGGATCACTATGTCGCCGAGAGGGACGGCGAGGTCGTCGGGACCTGCGCGGCCTGGGACATGGAACGGCTGCGGCAGACGCGGATCATCCGGTACGGAACGAAGCTCGGACTCGCCAAGAAGGTCCATTCCCTGTTCGCCCCGCTGGCCGGTTTCCCAATCTTGCCGCGGGAAGGCGAGAGGATCAAGGACGTCACGATTACCGATTGCGCCGTTCGGGAGAGGAGGCCCGAAATCCTCGAGGCCCTGCTGCGGAAGATCTCCAACGACCTTCACGCGAGGGCTTACAACATGATGACCGTGGGAAGCTCGCGGCAGGACCCTCTCCTTCGGGCGACGCGGGGGTTTATCAGTCACCCGGTCGTCTCGAATATCGTGCTCTTCGCCAAAGACCCGGCGCTCCTCGCCGAGGGGCGCATCGATGCCTCCCTGCCGTATATGGACCTGGCCATGATCTGAGGCGAGAGGTTTTGCATGAACCGTGACGAGACCATTTCTCTTGGGGAGAGGCCCCGCGCCGAAGAGCGAGGAGTCCGGACGGATGTCCTGTCGGAGTTCTGTGCTCCCGGCGCGCGATCGTGCGACCGCTTGGTCCCTCTCCCGAACGGCGTCTCGTTGAGGATCGTCACCTTCACCCCGGCGGAGAGGCGGCAGCCGTTCCCCGTGGTCCTGGTGCCGGGATTGGTCTCGGTCATGTTGACGTTCAAGAACCTGCTGGTCGAACTGACACGGGACTTCGTCGTCCATTACGTCGAAACACGGGAGAAATCCTCGTCGGTAGTCAGGGGAACGGTCGATTACGATGTCGGAGCGATCGGCTCGGATATCATCGAAGCGGTCCGCCATCTAGGTCTGGAAGACGGGAAGTATATCCTGTTTGGGGCGTCGCTCAGCGCCACGGCCATGGTCGATCGGGCCGGCGATTTCCCGCACGCTCCTCTCTGTCTGATCCTGCTCGAGCCGAACGCGATTTTCGATTACCCTCCTTGGAGCCTCCCGATCATCCGCTACGCCGCCCCCTTCTACCGCTGTATCAAGCCGATCGCCAAATGGTATCTGAGAACGTTCCGCGTGAACACGGCGGAGGACTATGAGATGTACCGGATCAACTGCCGGGCTTTGGACGCGGCCGATCCCTATAAGCTCAGGGATACCGTGCTCGCGATATGCTCCTATCGGATCTGGGACCGCCTCGGGTCGGTCCGAACGCCGACCCTGGTCGTGAGCGCCTCGAAAGACACGTTTCACCGGCACGGAGATATCTTGAGGATCATTTCCATGATCGAGAAGAGCACGCCCTGTGACCTTGAAAGGCACGCGCGCATCCACAGCCCGGAACTGGTCGACCATGTGCGAGAATACGTCCAGAGCCTATAAGGACGTCGCCGTCGTCCTTGGGCGAAAGCCGTCCGGAGCGGGGGGCCGTCCAGGGTCCCCGCCCGCCGTCAAGCCACCGGCCATGTTGTCTCGCGGCCCGAGTCCTCTCATCCCGAACCTCGGAGGATCCGCCGCGAAAAATAGGAACGAGCACAGATCCCTGGGGCACCCCCTGGCCACCGGTGCGCTGTCGAATACGCTCAAGCTGTTGTGGGGCAACGGGGGCGTCGACTGCCGGTTCCTTTTGAGGGCCCTCAACATCATTCTCTCGAACCTCGTTTTGACTCCCTTTCGCCTCCTCGAGGTCTCGAAGTGGGCGGGCGCGGTCGAAAAGACCGAGGTTCGGGACGCCCCCATCTTTATCATCGGGACCTGGAGAAGCGGGACGACCTATCTCCATAACTTGATGGCCCAGGACCCCGGCCTGGGCTTTGTCTCGACGCTTCAGGCCTTTTGTCCGGACCTTTGCATCGAAGGCGCCAAAGTCCTTTATCCGATATTCCAAAGGTTGCTCCCCAAGAAAAGACCCATGGACAACATGGCCATGGCCCTCGAGTATCCGCAGGAAGAGGAGTACGCCATGGCCAATCTCTCCCCCTATTCTTTCTATATCGGCTATTCGCTGCCCCGGAGGATGGCCTCGCTCTTCGACATGCTGTCCTTCGAGGACGGCTGCGGCGACGTCCTGGACGCCTGGAAGCGGGTCTATCTCAGGGTCCTGAAAAAAGCGACCCTCATCAAGGGGGGAAGGCGACTGGTCGTCAAGAATCCTATGAACACGGCGAGGATTCCCGCCCTGCTTGAAATGTTCCCCGACGCCAGGTTCGTTTTCCTTTACCGGAATCCGTACGTCATTTATCCCTCCCTCTTGTACACGTTCTCCCGGATGATCGGGGCGTTCCAATTGGAGCGGGTGGCGACGGAGGAGATCGAGGACAACGTCCTCGCGATCTACGAGAAGATGATGCGTGCCTACTGGAAGGACAGGGGGTCCATCCCGCCCGAGAATCTGGTGGAAATCCGGTTTGAGGAATTCGAAAAGGATTCCCTGGCGGCCGTGGAAGGGATCTACCGGCGGCTCCGTCTCCCCGGTTTCGAGAGGGCCAAGGATAGGTTCGAGAAATATCTCGCCTCGCAGGCAGGCTACGAGAAGAACCGGTACACGGTGAGCTCGAAGACCGTCGACCGGATCTCCCGGCGCTGGCGATTCGCCATCGAAAGGCTGGGCTATTCTCCTCCGGAATAGACCCGGCCCTCGTCACTTGGCCAGAAAGGCCAGGGTCAAAAACGGCAGGTAGGTGATGAGCAGGACCGTGGCGATATGCACGGCCAGGAAGACCCGGATGTCCTTATAAACCCCGATGATCGACTCGCCGAAGCGGTAGGACGACAGGTACAGGTTGAGCCCGACGGGCGGCGTCAGATAGCCGAGCTCCATGTTGGCTAGGAAGATGATGCCGAGATGCACGGGGTGGATGTGAAAAATCTGGCCCAGCGGGATGATCAGCGGCACGACGACGAGAGTGGCCGAATAGATGTCCATGAAGCAGCCGACGACGAGCAGGACAAGGTTCAGGAGAAAGAGAAAAAGATATTTCGAAGAAACCGCGCCGAGCACCCAGGCGGTCAGCTTCATCGGGATCTCGGCGTCGACGATGTAGTACGACAGGGCATAGGCCAGCGCCAGGATCGTCAGGGTCCCGCCGATGATGGGAAGGCACTTTTCCGAAACCTTGGGGATATCCCGAATCTTCAGGTCCCTATGGACGAGGACCTGGATGACCAGCGTGTAGAGGGCGGCCACGGCCGCGCTCTCGACGAGGGTCAGGGCCGCCGCCGCGGCTGCCGTAAGGAGGGCCAGGACACCCAGGGCCGTCATGATGTACGATAAGGCCTCCTTCAGCCGGCCGGGCACGGGCCGCCCATCAGGACTCGAACCGTTCAATACGTACCGGACAACGGCGGCGGCTCCCACCGCACACGCGACGAGAAGCCAGGAATGCCCCGGCCACATCATCAAGGGGACAAAGGCGGCGGTTACCGTGAATCCCAGGGCACGCACGGCGGCCGGACTTGTCCGCGCCTCGGGGTCTTTGCCGATCAAGTGCTCGAGCGTCAGGATGAAGATGATGAAGATCGCCAGCCTGTGGACAAAGCCCGGCCGGGCCCCGAAATACCCGAGAAAGACGAGAACCGGCAGCAGGAGTTCCCAGATCGATTCCCGCAGGCCCGTGAGCGCCTCCCTGAGCTCGAAGGGCTGGCGTTCGACCTGCTTCCTTGCGGCGTAAATCACGGAGATCGCGACCATGGCCAGGACGAACGCGACCCCGGGAAGCAGCCCGCCCTTGAACATCTCTTTGATGCTGATCCGGGAAGAGACGCCGTAGATGATCACGGGCAGGCTGGGCGGGAACAGGAGGCCGATGCTCCCCGAGGCGGTCAGGAGGCCCACCGTGAACCCCCGGCCGTAGCCGGCGCCCGTCAGAATATAGAAGAGAAGGCCTCCCAGAGCGACGATTGTCACGCCCGAAGCGCCGGTGAACGTCGTGAAAAAAGCACAGACGAGGACGGCCATCACGGCCATGCCTCCCGGGAACCAGGCGAACAAGGACTTGAACAATCGCACGAGCCGTTCTCCCGCCCGGCTCTCCGAAAGGAGAAACCCGGTCAGTGTGAAGAGCGGGATGGCGGCGATCGAGAATCCGGTCAGCATGGCGTAGGCCTTGCTGGGGACGATTTCGAGCGATAGGGACTGACGCGCGAACAACAGGTAGGCACAGCCGCCCAAAACAGCGAAGATGGGCATGTTGAACAGCGCGGAGACGATCAGGGCGACGATCAGAGGAGTCCCGGCCTGGGAGACGAACGCCGCCAGCGGCTTCTCGACGGCGGCCAGGAACGGGGGTAAGGACCCGAACACGACGGTGACAACCTTAACGACGGAACTGAAAGAGAGGACGGTCCCGAGGATCACCCCAATCGCAAGCCCCAGGGCCTTGCGCTTTCCGCCCTTGAGCCCGGTGACGAAGCGGATGGCGATCAGGAGGTAGCCCAGGACCATCACGGATACGACGAGTTGAAGAGGCAAGAAACCGATCTTCTGGCCGCTCTCGAATCCCTGGAGGACGAAGGCCAGCGAACTCCAGGCCAGGGCAAAGCCGAGGCCGCAGCCGAAGACCACGACGACCGTCCTGACGGTCTCTCCCAAGGGGTCCCTGAACGGCAGCTTGAGGGCCAAGGCGAGATGCTGATTCCGCCGGGAGGTCACGGCTCCGGCGAGGAACGCGGCCACCAGAACTAGGTGCTTGGTGTAATCGTTTGAATTCGGCAGCGAGGACGCGAAGAATATGCGGACAATGACCTCCAGCGCCGGAACGAGGACGAGGAGATAGAGGGAAAGGTCGGCGGCGGCAATTTCGGCCGCGTAAAGTCGGCGGACGATCCTACCGGCCATGCGACTTGCGGTACTCCTCGAGAAGGGCGACGGCCTGGTCGTAGATTTCCTTCGGATACGCCGCGCCGACCATCTTGTCGATGGCTTTCAAGGAAAGCACCCGCCACCTGTCCCAGGCGTCGGCGGGCGCTTCATGGACGACGAGCCCGTTATCCTTCATCACCTTGAGGACCTCGGCCTCGAGCTCGTCCGTTTTCTTGAGGAGACCCTCCGTAGCCTTGAGGACGGCCTTTTCCATCGGCTCGCGATAGGCGACCGGGATCCGCTCCCAGGCCGACCCGTTGAGCAGGAACCAGCCGACCATGACGGACGCCGGCAGGTTCAACATGTGCGGGGTCAGGGCGAAGAACTGGGCCGAGGCGGCGATGAGAGGCGGGAAATAAATCGCCGAGACCATGCCGCTCTGAAGGGCCATCATCATATCCTTGACCTCGATGGAGATGACCCGGTAGCCCATGGCCTTGAAGGCCTCCTCCAGCCCCGGCTCGCCGCTGACGAGCGAGATGCGGAACTTTTTGAAGTCCTCGGGGTATACGAATGGTTCCTTGGCGAAGAAATAGAGCCAGCCGGCGAGCACCCTCAGGACCACCTTGATCCCCTTATCCTCGAGCGGCTTGACGAACGCGGGCTCCATCCGCGCCATGAGATATTCGAATTCCTCCCGTGAATGGAAGAGAAAGGGGATGTTCAGGACATACAGGTTGGGATTGAGACGGGTGACGCCTAAATTGGTGACGACGACGCCGTCAAGGGTCCCGAGCCGCATCATGCGCAGCATTTCCTGCTCGCCGCCGGCGACGCCCCCGGGGTAGATCTTGAGGACGACCGTGCCGTTCGAGATCTTGAACCACTCCGAGGCGATGTCGTTGAGCGCGTTGTCCCAGGGCGAACGCTCGGGCAGAATGGTGCCGATCTTGATGACCGTCGCCCGAAGGCTCCCCCCCAGAACGAGGAGCGCCAGAACGAGCGGACCCAGCCGCCGAAGGATGTTCATCCCGACCTCCTTTCCGCTGCGGTCGCCTCCTCCTTCTCGACCAGGATGAAGAAGTCGTCGAGATGGTCCAGAAGCCACCGCGCCTTCCTCCGGTTGATGACGTTGACGAGCCGATTCTCCGGGGCCGAGTCCGGGTCGAAGGCCAGCACCCGGCCGAGGAGGTCGCGGAACTCCTCGACCTTCTGTTCCTTGACGACGACGGTCGTGGCCAGGGCGAGATAGGGAGAGGTGTCGCGGTTCCCGCCCGCCTCGAGGGCCAGCCGGAAGTGCTCCCGCGCTTTGCCCGGGTCGCCGCCCATATAATCGGGGAGAGAGCCGTAATAGAGGACATAGAAATTGTGGACGGCGCCGCCGCCGAATCCGGGGTCCAGCTCGACGACCCGCTCCATCAGGGAGGCCGCCTGCGGGAGGGTCATCCCGAGCTTGATATCGAAGGGATCGACGGCATAGGCGGCGATCCAACCGGCGGCCGTCCAGAACAGGGCCGGGACGTCCTGCCGCCTGAAGGGCGCCGCGGCCTCCTTGTATCGCCGCTGCCGCCAATACTGCTGCAGGCGCGGGTTCCTTTTTTCCAGCCCCTGAAGAAGGATATCGCGTCCGCGTAAATAGAGGTTCTTGGCCCGGTTGAGGAAGGCTTTTTTGGCCTCGGCTTGGGAACGCGGGGTCAGGTCGCCAGGGGTTTGCACGAACGCCCTGGCGTATATGACGTAGAGGCTTCCCGTCCGGAGGCGCAATCCTTCATGCTCGGGCTGAGACGCGAGGAGGGATTCATAGAACTTGAGGGCGAAAGGCAGGGCCTCGCCGACGAGCTCGGGATCGTTGTCGCTGGTGAACGTATTTACCCCAGAAGGTGCGCTGAGCGCGTCGGCGGTCTTCCTCATGACCATGCTCTGGATCGAGCAGGAGGCGAATGCGATCAGCCAACCCGCGGCCATCAGCAGTCCAAGCCGCCGCATCCGAACAGCCAATCGGAACTCGCGGGGCGCGATGATCTCCCAACGGCTGGCTGAGCGCTCGGCGGCTAACAAGTTTCCCCTTTTTTATGGCCTCAGAATAGCAAATTGGCTTAGGGAAGTCAATGAACGGCTTGAAAAGGCCGGCGATGAAGTGCTACGTTGGGAAGGAGGATCGAGCTTGACCCCGATTATGCCCTAGCCCATGCAGGCCTTGCAGATTCCTATTCTCAAAGGGCCATACGATTTGGATTCCCTGAGGCGGAATGGTTCGACCGAGCCGTCGAGGAAGCTCAAAAGGCCATCTCGCTCGACCCGAACCTCGCTGAAGGATACAAAGCCCTCGGCACCACGTATGGCTGGGGGAAGGGATGGTGGAGAAAAGCCGTTGAGGCCCTCCAAAAAGCGGTCGAAGCGAATCCCAACAATGCATTTATATGTACCTCTGCCGGCCAATGCTATAATGAAATAGGAAAATTTGATAAGGCTTTCCCGCTTATTAAGAGAGCGATTGCTCTGAGCCCGGCTGGGGCTTTCCAATGTGAAGAGTTGGGTGGGATCTATTACGGCCTCGATGACCCTGTGCAATCTGAGCGGTGGAATAAAAAAGCTCTTGAGCTTCAACCCGACTTGGACGTGGCAAACGTGGGGCTAATAAATCTCTACCTCAATTACGGGGAATACGATAGAGCGAGCGAGCAAAGCCAAACGCTTCTGTCCAAATTGCCCGACCGTCGCGGCGCTATCGGGGCCGCCGCTGACGCCGAACTTTTTTCCGGCCATTACGAAAAGGCCCAAGAATATTATCAAAAGATGGGAGGGCAGCCTATCGAACTCGGGCATATCTATTGGAAAGCAGGGAGAAAGGATGAGGCGAGGAAACTGTTTCAGGGAAACTTAGACCGATTGCAGAAGCGGCTTGAGCAAGGCGACGAAAGTAATAACATCGGGGTTTCCATAGCCGCGATATATGCCGTCCAGGGAAACAAGGAAGAAGCTCTCAAGTGGCTGCAAAAAGCCGTCGATAACGGGTGGCGGGACTATCGTTATCTTTCGAAATACCCCCTGTTGGAAAATATCCGCGACGATGAGCGATTCAAACGAATAATAGACGATACAAAAGCCAAGGTCGCCGAGATGCGCCGGCGCGTCGAAAAAATGGAAGCTAAAATCCCCTAAAAATGTTCACAGGAAAAAGCCGACCCCGGCCTTCCCGAGGTCGAAGATGCCAGGAAGAGGCTGGCGGGGCTGAAGGGGGCTTGATTTCCCAGCTGACATACTGGGCTCTTCCATACGTGCTAAAGCCGTATTCCTTCGAAGTCTGGGCAGTCCGAGACTTCGCTAAAAATGGCAAAATAGAAGCCCGTTTACCCCTGGAAAATGTAACAGAAAAAGAGGGGGTTGGTAGGATATCATAGGCCGAGCAATTTTATGTAACATGAGAGACTAAATTCCAGCCTCGCAGCATAAAAAGGGGAGGAAATATAAATTATACCTTGCCAATATGTATCTTTGGGAAAGGGACTGATTCTTTTAACGCGTGGGCGCATTTGACATCAATGTTTTGAATTGTTATAAATAAAAAAACGGGAAAAAGAAAAGAGTTAAGAATTATCTCATAAAAGTAGTTTGCCGCCGACGAGAGTTGAAATAGTGGATATCGACATATCCGAAGAGACGATTTGGGCTCAGTTGTCTTATACAAACTGATAATGATTAATGTCACTTTGAAAGATCTAGTAGCGATAAATCTGCGTTACTCTGTAGGGACTGAGTCTTATCGAGATATGGCCTATGGTCAGTTAGCAGCCAAAGCGCTTTATGCAATGGGGAATAGGCCGGCGGGAGCTAAAGAGATTGCTAGGGATATTGCCCAGGTATTAGGTATATCTAATGTTCCGCAAAAAGCAGTAGAAAGGGGCCTCGATTACCTTTCTAACAAGAATCTTGCAGCAAAAAAGGATAGCCTCTGGGCTCTTATTCCAGCGGGGCTTACTCAAACATCGACAGAAGTTGAGCTATCTTCAAGGCGCATTTCCAGCTTAATCAAGCGGCACTTTCCTCCTCGTATCGAACAACAGAAACTAAGGGCCTGGTTCTTAGAAGCTTGTGTCGACTTCTTTGGCAAGTATGCTGATCATTGGGTCGCTGCGACTTGCCTAGGCACGCAGCTTAGCACAATTCTACCTGCCGACCTCAGTGATCTATTATCTCCTTCAATTAAAGTTCATGGATTCGAATCTGAAATAAATGTACTGGTGTCTGGTTTTCGTGAATTCATAGTTAGTTCTTATCTCGAGGATATTGAACAATTGCAGTGCTTTGGCATGGCCATGTATCTGTCGCGTCTAGTTGCAGCTAATGTGGCAGCTGACCCTGTAACACTGGAACTCATAAGGAACTCTATGGTCTTGCTTGATACAAATGTTCTCATAGCGCTTCAGCTTGAAAAACATCGGCTCTCGGATTCATTAACTGCTCTTGGTGATGTACTTGCGACATTGAATATCAACCCTTCATATATCCATAGGACTGAGGAGGAATACACTCATACTCTTTTAGCAATTCGAGAAAGAATGCTTAAGGCAGTTTCTAGTTATCGGTTTGAAGTTGTAAAAGAGGCAAAAGATGCTTTCACTGTAACTGCACTATGCCGGGGGTGTGTGAAAGCGGCTGACTTTGAGAGATTCTTTGATAGTATTATTTCACCACCGAACGATTTTGGCAAAGGTGGCAAAGTGACTGAGTTGGATAATAAAGAAATTGCGCTAGAAGCTGAAAAAGGAGAAGGGGACGAAAAACTCAAAGAAGAAATCGCGACAGAGTGGTTGTATCATCGCAAACGCCAGAAGCCAAAAGAAGCTCTTAAGCACGACGCTGCCCTAATCTCAGTGGCTCGTCATCTAAGAAATCCCGAAAATAAATGTTTTATCTTAACCTTAGATATGCCCCTACATAATTATGGCATTAAGAGTGCAGCACCCCAAGAAACGCCTATCTCACTCTCACTTGACGCTATGTTGCAGATTCTTGCCATCGGCTTGGGGGGGCCTCAAATGGACCCTGCCGAATTCGGTCCTTTAATGACTAGCATATTAAATTACCAATTTGAACCTGCCGCGGATGCTTATACTATAGAGGACCTAGCTTGGCTACTTGACATTGAAAAAAGATGCGCGGACCTGCCTACAGACCGTGTCCAAGAACTAGCAAATCGGATTAGCAAGGCTCGCATTGCAGGCAAGGCATACGATGATCAGGAGGTCCGTCTTGAGGTCCAGCGGGCATTCCATGGCCACAAGATGAGACTCACTGAAGATCTTAGTTCTGCCAAGGTTCAACTTACTAAACAAACAGAAGAAACAGAAGTCGAGAAGCAGATTAGAAAGAAAGCTGAGGCGGCTCTCGTACAAGCCCATAAACGTGATATGGTCCGAGCTGCAAAAACCCGCCTAGTGCTAGGATTATTGGGATGGACGGTCGCGGGCGTGATTTTAGCTTCAATTTTTGTTTATATAGTAAAGTGGGCGTATCCTAGAAGTAATTTGGCTCAAATCATATTTGATGTGGTGTCAATAGGTGCCCCAGCGGCAGCGGCCTTCTGGCAAATATTCTCTAAAGTAATTCCTAAGTACAGGCATGAACGGACCTCTGCGGCTAAGCGAGCTGAAGAACTAGTTAGAGAAGAATTAGGATAACAATATGAAAAATAAGACTTCTTTCTTATAATCAACATTTGATCAGATGATCAGAAGAGTCTTGGGGTCGAGCTTGAGGGGGAGAATGCCCGGGGCTGGGTACTCATGGTCCTTGACCACGCGAAGCTCTACAAACTCACCCCTGGCATGGAGCGTGATGAGAACGTCGATGGCCGGGCACATCGGACTGAGAATCGTCGGCGTGCCGTCTTGGCCGTAGAGCGGTCCGTCCGTCTCTTTGAGCGAGGCGCTGAACCACACCTCGAGCCCGATCTTGCCGGCGAACTCCCTGAATTTTCCGATGTCTTCGCATGTCGACTTGGTGAAATCATAGCCATCCACGATGATGATGTTGGCGGCGAATTTGCCGAAGGTGATCATCGCTTCCACGCTTTTCAGAACCTGCTCCGTGCGCGTCCCTTCCTGTTTGAAGTTCATAATCACCCGGTTCTTGATGATTTCGTCGTGGACGTCGACGGCCGATTCCAGCTTCTTTTTTTTGGCGATCTCCTTGAAGATGTCCTCGTACCAGGTGATGATGTAGTCGACGCGGCTGGAATAGGAGACATGGATGACGTATTTTCCCTGGAACAATTTATCGGTGGCGATGTGGACAAGGCAGGCGGTCTTGCCGACGCCCTTGGGAGAGGCGAGGACACCGATGTTCCCCGTCCCCAGGCCGCCGTGGATTGATTTCTCAAAGACCCTCAGCGGGCTTCGCTTGATGAGCTCCTCTTTAACCATTGGACCCGACTCCTTTTATTGTTTGGAACTGCCCTGGCGCTTGGCTTCCTCGTGCTCGGCCATTAATTTTTCCGCGACATAGACTGGCACCCGGCCGTATTTCAGGAATTCCATGGTGAATTCGGCCTTGCCCTGGGTTAGCGAGCGAAGCTGCATGGAATAGCCGAACATTTCGCTCAACGGCACCTCGGCGTCGACACGGGCGAAGGCGCCGTCTTCGACGGAGCTGACGATGATGCCCCGCCGCTGGTTGATGCTGGCGAAGACATTTCCGGCGAATTCGGACGGCCCCTCGACCGAGACCTTCATGATGGGCTCGAGGACCTGCGGCTTGGCTTTTTTATAGACCTGGCGGAAAGCGCCGATGGCGGCCGCCTGAAAAGCGTGGTCGGACGAATCCACTTCATGGTATTGACCGTCGGTGAGGGTGACCCGGACGCCGATGACAGGAAATCCGATGAGATCGCCCTTTTTCATGGCGGCCCGGAAGCCTTTGTCGCAGGCCGGGATAAATTCCCTGGGGATCCGCCCGCCCCTGACTTCGTTCACGAACTCATAATTTCCTTCGGCCAGGGGCTCGATCGTGCCGATGACGCGGCCGAACTGGCCGGCGCCGCCGGTCTGTTTTTTATGAGTGTAGTCAAAATCGACGGGCCGGCTGATGGCTTCGCGGAAGGCAACCTGGGGCTTTCCCGTCATGACCTCGGCGCTGTATTCTCTTTTCATCCGCTCCACGTAGACGTCGAGATGGAGCTCGCCCATGCCCTGGATGATGGTTTCATGGGATTCCGGGTCGACGTGGGTTCTGAATGTGGGGTCCTCCTTGGTGAACCGGTTCAAGGCTTTGGCCATTTTGTCCGACGCTTTTTTGTCGACGGGCTTGATGGCGAGTGATATCACCGGCTCGGGGACATAAATGGAGGTCATGGCCAGGTTGAGGCCGGGCGAGGTGAAGGTATCTCCCGAGGCGCAGTCGATGCCGAAGAGGGCCACGATGTCGCCGGCGGAGGCATGGGCAATATCTTCCATGCTGTCGGCGTGCATCCGGACCAGGCGACCCACTTTGACTTTATTCCCGGACCGGGTGTTGAGGATCTCGTCGCCTTTCTTCAGGCTTCCCTGGTAGATGCGGATATAGGTCAGCTGTCCGTAAGGCCCGTCCTCGAGTTTAAAGGCCAGGACGACGGCGGGCCTCGCGGGATCGGTTTCCAGCTTGATTTCGTTTCCTTCGTGGTCCAGGTCGATGGCGACGTTTTCGACTTCGGCTGGGTTTGGCAGATAGTGAACAACGCCGTCCAGGAGCGGTTGGACGCCCTTGTTCTTGTAGGCCGAGCCCATAAAAACAGGGGTCAGCTTGCGCAAGATCGTCCCCCTTCGGACGGCATCGCGGATGAGCTCCTCGGCCACTCGATTTTCCAGGATGGCTTCGGTCAGCGCGTCAGAGAACATCGAAACGGCATCGAGCATTTCTTCCCGCTTTGCCGCGGCTTCTGCGCGCAGGTCTTCGGGAATCTCTGTTTCCCTGACGATCTCGCCGTCGTGGCCGTCGAAATAGACGGCTTTCATCGTAACGAGGTCCACGACCCCCCGGTGCTTGTCTTCGAGGCCGATCGGGATTTGCATGAGCACGGCGTTGTGTCCCAGTTTTTCTACGAGCTGGTCCCTGACCTTATAGGGGTTGGCCCCGATGCGGTCGCATTTATTGATGAAGGCGATCCTCGGGACGTTGTAGCGCTTGAGCTGGCGATCCACCGTAATGGTCTGGGACTGGACGCCCCCGACCGAGCAGAGAACAAGGATCGCCCCGTCAAGGACGCGCAGGGAGCGTTCGACCTCGATGGTGAAGTCCACGTGGCCGGGCGTATCAATGATGTTGATCGAATGGTCCGCCCACCGGACGTAGGTGGCCGCCGAGGTGATCGTGATGCCGCGCTCGCGCTCAAGCTCCATGTGGTCCATCGTGGCGCCCACGCCGTCCTTGCCCTTAACCTCGTGGATCTTATGGATTTTGTGGCAGTAAAAGAGGATGCGCTCCGTGAGCGTCGTCTTTCCGGAATCAATATGCGCACTGATCCCAATATTCCGCATGGAGGCGATGTCGGTCGTCATAGAAACAAATACCTCTTATCAGTCAAATATTTTTGCTTAGAATTGAATACGGATTATAAAGGGCGGTTGAGACTCTAACCGATTCAATACTCAACAATTAAGCGTCTATTATACAGAAGTCCCCAGGAAAATTCAAGACTCCGGATACGCCGTCGGATGTCTCTATTCCCAGCGGAAGGTCCGGGCCGCGAGGAACATTCCGAGGATGAGCACCCCGCCAAGAACCGCCGCCTCCGTTAAGTGCTTGGCCCAGCTATCCCCGGACCAGAGGCCCCGCATCAACGTCACGACGTGGGTCGAAGGGATGAAGCGCCCGAAATTCCGGACGCTCTGGGGCAGGACCTCCATGGGGATGGTGGCGCCGCCAAGGAACATCATGGGGAAGGCGAGAATCATCCCGACCGCCTGGGCGATGCGAGCCGTGGGCGCCAGGCCGGCGACAAGATATCCAATGGCGAAAAAAGCCAGCGCGCTGAAAGTGAACCCCAGCCAGCAGGAAAGGACATTCCCGCTGAAGCGCATGCCGTATCCGGCTTTGCCGACGATGACGAGCACGATGACGCCGGCCAAGGTCATGAGATAGTAAGCGGCGATGTTGGCCAGGATGTAGGCCGCAGGACGGAGCGGTGTCGTCCTGAAGCGCCGCAGAACGCCGGCTTCCCGATTGGCGGCGGTGGCGATGGGAATTCCCATGAACCCCACCGAGATGATGATCAGGGCGATGTAGGACGGGACGGAAATGTCGATCGTGCCGCGGCCGCCGAAAAACGGGCTGGGCTTGTTTCCGTAGATCGCCCCGAACAGGACGAGGAGCATCGGCGCGAAGATCACCGTGAAGAAGGTCGCCGCCGGTTCGCGAAGATAGAGCTTGATTTGCATGAGGACGAGTTTTTCCAATCCGCGCATGGCCGCCTCCTAATCCCTCATCTCTTTTCCCGTCAGGGCGATGAAGACATCATCCAGGTTCGGCTGCTCGGTGCGGAGGTCGCGGAAATGGATTCGTCCCGACTCGAGCGCTATGACGATACGAACGAGCAGGCCCTCGCCTTTGCCATAAATGATGACGCGGTCCTGAGACTGCTCGACGCGTGTCACTCCCGGGAGCTTGCGGAAAACGGCTTCATCAATCCTTTCTTTTATGCTGAAGACCACGCGATTCTCGGCGTCCAGCGCGGCGATAAGGTTCTGGGGAGAATCGAGGGCGACGATTTTTCCGTGGTCGATGATGGCCACTCGGTCGCACAGATGTTCGGCTTCTTCCATGTAATGGGTTGTCAGAAAAACCGTTTGACCCCTGTCGCGAATGCTTTTCACCATGTCCCACATCGCCCGTCGCGCCTGGGGGTCGAGGCCGGTCGTCAATTCGTCCAGGAAGACGAGTTGGGGATCGTTGACGAGGGCCAGGCCGATGAGCAGCCGCTGCTTCTGCCCCCCCGAGAGCTTGCCGAACGGGGCTTTGAATTTATCGGCGAGGCCGAGAAGTTCGACGAGGGGCCGCCAATCGACGGGTTTGCGGTAAAATGAGGCAAAAATCTCCATCGCCTCGCCAACCCTGAGACGGTCGGGGAGCGACCCTTCCTGGAGCTGAACGCCGATCCGCTGGCGGAGCTCGTAGCCCTGCCTCTGCGGGTCAAGTCCCAGGACGAGGACTTTTCCGTCGTCGGGCCGGCGCAGCCCCTCCAGACACTCGATCGTGGTCGTCTTACCCGCTCCGTTGGGGCCGACCATGCCGAAAATCTCGGCCGGATGGATTTCGAAGGAAATACCGTCCACGGCGCGGACATCACCATAAGCCTTGCGCAGGTTATCGACTGTTATGACTTGCATAAGCGACTCTCATGACCTCCGGGACAAGGACGGAATATTAGCAGAAACCTCAGGAAAATTCGATTGCCCGGTGAAAAACCCATTGGAAAGAGCCTTCGCTCCCAATTGACTTTTAGGAACGATCCTTCTAAGATGGAATGGATTTTATCCCCTCTCCGTTTCCCTGATAAGGTCGCGGAAAAACAAGGAACGTCGGAGCCATGAGCAACGGCACAAGCGAATACGATTTTCGGCGGATCGAGGAAAAGTGGCAGAAGATCTGGGCGGACGAGAAGACGTTTGAGGTCCGCGAGGAGCCCGGGAAAACCAAGTTTTACCTCCTCGAAATGTATCCCTATCCCTCGGGCCGCATCCATATGGGGCACGTCCGCAACTATTCCATCGGCGATGTCATCGGACGCTTCATGACGATGAAGGGATTCAATGTCCTCCACCCCATCGGCTGGGACGCGCTGGGCATGCCCGCCGAGAATGCCGCCATCAAGCACGGCATCCACCCCCAGACTTGGACGCTCGACAACATCGCCCATATGAAGGCGCAGCTACTGAAGATGGGCATCGCCTATGACTGGTCCCGCGAGGTCAACACCTGCCTTCCCGAGTATTACAAATGGAACCAGTGGATCTTCCTCAAGATGTTTGAGCGCGGCCTGGCCTTCCGCAAAAAGAGCTGGGTCAACTGGTGTCCCCAGTGCCGGACGGTCCTGGCCAATGAGCAGGCGGCCGGCGGCGAATGCTGGCGCTGTTCGGCCGAAGTCGACCAAAAAAAGATGGAGCACTGGTTTCTCAAGATCACAGACTATGCGGAAGAACTCCTCTCCGGCCACGACCTGCTCAAGAAGTGGCCCGAGCACGTCCTCCTCATGCAGAAGAACTGGATCGGCAAAAGCGAGGGCGCCTATGTCGATTTTTTTGTGCCGGACCTGAAGAAGTCGATCAAAGTCTTCACGACGAGAATCGACACGATCTATGGGGCGACCTTCCTGGTTTTGTCGCCCGAACATCCTCTCAGCCACCAGCTGATCGCCGACGAGAAAGATGAAGAACGACTGCATGATTGGATGGCCAGGGCTGCTGCCGAGTCCCGCGACAGGCGGGATATCAGCGAGGCGGAGAAGGAGGGCATTGCTACGGGTAAAACAGCGATCAACCCCTTCACCCAACGTCCGGTCCCCATATGGATCGCTAATTATGTCTTGATGGAATACGGCACCGGGGCGATTATGGCCGTCCCGGCCCACGACCAAAGAGACTTTGAATTCGCCAATAAGTACGGGCTTCCGATTCCCGTCGTCATCATGCCAGAAAACAAACCAGCCGATGAGCCCGCGGCCGGCGAGTTGTTCGAGGATTACGGCGTCCTGGTCAGTTCCGGGCCGTTCTCCGGCCTGAAATCGCTGGAAGCCATGGATAAGATGGCGGCCTATGCCTCCGAAAAAGGGTTCGGCGAGATAAGCACGATCTTCCGCCTCCGCGATTGGGGCATCTCGCGCCAGCGCTATTGGGGCACTCCGATCCCGGTCATCTATTGCAATCAATGTGGAACTCAGGGCGTTCCCTACGAAGACCTGCCGGTTCGCATTCCTTATAACGTGGAAATCACCGGAGAAGCCGGCTCGCCTCTCGAGAAGATCCCTGAATTCGTCAATACGACCTGCCCGAAGTGCGGCGGGAAGGCTATCCGCGAGACGGACACCATGGACACCTTCGTCGATTCCTCTTGGTATTTCTTCCGCTACACGTCGCCCCATGAGGACAAGCTGCCGTTTGTCCTGGCTGCGGGGGAGTACTGGATGCCCGTCGACCTCTATATAGGCGGCGTCGAGCACGCCATCCTTCATCTCATTTACGCGCGTTTTTTCACCAAGGTCTTGAGAGACCTCGGCCTAACGGCCGTTGATGAGCCCTTTCCCCATTATCTCGCCCAAGGCATGGTCACCAAGGACGGAGCGGCCATGTCCAAGTCCAAAGGCAATGTGGTTGACCCGGACGAAATGATCAAGAACTACGGAACAGATGCTCTGCGGCTTTTCATCCTGTTCGCCGCCCCCCCCGAGAAAGAGTTCGCCTGGAGCGAGGACGGCATTGAGGGATCCTACCGGTTCTTGGCCAGGGTCTGGCAGGTCTTCCAGGAAAACCGGGATTTATTCGAAATCATCAAGGGTGAGACAGTCAAAGCCGCACCTTTGGACCCGGCGAGCTATGCCAGGCTCCAGAAAAAGATGCACCAGACCATTAAAAAGGTCAGCGAAGACATCGGGAAACGGTTTCATTTGAACACGGCCATCAGCGCTATCATGGAATTCACGAACACTGTGAAAAAAGAAAAAGACAGCTTGAAAGGCTCCGAAGCGGGACGGGCCCTTCTTAAAGACGCGCTGAAAAGCCTCGTTCTCCTGCTTTCTCCGTTTACGCCGCATCTCTGCGAAGAGATCTGGCAGAACATGGGGCAGGCAGCGCTCGTTTATCACGCTCCCTGGCCGGCCTATGACCCGGGGCTGGCCAAGGAAGAAAAGGCCACGATCGTCGTCGAAATCAACGGCAAGATCCGGGACAAGTTTGAAGCCGGCCTGGATATCACCGAGGGACAGATGCAGGAAACGGCCCTCGGCCTTGACCGGATCCGGGCGCTCATCGGCGGCCGTCCGGTGAAAAAAGTCGTTTGTATCAGGAACAAAATCATCAACATTGTGATATGAAAAAAATATTGATCTCAGCGCTCATCTGCTTCATCCTCATCCAGTGCGGCTACCGTCCGGTCGGCACAGGAAGCTTCCTTCCCCCAAGCATAAAAAAAATCTACATTCCGCTCTTCAAGAATAATACCACGCGCTTTCAGCTGGATTTGAAGCTGACGGAGGGCGTCATCAGCGAATTCGTAGCGCGGGGGAAAGTGGAAGTGACTCAGGACATGCAGAATGCGGATGCGGTCTTGATCGGAGAAATCGTCACGTTCAATGTCACTCCCGTCGCGTTCGCCGGGGACGCCAGAGCCGACCGCTATGCCATCACGGTGGCGGCCAAGATCGTCCTCAAAGATAACAAAACCCAAAAAATCATTTTTTCCAACCCCTACCTGTCCCATCAGGAAGAATACGCCGTCCCTCCGGGATCGGATTTCGAATCGTCGGAAACCGACGCCATCACCAAAGTGGCCGAGGCCTTCTCCCGCGAACTGGTCATCGCCATCCTCGAGGGATTCTGAGGATGCGCAGCCTTCTTCTCGGCGGAGAGATCCGCGAAGACAACCTCCTCGCCTGTTACTTTTTCCATGGCGAGGAGATGTTTTTGGCCCAGCAGTTTATCCGCGACCTGAAGAAAACCCTCATCACTCCCGATCTGCAAAACATCAGCGTGGAGAGGTTTGCCCTTGAAGAGACCCACTGGCGGGAGATCCTGGATGTGGCGCGGACGATGCCTTTCTTTTTTTCCCCCTGGCGCATTCTCGTCGTCGAGATTTCTGCGGCCGACAAAGAGGAGCTGACCGCCACCGAGCAAAAAAGCTTGAAAGACTACTTTGATTCACCGACGGCCAGGACCGTTTTCGTCGTCTGTTTTGCCGGGAAGGTCCGCAAGAGCAAGCCGCTGTTTAAAGTCTTCTCCTCGCTCCCCTCGTCCGTGGCCCTTGTCAAGGAATTGAAGCCCCTCAAGAATGAAGCCCTCTTCACCTGGGTGGACGGTAAATTGGCCGCCGCGGAGAAGCGGGTGACGTCGGAAGCCGTCGACCGGCTGCTGGAGGTCACGGGCAATGATCTCCAGAGCTTGGACAACGAGCTGGAAAAACTCGTGACCTACGTCGGGGAAAAGAAGGTCATCGAGCTTTCCGATGTCAACCAGGCCTCGGATTGGGTTAAGAATTTTTTTGAATGGGAGTTAGCCGCAAGCCTGGAGCAGGCCGACCTCAAACAAAGCCTGGTCATTCTCAACACCCTGTTTACCGAAGGGGCCCGGCCCGAATACATCCTGGGGGTTTTGGGAAGTTTTTTCCGGGACATCCTGATGGCCAAAGCCTGGCTCCGCGAGAAAAAAAAGGACAAGCGCGAGATTTTCCGCGAATTGAAACCCCGCATCTCGGAGAAATACGGGAAATTTTACATGGACAAATTCCGGGAGTTCTTTTCTTTGGTCGAGCGTCTGACGCAAAAAGAGCTGCTGGCTTTGATTTCCGATCTGGAGCAGATGGATCTCAAGATCAAGACGACAGACGTCGAGGAGCAAACGCTTTTTGAGAGCTTCTTCTATGAATACTGCCGCGGGCAGAAAAAGGAAGGGATCACTTGGCAGGGGAGGGGTTGATCAACTCCACCTGACGGCTGAGCCGCGATTTATACCTGGCCCCCGTGTTGTTGTGGATGGCCCCTTTTTTGACGGTCCTGTCGATCGTCGAAAATACTTCGGGCAGGAGCTTTTTGGCGTTCTCCTTGTCCTTGCTTTCAATCATCGTCCTCAATCTTTTGATTTGAGTCCGGAGGGTCGACTTGTTGCTTTTGTTGATTGCGGTCCGTCGCACGCTGCGTCGGTGCTGACGGACGGCCGATGGATGATGAGCCATTGTGATCTCCTCTTAAGGCGAATTATGATAAAATATCTTCCCCCTAAAGTCAACTGGCCCCAGGACGGGCGGATTCGGCCGATTGAGGAGTTTTTGAGCTGAACGACGAGAAAGACCGCGACCGGAGCGATCACAAACGGCTGCTGAGATCGACTCTTGTCGTGGCGGCCCCGACGCTTTTGAGCCGCATCCTGGGGTACGTCCGGGACTATTTTCAGGCTGTCTTTCTGGGGACGTCGAAGGGGGCCGATGCCTTCACCATCGCCTATATCATTCCCAATCTGCTGAGGCGGCTGACCGGCGAAGGCGCCATGACTGCGGCCTTCGTCCCGGTATTTACCCAGGCCAAAAAGGAAAAATCCAAGGAAGAGCTTTGGCGGTTCGCCAATTATTTCTTTTTTGACCTGACTGTGGTCATGGCCGCGCTGACCATCCTGGGGATCATCTTTTCGCCCCTCCTGGCTAAAATCATCGGCTTCGGCTTTAAGGGCATCCAGGGCAAATGGGAATTGACGGTCATCCTCACCAGGATGATGTTCCCTTATATCTTCTTTATCAGCCTGGCGGCGCTGGCCATGGGAATCCTCAATTCGTTTCACCGGTTTTTTGTCCCGGCCCTAACACCCGTCCTTCTCAATCTCTGCATCATCGGACTGGCCGTGCTTTTTGCCGGGAAGGCCAAAGAGCCGGCCTCCATTTTCGCCGCTGGCGTGCTCCTGGGCGGTTTCTGCCAGCTCGCCTTTCAGCTCCCATTTCTCTGGAAGCAGGGCATGCGCTTCAAGTTTGGGCTTTCCTTCACTCATCCGGGGATTCGCAAAGTCGTGAAACTCACCATCCCCGGCGTCCTCGGCGTCGGCATCTATCAAGTGAATTTTGCCATCAGCCGGGCGTTTGCCTCCGCCCTGGAGGAGGGGAGCGTGGCCTCGCTCTATTATTCCTCGAGAGTCCAGGAACTCACGCTGGGGATTTTTTCTATCGCCCTGTCCATCGCCCTGCTGCCCGCTTTTTCTGAACAAGCGGCCTTGGACGATATTCCGGGCATGAAAAGGACCCTCGGCTTTTCTCTAAATCTCATTTTCCTGGTCAGTTGGCCGGCCGCCGCAGGCCTGCTCGTCCTCAACAAGCCCATCATCCAGGTCCTTTTCCAGCATGGGCTTTTTAACGCCCAATCCACGAGTATGACGGCGTCCTGCCTGCTGTACTTTTCCTTGAGTCTTCCTTTTATCTCCGGCGTCAAAATTTTAGCCCCGGTGTTCTTTTCGCTGAAAGACACCCGGACGCCCGTCATCATCGCCTTCTTCGTCATGGTCGTTTACATCCTGTCCTCCTTTCTTTTGATGGGCCCGCTGAGAGTTGGAGGTATTGCCCTGGCCTTGTCTCTCTCCCAGGTTGTGAATTTCCTGGCGTTGTTTTATTATCTGGAGAGAAAAATCGGGAAGATCGAGAAAAAAAGATTCCTGGCTTCGGCCGTCAAATCCTGCCTGGCCGCAGGCATGATGGGCGCCGCCGTCTGGCTGTTCATCGGCCGCTTCGATTTCGCCGGCCTGAGCTTTGTCCGACAAGCGGCCGTGTTGTTTTCAGCGATTGTCACAGGCCTTGCTTTTTATCTCGGCGTTAGCGCTTTGATCAACGGGGAGGATATGAGGGGCTTGAAGAACCTGTTGCTGAAGAAAAAGGCCGAAAAAAACCCTGAGAGAGTGGAATGAAAATCGTTTTGCAAAGAGTCAAACGAGCCTCCGTTGGGGTGGATGGCAAGGTCGCGGGGGAGATCGGCAAAGGCATTTGCCTTCTCGTGGGTATTGAAAAGGGCGACACTCCCGAAGACGTTGAATTCCTGGCGCGGAAAACCGTGGAGCTCAGGATCTTTCCCGACCAGGAAGGAAAAATGAACCTGTCCCTGGCCGAGGTTCAGGGGGAGGTGCTGGCGGTTTCCCAATTCACCCTTACCGCCTCTGTGAGAAAGGGGCGGAGGCCAAGCTTCGACAATGCCGAAAGTCCCGAGCGGGCCGCAGCGCTCTTTGATGATTTGGTTGGACTCATCCGGCAGAGCGGGCTGAAGGTGGCCACCGGCGTTTTTCAGGCCTTGATGGAGGTCCAGATCGTTAACGACGGCCCTGTGACTTTCATTCTCGATTCAAAAAAACAGTCTCCGTGATCGGACCCATGATTCTTATTGCCCTAAAAAAAAGGTTGGTTTTTAGCTGAATTTTAAGTCGCAGACCTTGTCCAGGGCTTCTTGGGCCGCCTTCCTCACGTAGAGGTTGCTGTCTTTGGCCATGCGGACGAGAAACGCCCGGGCCTCTGGTCCCCCAATCTCTCCCAAGGCTCCGGCCGCCGACCGCCGGACATCGACATTCGGGTCGTCCAGGACGAGCTTGATATGTTTGGCGGCGTCGGCGCATTTTTTCAGGCTCAGAATCCTGAGGGCGGCGCTTTTCGCATACCATGGGGGACGGGAGAGCTGCTGGTAGATTTTTTGGACGGGCCAATCATCGCGCTGAGCCAATTCTTTCACGGCAATGTCCCGGATGTCTTCGTTCGGGCTAGACAGAAGTTCCAGGAGGACGGCTGACACCCAGGGCAGCCGGAGCCGGGCGATTGTCTTCAGCATCCTGAGCTTCTTCTGCTTGTTCTGAAGGATATCGATTTTTCTGAGGACGGCCCCGGAGATGGCGTGGATATCCGGCTCCTTGGTTTTGGGAATATGAAGACCCTCATAGACCTTCAGGCTCTGTTCGCTGAGTTCGGGTTCTTCCGGCTGGGAACGCCTTAAAAACTTGATCACTCTCGTTTCAAACCATTTCTAGGATATGGCCCATTTTTTCTTTCTTTGTCTTGAGATACTGACGATTGGCTTTGTTCGGCGGGACCTCGATGGGAACCCTGTCCACGATTTCGAGTCCGTAGCCGGCCAGGCCGATGAATTTTCTGGGGTTGTTGGTGATCAACCGGATCTTTTTGACTCCCAGCGAGACCAGAATCTGGGCCCCGATTCCGTAATCCCTCTGGTCGGGCTTGAAGCCCAGCCTGCGGTTGGCCTCCACGGTATCCACGCCCTTGTCCTGGATCGCGTAGGCCCGGATCTTATTGGTCAGCCCGATGCCCCGGCCCTCATGGTTGAGGATGTAAAGGATAACGCCCCTGCCTTCTTTTTCGATCATGTCCATGGCGCGATGGAGCTGCTCGCCGCAGTCGCAGCGGCAGGAGCTGAACGTGTCGCCCGTGAGGCACTGGGAATGGGCCCGGACAAGGATCGGTACATTCTTATCGATCTCCCCTTTAATGAGGGCGATATGGTTTTCATGATGGATGATGTCTTCAAAGACCCCGATCTGGAAATGGCCGTGTTCCGTGGGAAGGTCGGCCTGGTCGATCTTTTTTATGAGACATTCATTCTTCATCCGGTACTTGATCAGGTCGGCGATGGTCAGGACGGGGATATCGTGCTCTTGGCTGATCATCTCGAGTTCGGGCATTCTGGCCATGGTGCCGTCTTCGTTCATGATCTCACAGATGACCCCTGCCGGAGTCAGGCCCGCCAACCGGGCCAAGTCCACGGCCGCCTCGGTCTGGCCGGCCCTGGCCAGGACCCCGCCCTCTTTGGCCTGAAGGGGGAAGATGTGTCCCGGCCTGGCGAGGTCAATCGGCTTTGTCGCCGGGTCGATGGCAGTCATAACCGTCTTGGCCCGATCATAGGCCGAGATGCCCGTCGCGGTCCCTTCTTTGGCATCGATCGAGACCGTAAAGGCGGTCTGGAAACGGGCCGTATTGTCCTGGACCATCAGGGGCAGATGAAGTTCCTCCAGCCGTTCTTTTGTCAGAGGCAAGCAGATCAGCCCCCTCCCGTATTTTGTCATGAAATTGATGATGTCCGGGGTGACTTTTTCTGCCGCGACCATCAGGTCGCCTTCGTTTTCCCGGTCCTCGTCATCGACGATGATGATAAGCCGGCCGGCTTTGACGGCCGGCAGCGCGTCCTCGACGGAAGCCGTCTTGAATTTTCGCTCCATCCGCGTATTCCTATCGTTTTCCTTGAGTTATCCAATTATACACGTATTTTCCGATCATGTCACATTCGACGTTGACCGCATCGCCCGTTCGGAGCCCCGTCAGGTTGGATCTTTCTAGAGTGATGGGGATGAGCTCGACATCGAAAAAGGACGGCCCGAGTGAGGCGACCGTCAGGCTGACCCCGTTCACGGCCACCGAGCCCTTGGTGATGAAATATGGCCGGAATTCCATGGGCAGGGGAAGCGTCAGCCTTTTGCCGGGTTTCCTGGAAACCATTTTCAGGACTTTGGCCGCAAAGTCGACGTGCCCGGCCACGAGATGGCCGCTGAGCGGGGAAGAGAGAGTCAGGGCGAGCTCTAGGTTGAGCACGGCTCCCGGCCTGAGCGAGCCCAGGGTGGTCCGCTGAAGAGTCTCCTGGGAAAGGTTGTAAAAGAGGATGCGGTTTTCTTTGCGGATGAGACTCAGGCAGACTCCGTTGACGTTGACGCTTTCCCCCACTTCAAGCTGAGAAGGAATCGTGGGAGCTTCGACCGCCATTTCCTTTTTGCCCAAACGAAAGCCCTTGAACACTCCCGAATGATGAATAATTCCCGTGAACATTAGAGATACCCCTCTGCAATAATATCCTCCCCAAGCTCGAAGGTCGAGAATCGTTTGAGCCGGAGAGTCTCTTTGATGCGATCTGCGCCCCGCCCCCCATAAAAAGCGACGGCTTTTGCCCCGCCGATGAGCTTTGGGGAGATCGTCAGGAAAATCTTATCGACAAGGTTCTTTTCCAAAAGCGATGTTGCAAGCCTACCCCCTCCCTCGACCAGGAGGCTGGAGATCTCTTGACTGCCCAGCCGAAGAAGGACCTTTTTGAGGTCGAGTTTGAGCGAGGTGCCCGGCACGGCGATGACCTCGGCGCCTCTTTTCTCCAGGGCCGCCCTTTTTTGCGGAGAGGGCCCTGCGTTTGTGAAGACGAGAATTCTGCCCCGGGAAAGGGTGGAAAGAATTCGCGCCCGCAGCGGAAAGAGAAGTCCGGGATCGAGAATGACCCTTGTCAGCTTCTTATCGCGCCAATTTGGATGCCGGACCGTTAGCCGCGGGTCGTCTTTGAGAAGGGTGCCGCTCCCGATCATGAGGGCGTCATATTCTCCGCGCAGCAGGTGGACATACTCTCGCGTTACTTCCGAGGAAATCCAGCGCGAGTCGAATTTTTTTGTCGCCATTTTCCCGTCCAGGCTTAAGGCGGCCTTGAGAGTGACAAAGGGGATCTTCTGGGTGATGTACTTGATGTAATTCTCATTCAAGCGGCGGTTTCTGTCCTCAAGAAGGCCGGTCGAGACCTCGATGCCTGCCCGTTGGAGCTTGGCCACGCCTTTCCTGAAGACAAGCGGGTTGGGGTCAAGAGCGGAAACGACGACTCTTTTCGGCCTCGCCTGGAGGATCGCATCCGCGCAAGGGGGGGTCCTTCCCCAGTGGACACAGGGCTCAAGAGTCACGTAAAGCGTTCCGTTTTTTGTCCTGCTTCCGGCCCGTCGGAGGGCGACGATCTCGGCGTGGGGCTTCCCGGCTCCTTCATGATATCCATGGCCGACGATGATTCCGTTTTTGACGACGAGCGCTCCGACATAGGGGTTGGGGCTGGCCTGGCCCAAAGCCTTCTCGGCCAGGCCGTAGGCCATTTCAAGATACGCAGAGTCCAGTAAATTGTTCATGAAAATAGGGCGTCGACGAACTGTTCCGCGGAAAAATCGAGCAGGTCGGTTTCACTTTCTCCCGTCCCGATGAGCTTGATCGGGAGGCCAAGCTCATCGGAGATGCTGATGACCACTCCTCCCTTGGCCGTTCCGTCCAATTTGGTCAAGAAAATTCCCGTGATACCCGAGAATTTTAGAAACTCCCGGGCCTGAATGAGGGCATTCTGCCCGATGCTGGCGTCCAGCACGAGAAGAATTTCCTGGGGGGCTCCTTTGATTTCCCGGGCGATGACTCGTCTAATTTTTTCCAGCTCGTTCATCAGGTTGGTGTTCGTATGGATCCTCCCCGCCGTATCCACCAGCATATAGTCCAGCCGGCGGGATTTAAAATTCTGGATGGCGTCAAAAACGACCGACGCCGGGTCGGCTCCGTATTGTCCCTTGATGACGGGGACATTCAGCCTTTTTCCCCAAACGGCGAGTTGCTCCTGGGCGGCCGCCCGGAACGTGTCTGCCGCCACAAGAAGCACGTGCTTTCCTTCTTCCAAGAAGCGATGGGTCAGCTTGGCCAGCGAGGTCGTTTTTCCGCCGCCGTTCACGCCGACCATCATCAGGACCGCGGGCGCGGCGTTCAGGTTGAGACGGGACGGAAGACGGGACAGGATCCGGATGATCTCCTCTTTGAGGGCCGCTCCGACCTCGGCGAACGAATCCGTCTTTTTTGTCTTTTGCCGGATGGCCTGGCTGATCTTTTCGGTCGTAGAGACGCCGACATCCGCGAGAATCAGGGTCTCGGCGAGCTCTTCAAGAGTCTCCTCGCGCGGCTTTCCGCTTTGCAGGAGCTCATCGAATTTCTGCTTAAAGGCCAGGCGCGTTTTTGTCAGTTTTTCCCGAAGGCTTCCTAACATGTTAAAAAGATTATAGTTTCACATGCCGCCAAAGTCAACGGATACCACGAGGCATTTACCCCGAGCGCCTAATGTGCTAAATTGACAGGCGCCTATGGACGACTCACTCTGGATTGTCGCATCCCCCCGGGACGAGGCGAAACACCTGGCCTCCGAGCTGGGCATCCCTCCCGTGATCGCCCAGGTCTTGATCAACCGGGAGATCACGGAGGCGGAGGCTGCCGAAAAATTCCTGCGCGGTACGATCGACCAACTTCATGATCCCTTCCTGATGTCCGGGATGGCGGCGGCCGTGGAAAGAATCAGACAGGCGATCGCCGGCCGTGAAAAGATCCTTATTTTCGGGGATTATGATGTGGACGGCGTGCTTTCCGTCGTCATGCTCTTGAAGGCCCTGAAATCTCTGGGTGCGGACGTCGAATATTTCATCCCGGAACGGTTGAAAGACGGCTATGGGATAAAGGACGAGCACATTGCCGTGGTGAGCGAGAGAGGCGCCCGGCTTGTCATCAGCGTAGACTGCGGGATCAAGGCCAACGGGTTTGTCCGGAATGCTGGTGAACAAGGGATTGATGTGATCATCACCGACCACCATCTCCCCGGCCCGGACCTTCCGAGGGCGCTGGCCGTCCTCAATCCCGTGCTGGAAAGCTCCGGTTACCCGGATAAAAGGCTGGCCGGCGTGGGCGTCGTGTTCAAATTGATCCAGGCGCTGTTCCAACAGGAAGGCCGGACCTCCCTCCTCCGCCATTATCTGAAGCTCGTGGCCATCGGCACGATTTCCGATGTGGCCGAGCTCAAGGGGGAGAACAGGGTTCTGGTCAAGCACGGAATGCAGGGGCTGGACAGCGTATCCAACTCGGGGTTGAAAAGCCTGATCGAAATCTGCGGCCTCAAAGGCAAGAGGATTTCCGAGGGAGATATCGGGTTCAGGATCGGTCCCAGAATCAATGCCGCCGGCCGCATGGGCATGACGGACCTCGCCGTCCGGCTTTTTTTCTCCCCGTCCCTCGAGGAAACGGCCGGGATTGCCCGCCGCCTGGATGAGTTGAATTCGCAAAGGCAAACGGCCGAAGAGAAGATCTTCAAACAGGCCCTGGACAGGGTCAAGACAAAATCTCTGGACAAGTCTTACAAAATCCTGATCATGGGCTGCGAGGAATGGCACCGGGGGATCATCGGGATCGTGGCCTCCCGGCTGAAGGACGCCTTCCGCCGGCCGGTGATCCTCTTCGCCTACGAAGAAGGCCGGGCCTTCGGCTCGGGACGCAGCATCAGCGAATTTTCTCTGATCAGCTGCTTGGAGGAATGCAGGGATTTTTTTCTGAGTTACGGCGGCCATCCTTTTGCCGTCGGTTGTTCGCTGTCGAGGCAGAATATGACGGCTTTCAAGCAAGCGGCGAATGCCGTGGCCGAGGCCCGGCTATCCGACGCGCATATGCGGAAAAAAATCTTGATTGATTCGAAACTGGATTTTGTGGAAATCGGCAGCCCATTCTTTGAGGGCCTGGCACTTCTTTTTCCGTTTGGCGTGGGAAATCCACGGCCGGTTTTCCTGACGGAAAAGACGGAAATCGTCGGCCCGCCCCAAAACCTTAAAGGCCGCCATGCGAAATTTCTTGTCCGCCAGGGCAGCCGCGTGTTTGAGGCCATCGCCTGGGACCGGGGAGACTGGGCGCGGAATTTTTACAAGGGCGAGCGGGTGGACTTGGCCTATTCCTTTCAGTTTTCCACGTACCTGGGCGAAGAGAGGCCTTATCTTTGCCTTGAGGGCCTAAGGAAATGACTCGGCCGCGGCCAAGAAACACGAAGCTTCGCCTGGCCAAGCTCATCAAGCCCGTCCTCGCCGCCGCCCTTGTCGTTGTTGTCGGCCTGATCGTGGTTTACTTCATCGTCCATTGGAAACGCCGGCCCGGCATTCCTCCGGAGAAGAAAGAGATCGCCCAGCAGAAGGTCGAGGTCCAGGAAAAAGTCGAGTTTTTCGATTTCAAAGGCAATATGCAGATAAACGCCGAACGGCGTTATTTGGGAAAAGACAACCTTTACCACCTCGAAGGGAATGTGAGGATTGTGGACAAGGGGAAAAAAGGGGGCCGGGATATCCGCATCGAAGGGGAGAGCGTCACTTACGACAAGGACATGAAGCATTTCGTGATGCAGGGCAAGATCAAGGTCCGGTCCAAGAGTGTCCTTCTCGAGACCGAGAATTTTGACTACAACAGGGAAGATGAGATTTTTAAAACAGACAGCGGTATTGTCATTTCGTCCCCGCGATTTTCAGGCTCGGCCAAGCAGGCTGTTTATGCCTTGAAAGAGAATGCCATGAGCCTGGAGAATGAGGTGGAATTCAAGATCGTTCCCCGGCTCGAAAACCCCGAACCGCTCCAGTTCAGCGCCGACAGGCTGGAATACAGCCTGAAGGATCGCAAGGGCAGGATCGAATGCAAGACGGACGAGTCCCCGATCATCTTCGTTCACGGAAAGAGTCGGGGCAGGGCGAACCTCATCGAGTTTGAGCAGTTTGCACAGGATGACGACCTAAAAGTGCTCTACCTCAGGGGCCGGGTCAAGATTTCCCTGGAAGAAAAAGAGGCCGTTGAAACGCAAAAGAAACGGAAACAGCCTGATCAAAAGGCCGTTCCCGGAAAGCCCCAGCCGCGGCCGGCATGGAATTTTCTCCAGAGCGAAAAGCAGGAGATCGAAGCCGAGGAAATCAAGATCAGGGCGTTTTTAAATACGTCCGAGCTCCATTCCGTGGAAAGCAAAGGCCGATGTTTTTTCAAGTTTATCTCCGCGTCGGGAGAACAAACTCATGTCCGCGGAGAGGCCGTCGATTTTGTCTTCAACCGCGGCGAGAAGCTCCGGGAATTCCGGGTCTTCGACAAGGCCCAGATCAACGGTCTCCGGCAGGACGGCCAGCCCGACCGCGTCATCGATGGGGAGTCGATGATCCTGGACGGAGAGACGCAGATCCTCCGGGTCCAAGGCAAGGGCAATGTCTTTGCCCACTTCGTTTCGCAGAGAAATGAAGTGACGGCGGACGAAATCGAGATTTCGATCAAGGATGACAGTTTTGCCGCCAAGGGCCGGGCCAAGGGTGTTCTTCGGCCTCAAGCGGAAACGAGCGCCGCCACGGGATTTTTTTCCAAGGACAAGCCGGTTTTTGCCAACGCCCAGTCGATGAGATATTCGGCCGGCGAGAAGCGTTTTCTATTAAGCGGACGGGTGAAAATGTGGCAAGACAAGGAGGTCCTGCTCGGCGAGGAAATTTCGATGAACGAGGAATCCGGAGAAATGCAGGGGCGCGGAGACATCCGATCCTTCTTCCCGCATACGCCGAAAGAAGGGCAAAAAGAAGAACGGGTGGAGATTGCCGCCGACCGGATGAGCTATGACCCGAAGGCCAATCAGATGATCTATGAGGGAAGCAAGGACCGCTGCTCTTTGAAAACCAGGAACGTGGTCCTCAGGGCGGGGCTCATGACCGTCCTTCCCGGAGAAGAGGCGGGAAAGGTTCGCTCGATGCGGGCCACAAAAAAAGTGACCATCATTCAGGGATCGAAAGAGGCCGTCGGAGAAATCGCGGACTATGATGTGGATCAAGATACGATGATCCTCACCGGCCGCCCCGTCCTGACCGAGAAAGACAAGGGAACGGTCAAGGGCGACAAATTGACTTTCCGCCTGGGCGATGGTACAATCCTCGTGGAAAACAGGGATCAAGAAAGGTCGGTGTCAGTTATAAAATCGTAACCGATGAAGTCCTATTTAAAAGCCGTCAAGCTGGTCAAAAGCTACCAAGGAAAGAAGGTGGTGGATGATGTCAGCGTGGAGATCCGCGGGGGTGAGATCGTCGGCCTGCTCGGGCCCAACGGGGCCGGGAAGACAACGACTTTTTCCTTGATCCTGGGACTCGTCCCTCAAGATTCCGGTCAAATCTTCTTGGACGAAGAAGAGATCACGGAGTATCCGATGTATCTCCGAGCCCAGAGGGGCGTGTGCCTTCTCCCCCAGGACCCCTCCGCCTTCCGAAAGCTCAGCGTTGAGGACAACCTCCTGGCCATCATGGAGACTCTGCCGGCCGCTTATCCTCAGAGGTCGAGCACTTTGGAAGAAACCCTCAGGGAATTTGGGCTGGAAAAACTGGCCAGGGCCAAGGCCTTCACGCTTTCCGGCGGGGAGCGAAGGAGACTGGAAATTGCGCGGGCGATGGTGTCCCAGCCGGAATTTATCCTTTTGGATGAGCCCTTTACGGGCATCGATCCCATTGCCATCGAGGAGCTGCAAAAGATCATGAAATCCCTCAGGGAAAAGGGGCTGGGCGTCCTGGTCACCGACCACAGCGTCCGGGAAACTCTGAAAATCGTCGACCGCGCATATATTATCGACAAAGGAAAGATCCTGAAGGAAGGGACTCCCCGGGAGCTCGTGATGTCCGAGGAGGTCCGGCGGAGCTATCTGGGAGAGGAATTCCGGTTGTGAAGGGAAACGCTTGGCCGGCATAGGGCTATTGCCATGGTGATGAGGCAGCGTCTGGACCAAAGGCAGGTTCAAAGATTGATCCTGGCCCCTGCCCTCCAGCAGGCGATCAAGCTTCTCCCCCTGACCAGCCTGGAGTTGATCGAAGTGATCGACGAGGAAGTCTCCGCGAACCCCCTCTTGGAGATTGAGGAAGAAACCGCCGAGAAGAAGCCCGAGGCCGAGCCCGAGGGAGCGCCGAAGGAGGCCGAAAAAGAGGCCGAAAAAAGCGAGCCGTCGGCCGAGGACCTTCCGGAAGCCCCGGAGAATCATGAGGAGATGGAGTTCGAATCTTATTTCCAAGAATACATCGATGATGGATTCCGCTCGCTCTCCCAGGAGCGGAAGGAAATTCCGTCTCTGGAGAACACGCTTTCCAAGGCCGCATCCCTGTGGGACCATTTGAACTGGCAGGCCAACCTGACCTTCTTTGACCCGGCCGATCGGGAGACGGCCCAGCTTATAATCGGGAACATCAACGAGGATGGGTATTTGACATCATCCGTCCAAGAGTTGGCCGCGGCCGCCCAGACAACGGAAGAGAGAATCAATGAAATCCGGGAGAAGATCAAGATGTTCGACCCGGTGGGGGTCGGCAGCCTGAACCTGAAGGAATGCCTGCTGGCCCAGATGGATTATCTCCAGATCAAGGATCAGGTGACCCGCACGATCATCAACGATCATCTGGCCCTCCTCGAAAAATCCGATTTTTCCCAGCTGGCCAAGGTCCTGAACGTTCCCCTGGCTGCCATCAAATTCCACATCGAGATCATCAAAAGGCTGGACCCGACGCCGGGACGAAAATACAGCGAGGACCGGACCACCTTTGTCGTTCCGGACATCATCGTCACCAAGGAAGGGTCGGATTTGAAAATCACGTTGAATGACGAAGGCCTTCCCAGGCTCCGCATCAACGTCTACTACAAGACCCTTCTGGCCAAAGCGTATAAAGAAAATCCAGAAGCCTATCGCTATCTCAAGGACAAGATGAAGAAAGCCCTGTGGTTCCTGCGCAGCCTCGATCAGAGGGACCAGACCATTTACAAAGTCGCTAAATATATCGTCGACCGGCAGCGGGATTTCATCGAGAAGGGGATGGACTTTATCAAGCCCTTGACTCTGATCGAGATCGCCCAGGAGATCGGCGTCCATGAATCGACGGTGGGCCGGGTTGTCGCCAATAAATATATCGTGACGCCCCGCGGCGTGTTTTCTTTGAAGTATTTTTTCCATAAGTCTCTCCACGGGGATTTCGGCGAGGAGATTTCCTCTCTGCGGATCAAGGAACGGCTGCGCAAGCTCGTGGAGATCGAGGAAAAGAACAACCCTCTCAGTGATACCGAGATCGGAGAGATCTTGGCTCGGGAGAATTTCAAGATTGCCCGGCGAACCGTGGCCAAATACAGAAAGCAGCTGAAAATCTCGCCTTCGCATATCCGAAAAAGAAAGTCTTTAATGGAGGGGACCTCATGAATGTCCATTATACGGCCCGCCAGATGCAGTTGACTCCGGACATCCGTCAGTATTGTGAAAAAAGGTTTAAATCCGCGGAGAAGCTTCTGAGCTTTGCCACGGGCGTGGATGTGATTCTATCGTCCGGGAAAAACAGGCAGAAGGCCGAAATTCATATCAAGGCGAAGGGCGCGGGGATCGTCGTCATCGAAGAGAGCCATGACATGCTCAACTCGCTGAACCTGGCCTTCGACAGCCTGGAGAAGAAGGTCAAGAAGGAGCGGGAGAAGTACCGAGAGAAAAAACGTAGGGGGGGCCGCGAACGAAAGGCCTTGGTCTTGCCCGAAGAGGCTGTCGAGAGCGAAGGACGAATCGTGCGCGCCGATTATTTTACGCCCAAGCCGCTGACCCTGGAAGAGGCCTTGGTCCAATTCAACGTCAATAAAAAGGAAGTGTTCGTGTTCAGAAGGGCCGGTCAAGAGAACTGGGTCGTGCTGTTCCGCAAGAAGGACGGAAACTACGGGCTTGTGGAACCGGAATGACTAGAGAAGACGCGGGCCTCGCCCTGAAACTCCATCAGCTCCTGAATGAGGACTTGATCCTGTTGGACCTCCGGTCGTCAGACAGGGACGGCGTTCTCCAAGAGCTGGCCCAGTTCATCCAGGCCAGGAGGACGGACGTCTCCGACAGAGAGCTTTATGAAAAGTTTCTGCAGAGGGAAAAATTAGGGAGCACGGCCGTCCGAGACGGCTATGCTATCCCTCATTGCAAGGTCCGGGGCGTCGAGCCTCCCCTGGTCAGCTTGGCCGTTTCCAAGAGAGGCATCCATTTCGATTCTGTCGATGGAAAGCCCTCTCGTGTTTTTTTCGTCGTGGTCAGCTCCGCGGACAATCCCAGCCTCAATATCCAGATCTTGGCGGTCGTGGCCCAGCTCATCCGCAAGTCCCGGCATCTCTTGATAAAAATTTCCCGGGCCCAGACAGGTCGGGAAATCCTGGACATTATTCGCGAGGAAGAAGAGAAGCTCCCTTGAGAAAGAATTCCGGGCAGGAAGCCATCATCCCGGGCGGATTGCTCAAAATATTCGGCCTGGGAGTTCTGATTATCGGCGACAGCGGCATCGGCAAGAGCGAAAGCGCCCTGGAACTTGTGTCCCGGGGATACCGCTTTGTCTCCGACGACGTGGTCTTCGTCAAAAAAAATCCCGCCGGCCGCCTGGTGGCCAAGGCCCCCTCTCTCAGCCGGTTCTTCATGGAAATCCGCGGCCTGGGGATCATCAATATCCGGGAGATCTTCGGTCCCCAATCCATTTGCCGGCAGTCGCCGATCGATCTCGTCATCACCCTGAAGAAATGGCATCGCAAAAAGGAATATGACAGGCTCGGCCTCCGCTTCCCGGAGGATTATGAAGTGCTGGGCGAGAGAATTCCCCAGCTCACGCTTCCGGTGGCACCCGGCCGAAACATCGCCACGTTGATCGAAGTCGCCTGCAAGGTCCACATCTTGCGGAAAAAAGGATACCATGCTTCGGAGGAGATCGTCGAGCGGCTGGACAGGGCGCTGGCCTCGAGAAAAAAGCGGACCCAGGGGGCGGACGATGAAAGATGACAGGTTTCTGATTATCACCGGTTTGTCGGGGTCGGGCAAGACCGTGGTCAGCCATTTTCTCGAGGACTTGGGCTTTTATTGCGTCGATAACCTCCCGGCCAAGCTGATCCCCATTTTTCTTGAGCTCTGGATGCGCAAGGAGGTCGAGATCGAGAAAGTGGCGTTCATCGTGGACATCCGGGAGCACGGCTTTCTGACGGACTTCCCCCAGGTTTGGGAGCAAATCCGGGAAAAGATTTCCCCCCGGCTGATTTTTCTGGACGCTTCGGATGAAACCCTGGTCAAGCGGTTCAGTGAAAGCCGGCGGCCCCATCCCCTGGCCCACCGCCGGCCGATTCTGGAGGGCGTCCGGCTGGAGCGCAAAAGGCTGGCCCCGATCAAGAAGATGGCGGACGAGGTCATCGACACGAGCAACCTGAGCATCTCCCAGCTCAAAGATATTTTCGCGCGAAGGTTTTTGAAAAAGAGCAACCAGCGGCTGCGGGTGGTCATCGTCAGCTTCGGCTACAAATACGGAATTCCCCTGGATTCCGACCTCATTTTCGACACCCGGTTTCTGCCCAATCCGTTCTACGTCGAAAGCATCCGGGACAAAACCGGGAGACACAAGAGCGTTCGGGATTTCATCCTGGATTCCCCCGAAACCCGGTCGTATCTGGATGAGCTGCGCCGGTTCGTCGGTTATCTCATGCCTCGCTTCCTGGATGAAGGGAAGAGCCACTTGGTCGTTTCCATCGGCTGCACGGGCGGGCGGCACCGGTCCGTGGTGATCGCCGAGGAGCTCAAGGATTACCTTCAAAAACAAAAATATGATATAAAGATTTATCACCGGGATCTCTTTAAATGATCGGCGGAATCATCGTCTCGCACGGAAAATTGGGGGAGGAGCTCCTCAATGCCCTGACCATCATTCTGGGGGAAGCCCCCAACATCGAGGCGATCTCGATCGGCTGGTACGACGACGTGGAGGACTCCAAGAAAAAGATCAATCAGAGCTTGAAGCGCGTCGACCAGAAAAGCGGGGTCGTGATTTTCACCGATATGTTCGGCGGGACGCCGTCCAACCTCAGCTTCAGTTTTCAGAAGGACGACCAGGTCGAAATCATCACGGGCGTCAACCTGCCCATGCTGATCAAGTTCGTCTCCCTGCAGCGGAATAACAATCTCAAGGAAGTCGCCCGGAAAGTCATCGAGCAGGGAAAAAAGAACATTCACCTGGCCAGCGCGCTTCTCGGCTCCAAGCAGTCTTCGTGAGGGCCATGGTTGAGACCACGATCATCATCAAGAACAGGCTGGGGCTCCATGCCCGGGCGGCCGTGAAATTCGTCAACACGGCCAACCGCTTCAGCGCGGACGTCAAGATCGAAAAGGACGGCAGCGAGATCGACGGCAAAAGCATCCTGGGCATTCTGACTCTGGCGGCCACCCAAGGCACGGAAATCGTGCTCCGCGTCGACGGCGCGGATGAGGAGTCGGCCCTCAAGGCCTTGGTGACTCTCATCAACACCAAATTTGACGAGAAAGAATAGAGAGCCATGGAATTCGTGCGACTGAGAGGGATCGGCGTGTCTCCGGGCATCGCCATGGGCGAGGCCTATCTCACCGAGCGGGTCATTTTTACCTCGAGGAAAGAGGACATCGCTGCCCAGCGGGTGGAAGCCGAGCTCGGCAGGCTCAAGACCGCCATCGCCCGGACGAAGGCGGAGCTCATCGAGGTCCGGGACAAGATCCGGGAAAAGGTCGGCGCCGAGCACGCCTTCATTTTCGACGCCCACCTGCTGATCCTGGAGGACAAAACCCTCGGGGCGGGATTGGAGCAAATAATCAGAGAGGAGAAGGTCAGGGCCGAGTGGGCGCTCTCCGAGATTCATGCCCATTATCAGAAACTCTTCGACTCGATCAGTGACGAGTATTTCAGGCAGAGAAAATCCGATGTATCGGATGTTCTGGCGAAGATCTACGGAAACCTGGAGACCAAGAAGGACGAACGGAAGGACGACGATGGTGAGAAGATACTCGTTGCCCATGACCTTCTGCCCTCAGAGGCGGCGACGAGGCTCAGCCAGGGCAATATCCTGGCGGTCGCCCTGGATATGGGGGGCCAGACATCGCACGCCGCCATCCTGGCCCGGTCGATGAACATTCCCACCGTTGTCGGTCTCCATAACGGCACCCAGAGAATCAAGAGCGGAGATTTTCTGGTCGTCGACGGGACCGACGGCGAGGTCATCATCAACCCGCCCCCGGCGGTGCAAAAAGAGTTCCTCAGCAAGATCGCCAAATATGATAACTACCGGCGGGAGCTCAAGAAGGTGGCCAAATTGAAATCGGTCACCCTGGACGAGGTCCGCTTTTATCCCATGGCCAACATCGAGCTTCCGGAGGAGATCAGAAATGCCTTTTCCTACGGAGCCGAGGGCATCGGGCTGTTCCGCTCGGAATTCATTTATCTCCAGAGGACTTCGCTGCCGACGGAGGAGGATCATTTTGAGATCTATTCCCGGCTGGCCAAGGAGGCTTATCCTTTCCCGGTCTATATCCGGACGATCGACATCGGGGGGGAAAAAAGCCTCCCCCAGCTGCAGATCGAACTGGAGCCAAACCCCGCCCTGGGTCTGCGGGCCATCCGGTTCTCTTTGAAAAATAGGGACCTGTTCAAGACCCAGCTCCGGGCCATCCTCAGGGCCAGCGTTCTTAAGAACATCCGCATCCTGATCCCGATGATCACCGAGGTTGAGGAGATCGGCGAGGTGAAGCACCTCTATGGCGAGGTCAAGGAGGAGCTCGAGGCCAAGAAGATCAAGTTTGATAAGAACATCCCGCTGGGCGTGATGATCGAAGTCCCCGCGGCGGCCGCCATTACGGATATCCTGGTCAAGGAAGTGGATTTTCTAAGCATCGGGACCAACGACCTCATCCAGTATTACCTGGCCGTCGACCGGTCAAACGAATTTGTTTCCTATCTTTTCAAACCCCTCCATCCCTCCGTGCTCAGGCTGATCAAGTTCATCATCAGCGCGGCCATCAAGGAGGGGAAGGATGTGGCTATCTGCGGAGAAATGGCGGCCGACCCGCTCTCGGCCATCGTCCTGCTCGGGTTCGGCCTGAAGAAATTCAGCATGAACCCGATTTTTATCCCCCGGGTCAAGAAGGCCTTCCGGGCCGTCGAATACAAGACCGTCCGCCGGGTGGTCAATCAGACCATGGGCTTGAAGACGGCCCAGGAGATCGAAGAATACCTGATCGAAAAACTGCTGGTGAAATACCCGGATGCGTTCCTGGTGGGACCGCCGAAATAAGTCAAGCGAATTTCCTTTCCGTTTCCGTCCTATTTCCTGACGAACTCGATGCCGCCCTGTTCTTCATCGACACCGAGCTTGAAGCCCGTGACCTTTCCCGACCGGCCACGGAGAAACTCTATGCTGACGAGCGGTTGATATGCCCCGTGGCAAGCCACGGGGCATATCAACCGCTCGAGAGGGTTCCAAGGGGGAGTCGCCCCCTTGGTCGCAGGGCGGGGTTTCTTGCCCCGCCCAAGAAGGGGAGGCAGGGCCGCCGGGTCTTCCCGGCGCCCGTTGGAAGGGGTCTTCCCATCCAAATTGACTCCGGCCGGATTCTCGGGCACTCCGAAAGACGTTGGGCTGAACGGCCTCTTGAAATGATATCTTTATTTTCGGTTATATAGATCCTCGAGCCGGACGATGTCCGACTCTTGAGAGCGGCCCAGCCAGATTTCCATCACCCGGGCGGGCGATTTTCCAATGCACCGCAGTCGGTGGGGAGCTTTTTTAGGGATGAAAATTTCCTCCCCTTTTTTGGGCCGCCAGGCTTTTCGGCCGACGGTTATCTCCAAGCCGGAATCGAGGACCACCCAGAATTCGCTCCGCCGGCGGTGAAACTGAAGGGAAAGCGAGCCCCCGGGCTTGACGGTGATGATTTTGAGGCTGCCGGCGTTTTGATGGGGATACGCGCGAAACTCTCCCCATGGCCGGATGTCTTCGACGATTTTTTTTCGGAAAGTCCGTTCTTCGTTAGAAGGGGACTTCGTCATCGCCTTCCCCTTCAGCCGGGGCCGGACTTTGCTCTTCGCCGGGAAAATCCTGGGCGCGGGCGGCGGGTTCGGCGGTGCCCTCGGCTTCCGGGGCGCCTTCGCGCTTGCCAAGAAGGACGATGCTCTGGGCCTCGATCTCGGTCGTCGTCCGCTTGTTCCCCTCCCTGTCCTGCCAGCTGCGCGTGCGAAGCTTCCCTTCGATCAGGACTTGCTTTCCCTGGTCGAGATACCGCTCGCAGAATTCCGCCAGCTTGCCCCAGACGACGATCTTGTGCCATTCGGTGCGGACGCTGCTTTCGTTGGTGCTGGGGTTGAAGAGCCGCTCATTCGTGGCCAGGCTGAAGCGGGCCACGGATCGATCTTTTTGGGGGAGCATCCGCAACTCCGGCTTCTGGCCGAGCCGGCCGACCAAAATGACTTTGTTTAGGCTGTTGACATCTCTCATTTTATTCCCTGAAGCTCCTTGAGTTTTTCCTGAGCGCTTTTGGCTTCCTCTTCCAGCGGGTACCTGGTGATCAGCAGTTTGAGGACGCCGATGGCCTCGTCCTTCTTCTTCATCTCCACCAGGCACAAGGCTTTCTTCAGATACGCCGTCGCGATCTTGTTGCTCAGCGGATAGCCGATGATCAAATCGTTGAACTGTTCGACGGCCTTGTCATACTTTTTCTGGCTGAAATAGCACTCCCCGATCCAGTACAGGGCATCGTCGGCCAGCGGGCTGGACGCGAACTGTTCCCTATAGATCGTTAAGCCGTCGATGGCCAGGTCGTAGTTCCCTTTTTCATAATCGGAATAGGCCGTGCTGTAGAGTTCTTGCGCGGAAAGCTTGGTCGCGGGGGGAGCCGACGGCTTGTCTTGTTGACCCTTGGCCGGCCCCGTCTTCTTTGTCTCTTTTTGCGTCTCTTTTGGATTTTTTGCGCTCGGCGCTTTGTCTTCCTTTTTCTGCGGTTCCTGCTCCTTCGGGAGAGGGGCGGCCGGCTGGCTTTTCAGTGCCGTCAGCTCTTCGACGATCTTCAGCATTTGGGCGTCGATTTGTTCAAATTTTTCCAAGAGGGCTTGGTACTGGGCCGGAAGGTTGTTCAAAGTGTCCTGGGATTTGGCCTGCAGCGATAAGAGGAGCTTGAGCTGGCCGCCCAGGTTGTTGAGCTGGTCTTTGAGCAGGCGGAGGTCCTCGGCGGCGGCATCGATCTTTTTTTCGAGCTTGAGATAATCCTGCCTTAGCTGCTGGACGTCCTGGTAGATGAGCTCATAGGTTTTTTTGCTCTTGTCCTGTCCGGAGGAAACCATCGGCAAAAGGACGACAAGCAGGAGCGCCAGGACTTTTTTGGACATGGCCCAACTTATTTTTCGATGACCGTGAACTGCGCCCTCCGGTTTTTCTGCCAGGCCGTCTCATCATGGCCCATGTCCATCGGCTGGCTTTTGCCGTAGGAAATGGTTTTCAGGCGGTCCTGCGCAATGCCCAGCGAGACGAGATAGTCGAGGGCGCTCTTGGCCCGCTTTTCGCCCAGGGCCAGGTTGTAGTCTTCCGTGCCCCGCTCGTCGCAGTGCCCTTCGATGAGGACCTTGGCCGTTTTGAATTTGCGGAGCCAAGCGGCATCGGTTTCGAGGACGGACTTGGCATCTTCGCGGATGAAGTACTTGTCATAGTCGAAATGGATCATCTTGAGCGGCTGAAGTTTGTTGATATCTTCGAGCGATTTGCCCATGAAGATTTCTTCCTCCGACAGATCGGGCTTTTTCACCACGGGCGCCTGTTCCACCTTTTCCACCTTGGGCTGCTCTTTGACCTGGGGCGGCGGAGGGGGAGGAGCCTGCGTAGCTTTCGGCTTGCAGGAGACGGCGAAGGCAAAAACTAATAAACAGACAAGGGATAGGATAATGACTTTTTTCATGAAGCCTCCTCTAATAAGTATCGTGCGTCTGTTGAGATTTTAACGTCACGCAACCGCCCATTTTATACATCGAAAATCCTATCCTGTCAACAAAAGAGGAAGTTTTTCTCACTCTTCAAATAACGCACCAATGTAGTTTTTTTCTCAGGGGGAGGATTATTTCGACCAATCCGGAAGCTTGTTTGCGCCCTTTGTGGTGAGCTGGCGCAGGTTCTGGCCGTCGGCGTCGATCGAGAAGATTTGAAGGCCATCTTTCATGTTGGAGGTGAAGACGATATGGCGGCCGTCGGGGGACCAGCTGGGGCTTTCGTTGCGGGCGTTCGATTCAGTCAGCTTGGCGATTTGCCTTGTCCGGATGTTCAAAAGATAGAGGTCGAAAAGACTTTCGACACGGGCCACAAAGACGATCTTGTCGCCGGCCGGCGACCAGGCGGGAGAATCCAGGTAGGTCGATCCTCCGAAGCTGATGCGTCTGACGTTGGACCCTTCGGCGTCCATGACGTAGATCTGCGGCGTGCCCCCCCGGTCCGAGGTGAAGACGATCTCGCGCCCGGTCGGCGACCAGGACGGGGCCGTGTCGATACCGGAATTGAAGGTCAATCGTTTGATGGCAAAGCTCTTTCGCTTGATGTTGTCCTCGCTCGCGTCGGCCGTGTAGATTTCCGAGTTTCCGTCCATCGAGGAACAGAAAGCCAGCTTCTTGCCGTCCGACGACCAGGCTGGCGAGAAATTATTGCCCTTGAGCGAGACGGCCGTCCTCGTTCCCTCATAGATGTTCAGGATATACAGTCCCGGGACAAGACTCTGGTAGGACGTATAGGCGATCATTTTGCCGTCTGGAGACCAGGACGGCGAATAATCGACCACCTTGTTGAATGTCAGGCGGGTTGCGTTGGCGCCGTCGTAGTCCATCATGTACAGCTCGTCATTGCCGTCCCGGTTGGAAACAAAGGCGATCTTGGAGGTGAAGAGGGGCTTTTCGCCGTAGACTTTCATGACCTCGTCGGCCATTTTGTGGGCCAGGTAACGGAGGTCGGCTTTTTTGGCCTGGTAGCGCTTGCCGGGAAGGATCTGCCGCTGGGACTTGACATCATAGAAGTACCTTTCGAAAACGATGTCTCCGCCAGACGCTTCGGAAACGTCCCCGACAAACAGGACGTTGGCCTGGATCGACTCCCAGTCTTTGAAGAAGATATTCTTGGGGTCGAGCGCCCGGATGAAGTTGTAAAAGCTTTTGGGGAGGAGCTGGAAGATCCGGGTGTATTTGATGTCGTCGGACAGGACTTGATAAACCTCATCGGAAGCGGCCTGGACCTGGGCCGAGGAGGAGCTGACAATAAACTTGGGCAGGGCGAACGAGATCGCCGGCATGCCGTTTGTAATCGTCATCACCACGTCCTGCTGGGAAAAACAGGGCCAGGCGGCGGCCAGAAGGAGTATTCCAAATGAGATGATTTTTATTATTTTCATTTTGCGTGCTCGAAAATGAGGATGATGCCCAGATACTGTTCGTCATAGTCGGCCGGGAGCGGCGGAAAGGGCGACGAATTCATGATCGCCCGCACGGCCGAGGAATCGAACGCCCTGACGTTGCTAGATTCCCTGATCTCGACATTGGAGATCGTGCCGTTTCGAAAGATGCGAAAATAGACCGCTGTCTGAAGAGTTCCTTCGACGCCGGGATCGACTAGGGCCGTGAACCAATTGGAGGAAATCCGGTCCCTGATGATCTGAAGATAATATTGATAGGGAAAATTCGAGAGCCCGATCTGTCCCGCCAGGCCCGACCCTTTCCCTTCGCCGAAGCCGGGTCCGCCGGCCCCGATGGTCAGGCCGGAGCCCGGGCTTTCCCCGGATTTTGTCCCGGCGCCCGATTCCGCCTCCTTGTTGGGCGTGGTTTTTGCCGTCGCCTCCGGCTTGGAGATGACGGCTTGCTTGTCGGGTTTTTTCTTCGGCTCTTTTTTCGGTTTGTCGACGGGATAGCGCAGGGATGACTTCGGAGTTTCCTGGAGCTTTTGGGCGGTCGTCAAGTCTCTCAAAGTCTGCTTTTTGATTTCTGTCGCCCCTAATGAGGTCTTCGGGCCGCGCTGCCCGCCGCCGCCCCCCCCGCCCGGCGTGCCGACAAAGTTCAGCGGGATGTAGTGGATCACGCCCTTGCTCGATGGCTTGGGAAGGTGCGGTGAGGCAATGATGACGGCGAACAGGATGACATGGACCGTGACGGAAAATATCATGGCCCTTTGGAAGGCCTTGGGATTGATCCCTTGCCAGGCCGTCATTTTTTGTTTTCTTTGACCTCTTTGGGCTGGGTCATCAGGCCGAGGAGTTCGACGCCGGCTTTCTTGATGATGTCCATGATCTGGACCACATATCCGTACGGAAGAGTTTCATCGGCCTGGAGATAAATGACTTTTTTTTGCTTCCCGAAATAATATTCCCTGAGGCGTCGTTCAAGGAGGTTGATGTTGTAGACGGAATTTTCGATGTGGATGTACTTGTCCGGCGTCACGGTCAGGCGCAGCCCCTCCTCGGCAGGCGCCGTATCGGTCTCGGCCTGGGGGAGGCTGACGCCGATCCCGGACTGCATCATCGGGGTGGTGACCATGAAGATGACGAGGAGCACGAGCATGACATCGACAAAAGGGGTGACGTTGATTTCCGAGAGGGAGGTGCCGATCTCTCTCTTGGTGCGGATGGTCGGAAGCTTAGGAAGAACCATACAATCTATCCGCGATGCTCAAAAGTTCCAGGGAGAAATCCTCCATCTCGGAGATCTGGTCTTTGATCCGGTGGAGGAACGTATTATAGGCGATGACGGCGGGGATGGCGGCGAACAGCCCGAAGGCTGTTGCGATCAAGGCCTCGGCAATCCCGGGAGCCACCGAGATCAGGCTGGCCGACCTCGTCGCTTCAATTTTCATGAAGGCGTCCATGATGCCCCAGACCGTTCCGAAAAGGCCGATAAATGGGGTTACGCTGCCGGTGGTGGCCAGGAACGACATCATCTTTTCCATCCGGGAGACCTCTGCGTTCGAGGCTTTGGTCAGGGCCCGGCTCAGGTTCTCCAGCCGGGTGAAGCTTTGATTGTTGGCCGGGTTGGATTTGGCCAGGTAGGACATTTCCTTGAATCCGGCCTGAAAGATGGCCGCCAGCGGGCTGGCCACGTATTTTTTCGATGCTTCCTGGACATCGGATGGGTTCCGGCTCTTTTTGTAGACGGACAAGAACTTCCGGGAATGAATCGATGCGGATTTGAGGCTTTTTCTCTTGAAAATGATAATCGTCCAAGAGAAAACGGAAAAGAAGAGGAGGACGAGCAGAATGACCTGGACAACGAGGCTGGCGTCCGTGATGAGCTTGAAAATATTCATAATTCTCCTCTGCTAAAAGTAGCATAGGCAGGGGGCGTTGTCAAATTAGGGTCTCGGGGCAAGGGCTTCATTAAAGGAGGGGGGCCTGTCACCGACCAGCCCCATCATCCTCGCTGAAAAATTTGGGGTTAAGTACTAGAATTTCTTAATTCGGCATATTTCCCCAAATTTTCGTCAGCTGCGGTGGCTGGGGCGCCCCGGTCGGTGCCACCCCACTCTATTTTATTCGCGCGTTGCCCCTCGCCCCGCTAAAAAAACAACGTTTGTTAGCTTATAGAAATAAAATGATATTGGCATGGGCGCGCGTTCGTGACAGGACCCATGCCTACCTTAGCTTCACGCGAGCAGGCGGGAGAGCATTTCGACGGCCACTTCCTTGGCCAGCTCGCCGCTCTCTTTGGTCGGGCCGACGCAGGAGGGGCAGCCGTCCTGGCAGGGGCAGGCGGCAATCGTCTTCAGGCAGGTGTCGAGCAGCCTTTTTTCCAAATCGAAGAGCGACGGGCTGAGCCCGATGCCGCCCGGGTAGTTGTCGTAAACGAAGATGTTCGGCTCGAAATCCATCTCGGAGTAAAATGGCGTTCCGTGCAGGGGCTGGATTTTCGCCAGCAGGTCTTTGGGCGGGACAGACTCTCCCGTGGAGTTGTCGCCGATGGAAACCCCGATATCGTGGATGTCGCACATGAGGAACAGCGGCGAGACATGGTGAAGGACATAGGCCAGGCCGTAGAGCCCGTTGATCTTTTGCTCCGAGGTGAAGGGCAGCGCCTGGAGGAGCGAGGCGGGGACCGTCAGCCAATATGAGGTCGTATGCATTTCATTCTGGGGAAGGCTGAGGTCGCCGGCCCCGACGTTTTCCATCGTGTGGAACTTGATCTTCTTGAAGCCCACGACCTGGGTGGCGACATGGACCTCGCCGTGCGCGGTATCGAACCGGCCCAGCCTCTTCTTGTCGAAGAAATCCAGGATCTTGATCTTGGTGTAATCGATGGCGTCCGTGTAGTAGTCGACGTCGGTCTTCGTGACATAAGCTTTCCGCTGCTCATAATCCAGCTTATCGACGAAGTACTGCTCGCCTTCGCAGATATAAATAGCTTTGGGATGGAGGGTGGTCAAGGCCGAGGTGAAGTCGACTTCGGCGATGGCCTTGGACTTCTGGCTGGTGTCCACGACGACGAAATTGTCGGAGCTGATGCTGCGCAGGCTGACGCCGTCGGCGGGATAGGCGTCCGATGTCCAGTACCATTTGTCCTTCGAATGGTGGACGAGCTTTTCGTCTTCCAGGAACTTGAGGATCTCCGCGATGGCGGCGGTGCCGAATTTTTCACCTTCCCGGAACGGCAGCTCGAATGCCGCGCATTCGATATGATTGACGAGAATCGACAGGTTATCCGGGTTGATGAGGGCCCTCTCGGGGCTCTTGGAGAAGAAATAGTCCGGGTGGTTGACGATGAATTGATCGAGGGGAGAGCTGGAGGCGACCAGCACCGCGGCCGAGGTTCCGGTTTTTCGGCCCGCCCGGCCGGTCCGCTGCCACGTGCTGGTGATCGTTCCGGGATAGCCGGCCAGCACGGCCACATCCAGCGTTCCGATATCGATGCCGAGCTCTAAAGCGTTGGTGGAAACGACGCCCAGGATTTTTCCGTCCCGCAGCCCTTTCTCGATCTCCCGCCGCTTGAGGGGGAGGTAGCCGCCCCGGTAGCCGCGGATGAGGCCCTCGTCCTTGATCGTCTTTTCGATGTCTTCCTTGAGATAGGTGACGAGCACCTCCGTAATCAGCCGGCTCTGGGCGAAGACGATGGTCTGCAGGTTGTTTTTGAGGAAGAGCGTCGCCACCCGCCGCGATTCGTTGACATACGAGCGGCGGATGCCCAGGGCTTCATTCACGACGGGCGGTGTGTAGAAAATGATATATTTTTCGCCGCGGGGGGCGCCGTTGTTGTCGACGAGGGCCACGGGCGCCTCGATCATCTTTTCGGCCATTTCCAGCGGGTTGGCGATGGTGGCCGTGCACAGGATGAACTGCGGCGATGAGCCGTAGAACGCGGCAATCCTTTTCAGGCGCCGGAGGACGTTGGCCAAATGGCTGCCGAAGATGCCGCGGTAGTTGTGCAGCTCGTCGATGACGATATATTTCAAATTTTCAAAGAGCTTGATCCATTTCGTGTGGTGGGGCAGGATGCCGGCGTGGAGCATGTCCGGGTTGGTCAGGACGATATGGCCCCGGGCCCGGATGGCCTTCCGCGCGTCCTGGGGCGTGTCGCCGTCGTAGGTGAAAATCCGGATCTCTTCGGGCAGCAGCTTGATCGTCTCATCGAGCTCCGCCCGCTGGTCGTTGGCCAGGGCTTTCGTCGGGAAGAGATAAAGCGCGCGGACCGAAGGGTTCTTGAGCATGGCGTCCAGAACGGGCAGGTTATAGCACAGAGTTTTTCCCGATGCCGTCGGCGTGACGACCACGACATTTTTTCCCTGTTGAAGAGCTTCCCACGACGAGTATTGATGGGTGTAAAGCCTCTCAAAACCCTTTTCCCGGAGGGCCTTGACCAGCGCAGGATGGACCTGCTTGGGATATTCCTGGTGGCTCCCTTCCTGGGCGGGAAGGTGCTTGATCGCCCGGAGCGAGTCGTTCTTGATGCTGATCTGCCTCAGCGTCTCCAGGGATTTAAGGAGGTTCTTTTCGCGGCTCATATCTTCGGGAATAATCCTAGCCGATTGAGTCCGGCGGGTCAACACATATCGGGGTCAAACCTCAACATTCAACGCCTCCTGTTTCGATGTCTTGATAAGCATTTTGTTCAATGTCGAGGTCTGACCCCGATGTTGTCTGAGGATCATAAATAAGCTAAAATAAAGGGTTATGCTCAAAGAAATTGTCGTGAAGAAGGCGGCCCAGCACAATTTGAAGCGGATTGACGTCCGCTTGCCGCGCAACCGGCTGATTGTGGTCACGGGGCCGAGCGGGTCCGGGAAATCTTCGCTGGCCTTTGACACGCTGTTTGCCGAGGGGCAGCGGCGGTACATCGAATGCATGTCGGCCTATGCCCGCCAATACATGGGGATGATGGAGAAGCCCGAAGTGGAATCGATCGAGGGGATCTCGCCGGCGATCTCCATTGACCAGAAGACAATTTCCTCAAATCCGCGCTCGACAGTTGGCACCGTCACGGAGATTTACGACCTGCTCAGACTGTTGTACGCCCGCGTCGGAACACCCCATTGCCCAAGCTGCGGCCGGCAGGTCAGCCCCCAGACCCCCGAGCAGATCGTCCGGAGGATTTTTGATTCTGCGGCCGGGGAAAAAGTCAAAATCCTGGCGCCCGTCATCCGGGGCCGCAAGGGAGAATACCATAAACTTTTTGACAAGCTCAGAAAAAAAGGGTTCCTGCACGTCCGCATCGACGGCGGCTTCCGGGACCTTGAAGATAACATCATCCTGGAAAAAACGAAGAAGCATACGGCGGAAGTCCTGGTGGATGAGATCCGGCTGTCCCGGGCGGCAATCTCCCGGCTGAGAGAAGGCGTTGACCGGGCGCTCGATATTTCCGAGGGCGAAGCTCTCCTGCTAAGAGCCTCCGGCCAGGAATCCTATTATTCTTTAAAGCTCCTCTGCCCGTACTGCGAAATCAGCCTGCCCGAGCTCGAGCCGCGCAATTTCTCCTTTAACAGCCCGTACGGAGCGTGCCCGCGTTGCCACGGGCTGGGCTTCGAGACCATGTTGAATGAATGGGGCGAAGTGGAGCTGACCGAAGAAGTCTGTCCCCAATGCCGGGGCAGACGGCTGAAGCCGGAAAGCCTGTCCGTTAGGATCGGCGGCAAAAATATTCATGAATTGAGCGCCTTGGCCGTGAGCGAGCTGATCGTGGCGATGGCGGCCTTTATCTACACGCCCGCCCAGGAGCTCATCGCTTCGAAAATTCAAAAAGAAATTCTTTCCCGCCTGAGCGTCATGACAGAGCTCGGAATGTCTTATCTCCAGCTCAGCCGGACGACGGCCTCTCTCTCCGGCGGAGAGGCGCAGCGTGTGCGCCTGGCGGCCCAGGTCGGGGCGCGTCTTCGCGGCATCCTCTATGTCCTCGATGAGCCGACGATCGGCCTTCACCAGAGAGACAACAAGCGGCTGATCGCCCTGCTCCGCAAGATCCGCGATGATGGGAATTCCGTGCTCGTGGTGGAGCACGATGAGCAGACCATCCGCTCGGCGGACTTCATCCTGGACCTGGGGCCCGGCGCCGGAGAACAGGGCGGGTTTGTCGTCGCCGAGGGCAGTCTCGACCGGATCCTCGATTCTCCCGACTCCCTGACGGCCAAATACTTGAGGGGCGAAATGAAGGTCCCTCTCCCAGCCGAACGACGGCGGCCGAAGGGATGGCTGGCGATTCTCAAAGCCAGAGAACATAACCTCAAGAACATCAACGTCCGCATCCCGCTGTCCTGCATGACGACGGTCACCGGGGTTTCCGGTTCGGGGAAAAGCACGCTCGTCTATGATATTCTCTACCGGAGCCTGCAAAACACGCTCCATAAAGCCAAGCAGAGGGTGGGAGCCCATCAAGATATCCAAGGCGCGGACCAGCTGGATAAAGTCATTTCCGTCGACCAGAAGCCGATCGGCCGGACGCCGCGCTCCAACCCGTCGACTTATACGGGCCTTTTCACCGCCCTCCGTCAGCTTTTTGCGCGCACGCAGGAAGCCATGATGAGGGGATATACCGCCAGCCGCTTCAGCTTCAACTTGGCGGGCGGCCGGTGCGAGGAGTGCCGGGGGGCCGGGGTCAAGCGGGTGGAGATGCATTTTTTGCCAGATGTGTTTGTCACCTGTGACCGCTGCGGCGGGATGAGATACAACAAAGAGACGCTGGCGGTCCTCTACAAGGGCAAGAATATCGCCGATTTCTTGGCCATGACCGTGGATGAGGCCTACGAATATCTGAAAGCGCAGCCCCAACTGAAAAGGAAATTGGCGACGCTGAAAAAAGTGGGGCTGGGCTATATTCGGCTGGGCCAACCGGCGCCGACTCTCTCCGGCGGCGAAGCACAGCGCATCAAGCTGACCAAGGAGCTCGGTCGGAAAAACACGGGCCGGACCCTTTTTCTTTTGGATGAGCCGACGACCGGGCTGCACTTCCACGATGTCCGCAAGCTGCTCGAACTGCTGGCCGAGCTGGTCAGGCTGGGGAATACGGTCGTGATCATCGAGCACAATCTTGAAGTTATCAAGGTTTGCGACTATATTATAGACTTGGGCCCTGAAGGGGGAGAGGACGGCGGGCAGGTCGTTGCCGAAGGAACTCCTGAAAACGTGGCGGCCGCGCCGGACTCCCACACGGGGCAGTTTTTAAGAAAGGCGCTGGCGGAGACGGTTTTGCCCTCCTAGGAAGGAACGATGGCTTTTCATGATATCGCCGGCAACAGCCGGGTCAAAAAAATCCTCAAGCTCTCGCTCGGACGGCAGCGGGTGCCCAACTCCATGCTGTTTTGCGGTCCCCAGGGCGTCGGCAAGAGGCAAACCGCCCTGGTCCTGGCGAAGGCCCTGAATTGTCTTGAGAAAACCGATGATGCCTGTGAAGAATGTTTGAATTGCCGGGCCATCAGCGAGGGGAATTTTCCCGATGTCATCGAGATCGTGGCCGCCGGCGACGTCATTAAGGTCGATCAAATGCCGATCGTCAAGCAGTTGGCGTATCTGAAACCGATGTCCGGGAAAAGACGGGTGTTCATCGTGGACGAGGCCGAACGAATGAACGAAGAGTCGGCCAATTCGATCTTGAAGGTCCTGGAGGAGCCGCCGCTGTTCACGCACATTTTGCTGATCAGCGACAATCCTGCGTCCATTCTCCAGACGGTCAAATCGCGCTGCCAGACCCTGAATTTTTCCCCGGTGGCCAAGGAAGAAATCGAGCAGGCCCTCCGGGAAAGCGGCTACGAAGAGGAAAAGGTCAGGATCATGGCCCTGCTTGTCCGCGGCAACCTGGAGCAGGCCCTGGACCTGGACTGGGAGGACATCCAAAGGCAGCGGCAGGAAGCCTGGGAGCTTTTCTACGCCCTCATCAGCCGCGGCGAATCCTCTCCTTTTCTACGGAAGTACGCCTTCCAGAAGAGGAATGTGGTCAGGGAAGACCTGGAGCAGACGCTGGAGCTGTTTTCTTCCTTCTGCCGCGATTTCGTGCTGATGAAAGAGAACAGCGACCCGAAGCTCCTCTTCAACCCGGATTATGAGGACCGGATCCGGGAAGGCGAGAAATTCTTGAGCCATGAGCAGACGCTCAGCCTGCTGGGCTGGATCGATGCCGCGGTCAGCTCCCTCGGCCGGAGCCTGAATATCGGCCTGCTGGCGAGCGCTCTGTATTCCCGCATGACAGGATGAAACCATGTCCGAATTAGTCTGTTTGCTTTCCGAACGAACGGGAAAGACCATCCGTGCCCAAAGGGGCGAACTGGATGTCCAGAGGGGCGATCTCTGCTTAGTCGAATCCGAGTTTGGCGGAGACTTGGCTACGGTGATGGATGTTTCCAGCGAGGTCTGCAAGCATCCCAAGCTGGCCCAAGAAGCGCCCAAGATCATCCGCAAGGCCAGCGAAGACGACGCCCGCAAGTTCCATTGGCTCCAAGAAAAAGAGCAGAGGGCTTATGACTTCTGCTTGCAGAGGATCAAGAGCCGGGACCTGCCCATGAAGCTGACCGCGGTGCGCTATTTTTTCAGCGAGAAAAAGGGCGTTTTTTTCTACACGGCGGACGGGCGCATCGATTTCCGGCAGCTGGTCAAGGACCTAGCCAAAGAGCTCAAGATGCGGATCGAAATGCGCCAGGTCGGGGTCAGGGATGAGGCGAAGATCATCGGCGGGCTGGGGGTCTGCGGGCGGCCCTTGTGCTGCGTGACTTTCATGAAGTCGTTCGAACCCGTGACTATCCAAAAGGCCCGCAAACAGCAGATCGTCATCAACCCCACCAAGATTTCCGGCTTGTGCGGCCGCTTGATGTGCTGTTTGGCGTTTGAAGAAGACACTCGCGGCCGCATGTATTACGAAGACGAGAAGCTGATCGAAGATTAGGGCCGGTCGCATCCTCTCGGCAATCACGAATTGGGGGGCGCGGTATCCAGTACCGCCCGATTCACGATTACGGAGCAGAAGTCATTCGGCCTGAGTCTTCAATCAGCGTCTCATTGCTGGACCATGCCGTCGAAGAGACGGATGATCCGCCGGGAGTAAGAAGCGATACGGTCGTTATGGGTGACCATGACGATGGTCCGGCCGGCCTTCCAGAGCTCGGTCAAAATGGCCATGATCTCTTCCCCGCTCCGTGAGTCAAGGTTGCCCGTCGGCTCGTCAGCAAGAAGAATGGGCGGATCGTTGGCCAGGGCCCGAGCCAGGGCGACACGCTGCTGCTGGCCTCCTGAGAGTTCCGAAGGGCGGTGGCTGCGCCAGTCGTAGAGCCCGACGGCGTTCAGCAGCTCGCTGACCCGCTTTTTCCTCTTTTGGCCGCTCTTCCCGTCGAACAGCATGGGGAGTTCGATGTTCTCCCAGGTGGTGGCATAGGGAAGAAGGTTGAAATTCTGGAAGACAAAACCGATCTTGCGGTTGCGCACGGCCGCGAGCTGATCGAAGGACAGGCCGGCCACCCGGTCGCCATCGAGGACATATTCCCCCGCCGTCGGCGTGTCCAAGCAACCGATGATGTTCATCAGCGTCGATTTCCCCGACCCGGAAGGCCCCATGATGGAGATGAACTCTCCCCGCCCGATCTTCAGGGACACGCCGCGGAGCGCCTCCAGGATCTGGCTCCCCGTCTTATAGACCTTGGTGATGCCTTGAAGTTCGATCATGATGATCCTTTATTCATAGCGGAGTGACTCGATGGGGTTTGACCGCGACGCCCTGAGCGCCGGGAATATCCCCGACAGGAAGACGAGGACCCCCAGGATGGCCATGTAAGCGGCGAAGATTTGCAGGGACAATTCCGGCCGCAGCAGGTAGGCCTCGATCCCGAACGAATCGTAGTTGATCGGTGCGAGCCGGATGAGGTGGACGATGTTGAAGGCGACGATAAATCCCCAGAACGTCCCTTTCGCGAAAACGAAGAGCGTCTCCAGGAAAAACTGCTCGACGATGACCCGCCGTCGCGCGCCAATCGCCAGCTTGATCCCGATCTCCTTGGTCCGCTCCTTGGCGACGGCATACATCAAGTTGGTGACGCCGACCGCTCCAATGAGCAGGGTCAGGGCGCCGATAATACCGAGGAAAATCTCGATCCCCTTGAAGATGGCCATGCCTTCCTTGGCGTCCTCGATGGTATTCCAGAAGCTGAGGGCGTAGCGGTCGTCGGGGACGAAGCGGTTTTTTCTTCCCAGGAGAGTCCGAACCCGCGCCTCGATCAGCTTGGACTGCGCCGCCTCATGGGGCTGGATGTGGATCTGGTTGATGCGCCGCCGGTTGTCGATCTGGCGGTAGGCATAAAACGGGAGATAGATCTGGTCGGCATCCGGCCCCTGGTACATCGAATCCTGGATTTTTTTCTGCAACACACCGATGACGGTGAAGGGGATGCGGTTGATGATGATCTGTTTCCCGACGGGGTCCCCGCCGCCGAAGAGGTCCCCGGCAACCTTCCAGCCGATGAAGGCGACTTTCCTCCCCTCCGCAACATCGTCGGCGTTGAGGAAGCGGCCGCCGAGCTGAGGGACTTGGGTCCGCATCAGGGCGAATTCGGCGGTCGTGCCGTGGACGGAGCGGTTGATCTCCTTGCCGTTGGCCGACACCTGGAGGTAATTGTACGATTCCGGGGCGATGCGCAGGATCTCTGGGATCCTGTCCTTGAGGTAGTCGACGTCCTCCGGATAGAGGGAGATCGGACGCCCTTTAGGCAGGCCTTCGAATTCGAGGGAGGTCTGGCCGCCGTAGACCATGATCAGCGTCTCGCCGAGGCCGGAAAACGCGACCTTGAACTGGATGGTCATACCCTGGCCGAAGGCCATGAGCAAAAGGATGGAGAGCGTTCCCCAGAAGAGCGCGAAGGTGATGAGCGAGGCCTTCTTCCGGCGCTTTCGGTATTCGCTCCAGAAAAAACGGGGTAGGGTCAGGTTCATTCTATTTCCTCAGCGCCTCGACAGGGTCGGTCGAAGCGGCCGTCCGGGCCGGGATCATCCCGGCAACGACGCCGATGACAAGCAGGATCAGGACCGTAGAGATGATGACGAGAGGGTTGAGAACGGGAATGCCGACGAAGTCGGTGAACCCGCCCGCGGGGAAGGCTTTGGTCGCCCGGAGCACGCCGGCCGAGAGCCCGAACCCGACGAGTCCGCCGAGGAGCATGATCACGAGCGACTCGCTGAAGAACTGCCAGAGGATCGTCCGGCGTCGCGCACCCACGGCCAGCTTGACGCCGATCTCGCGTGTCCGCTCGTCCACGACAACCCTCATGATCGAAGCGACGCCGACACCGCCGACGAGGAGCGTGAACGAGCCGATGATCCCCAGGAAGACCGTGAACGCCAGGAAGAAGGTTGTGAACTGTTTCTCGAAATCCAAGGTGTCCCAGATGGAGATGGCGTCCGGATCGGCCGGGGAAAAGCCCACGAGTTTGGCGAAATGCTTCTTGACGTCCTCCGTGACCGCCTTGCTCCGGCCGAGGTCGAGGGGGCGGAAGATGAAGTTCGAGATGTACTTGAAGCCGTAGAGCGAGGAGTAGGTCGTCCAGGGGATGAAGGCGCAGCGCTCGTCGCGCTGGCCGTTGTAATTCGAGTTCTGGAGCTTTTTCCGCATCACCCCGACAACGGTAAACGGGACACTGTCAATGAAGATGGCCTTGCCCACGGGCTCTTCGTTCCCGAAGAGGTCGGTCGCGAGGACGTCCCCGATGAAGCAGACGCGCTTGCGGGCGGCCATGTCCTCGGCGTCGATGAACCGGCCCTTCTCGGCGATCGTGTTGCGCATTAATTCGAACCCGGGGTTGATGCCGCGCACGGTGTTCCGGTATTCCTTCCGCCCATAGCTGATGAGCCGGCTGCCGACGAACTCGGGGCTGATCAGTTCGATACCGGGGACTTTTTCCGGGACCGCCTCGACCATCTCCGGCGTGATCCGCACGGCCTTGCCCCTGAGAAACCCCTGCCAGGGAAGCGTCGTCCGTGAGGGGAAGGCGAGGACGATGCCCTGCCCCATGCCGTGGAACCGCTTGATCTGGGCTTTTGAGACCGAATCGCCAAAGGCGATTAGAAGGACGACGGAAAACGTGCCCCAGACGACGCCGGAGAGTGTCAGTACGGTCCTCAATGGCTGGCGGACGAGGTCACGGAATAGGTTGCGGAAGAAAATGCCGATCATGGGCTTGGCAGCCTATTTATTCGATCATTTGATTTCGCGGGGCGGCTTCTCGACGACCTTCTCGCCCTCCTTGAGGCCGGAGAGGATCTCGATATTCAGGCCGTCGGAGAGGCCGGTCTGGATCTCGACCTTGCGGATTTTTTGTTCGCCCTTGCCCTCGCCTTCGGGGACTTCGACGAAGCGCTTGCCGTTGTCGAAAATGATCAGGCGCTCGGGGAGCATCAGGACCCGCTTGCGGTCGCGGATCCGGATGCTGGCCGTGGACGAGAAGCCGGCCCGGAGGACCATCCCGGGGTCCTTGGCGATCGAGATCTCGATGTCGAAAAGGGTGGCGTTCCCCTCTTTCTTGGCCTTCGGATAGATCCGGGTGACCTCGCCGGCGATCTTGGCGTCGGGCAGGGCGCCGATCGCTACTTCAGCGGCCATGCCGGCGGTGATCTTGCCGACGTCGATCTCGTCCACCGTCCCCTTGAAGCGAAGGCTTTCCATCTCGGCCAGGGAACAGAGCTCGGTGCCGGGTTGATAGTTGGTCAGTGGCACGACAGGATCTCCCTGGAATACGCTCTGAGAAAGGATAATGCCGTTGATCGGGGACTTTATAATGGAATCGATCTCCCGGTTGGACATATGGATCCGCCCCTTCTCCAGGAGTTCGAGCCGCTCCATGGCGATCTTGTACCGGAGGTTCGCTTCCTGATACGAGCTCTCGACCGAGTCCATCTCGGACTGTGAGACCAAGGCCCTCTTGAACAGCTGAATCTGCCGCTCCCAGTCGGCCTTCAGCTTGTTCATGGTCACTTCCGCGAGTTCCATGCTGCGCCGGGCTTCCACGTATTCGAGCGGCGTCGGGTTGGGAGAGATCTTGAAGAGGGGGGCCCCGACTTTTACGGCGTCGCCCACTTTGAAGAGTACCTCGGCGACGATTCCCGGAATGGTCGATTTCACCTTGGTTTCTTTTTCGGGTTCGATCGTGCCCACGGCCAGGGCTTTTTCCTGGATATCGCCCCGGGTAACGGCGACGAGCTTGTTCGCTTCCTTTTTCTTATCGCAGGCAAACAGGAAATAGATGAACATCAGGATGAAAAGGCAGGCAATTCCGCGCAAAATCCACTTTTTCATGGCAAACCTCTATCGTCTTTATATATCTGCATAGACGCAAAAACAAGGATAAAGGTTCAGGAAAAGGCCCTTTTGCTCTTAATTTTTTTCTTGCGGCCGCCCGATGGGATGTTTGGTGTTTGAAGAAGATAGCCGCGGCCGGATGTATTATAAGGACGACAAGCTGATCAAAGATTAAGACCGGATTACTTTTGCTCGGTTATGACAAACTGGGCGACTCGGGATACCGCGAGTAACGTGCCTCTCTGGGAATAAGCTTTGACCTGCCATGTATAGAGTTCTCCGGCTTTCAGCTTTGACCTGAACTCTTCCGGCAGGGTGATTTTGGTCTCCTCGGTTGTGCCCGTCCACATCGCTTTGTGGTTGGAAAGGGTCACCTTATATTCCACGTTTTCTCCAAGGGGTTTCCATTCGAAATAGGTCGGTGCGGAAGACAGTCCTCCCGCCGGGGTGACGGCGTCTATAGAGGCACCGCGGACGGTCTGGTCGCCCGTGAAGATAAATTCAGGTGGGGCCTGTTTGAGCCTGGGGACCACAGCCAGGACGACGACAAGGATAAGGGCGGCAGAAACCGCAGCGGTCACCCATTGACGAGGAGTGAGGAAAGAGGTGACCTTCTCCGTCCAAGGCACCCTCTCCGCCAGCTGCGGGGCAGCTTCGGGCGCGAAAATATCGGCTCCCTTCGTTTTGACGGCTTCGATCAGCATGTTGCGTTCAACCGTCTTTTGAAAACACGAGGGACAATTGAAATAATGATCTTCGAACTTCCATTTTTCGTTTTCTGAGAGTTTGTTCAGGAGATAAAGGTCGATCGTTTCTTCATATTTGCATTTTTTCATCTTAGCTCCTGTTCCTCATTTTCGTTTCACAGGTTTAGTCGCCATGTGTGACAAAAAATGGAAAAAATTAACCCGTCAGGATCTTCCTGAGTAGCTTCTGGGCGTAATTCACCCGCTCGCTCACCTTGGCCGGGGAAATGCCCAATTTTCGGGCAACCTCCTCTCTTGTAAGATCTTTAAAATAATAGAGATAAAGGACATCTTTGAATTTTGGCTTGAGCTGCTTGATGGCCTCGGCCAGACGGGCCGCCCGCTCGTCCCGCTCCACTTGGTCATGGGGATCGGGCAGTGGGCTGGCCTCCGGGGCATGCTTGAGGACCCTCATTTTCTGCCGGATATAGTCGATGATCCGGCGGCTGGTGATGGTATAGATAAATGTGCCAATCGAGGATTCTCCCCGGAACTCGCCAGATTTGACTTTCTCAATGACCTGCATCATGATCTCGTTTACGACATCTTCCCAGTCGGGGTTCCCCCCGCCCAGGGACTTTCTTACCTTGAAGCTGACCACAGGCCTGTACCGGATGATCATCTGTTCGAGGTCGGTGTCAGGTTTGCGGGTCTCTATGCCGTTCATAATTTTTTTCATTATATATCCAGGGGCCGGGCTTGACAAGCAGGGATACTCTTGGAAGGAAACCCTTTTCTAGGGTTTCCTTCCAACGGTCGCTCTGCTCCCTGCCATCCTTCCAATGAGCATTTGGCCATGAATCTTCAGGGGGGGACACTCTTGGAAGGAAACCCTTTTCTAGGGTTTCCTTCCAACGCTCGCTCCGCTCGCTGCCATCCTTCCAAGGAGCATTTGGCGACGAATTCATGGGAGGATGCTCCTTGGAGAGGTGGCAGGGCTGGCGGGTTTTCCCGCGGCCCGTTGGAGGGGGAACCTTTGAAAGGGTCCTCCTCCAAGAGTGTCCGGGGGGATACTCTTGGAAGGAATTCAATTTTCTTATGGGCACGCCGACTAAAGCTACGTCTTGAGAGGATATTTATATGGAAAATCATCTCATCATCGAAACTTCAGAGCGAGCCCGAGAGATCAATGCCCGGATCCAGGGCCTCAAAGCCCTTCTCCACGATGACCGGGAACGAGCCCGTCGAGCGCCCGAAAAGAACCTGGCCTTTCCCTCCTTCCATGAGAATCCCTTGAACGGGCTGAGCCAGAATCCTAAGTTTGCCCGCGTCCTTTCGGCCAAGAAGATCCTTAGGAACCTCAGCCGGACTGTAGAGCTCGGAGGCCAGAAGCAAACGGCGCCCCTTTCCGTCGGCCTGTTGGAAACCAGGGATTATTTGCGGTCCGACCTCCTCTATTTTATCGCCCTGACCGATCTAAATGAGGAAACGTTCGGACATTCCCAGCTGGTCGCCGGCTATGCACTTCTCATCGCCCGGGCGCTCGGAATGGAAAACTTGAAATCCCTGGCCAATGTTGAGAGAGGTGCGCTGCTCCATGACATCGGGAAGATCGGAATCCCGGAATTCATCTTGAAGAAGACAACGCCCCTGACCTTCCTGGAATGGAAAATCATCAAAGAACATCCTCTCCTGGGATTCGAAATCATCAAAGAGTTTGATTTCTTGGATAAGCCCGCCCAGGTCGTCCTTTATCACCACGAGCGCTTTGACGGCAAAGGCTATCCCTGCGGCCTGGCCGGAGAAAGCATTCCCTTAGAAGCAAGAGTCTTTTCCATCGCCGATACGGTCGATGCCATGACCTCGGACCGGCCCTACAGAAAGGGCCGGAGCTTGGAGGAGGCCTTCCGGGAAATCGAACGCTGCAGCGGCGGCCAGTTTGATCCCAACCTCGTTGAGGTGGCTCTGTCCATCCCGAAGGCAAGCTGGCTCGAGGCCAGGAGGAATACCCTCAGGCGCCTCCGTCCCCCCACCATCCACTAATCCGGATTCTTTTCCGCGGCGTCAGCGCAGAGCTGAGCCGTATGGACCACACGGAATTTTTTTCCTTCTTTCTTGAGATTCGCCTTCAACTGAAAAACGCAGCCCGGGCAGTCCGTGGCGACGAGAGCGGCCCCGCTGTCCAGGATCTTCTCTCTTTTCTTCTCCCAGAATTTGGCGGAGATTTCCGGGTTTTTTAGGGAGAATACCCCGCAAAAACCGCAGCAGGCGTAAGGCTCGTCCTCAAGCTTGGGCTTGAAGCCGAGGCTTTCCAGGAGTTTCGGGGGCTCTTCTTTGAGCTTCAGGTCGTTCAGATAGTGGCAGGGATAATGATAGAAAACCTCACCTTTCTCTCCTGGTTTTCTATCCTTGGGGAGATACCCATTTTTCACCATGAATTCCGTGAAATCATAGACCTTTTCCTCCCACGGCGCAGCCCTTTCCTCAAGCTGAGGATAGAGTTTTTTCAGCATGGAATTCCCGGTCGGACAGACGGTAAGAATATAATCGGGCTTTTCTTTTTCAAAGGATTTCAGGTTTGTCTGCAGAAGCTTCCTGACGTCCTTTTCATGGCCGAGATGATAACTGGGTGCTCCGCAGCAGGCCTGGTCGGGGGGACAGACGACATCGAACCCGAATTTCGAGAGAGACTGGATGACGCTCTGGCGGATTTCAGGGAAGAAAAATTTTACCAGGCAGCCCTGGAAGAGATAGATCTTTTCGCCCCTATGATCCTCCGCCGAGACGCTCCTTTTTGGGTTGAGGGCGGGAAAGTTCTTTCCTTTGGCCCAGGCAAAGGGCAATTTTTTGAGATAGCCGTTCTTTTGCCAGACTTGTTGCAGGACCGCTAGAATCTTTGTGCCGGCATCGGCAAAGGCCCGCCTCCGAAAAATGCCCGACAGCGTCCTTTCCCAGACCGAAGGGCCTTTGGCGTTCTTCAGCTTGAGAAGGATCTCACTCGTGGGAATGCCCACGGGGCAGAAATCTTCGCATTTTTTGCAGTCGGCGCAGAGGTCGAGAAGCCGGGACGCCTCGTCGGGCGAGCGGGTGATCGCCGTGAGAAGGACGCCGATTCCTCCCGGATATACCGAACCTCCAAAGACGTGGCCGCCGACCGCCTGGAAGACCGGGCACTGCAGCATGCAGCCGCCGCATTTCAGGCAGTACAGGATCTCTTCGAGATCTTTGTCCGTGGCGATATCCAGCCTGCCGTTGTCGATGATGACGATGTGGACTTCCTGAGGTCCGTGGACGCCGACGACGAGCTCCTTTTCGATATCCGTCGTCTTGCTGGGCCCCGTGATGAAGGAGATATAAGACGTCAGCTTGAGGCCCGAGGAGGCCATCGTCAGAGCCTTGATCAGCGTGACGGCCTGTTCCATGGTTTCGACGAACTTCTCGGTCGTGACCAGCGCGATATGGACCTGCGGCAGCGAGGTGACCAGGCGCGCGTTGCCCTCATTGCTGATGATGACGAGAGTGCCGGACTCGGCGATGGCCAGGTTGGCGCCGGAAATCCCGACGTCCGCCTCGGCGAAATATTTTCGCATTTCCTGGCGGGCGATCTTGACCATTTCCTTGATATCGGGGGGGACAGGCCGGCCCAGATGCCGCGAGAAGATCTCCGCGACCTCTTCCTTTGTTTTATGGAGAGCCGGGGCCGTGATATGGGAGGGGCGTTCTTCGGCCAGCTGCACGATCCACTCGCCGAGGTCGGTTTCGACGACCCGATAGCCTTTCCCTTCTAAAAATTTATTCAGCCCGATCTCTTCGCTGACCATCGATTTCGATTTGACGATGAGCTTGGCCTTTTTTTCGAGCAAGATTTTTTCGATGACCGACCGGGCCTCGTCCGGCGTGGACGCCCTGTAAACTCGGGCCCCCGCTTTTTCGGCTTCTTGGCTGAATGTCTCGATCAACTCGGGGAGCCTGCCGACGCACTCCTGCCTGATGGCCCTGGCTTTTTCCTTATAGGCACTCCAGGGGACCTCTTCGCGGGTTTTCCGATATTTGGAGAAATGCTCGTCTCCGGCTTTTTTCAGGGCTCTTTGCAGGTTTTCGTTGCGGAGGGCCTCTCGGACGTCTTTTCTTTTGGCTTTCCGGAAGAACAACTACTCTTCCTCCTCCCTGGGCTTCCTTCTCATCTCGCCCAGGTAGGATTTGACATCGACGAGGATCTCGCGCGGCTTGCTCCCTTCGGAAGGTCCCAGGATGCCCTCCTGCTCCATCTGGTCGATGATCCGCGAGGCCCGGGCATAGCCCAGCTTGAGTTTGCGCTGGAGGTAGGACGCCGAAGCCTGTCCTGTGGCCAGGACGAGCTCCATGGCCTTGTCGTAGAGATCGTCTTTTTCGTCGAGGGCCTCCCAGGCGTATTCCCCCGTGCTTTTGATGACGCTCACGATTTTTTCATCGTAGCTCGGCGTGCCCTGCTCGCGGACGAATTTGACGAGGCGGCGGACCTCGGGAATCGAGACGTAAGAACAATGCAGCCGGATCAGACGCGGATAATTCGGCGGCATGAACAGCATGTCGCCCATCCCCAGGAGCTTGTCGGCGCCGCCCGTATCCAGGATAATCCGCGAGTCGATCTTGGACGGCACGCGGAAGGCGATCCGGCTTGAAAAGTTGTTCTTGATCGTCCCGGTGATGACGTCGATCGAGGGCCGCTGGGTGGCCAGGACCAGGTGGATCCCGACGGCCCGGGCCAGCTGCGCCAGGCGGGCGATGGCATAATCCACGTCCTGGGCGCTGACCATCATCAGCTCGGCCAGCTCGTCGATGATGATGACGATATAGGGAAGGGGCTTGGTCGTTTTCTTTTCCTCCTCGGAGAGCTTGCCTTTCTTCTCCTTGAGGATTTGGGCGATCTGGTGGTTGTACTGCTCGATGTTCCGCACCTTGTTCTCGCTGAGCAAGTGGTAGCGGTCCTCCATTTTTTTGACCGCATCCATCAGCACGTGGCCGGCCTTCTTCGGGTCGTTGATGACCGGACTCATCAAGTGGGGGACTCCGTCATAGAGAGTAAATTCCAGGCGCTTGGGGTCGATGAGGATGAGCTTGACCTCGTCGGGCGTGGCCTTGTAGAGAATGCTGGCGATGAGGGCGTTCAGACAGACGCTTTTTCCCGTTCCGGTGGCCCCGGCGATCAGAAGATGGGGCATCACGCCGAGGTCGGTCACATAGACCTCATCGTGGATCGTTTTGCCCAGGGCAAAGGTGAGTTTCGACGGCGAGTTGAGAAAGTTCTCGGACTGGATGATATCCCTGAGTTTGATGATCTCTCGCTTGTTGTTGGGAATCTCCACGCCCAGCGAAGATCTTCCCGGGATCCTCTGGATCCGGACCGATTCGGCGCCCAGGGCCAGGGACAGGTCCTCGGCGAGATTGGCCACCTGGCTCACTTTGATCCCCGGGCTGGGATAGAATTCGTAGGTTGTGATTACGGGGCCCGGGTGGTATTCCTTGACTTCGCCCTCGACATGGAATTCCCGCAGCTTCTCCTCGATCCGCTGTTTCTTCTCCAGGAGCTCGGCCTTGTCGATTCTTTCGACGGGCTTTCCAGCGTCGAGCAGAGTGAAGGGCGGAAATTCGTAGTCGCCCTGGGTTTCCATTTCCGGGAAGAGATATTGTTCCGGTTTCGGAGGCTCGATGGTCAAAGGCTTAAGAGGGCTCGATTTGAGCTCCTTTCTCTCGTCCTTCCTGGCCTCTTTTTTCGACTTTTTCTCCGCAGCCACCTCGGGGGCTATCGCTTTTTCCTGTTTCGGCTCCCCCGTTTTTAGCTCTTTTTTATTGGCGGGGGCGACCTTCTTGAGGAGGCCTTCCTTTAATTTTTCGGCGCGCCGGGCTTTCTGTCGGTCGGTGACCTTGATCCTCACTTCCTTGAAGGCGAAGGCGAAGAAACGGGAAAAAAAGTGGAGCACTTTCTTAAAGGAAAAGCCCGTGGAAAAGATAATGAGCACGGCGGCCGCGGCGACGAGGAAGATCAGAGTGCCGGTGCTGTTGAAGAAGCTGGTGAGAAACGAGTTGAGAAGATCCCCCAGAAGTCCGCCGAACGGAATTTTCGTCCCCCGCCATGTGACGTTTTGGAAGAGAAGAATGAGCAAGGGGCAGAGGATGAATAGGATGAGGACGTATTTGCCGGTCTTGAGGAGAAGGTGCTTTTTTCCCCCGACCATGATGGCTTTGCCGCCGAGGGCGGCCATCATGAAGGCAAGGAGGAACGCCGTGAACCCTAAGACTTGGAGCAACGTGTCGGCCAGCCAGGCGCCGATTTTGCCCCCATAATTGTGGGTTTTCTGCGCGGCGGAGCTGACGCTGGCCCAAGACGGGTCCCGGGCGTCGAAGCCGATCAGGCTGATGAGGATAAAGACGGCGAGACAGATAAGAAGGACACCCGCGACTTCGGAGAGATTCGGATGTCTTGTCTTTTTCGTTTTTGGCGAGGCCGCCGCCGACCTTTTTTTTGTCTTGCTCATTGGCCCGAATTATACCATATTTGATTGACGAGGGGCACGGCCGCTCTTTCCATTCCAGGACTTCCCCCAATAAATAGGGTGGGTTTCAGCTAAGTTCTTTTTTTTCTATCGGATGTATACGATTCCATCTGGAATCGCGAAATTGGGGGAACTTTCGAGTAAAATGGGGCCTCTCACGA
>Ga0315282_10000368_pt1 | contig 90260 bp, 73 predicted proteins | sample YL17G07_20_MG_FD_203693 | JGI IMG/M metagenome (GOLD analysis project Ga0315282, IMG submission 203693) | Sediment microbial communities from Yellowstone Lake, YNP, Wyoming, USA - YL17G07_20 | ecosystem: Environmental > Aquatic > Freshwater > Lake > Sediment | place: USA: Wyoming | collected...
GGCTGTAGTTGCTGTCGTAAGTTGTCGAACGGTATATATTATAGCCGGCAAGGTCGGGTTCGTTGTTGTCGAGCCAGTCGAGCCAGACTATTTTATCGCCAGCCGTTGCTGATAGACCGGTGGGTGCGTCAGGCGGGGTTGTGTCAAGTGAGGTTGTCATCGCAATGGTTGTGATTGAATTTGCGTCCAACACAAGCGGCTGAGATTTATCAAAGCTGCCCACGTGAACAAAGTTTTCCGTCGCGCTTGTTCGATATACTTCGCCGCTGAGGACAGTGATGTTGCTAAATGTAAGCGATAAGCTGACATCGGTGCTGGTAGAAGTATTGATTATTACTGCGGTCAAATGACTGCTGTCGGGGCTGATGTATGCAGATATCTTCAGGTTGGAGGAGTTAGTTGTGGCATAAACTCGCTGCCAGTTCGGGTCTGTAAAGGCTGAATAGTGCTTGAAGGCATAATAGACGGGATGGATGGTATAGGTTGTTGTGGTAATTGTTACAAGTGGAAAATTACTGCTATCTATCCCCCAGAACAACTCCCAGAAAAAATACGCTGATACGTTCTCTACTGTCAGACTGTTATGCATCAATGTTGCTAGATTCATTGCGGCGGTAAAGGTGTTGTTTGCGTCACTTGTTGCATATTCTGTCTGCATCAGCGGTTTGGAGCCGTACGATGAATAGAAGCTTGCCATGTCACCGCCACCATAGAGATGATGGGCGTAGCCGTAAACATTAGACTTGTCAGTTGAAGTTAGTGCAGTTATGTAAGGGATGGTTGAGCTTATACCTACAGCTTCCGGTGCCAAAAGCTTTGGGTGGTTCGGCATCGTGCTGTTTAAGTTGGTGTACAAGGCCTGAAAGGCCTTATTGTAGCCGGCAGTGGTTGAATATTCTGTTGTGCTGAATAGGCACGAATCCCAGACGGCATTATAGTCAGGTTCATTTTGCATACTTATGTAGTCGACGTGTACGCCGTGACTATTAAAATCTGTTATGCTGTCGGCCCACCATTGTGCAAACTTGTCGTATACGTAATAGTAAGGGGGGTAATTGGTGTCGTTAGTATCTTTGAGAAGTGTTCCACCGTGGTCAGTTCTGCCATTGCTTTTGAGCCGAGCCGGCGGCGACCAGGATGAAATCATAACCTTTATCGGATGGCCTAAAGAGGATGCTGCATGGGAGACAATTGTAGATGTATTGTTTATGTAGCCGCTGTCGTATTCATGGGTGTTTCGTACCCTGTAGATATCGAGGCCAAGTTGACCGAAGAGTATATCATAGATAGCGGGATTGTAGCTGCCAAGGCTGACAAGCGTTCCGTCACCCCAGGCGCCGGAGGCTCCGAAGCCTTCTAATACCTGGTAGCGTGTAGAGACGTTAACCTGGCCTGTGGCGGCTTTGGCGCAGAGCGGTGTAATAAATAATACTGCTGTTAAAACTGCCAGAAGTTTGGCGAAGCCAGGGCTGTAGGTGTTTCTTTCCATTATCCACTCCTAATAGCATTTGTGCAAATTGTAGGCAAAAGGCATAAAAAGCCCACTTAGCTGCTTCCAACGCCGTTGCAAGTTCGGTCCGATAACGTTTTTTGGCAGCAAATGGCCCCTTCGACTTTGCTCACTATCGTTCTGAGCTTATCGAAGGACGATTACTGAGCCTCTTGTATTACATACGTATTATAGCTTAGTTTGTGGCGATTCGTCAAGGGAGTTTGTGCCATTGTGCCATTTTTTTAAAAAAACAGGGGTATTCCCTGGTGTTCGATGGTCTTTTTTGGCTTAAAAATGGGGTTTTTAAAAAAAGGACGAAAATATAAAAAAAAGGCTTGACGTTATCGGGTGCAAATGGTAGTGTGTAGAAAGTAAACGATTACTTGTTTTTTGTATGAAACTGTCAAGCGCAATTGTGTGATGGAGAATGATGTGGCTGAAGCCAATTTAGTGCCGACAGTTAAAGAGGTTGCTGCGCATTGTGGAGTCAGCGGGGCTACCGTCAGCCGAGTGTTGAACGGTAACTACAATCATGGATTCTCTGTCAGCAAAGAGGTTCATCAACGAATTACCGAGGCGGCGGATGCTCTGGGTTATCGGCCTAACCTTGCGGCCAAGAACCTTGTCCGCAAGCAGACCAAGATGGTAACGATTCTTGGCTGTAATACCATTTTGGGCTGGCCCGGTAATATCTATCAAACAATTATAAATGCGAGCGTGCGTGCTCTTCATGTTCGCGGTTATGATGTTTGCATTACTGTGCCGACTTTAGAACAGGAGGATGTTGAGCTGCCATCGTGGAGAGTGGACGGGGCAATTGTGCTTCAGGAGTGTACCCGCAAGACTATCGAACTTATGGAGAAGACCAATCTGCCTTATGTAGTAGTTAATGGTGTTGGCGGTCCGAGCTGCTCAACGGTTATTCCGGATGATGTTGAAGCCATGCGGCGGGCGATAGGCCATCTGATAGACCTTGGACACAGCCGGATAGCTTATGCGGGTCCGACACGTGAGCACAAGGAACACAGAAGCATCGGAGACCGTCACGATACGTACCTTTCGGAGTTATCAAAGCATGGATTTGAGCCGATTGCGGGGCATGACACTGTTTTTCGCTCAGCCCCTGCATTTTTAGCTTCGGCGGTGATAAAGAATCATGCGACAGCCATTCTTGCGTATGACCACGTAGAGGCGATAAAGATACTTCAAGGCGCCCATATGCTCGACATCCAGATTCCGAGGCAGGTGAGCCTGATGTGCTTTAATGATGAATATATATGCGATATAGTTACGCCACCGCTTACCTGTGTTGGAGTGCCGTCGAGGCAGATGGGCCGAATAGCGGCACGGATGCTGCTTACGTGGCTTGAATCGCCGGAAGATTATGTTCCTGAGTGTGTGAAACTGTCGCAGGAGTTGACAATACGGTCTTCCACGGCACCACCTTTGAAAAAGTGAAATTTGTAACGGCTGGGTGTAAACGGCCTTTTGTGCGTTTTAGGATGTTTGCGGGATAAAACTGGAAAAGGCGAAAAACAAGAAAAATTTAGGAGGTATGAAGATGAAAAAGTTGAAATTGTTAACTGCTGTTTTATTTTGTCTGGGTGTTGCGGGGATGGCCTCGGCCGGGGAAGTTATTAGCATCGACTTCAATAAGCAGGGTGATGCTAATGCTTACAGCGGCACCAACGCAGGCTATACCGAGGGTACCCTTCTCTGGCGGGTGTACGATGGATACCCCGAAGAAGCGCTGGGAAAGGCAATGGGTTCGTCCAGAACTGCCGACCTTCGTAATTCCGATGAGCCGTGCATGCCAGGCACATACGCTGCGCAGGTATGGATAAGTGATGATGCGAATAATCACGACACTTATGATGCTTGTTCTGCGGTAGTGGGGCTGATGGATGACGGATTTGAAAAGACCGGTGGTGGGGCAGACCCGTGCATTACTCTGTGGGGTAAGGGCGCATACAGGTGTGACCCCAATTATATGTCATACGACATATATGTTTATGGAGCTGATGAAGGGAACTTCACGATAACAAGCCCTGGCCGCAATGAGACAAAACATGTAAGTGGAGGAATTGGTGGGGGATTTGTGCCGGGCGGAAACTACGTAGTTTTCGAGGATGTGAATTTCTATGATGTGAATATGGTGAATTTCGATACCGATTCCAACAAGGTTATTCTGAGCTATACTAACAAGCTCAACGGCCTTCAGCTTGTCAAGAAGCTTAGGTCCGTGGTTAAGGAAGCCGTGACAATATATGACCCTGACCCCAGCCAAGACTTACCGTGGACCGGAATGGAGGTCAATGCACCGGAATATGATGTTGCATACGAGACAAACGCCAGGAATTCAGAACCAACGTACTTTGGCCCTGATTTGGGAATAATAACAACAGTGCCCCCGGTGGCGAACGTTCCTTGCGTTACGTATCTCGACGCGGGTGAATATATGGAATATGACATTTACGTCGCTGATGGGAATGATGGCAACTATCAGATTGATGCTTATGTTAATATAGCTAACGGAGAGTGTGATAACCTTTATGTTTCTATTGACAACGTCGAGCTGGGTAGGCTGCGGTTTGTTCGTGGAGACACAGGGACACCAGCTGACAATCAGTTTTATTGGACCTACGAGACGCCTGGGTTTGCAGGGGAAGGTTTTATACATCAGTCGGTTACGGGCTTCCTCTTTAAGGGACCCCACACATTTAAGTGGAGGATTGGCGGACTGCAGGGCGTTAACCTGGCGAAATTCAAGTTCAATTATCTTGGCCCTATTAGTATGGACTGCAACGATGTTTACAAATATGGGTTTGGCTACAGCGCAAATGATTTAAACAAAGACTGCCATGTGGACTTTAAAGACCTTAAACTCATAACAGACAGTTGGCTTCAATGCGACGACCCGGAAGACCCGAATTGTACGTTGTGATGGGCGGGTTTTTGTTTGTGGAGGTCAATAGAACATTAAATAATAAAAGGAGAAGGTAATATGAGATATAGATTGAAATTATTGATTGCGGCTTCGGCGCTTTTATGTTTGTCGGCGGCGGCACAGGCTGTTAGCTATGGGAGCGTCACGAAAACTCTTTATATTGATGGAGCGCTGGCTGGACAGGCAACTGCCAGCCAGGCACTTAGTTATCCCTTTAATCGCCTAACAATCGCGGCCGAGGGTAGTCGCACAAATCCCTATAACGGTCTCATTGGGATTATGGACGAATTTGCGGTTTACGGCAAAGTTTTAACCGCTGCTCAGATAAAGGCGCACTACGATGCGAACGACACGAACGCGGCCTATGTTGCTGCGGTGCAGGCTAGTGGCCCTAAACTATGGCTGCGGTTTGAAGATGCCAGCAGCGATAACAATTCTATTGCCGCCAATTCGGGCAGCGACCCGAATGTCTATGGCACATATATTGGCGACACCAACGCTAATGACATTAACTATGGAAACGTGCAGCTCGTAACAGGCAGGTGGGGTGGTACCCAAGCTGCTGATTTCAATGGAGCATCTAATGCTAACGGCGGTACCTGTGTGGATGTGAATGACGCCCTTAAAGACCTCAGCATCCAGCAAGTAACGGTTGAATTCTGGGTCTGGACTGACCAGAACGACCCCAACGGCGCCTACCCGAGATTTTTCCAGCACAATGGCGACAGTGCCGAGCAACGCGGCTATGGCGCTATGCACACTGTGACTAGCGGTGCTCCTTCTATGGGTGTTATCGGCGGCGGTAGTACAAGCTATCTTGCTAGGTATATCAATGACAGCAGCTGGCACCATGTTGCCGTTACCTACGACTCGATGATACCGGTAGCCGGCCAGTATTATAATGAGGTGATGGCAGATGACCCCTGCCTGTGGCTGCGGTTTGGGGATGACCCTTGTGGATATGATGATTCTACCAGCCACCACTATTATGTTCAGTACGGCTCTGCTACGACACAAAATGTGTCGGGCGTCGGCGGAATCGGAAAATGCGTCCAATTGAAGGGTGGAACCCAGAGCTATGTTTATGCATCAAAGAAGTTCCCGCCTGACTTCAACGTCGGCACTCCGACTTTTGACCAAGACAATGGTTTTGCTCCTAATGATGTAACTTTCGAGTTCTGGTATAGGGACATAGGTATTCCGATTAGCAACTGGGGTAATTTCTTTAATCAGTGCGTCGGGACGGGGCATACCACAGAGGAATACCCTCCGATATTGGAACAGGCGAATTGGACTAGTACCTATTACTATACACGTTATGCCTATAATGGCGCCGTGGGCTATGCTAATCAAGCGGATAGTATGCAGTATCCACTTGACGGTAAGTGGCATATGATAGATATGTCCTTCAAGGAAAAAGATGGGTACGACGATGCGATGACAATCACATTATATAAGGATGGTGTTAGCATCAAGACAAAAACTTATGGCCACGGCGTCGGCACCACCGGTTTCCCGGGAGTAACAGGGCCTGAGATGAGTTTCCTTGTCATTGGCAATATGGAGCCAAATAGCGGTGCGAGAAATATGTTTAGTGTGCCGGGATATTTCGATGAGTTTGCGATATATGGCACGGTTTTGAGTAGCGACCGTATATATGCTCATTGGATAGCCGGCCAGCCCAAGACTTGTGCACAGATGCGGGAAAGAGGCATGGGATACGTTGGTGATTTAAACTGGGACTGTGCTGTGGACTTTATTGATTTTGCTACTTTTGCCGAATCAAACTGGAAAAAATGCAACGACCCGTGTGATGCCAATTGTGTGCAGAACTGGTAAAAAAGAGGATTTAAAGTGCAGCTCTCCCAGCGTAGGGCTGGGAGAGCTGCTTAAAAGTGCCGTGCATTATTATTAAGTGCGGTTCGAGAGTTTGTAGTTGGTTTGTGGGCCCCCTATTTTAGGGCGGAGGGGCGTGAATGTGGCTGTTTAATTTGTGGTCGATTTTTTTCAGGACGGGAAAACTTATGAGAAAATCGAGAGGATTTAAATTAATTGAGCTGCTGGTCGTAATTTCGGTATTTTGTTGCCTGTTACTGGTGCAAAATGTCTCAGCTTCTTACACGTCAAAAACTATTTATTTAGATGGGCAGTATGTCACCGATGCATGCGGTGCCGATGTCCTTAATTTTGGCGGAGTCATAAGAGCGGGAGCCGCGGGCGGCGATGGCTGGATTTTCAATGAATATATCGGCAAACTGGCCGAGTTTGCGGTTTACAAGAGGATTTTAAGCGACCCTTGCATTGTGGCACACTACAATGCAAAAGACTCAAACACTGCCTATACAGCGGCGGTGAACGCTGACAATCCCGTGCTTTGGCTGAGATTTCGGGATGCTTCTACCAATAGCGGCGACCCCGCCAAGAACTCAGGCTCATCATCAACAAACGGCAGGTATTTTATAAGCGGTGGTACTGCTATGTCTATTGTGGGGGGCATCAATGCAGACAGCAATGCTCTTAACATTCCTGATAGCGTCAGCGGTTCTCCCGGCCATAAAGTAGAAGTGGCTGACAACGGCGAATTCGACGCTAATCAATGGACAGTTGAAATATGGGTCAATTTTACAGACATTAACGCAATGCCGGATAATGACTACCCGATAATTTTTACGACCGCTGGCGGTCCCGGTATTTTAATGAATCAGGATGGCAACGCTGTCAATGTTCAAGGCGGCAGTGACAGTTTTTTGGATCTTCCGTATGATATTAACGATGGCCAGTGGCACCATATTGTCATTACCTACAATTCAGTTTACGAGGCTCCGGTTCTGCCTTCTGCAGCGGCGTATAATCAGGAAGTAGCGGCAGACCATCCTATTATATGGCTGAAGTTTGATAGTAGTGACCCATGTAATTCTGGTGAAGATGCCAACCATTGGGTAGGTTATGGTCCTGGAGGAAGTATTGTAGCAAAGACAGGCGGGGTCGGCAAGAGCCTGTTCTGCAGTGGCGCAGCAGGCAGCGGCGTATATGACGCTGCGGTGGCTGCCGGCCCGAATGCCCCTGTCGCCGTTGGCGGCACCTACGCTGTTTTTGATGATAACTATGCTTTTGCGCCTAATGATATAACTTTTGAAATATGGTACAAGTCTATTCCCAGCTCTCCGCCGGAAGACTTTGCTTATTTCTACCAGCAGACAGGCTCGTGGGCCAACGAACCCTGCGCTCCTGCAGTAGGTAATTCCCAGGGTCAGTTTCGTATTTGGGGCGGCAGCAGCGGATGGTATACCGGCGTGAACCCCAAGTTCGATGGGAAGTGGCATCACTTAGTCGTTACTTATGATGAAAACGAGGTTGACCCCAATATGGTTTGTCAGTTGTATTTGGATGGTTTCCTAAAGGGCACAAATACTTTCAGTGGCGGACATTCAAGACTCGGCCCTGAGATGTATCATATGCTCATAGGCGGTCGAGCCGACATAGGATTTACTTATAATATATGGACAGGGTATCTTGATGAGTTTGCTGTTTACAAAGGCATTTTGGACCCGAACCGTGTCCTGGCTCATTACGCGGCCTGGCAGCCAAAGGATTGTCAGGATGCCACAGATAGAGGGTATGGAACGGTTGCTGACATAAACAAGGACTGCAAGGTAGACTTTGCTGATTTTGCCAGTCTTGCCTTAGACTGGAGAAAATGCAACGACCCGTGTGATGCCAATTGTGTGCCGAACTGGTAAAAAAAAGAGGATTTAAAGTGCAGTTCTCCCAGCGTAGGGCTGGAAGAGCTGCTTAAAAGTGCTGTGAATTATTATTAAGTGCGGTTCGAGGGTTTGTAGTTGGTTTGTGGGCCCCCTGTTTTAGGGCAGAGGGGCGCGAATGCAGTTGTTTAGTTTGGGGCCGATTTTTTCAGGATGGGAAACTTATGAGAAAGTCGAGAGGATTTACGTTAATTGAGCTGCTGGTCGTAATTTCGGTAATAGCGATGTTGTTGGCCATATTGATGCCGGCGTTAAATAAGGCCAGGGAGCTGGGCCAGCGAGCGGTCTGCTCCAACCACCTGAGGGAGCTGATGTTGGCAAACGAGCTATACGCGAGTAAGCATGATGGTTACTACATTCCTGTTACTTATAATAATGGGATGACTGGGTCGCAGAACGATGCCTGTGATTGGCCTGGCATGCCAGCTTTCAGGGAACTTTTGTCCATGGATCAGTATAAGAAAAGCGACGAGGAACAATACGGCGCTTATAATGTACCCAACTCGTTTCTTTGCCCGACCGATAAGATAGGTAGAGACACCTCGAAGATGCTTAGTGGTGTTTTGCTTAGCTATGCATATAACTTTACGGACTGGGCGGTTCCTGTTAGCTGGAAGCCTACTGCTCCTCCTGCTTTCAATTGCGGGCACAGGACTGAGGCAGTAACTCATCCTGGTGAGAAGCTGGCGTTCACCGACTCCGTTGACTGGTGGACTACCTGGGAAGGGGCAAATTACGTAAATGGGTGGGACAAGCTCGGGCAGGCCAGTATCTACGCTTACAGGAACTATATAACTCCCAAAGTTTGGGGTCCGGTGATTTACCGTCATAACGAAGGAGCCGTTATAGCATTTTATGACGGCCATACCGAATACCGTAAAAAGCAGGATGTCTATATAGATGCGGATTTCGTTGCCAAAAAACCTTGTATGTGGTGGGTAAAACGGAATCCCTACTGGTAAGAAGCTTGGTGCGTGGATTGTGAATACCGCGTAATTTATTAAGATACACCCCTAACAGGTTACCTTCGCGCCGGTACGGCCGACTGTCGTAGAGGCTTTTTTCTGCTTCGAACAAATGCAACTGCAGAGCTAAATTTTTCCATTACGTATCTGCTAAGAATTACAAAAAACGACTGAAACACCCCATAATTTTCTTGACAAATCAGCTGACGTAGAGTAAGTTTGCCTATAGTACCTTCATACAATTGGAGAAGGGGTTTTCCTGTGGAAGAGCGGGCATTTTTAGGGTAGAGGAAAAATGTCAGCCAAAAAATCGTTTCTAACTTTATCACTGATTATCCTCATCATTTTATCCGCCGTAGGCGGACGAGTTTGTAACGCGGCCGATGCTAATTACGGCAGCGTACTGGTTTACGATGGTGGTGGTTCAGGTGCGCCTATCCAGCAAGCCATGATAGATTTGGGTATCGATTTCGACGTTAGAACTCCTGACAATCCTGTAACATTAGCAGATTTGGCTACACATGATATTTTGATTGTTGGCCGGAACTATGGTGATGGCGATATGAGCGGACTCGACCCGAACGTTTTAGCTGCCGCAATTACAGGAAGGATTTTACTGACCGGCCACGATCCTGACAACCATCTTGTTTGGGGCTTGGAGGCGGCTGCCACATTTCTGTCGCAGGCTATCTCCTATTGTTTAAAACCAGGCAGCGGTACGGGACTTGTAGCTTTGGGAGATTCTGCGGGTTTTTCATACTTACCGAAAGACGAATGGGGCATTTCAACAGTGGGCGGGCTGGGTGAGGAAATTATTACCGCCTTTACCGTCGATGGTAACAACAGCGGAGTTTTTGATGGACTTACACCCGATGACATGTCTTATTGGTATGATTCCTATCATGCCAAATTTACCGCGTGGGGTGCTGGATTTGTGCCATTTGAATTAGGCGGAAGCGACGGCAACGATGTCGTAACCATTGTAAGGACGGATGTTACGCTTACCAAGATTGATGATGTCGACGAGGGTGATTGTGTCGGGCCGGGTCGTGAGATAACATACACGATTGCTTACAGTTATTCTGCTGGGCTGAACCGCCCGGATATCAATGATATAAACATTATTGATTACCTGCCGGCTGATGTGGATTTTAACTTGGCTCCCGGCGGAGTTTATGATTCCAATTCTCATACAGTTACATGGAATATCGGCACATTGGAGCCGAATGAATCAGGTTCCGTTACGCTGACAGTCAAGATGAAGTGCCCCGCCTTAGAGCAATATAATCACAACCGTTGCGAGGCAGGAAGCGGTAATATTGTCTACGCTAAGACCTACGAGGATACCATTATATGCTGCAGTTGTGCGGAGCTTTGGGATCTGGGTCTTGGAATTGTTGCTGACGTGAACAAGGATTGCAAAGTGGACTTTGCTGATTTTGCCATTTTTGCTTTAAGCTGGGGGAAATGCAACGACCCGTGTGACCCTGACTGTGTGCCCAACTGGTGATGGCGATTTGGAAACTGGTAGTGTGCAGTTCTGCTGGGTTCGGTGGCTGTTCGAGAACAGGCCGGCAATACAAATCAGCACTTATGCGTAAGCCCACCAATGCGCCGCAGATATGGGCAGTATTCTGTGATATCGAAGCCGGTTGGCCCATTTTGCCGGTGGTGATGCGTCAGGAAATATCGTTTTTACCCGGGAAAATTTAGTTGCACGTTCGCTTTTGGCCATTTATTATTTGCCGGCGCGACCCTGCTCGTCTCGGCGGAGGCCGAGCCGTAGCCGGGAAGGATAAAATTTCATTATCTTCCGTTGCAAGTTTACCTGTAGAAAACATTGCTAAACTGTTAAAGGAGCCATAAATGCAAGACGAATCACAAAAACTCTCAATAAAGGAGAAAATAGGCTACAGTCTGGGTGACAGCGCCGCCAATTTCATCTTTCAGGCGGTCATGATGTTCCTGATGTTCTTCTACACGGACGTCCTGGGAATCTCCGCGGCGATTGCCGGATGGATATTTCTGGCGACGAGGATTTGGGACGCGATTAACGACCCTATGATGGGAGCAATTGCCGACCGCACCAACACGCGCTGGGGCAAGTTTCGTCCCTGGGTCTTATGGAGCGCACTTCCCTTTGGAATTATCGGGGTTCTGATGTTTACAACACCGAATCTCAGCGCTATGGGCAAAATCATATACGCCTTTATAACCTATAACCTTATGATGATGATATATACCGTCAACAACGTTCCGTACTGTTCACTGACGGGCGTTCTGACGGGCGACTCAATAGAGCGAACGGGCCTGGCGTCATATCGCTTTATTTTTGCGATGCTCGCTTCTTTTGTGGTTCAGAGCTTTAGCATTCCGTTGGTGAACTACCTCGGCGTTGATAATAAAACTATTGTACAGTTTAATGTCCAGGACAGCCGGCTTACTGTCACCCCAGAGGGTACGGGGTTGGCGAAAATTATTGTTCGTGCAGATGACCAGAAGGGCCATGTTACCGAGAAGGACTTTTTTGTCAAGGTTACCAGGCCCATCCCCGAGATACCGGTGCTAAAGACGCCGCTGTCAGACCTGACGCTTGAAAAAGGTTTTGGACAGCACCAAATAGATCTTACACCCGCATTTGACGCCGGCGCGTATGGCCCTGTCACCTACACGGCGACTGTGCAAAACGCGGGCATCGCACGGGCTGAAATAGCCGGTAATCATCTTAAACTTATCGAGCAAGGTATCGGCGTTACCGACGTCATAATTACCGCCAAAGACCGGCTGAAAAGCACCGTAAACAGCCAGTTTTCATTGGCCGTTAAGGTTCCGGGTAACTCGGTCCCTGTTGCCAAGGACCAATCTGAAATCGTCCTCGACAAGGGTTTTGGGAAAAAACAGATAAACCTGAGCGAGCTTTTCTCTGACAATGACGGTGATTCTCTCGTTTACAAGGTCAAGACCGATAGCGGGATCGTCAATACGAATGTAGTTGATAGTAAGTTGACTCTCGCTGAAATTCGCGCAGGTCAGGACCGGCTTACGGTTACAGCTAACGACGGTAGGGGCGGCCTTTGTTCTCTGGTAATTCCGGTCATCGTCAAAAGCGGCAAAAATATGGCTCCTGCTCTCACGACGCCTCTGTCTTCAAAGACGGTCTCATCCAAATCCGAACCGATTCAGGTGCGCCTCTCTGAATACTTTACAGACCCGGACAAGGACAATATCTCATACGCAGTGTCGGTCGTTAACCAAGCCAAGGGCTATCAACACACTATGATGATTTTCTGTTCGCTGGCCGTGGTATTCTTCGTTATTACGTTCTTTACCACCAAAGAACGAGTCAAGCCCGACCCGAAACAGAAAACATCTTTGAAACAGGACATCAAAGACTTGACGCATAACCCGGCGTGGCTGGCCATATTCTTTTTGACTGTTTTTATATTCGTCTATCTGGCGCTTCGCGGCTCGATAACGCTGTATTACTTCACTTACTACGTAAAGAGAGCAGACCTCTTCAGCATATTTAATATGCTGGGAATGGGCGTTACACTTGTTGGAATACTTTTCTCCAAACCGCTTGCCGTTCGCTTTGGGAAACGCAACACCTTCCTCGTATGCCTGTTCCTCACGGCCGTCTTTGCATCTGTGTATATTTTTATTCCACCCAGTTCAATCTTTCTGATTTTCGTCTTTCAGGTACTGGTTTCGCTTTCATATGCTCCCACTATCCCGATGCTATGGGCGATGATGGCCGACGTCGCGGATTATTCGGAATGGAAGACCGGACGAAGAGCTACGGGTATGACTTTTTCCGCAACGACGTTTGGATTAAAAATGGGACTTAGCTTAGGCGGGGCACTGTCCGGGTGGTTATTGTCCTATTATGGATACGTCGCAGGCGCGGAACAAACCGAGTTCGCTTTGAGCGGAATTCGTATGATGATGAGCGTTTTCCCCGCCATACCGTTCTTCATCGGAGTCGCTATACTTTTCTTCTATAAAATCAATAAGCATACGGAATTGCAAATGACGGAGGAACTAATCGAACGCCGCAAGAAATATGAATACTAATAAGAGAGTAACTATTTATGTTGTTATGTGTTTAGCCTTGTTATCAGCCGCCGGTTGTAGCGCCCAGCAGCCCGCCCTCAAAGACGTATTCGCAAAGGACTTCTTAATCGGTGGTGCTCTGAATGATAACGTGGTTAATGGTAAAGACCCCAAAGCCGCTGCCATTGTCAAGAAACATTTCAGCACCATTACACCTGAAAACGTTATGAAGTGGGGATTAATTCATCCGGAGCCGAACAAATACGACTTCGCGGCGGCTGACCGTTTCGTGGACTTCGGCCAGAAGAACAATATGTTCATCGTCGGCCATACCCTCGTCTGGCACTGGCAGACACCCAAATGGGTTTTTGAAGACAAATCGGGCAAGCCTCTTACTCGTGATGCTTTACTTGCGCAAATGAAGGACCACATCTTTGCTGTTGTTGGCCGTTATAAAGGCCGTGTTAATGGCTGGGATGTTGTTAATGAGGCACTTGATGACAATGGCAGCTTAAGGCAAACCAAATGGTATAAAATCATAGGCGAAGATTTCATCGCCAAGGCCTTTGAATACGCCCACGAGGCCGACCCTAACGCCGAATTGTATTACAACGATTTTACACTCGATGAGCCGGCCAAGCGAGACGCCTGCGTTCGCCTTATAAAAGACCTCAAATCCAAAGGTCTCCGCGTCGATGGCGTCGGCATCCAGGGACACTGGGCTTTGGATTATCCTGCACTGCAAGACGTCGAGGAATTCATCAAAGCTATGGCCGCAATCGGCGTCAAAGTTATGATTACGGAAATGGACATTGATGTTCTGCCCAAAGCTGTTGAGCACAGGGGAGCAGACCTTGGCGTCAGGGCCGATTTGCGCAAAGAGCTTGACCCTTATGTCAACGGCCTGCCTGGCGCGATGCAGCAGCAGCTTGCAAATCGTTACGTTGAGTTTTTCAATATTTTTCTCAAATATCCGAATGAAATCTCCCGCGTTACCTTCTGGGGCGTTTATGACAAAACAAGCTGGCTCAACAACTATCCCGTCAGGGGACGCACAAACTATCCTTTACTGTTTGGCCGAGATTATCAGCCCAAGCCGGCATTTTTCGCCGTCGTTAAAACCGCCGAGAGTAAATAGCTCTGATTTGTAAAAATGTTTAAAAGGAAATCTAATATGAGATTTTTGATAATGGTTGCTTTAGGACTGGCTTTTGCATCCGGCTGTTCACCGCAGCAGTCAAAAACCTTCCAAAATCCCGTTATATCGGGTTGTTATCCTGACCCGAGTATCTGCCGAGTTGGCGATGATTATTACACGGTTCACAGCACGTTTGAGTACTTTCCGGGTGTTCCGGTTATGCACAGCAAAGACCTTGTGCATTGGCGGCAAATCGGATATTGCCTGACCCGCAAGAGCCAGTTGCCTCTTAATAAGGTCAGGGCCTCCGGCGGCATCTATGCGCCGACCCTTCGTTATCACAACGGTACCTTTTATATGGTGACTACCAATGTCGATGGCGGCGGCAATTTTTATGTTACCGCTTCTAATCCGGCAGGCCCGTGGTCGGAGCCGGTCTGGCTCGACTCCAGCGGGATGGACCCGTCACTATTCTTCGATGACGATGGCAAGGCTTATTACACCCGCCACGAAGGTCAGGGCGACGGCTACATTGCTCAGGCTACGCTTGACCTCAAAACAGGCAAACTCGAAGGTCCGCTGAAAAAAATATGGGGCGGCACAGGTGGTATCTGGGCGGAAGGGCCGCATTTGTATAAAATAAACGGCAAATATTTCCTGATGATTTCAGAGGGTGGAACCGCCTATGACCATAGGGTAACCGTTGCCCGCAGCGATTCACCCTGGGGACCGTTCGAATCCGACCCGAACAATCCTATCCTGACGCATCGCTTCCTTCCAAACCATCCAATCCAGGTTGTTGGGCACGCAGATATGGTTGAAACGCCTGACGGCTGGTGGCTGGTTTGTCTTGGAGTCCGGCCGCAGGGCGGTCGCTTTCATCACATCGGCAGGGAGACTTTCCTGGCGCCGGCAGCCTTCAATAAAGAGGGTTGGCCGGTAGTCAATGGAAACGGCCCGATAGAATTGACTATGACTGCGCCGAAATTGCCGCAGCATATCTGGTCGAAACTGCCGGCAAGAGATAACTTCGGCAATAACTCGTTAGCTTTGAAGTGGAACTATCTGAGGAATCCTTATGAGGGCGATTACTCTCTTACCGAACGCCCCGGTTTTCTGCGTCTTCATGGCTCGGCGGTAACTATTAGCGACAAGGATTCGCCTGCCTTTGTTGGCCGTCGCCAAACTGATTTCAACTGCGTGGCTTCGACTCTGCTTGAATTTGACCCTAATAGCGAAAATGAGGAAGCTGGTCTTGTCGTCCGCGGCAATGACAAACATCATTATGAAATCGCAGTGACGCTGAAGGATGGCAAACGCCAGGTGTTATTCAGAAAAGTTTTCAAAGGCAAATTAGTTGAACCTGTCAAATATGCTGAGGTCCAGCCTGGGCCGGTTGTATTGTCGGTAAAAGCGATGCCGCTGACGTATGAATTTTTCTATCAATCGAAAGGCGGCCAACCCATAAGTTTCGGCACAGCCCCGACGAAGGATTTGTCCGTTGAAGCGATAGGTTTTGAGGATGGGATGTGTTTTACCGGCGTGTATTTTGGTATGTATGCAACCGGCAACGGCCAGAAGTGCACCAGACCGGCGGATTTCGACTGGTTTGAGTATAGCCCAGACACCAAATGAGTCAGGAGAACAATAATTGTGTTCGGAAACCTGAATTTCCAGACACCCTCAATTAAATCATACTAACAGATATACAACGTTATTCCTCCTTTTTAATTTTGACTTGAACATAAGAATATTATAAGGTATTATGCCACATTCTTATTTCATAAGGAGCTTGGAGCTTTAAGTGGTGAATAAGAAAGACATTGAAATCGTGGCGGCAGGGCATACCTGCCTTGATTTAATACCTGCTTTTACAATTGATGGAAAAGTAGACAAGCTTACGGATGTCCTTGTGCCGGGCAAAATGATAAATATGGGCGAGTGCGTTGTTGTCGGCGGCGGGCCGGTTACTAATGCCGGAGTATCTATCCGCCGACTCGGCGTAAAAACCGAACTAATCGGCAAGGTCGGCGACGATGATTTCGGCAAAGAGGTCCTTTATTGGTATGAGGAGCATGAAGGTCATTTCAAAGGTATTCATATGGTCAAAGGGGAATCGACTTCGTACACAATCGCGATATGCATCCCCGGTATAGACCGCTTTTATCTGCATCATTGCGGGGCGAACGATACGTTCGGCTATGATGATATGGATTTTGACCTTGTGGCTCGCTCGAAACTTATGCTTTTCGGTTATCCGCCGTGGATGAGAAAGCTATATGAAAACACAGGGGCTGAGTTGACAAAAATCCTTAAAAAAACCAAAGAATTGGGGACTACGACTGCGCTTGACCTTTCACTTCCTGATGTAGATAGTTACGCCGGCCAAGTCAACTGGAAGGCAATTCTTAAAGACTGGGTTCCACTGTCGGACTTTATGATGCCAAGCGCAGAAGAGATATTTTATTTCCTTTATAAAGAAAGATTCCTTGAAAAAAAGGCAAAGCTCGGACCCAGGGAGGGTGTGCTTGACCATATGACTGTAAAAGAGATTTCCACCCTCGGAAATGATTTGATAAAGATGGGGACAGCAATAGCCATGGTTAAATGCGGCCACAGGGGATTATATATTCGGACCGCTGACAAGGACCGGCTTAAGAAGTTGGGGGAGGCTCGATGTTCCGACCTTGAAAACTGGGCCAATCGCGAGCTTTGGTTCCCCGTGTATCAGGAGGAAAAATTTGTGGGGGCACTGGGTTCTGGTGATTCTGCAATTGCAGGATTTCTCTCTGCATTTGTCTGGAATCACACCATTGAATCCTGTCTCAGATACGCAAACGCCGCAGGAAGTATGAACGTTACGGTTCCTGACGGACTTACATGGAATAAAGGGTTCGATGATTTAACAAAACGGATTAAAGCAGGGTGGAAGACAAAAGATTTGAAAATTGCTGAAGCTGGCTGGAAGAAAGAGCGTGAATTCTGGGTAGGGCCCAATAACCGCGGCAAATGGGAATCATAAACAGGCATAAAACGGGAGATAAAAAATGGCAAAGAAAAGCGATGCGAAAAGAGACGCATTTATCAATAAAAAAATAGCGAAGATGACGCTGGAGGAAAAGGTCGGCCAGCTTTTAACATTTACCCGGCGCGGCGCAATGATAACACCAAGCGGAATTGAACAAATCACAAGATTGCAGTGCGGCGGTCTTTGCCTGGAACCATACGCGGTTGAGACCTGCAAGAACCTTTACTGGGGCAATTCCCAGATTGACAAGAATTTCAAAAAGCCGGCGGATTATTTTTCCATATCAAATACTTATTTTGCCGGCAAAACCTTTGGTATCAGCATAACGCCGGGCGATTACACAAAAGATTTGAACAGGCTGCAGAAAATTGCATTGAGCAGACCCTCCAGGATTCCTCTTCATATGACAATTGATTTTGAGGGTGATTTCAAGAACGATTATATGGCCGGCGGTATAAGGCAATTTCCTCCTCCAATGGGTATGGCTGCCATCGGCGACCCCAAAATGACCTACAAAATCAATAATGTTATCGCCAAGCAGCTCAGCAATATCGGCGTAACTCAGATGTATTCGCCGGTTTGCGATGTGAATATCAATCCGAAGAACCCTGAAATCGGAGTCAGGTCTTTCGGCGACGACCCTGAGGTCTGTGCCGAACACGCCGTCGCCTTTGTAAGAGGTTTGCAGGATGGCGGCATTGCAGCGACCGCAAAGCACTTCCCCGGAAGGGGCGACTCGGCCACCGACGCCCACGATGTGCTTGATATCATCAGGGCAGACAAAAAGAGAATGCACGAAGTCGAGCTGGTTCCTTTCAAAGCAGCGATAGACGCAGGAGTAATGGCCATTATGACGGGCCATTCGGTTTACCCCGCGTACGACGATAAATACCCCACGACTTTGTCAGAAAAGATTCTTACCGGGCTTTTAAGAAACGAATTAGGATTCGATGGCGTGATTGTTTCCGACGCTATTGGTATGGCCGCTATCCTGAAACAATGGCCTCTTCCGCAGGCCTGCGCGATGGCGATAAAGGCTGGCTGCGATACGATACTCCTGAAAGCCGATGATGAATCGAGGTCGCAGTGCTTCTTCGGACTTATAGAGGCCATTAGGACAGGCTTTTTGTCTGAAGAAAGATTAAATGAAGCTGTTACACATCTTTTAAGAATGAAGTATGACCAAGGCCTGTTCGAAACCGCCGGCAAGAGAGACCCGAAGAAGGCACAGGCGTTCGCCATGAGCAAACCCGTTGTTGATTTCTGCTGGGACGTATCTAAAAAAGCCCTGATGGTAATGCGGGACGACAAGAAGATGCTGCCTTTGAATCCGAAAGAGAAAATGCTGGTCATCGAGCAGCGTATTCCTTACGAATTTTGCGGCAAAGACCCTTATATGCACCAGCATATGTTCTGCGAGGATATGGTGGAACATAATCAAAACCTGATTCTGGTCGATACGGATTTCGCCGCGACGGAAGGTGAAATTGCGGAGTGCCTGGAGCTTGCCAAGCAGGTGGATCTTGTTGTTATGACCAATTATTATGCCCGAATCGTCAAGACGGGCAACAATCGGCTGCTTGTCAAGAAGCTCAAAGAGGCAGGCAAAAAAGTGGTCGTCGTAACAAACTATCCATACGTTGAAGGCACGACAAATGAGGCCGACGTTGCGGTATGCAATTTCAGCGGCACGCCGGATTCCATAAAGGCCGCGGTTGGGATGCTTTTTGGGAAAATTAAACAATCGCCCAAAACGAAATTGCCCATATCCCTCGGTGCTCAGAAAGAATCTGCTGTTAAGAAGCCGCCGAAGAAGCAGCCTCCTGTCGGCTTGTCGTATTGTTAGCAATAAGATTAAAAGGTTGATTAAATGAGAGCCGCCGATGCTGAGAAACAGCACCGGCGGTTTTGTTTGTATTGAAAATGGGTTTGATTGGGTTTGTTTTGAATAGTTCAAAGTTCGTGGTTTGTTGTTATTAGTCATTGTCTTTACTAAAGTTACAACCATTTTGGCTTTTTGGAAGTTGGGTTTGTTTTGCATAATTGATTATTTTTGATTGACCCGTCTTCGTCTATGACTACGCCGAGGCAAGCAGAGAAAAAAGTAAAAAGGCAAAAGTTAAAAGTAAAAACCGTGTTTTGTTTTTTCATAGCGTTTCGAAAACAGATGTCCCCCTTAGTAGGGCGAAACTGCACGTTTGATGCGAAAATTTTGCCCGTTTAGGGGGTGTGGTTTTAGTCAAGTCGTTGCGGTGTAAGGGATAAAAAAATTTTCAAAATTGCCGTTTTGGGTGCGCAGGTAGCAACGGTTTTGATTGATTTTTTTGCCACAGAGGACACGAAGAAAAATTGATTACCCAAATTGCTGTTGCTGCCGGAGGCCGCAACGAGGAAACATACAGTAAGTATGCCGAAGGCATACGAAAAAAAGTATCAGAGCGAAAGGCAGCAACAGCAAAAATTGGTGTAGTAAACTAACTTGAGTTTTTATCCTTGAAAAACAAATTTTATGAGGCTAAATATAAAATATGCAATACACCAAAGAACAAAGACAAAAAATAACCAATGTAGGAATTTCTTTTCTATGTTTATCTTGAATATTTTTTCCAATAATTCGGCAAGTAAACCCATTAATGATGGGACTAACAGATTGACGAAAACAAACCCGACCAAAACAACAATGGAAAGCAAAACAAAGTGAAAGATTTTTACAGCATAATCAGCGACTAAACTCATTAAAATCGGATGTGACATACTTCTTATACTGCCTTTCGTTAGTGTTCTAATTTAAACTTTAATTCCCAAAAGTCAATGTTCCATTACTGGAGGACGCAAGAGTAAATTTTTTGGGTTGCTGGATTTGAGAAGTGGGGATTTGAGAACGAAGGGTTTTAATAACGGTAGATCGTTTAATGCTGCCGATAGGCCCTAAATGCTGTAGCTGCCGGAGGCCGCAGAAGAAATTTAGAAATCAAAATGTAAAGTGCAAAATTGCGGAGACGCTTCGCGGGGATTTTATTTTTAATTAGGTTGCTTCGAGGGAGCTGCCGCATACGTAAAGCGCGTACGCGCTTTACGTACGAGCATTTTTTTGCGATTGGGGTTTTTTAGTTGCATGGTGATAGAGTGTAAGGGGACGCTAAGCTGTTGGTGCCGGAGGCCGCAATGAGGAAACCTACAGCATTACGCAGTCCCGAAGGGGACGCAGTAAAATAAAAATAACTTCCGAACAGAAGGCAGCAACAGCAATAAATTTGTCAGGTGAAGTAGGAACTATTACAAATTAGTGTTTCACAACTAGTACAGAGATTGTTTCTGTTTCCAGATCCTGTTTGAATTCTTGAACATTTCTAATTGTTCCCAGATCGTAGACAAGGAAAATCAATGAGGAGTATTTTTTTGAGTACGCTTTGATGTCCGCATTGATCTCATCAACAATGGCTTTACTCTTCGGTTGAGTCTTTGATAATTTTACCTCAAGAGCCGTATTCCATTCAGGGAAAATAAAATCAGGAACCGCCTCTTTGTTAGAAATCTTCACTCTTCCAACTTCACGGTCGTAATCTATGCCTTTTTTTAGTCCTCGACCAATTAGGAGATTCTCAATGGCATCCTGCACATCTTGTTCCTTTTGTGGTTCGGTGTGGATAGCTTTACGAAGACTATCTTGGATAAAGTCCTTCAGATTTTGGATTTCACCGGGTCTTTTTTTGATATCAAGAATTCCAGTAAGCAAGTCAATTGTATTGTCGACAAGTTCTTTTCGAGGTTTGTAATATAGCAATGTACCAGCAGCAGATCCGAATAGATTCCAGTCCATTAGGGTTTGGGTTTCATACGCATGCTCTATGCCGTTAAAATTTTCCTGTAGACCAATTCCCATTAGTGTGTCATAGGCATCGAGCGGGTATTGAATTGCGGACCTCAATTCATTTAGCTGTCGCAACATATCTGCAATGTTTTGTTCTAATTTAATGAGTCCACGATTGAAACTATCATCCATAATAAGATACATCTTCACAATTGCTCTTAAAAACTGGATTTCCGTAAAAGCTTTTTCCCATTCCTGAGAGAGAGTGTCATTGTTACGGGGAATCCCCGTAATTACACTCTGTTTAATTTTTGAGTTCTGTTCCTTCTTCTTGGCAGATACTTCCCAAAACTCAGAGATTATATGAGCAACAGATCTAAATCTGCTTTCGTATGCCTTAAAGCTGTTCCCTAAACGCCAATTGTGAGACCTTTGTTTTTTATCTAATCGCTCCACAATTCTCTTTGCTCTATGTACAGCGTTATTCCAAATATTTATATTGATTGGGGGAAATTCGGTGTCGGGCAGAATTTTTAGTTTCTCCAACAAATTTATCGCCTTAGAAATTGATTGTTTATCTATATCGAGGATCAATTTCCTCATAGTCTCTTTCGATTCAACGCACCATTGCATTAGGTTTTGCAATCCGACGGAAGCATTGTTGTCATATGGTACTGCTGACAGGGTTGGACAAATCTTTCGAAAGTTAATAGCACAAAGGCGAGCATCATTATAATGCTGTTCGTAAAATTCATTTTTTGTTGGCATTTCATATTCGGGAGAAATTAGTACTTTACGAATCGCCTCATATAATTGATCGAGAGTTTTACAGTTAGATAGAGAAGATGGTTGTTTTTCCATACAGTTAATTGTACACAATTCATCCTAAATGGCAATGACGGGGAATGGATTCCTGCTTTTGCAGGAATGACAACTTTTTTACTGTTGTTTCCGTAGGCCGCGATGAGGAAACGTACAGTAAGTATGCCGAAGGCATACGGGTAAGAATAGTATCCGAACTGGAGGCAGCACAAGCAAATTAGTCGTTAGTGGATAGTCGTTAGAACAACATTGCCCCCCGGCATAAAGCCGGGGGCTAACCAAGAATAGGAGAATCCCACAACTAAAAAGCGCTTGAATAACGGGCTATTATGTGATATTATTCTGCGTTTCGTTAGACACAGATGGACACTGTGTTTTTTAGACACTGATTAGCACGGATTCGACGGATTTAGATAGTTAATCGGTTGCGGTTGCGAAGCTCGCAACGGTTGCGTAAAACGTAAATCACCGTGCATTCACGGGCTGGAAGCCCGTGCCACGACTTTAATAATACAGAGGAGACGTTGAATGGCAGAGGCTGGTAATCTAAAGATGAACGATTTGTTTACAATCTCAGGGGCGCAAATTCCCACTATTTATGTTAAGAATAAAATGTCGGTGCATTTTCAGGGAATGTCAAAGACAATGGACTTCCCTTTGACTATCTTCCTTCAGGGTGCTCCGACCTGTTCAGTAGGCATATCTCCGGAAGGTTTATATAACCGGATAAATGACGCAGGGCGATTAGTGTATATAAATCAAAAGGCAATGCAATTGGCATCTGCACCGATTGTCCGCATCGATAACGATAAGCCCGTTATGCTCACGACAAAAAAGCCCGAACTAATGGAAAGCCCCAATGATATACCAGTATCGGAACGTTATTATCATCGGCCGGTAGATATAAAGCAGGTTACGATTTCTTTAGCTACGCCTATGGCAGAGATGTCTTACAGATTAGGCAAAGCTAATGGATTCGGCAGGCTCACCACAAGAGTGACAAGAAGATTGATTAGCCCGTTCCTATCGGGCAACGAACAGGCATTAATGCCGATTGGCGTAGAGGAATATGAAATTGAGAATACTTCAAAGCAGACGCAGCAGATTACCTTAGTGATACCGAGGCCGAGCCTGGCCAACCTGCAGGAGAAGAAATACCGGCCGATTGACCAAGACACCGCCTTTATATGTTCAGCGCCATTGAAAGGCCACGTTCACGAGGATTTTAGTTTTGCCGGCATAAGAGGCATAATTATGGGCAGCACGGAAAGCCCGGAGAAAATGGTTATAGCTACGCCTGCCTCGACCAAGCCTGCACGGGCTGGAAGCCCGTGCTACGATACACAGCCATATTTCAGATTAAACAGTTTGAAACAGGATTTATTATTGAAAGCCGACGGCGGTTTTTACGAAAAGCACGGGCCTAAAGTCAATCATGATTATGGGGCGGCCATCAGTATTACTTTCACATTAACGCCGAAGGCGACAATGAAGATACCGGTCGCAATCGTTTTTGACTTTCCGCAGCAGTGGTATGCGGATGGGTCGGTATTTGAACGTAAATATACCAAAAGCTTTAAAGATAAAGACACAAGGGCCAGAGATATGGCAAAAATCGCCCTTGATAATTATCCCAACTGGCTAACCAGGACAATGGCAATCCAAAACAGGATATTTGAGCTTATCCAGCAAAATCCTTCTTATAAAAACGACACTAAAGGGGCATTGCTACTGGCAAGACTGATTGTTAACGAATTTCATTTTCCATTGTCAAATGCCGCAGCGTGGATTGAAGATAAGAATGGAAACGATGTAGCCAGATTTCTGGAATGTTTTGATTATCCTTATGTCAACTCTCAGGATGTTGACTGGTTTTCGCCGATACTGCTTATGCTCTTTCCGGAGGTAGAGAAGGAAATCTGCCAGCGGTTTATTGACTCGATAATGGAAGAAAATCTTACGGAAAGGTTCTATCATACCCATGCCTCCTTTACTGAAGCCAGACAGCATTTTGTAGAACATCCGGAAGAATACGAAGGCGTGTCGCTGACCCACATAAAAGCCCCCACGAAAATCAAAGGCAGCGTATCACATGATTTAACCGCTTTGACTTTCGGCAATCCAATGCGCAATAAAAGTGAATATGCCTGGTACAATACCAACTATTGGATAGACCTTTTCCCCAAGCTGGCCTTAAGGGTGCTGCGTAACGTTAAATACACAGGCGACACTGACTTTTTAAAGAAAAACTGGCAGACGCTTAAATTCGGATTTGAATATTTGGAAAAGCTTGATTTAGACGGAGATGGCATCCCCGAAGGCAATCCAGATGAAGTAAAGAACACCTTTGATAATATAACTTTGTTCGGCATAGATTCATACAGCACCAATGGCTTCCTGGCCGCCTGCAAGGCAATGAGCAAAATGGCGGATATGATGAAAGATTCGGCCGCCAAAAAAGAATACGAGGAGATTTTTGAAAAAGGCGCCGCCGTTTACGAAAAATTATGGATAGACAAGAAAGTCAAGGGCCGCCGAATGCAGTATTACGCTACCTGCGTAGACCTTGCTACAGGAAAAACAAACGCGGACGTCTGGACCAATCAGCTCGATGGCTTGTGGTATTTGATAGCGATGGGAGAAGAGCCGTTTATCCCCGCTGAGAGGGCAAGACAAGCCCTCAAGACAATTTATAAGAATAACCGCAACCCTATGGGCTGGGCTACAGCCCGAACTCAGACCGGCAAGCCCGTAGAATCGGACCAGGGAAAGGACGTTTGGATAGCGTCAAATTATGTTCTTGCACAGCTTCTTGATTATTATGGATTAGTTAAAGAAAGCAAAGAAGTATATAAAGTAATGGATAAGGTTATATTCCAGCATGCCAATTCCTTAGTAACGCCCGAAAGCGTCAGGCCGACGTTTGAAAAAGAAGCTGGAGAATCAAAACCGGGACCCCATTATATCGTATGCGGTTATACCAGGCCTGGCGCAATATTCTCGCAATTAGTAATGCTATTTATTAAAGAACTTCAAAAGCGAACGGATACTACAACAATAGACTCTCAGCAATTGAACTCTTTTGTAACTGCAGTATTTAAAAAATAAATGTCATTCTGAGCGCAGCGAAGAATCTCGTTTACACAGGCCAGATGTTTCGCCTAAGGCTCAGCATGACAATCTTTCAGTTGTAACCGCTATATGGAGGTTTACTATGCGAATAACCGTGTTGACCAAAATTGTTCTGTTCATTGCCCTGTGCCTGTGTTCTCTTCTTCTCTCTTCGTGTGTGACCACTAAGGTTCAACGTGAGGTTGTGGTCATCGGCCCGCAGCGTTATGTGGATAATGCCTTCAGTGAGGGCAGTTTCATGCTTGCGAAAAAAGACAAACTCGCAGTCCTCTACGTCGATTTGAATGACTGGCCCGGCGTAATTCGCGCCGCAGGCGACCTGCAGGAAGACGTTAACCGCGTTACGAATCAAACCCCAAACCTTACAAACGAGCAAACAGGCCTCGCAAAAAACATCGTCATTATCGGCACGATTGGCAAAAGTTCTGTTATTGACCGGCTGATAAGCGAAGGCAAAGTCGATGCCGGCCAGATTAAAGGCCAATGGGAATCATTTATAATCACGGTAGTGCCGCAGGCGCTGCCCGGCGTCGATAACGCCCTTGTCATCGCCGGCAGCGATAAAAGAGGAACCATCTACGGCATATATGACCTCTCTGAGCAGATTGGAGTATCACCGTGGTATTGGTGGGCGGATGTGCCGGTCGAACATAAAGACAATCTTTTTATTAAGGCGGGGAAATACGTGCAGGGCCCCCCTGCGGTCAAATATCGCGGCATATTCCTTAATGACGAGGGTTGGGCGCTCACCCCCTGGGTCAATAAAAAATTCGGCAACTATAACAGTAAATTCTACACCAAGGTTTTTGAACTTCTGCTTCGGCTAAAGGCCAACTATCTCTGGCCGGCGATGTGGAACAACGCCTTCAACGAGGACGACCCGAATAATCCCCGACTTGCCGACGAATATGGCATCGTGATGGGAAACTCCCATCAGGAGCCGATGCTTCGCGCGCAGAAAGAGTGGGACAGGCGTTACAACAAGAAATGGAACTATTACACGGACGCCAACACTCTACGAACATTCTGGCGGGAAGGCATCAGGCGCAATAAAAATTATGAAAGCATCATCAGCATTGGCCTGCGGGGTCCGGATGATACACCGTTGGTTCCGAATGGGACGGTGGCCGAGTGTATGGCCTTTCTGGAAGAGATTATAACTGACCAGCGGAAAATGATAGCCGAGGAGATGAATCCTGACGTGACCAAAGTGCCCCAGTTATGGTGTCCTTATAAGGAAGCCCAGGAATACTACGAAAAGGGGCTGCGCGTTCCCGACGACGTAACAATACTCTGGTGCGACGACAACTGGGGCAATATCCGGCGGCTGCCTACTGAAGAAGAGCGCAAAAGACCCGGCGGGGCGGGCATCTATTATCATTTCGATTTCCACGGCGGACCTCGCTCATACGAATGGCTCAATACCAGTCAAATTGCCAAAATCCAGGAGCAGATGAACCTCGCCGTAAATTACGGCGCCACAAGAATCTGGATTGTCAACGTCGGCGACCTTAAGCCGATGGAATTTCCCATCGAATTCTTTATGACTTTTGCCTGGGACCCGCAAAGGTGGCCGAAGGAGAAAATATCGCAATACACCAAACTGTGGGCCGAGCGTGAATTTGGACCGAAGTATGCCACGGACATCGCGGATATTGTTTCCAAATACACCAAATATAACGCCAGGCGTAAACCCGAGCTTCTTGAGCCAACCACATTCAGTCTTGCCAATTACAGGGAAGCGGATACTGTGCTTGCTGACTGGAAATCAATTACCGACAGGGCCGAACAAATCTATAACAGCCTGCCGGCGAATGCGAAAGATGCCTTCTTCCAGCTTGTGCTCTACCCGACAAAGGCCTGTGCCCAGGTTACCGACCTTTACATCACCGTCGGCAAAAACTGGTTATACGCCGAGCAAAAACGTGCAAGTGCCAATGACCTCGCAGCGCAGGCCCGTGCTTTATTTAAGGCCGATGCGGAGTTGTCAGAGTATTACAACAAGACGATGGCCAATGGAAAATGGAACCATATGATGGACACGACGCATATCGGCTATACATCCTGGAATCCGCCCCAAAAAAACAATATGCCCGGCGTCAGGGAAATAAACGTTCCCGCCGAGGCAAATATGGGTGTCGCGGTTGAAGGTTCCGTGTCAGCCTGGCCCGGTGCTTCAGGTGAACCGGCCCTGCCGGAATTCAGCTTGTTTGGTCAAGCGGACCGATACGTTGACGTATTTAATCGGGGACAAACGCCGTTTGAATTCTCAGCAAAACCAAGCGACTCCTGGATTGTCCTGAGTAAGACGCGGGGGACGATTGATAAGGAACTGCGCATCCAGGTGAGTATTGACTGGAGCAAGGCGCCTAAGGGCAAAGCGGAAGGTTCTGTTCAGATTGCCGGTGCTGATGGGAAAGAGGTAAACGTTAAAATCAATTCATTTAACCCCACTGAACCCAATAGAGCTTCTTTAGAGGGCTTTGTGGAAGCCGACGGCTGCGTGTCGATAGAGGCGGAACATTACACAAAAAAGGTCGATGCAGGCGAAGTTCGCTGGGAAAAGATAGAGGACTATGGTCGAACCTTGTCTGCTATGACGATATTTCCTGTAACTGCGCAGAGTGTTACGCCGCCACAGGGTTCTGCCTGTCTGGAATATAAAATGTATTTGTTCAATCCCGGCAGGATAGAAGTCGAGGCACTTTTCGGTTCTACATTAAATTTTGTACCCGACAGGGACCTGCGTTACGCCGTCTCGTTTGATGACCAGCCGCCGCAAATTATAAGCATTGTGTCGAAGGGTTATGTCGTAGCGTACTCAAACAATGACTGGCAGGAATCGGTGAGAAACAACGTACGCACAGTCAAAAGCGTTCACACGCTGGCTGATGCGGGTTACCATACTCTGAAGGTTTGGATGGTTGACCCTGGTGTTGTGCTGCAAAAGCTCGTCGTTAATACTGGCGGCGTCAAACCAAGCTATCTTGGCCCGCCTGAAAGCTATCGCGGCTCTGGTCGCTGAGGAAGTTATGTTATGCAGAATATTCACCTTTATTTTGGTTTTGGTTGTGACTGGTTGTAACGCCGGGACTGATTTTGCTGGAAGTAGCGCCGAGGGTTCGGGTGCCTTTGCCACCGGCAAATACCGCAATTTCTTCGTTGAAGCAGGCCATTCTCAACAGAAGGTGTCCGCGAAAGTCAACGCGGTCTTTCAGCAGTTGTTCTACGGTGACCCGTGCACACAGGCGGTTTATTTCCCTGCTGGCACCAACGCTAATGGGCCGCTGGCCTATATCTGTGATATCGACCACAATGATGTGCGCTCCGAAGGTATGTCCTACGGTATGATGATTGCGGTGCAATTAGACAAAAAGGCTGAGTTCGATGCGCTTTGGAACTGGGCAAAGACGTATATGTATCACGATTCGCCTAACCATCCTGCTCTGGGTTTTTTCTCGTGGCAAATGAGGACCAACGCTACGCCAATTGATGAGATGCCGGCGCCGGACGGTGAAGAGTACTTTGCGATGTCGCTTTACTTTGCCGCTGGGCGCTGGGGAAACGGCACCGGTATCTACAATTACAAGGCTGCTGCTGACCGGCTTGTCGATGATATGAAAAACCGCGAGGTTATCTCGGGCCCAACGGTCAGCGGCCCTCGAACGGGTGGGAATCTCTTCGATGCTGAACACAAAATGGTTCTCTTTGTGCCGGATGTTGAATACTGTTGTTTTACCGACCCATCCTATCATTTACCTGCGTTTTATGAATTATGGGCGTTGTGGGGTCCCCCGTCGGACAGGCAATTCTGGGTGCAGGCTGCCGCTGCGAGCCGAGAATTCTTTCAGCGAACGACGAATCCCGTCACGGGTCTGGCGCCTGAGTACGCTAATTTCGACGGCAGTCCTTATGCCAGCAGGTGGAACAGCCAGTCTGTTAATTTTCAGTTTGACGCGTGGCGTACTGTTATGAATTGGTCCGCAGATTGGGCCTGGTGGGCCAAAGATATCCGCCAGAGGCAGTTGAGCGACCGCCTGCAGGCGTTTTTTGAGTCCAAAGGTATGTCCGCTTACGGAAACCAGTTTACACTCGATGGTAAACAGCTCAGCTCTGACCACTCGACTGGACTGGTGGCGATGAACGCCGTGGCAAGTCTCGCGGCAACCCATCCGCGAGCACAACAGTTTGTCGAAGCGTTGTGGAATACGCCTGTCCCATCGGGGCAACGGCGTTACTATGATGGTATGTTGTATCTGCTGGGTATGCTTCATTGCAGCGGCAAGTTCCGCATCTGGCCTCCGCAATAGCAAGAAAATCGCAAATCTGAAATCCGCTATTTCTTCTTGCCTTTACTCTTACCCTTTGCCTTTGTCTTCCTGGCACCCTTCTTTGTTGTTCCCCGGCATCCGCACGTATTGCACATTTTCGCTTCCTTTCAAATTTCGACGTGTATTTAATTACTTTGTTGACAGCAATATTCTACCAAATCTTCCAGCCGCCCCACAAGTTATTTCCGGCTGGTGGTGTTGATTTTGAATAGTTATTGACCACTTGCTTTATCTATTGTACTGTACACATTAAATCGCATAAGTCTGGACAGGCGAGTTGTTGCGACTATTAGCGAGGAAGAACTATGTCGATTTACAATCTTGTTAGTTTTTGCGGTTTATTTGTTTTGATGTTTTTGGCGTGGCTTTTTTCGACAAATCGCAGATTGTTGAATGTGCGATGCATTTTTTGGGGGGTTGTTCTGCAGTTAGTGCTGGCATTTCTGGTATTTTATGCTCCTTACAGCACGAGGGTGTTTCTCTGGCTGAATGATTTTGTCGTCAAGGTTTTGAGCTCGGCCACAGCCGGGCAGAAGTTTCTCTTCGGCCCTCTGGCAACGGCCCCCGGCGAGACCGGCCCCGAAGGGCAGGCCTCTATCGGTTTTATCCTTGCCATCCAGGGATTGCCTGTGATTATATTCTTTTCCGCCCTGATGAGTTTGCTTTATTACTACGGCATTATGCAAAGGATAATCCGGGTGTTTGCATGGCTGTTCACATCTCTTATGCGGATAAGCGGCGCCGAAAGCCTGTGTACTGCCGCCAATATATTTGTCGGCATTGAGGCGACCACCGCTGTTCGGCCATACCTGACGAAAATGACTCGTTCCGAATTCTGCACCATCCTTACCGCTGGAATGGCAACGGTCGCGTCGAGCACTCTTGGTTTGTACGTACTTTTTCTAAAAGGCGTGTTTCCGACAATTGCCGGCCATCTTATTACCGCCTCTATTCTATCGGCTCCTGCGGCCATTGTGATGTCCAAGATACTCGTGCCTGAAGATGGTCGGCCCGTAACTTTGGGTCGTGACATCGAAATTCAGTACGAGCGGGATTCCGGTGCTATCGAGTCGATAATAAATGGTGCTATGACCGGCGTGAAGTTAGTCGTTGGAATATGTGCTCTTTTGGTTGCTTTTTTGGGGATGCTGGCGGTGGTGGATTTATTTCTTGGCTGGCTCGGCAGCGTCAGCGGCGTTATAGAGACTGGAGATATCCGGTCTCCGTTGAGTATTCTTATGGGTTATGTGATGGCCCCGTTGGCAATAGTAATTGGGATTCCGCCGGCAGACGCGGTTTCGGCAGGCAGTATGTTTGGCCAGCGCCTTATTGCCACCGAAATACCGGCTTATATCGCATTGGCTGAGGTTCTTAGGAACGGCACTTTAACCGACCCACGAAGTGCCGTTATTATTGCTTATGTACTTTGTGGTTTTGCTCATATTGCTTCACTTGCGATTTTTGTCGGCGGAACGTCGGCCCTTGTGCCGGAGCGCCGCCGGGATTTGGCGGCCGTGGCTGTTCGGTCGCTGGTGGCTGCGACCTTAGCGTGCCTTATGACCGGTGCTGTTGCTGGGACGTTTTACCACACCGGCAGTTTTGTCCTGCAAGCAGGTCGTTGATACCGCACCTGTGGCAGCGCAAAAAGGCAGACCGGGAAAAGCTATTTCTCATCGGTGGGCCGGCGGTAAAGACCGTTACAGGGGATGGTAATGGTTTCACCACTATTTGTTTTAATCTCAAGCTCGTCACTGAAATATGGTGAGCGGTCTTTTTTCGGCGGTGCGGTTACCTGCACCGTAAGTTCGATACCCTCGCTGCGAGGCTGTTGAGAAATGACTTTTGCGAACCCTTTTTTTGAGGAGACGGAGTTTATCTGGAATGGTTTGCCGTCGGCGCTTGTTATCAGAACTTGTCCTGTCTGGGGTCTGCCCGATTCGAGTTTGGTCAGCAACAGCCTCTTGGGCTGGGCTTGGAACGGCGGGATAACCTCATAGGGGATGTTCACAGAATGCTGCTTGGGGAGAGTGAGTTCGATTTGGATTGACCCGGTCGGATATTCCTTGAGTTTCCGGGTATCGACTTTTGGTTTCAAAACAAATTCACTTTTCTGTGTATTTGGGTCGAACTCTATACTGATTATGTTATCAGGTGAGGTAAGGCTTGTTATGGCGAAGGAGTTGCCATCTTTACTTTTCAGCGTAATATCCGGCGCAGCGGCGTTTTCCTTCCCTATGAAGAGCCGCATCTGCGACGGCGAAACTTCAATGTAAGGGGTTACCTTCGCTGTTATCGTCAGCTTAATCTGGGGGTTTTCAGGATCGTTGGTATTGACGTAGACGTCTTTTTCTACGGAGCCGGGACTATTTTGTCCGCTGTAATCGATTTTTATAACGCCATCTTCGCCGGGCTGGTACTGTGTCTTGGCTAAGGTAGGAACGGTGCAGCCGCAGGTTGATTTGATTTCGCCTATGTTTAGAAGTCCCGAGCCGATATTCTTGAACCGAAATTCGCATTCGCCTTTTTGGTTGATGCCCAGCTCACCGAAATCGTGAACTAACTTTTCAAAGCTGATTTTAGGCTTGGCCTGGAGACTTTTTTCGTTTGGTTCCGAAGTTTCATTGGTTTCGACTGCTGTTGTTTGCTGTTGTTGGGGTGCCTCTTGTCCAGCCGCTCGGACCAATCCGACACCACATATTAAGATGATAACTAAAAGGTAGCGACTCAGCATATTGGTATTTCCTCACATAGTCTAAACGTGTAATTTGCGTTCGAAGTCAATCATACAAAAGAACTGCTTAGAAGCCAAGATATTTTTTAGAGGGGGGTTATTTGCTTGATTTTTTGCAATAAATTTGCCTTCCAGGCCGTCTATATCTGTATAGTAGTGCCACAGTGTGGTATAATTATACCGACTTATGGAGAGCTTTTAAGATATGGGCTGGCTTGAGGGCATTAATTTATGTGCCGCCATTTACCGGAAATAGCTGTAAGGGCGTGTCGCCGGGGGGCAGCTTTTACGCTGATTGAACTGCTTGTAGTTATCAGCGTAATTGCCCTTTTAATGGGGATATTAATGCCCGTGCTCGGCAGGGCCAGAAGCGCGGCAAAGAGAATGACCTGTCAATCCAATCTCCGGCAGATAGGCGTCGCATTCAGGGCTTATCTCGACGATAACCGCGATATAATGCCGCCGGCCTGTGCATATCCCTGGGACATTACAGACCCGAATGATACGAATTACAGGCCCCCAATCACACAGTTTCTTGGCCCGACGCTGCAAAGCCCACAAGTCTTCATCTGCAAAGCGGATACCGTCCTAAAATACTATTTAATGGTGGGGGGCACGAGCTACTATTACAATGGAAGAAGGCAGTTTGGGCCGGTGTGGATGGACGGTCTGGGGGGAACAACGGTAAGCGCCTCGTTCCTTGCACAAATCGGCGTTAAAGAGAGAAATATAGAAGTTATGAAGGATTTTGACTCAGTTCACCCAAAACGCGGCGAGTATGGCGGGGTAAACTATCTTTATGCCGACTGGCACGTAAGCGATTATAAAAACCAGGATTAAGAATATGACAAAGAAAAGCAAAACAATTTTGACCGCAACCATCGTTCTGGCTGTCGGCGTGGCTGTTGCAATCCCGATAGCCGTGCACTGGGCAAGCAAGCCCAATTTTTCAAAAATGAACCCCCGGCAGATTCGAGAGTATTTTGACTCGAATGAGTTCCGTGACGCCAACGAACAGACAAGACGCGAGATTCGTGAACAGATGGGCGAGGCAATGGGGGCAAGGATGACCGCCCAGGCAAATGGGTATTTTGCACTGCCCGAGGGAGACCAGCGCACGGCGTATTTGGACAAGATAATCGACGAAATGCAGGCCAGAAGGGCAGAGTTTCTCGCAGGAAGAGACCCTAATCGTCCACCTGATGGGAACGGCTTCGGGAGATTTGGCTCGCCCGGTGCAAATGGCCCGCCCGGTGCAAGTGGCCCGCCCGGTGCAAATGGCCGGCCGAGATTTGGCCAGAGTGGAGCAAATGGCAGACAGCGGCCACGGATAAATCCTGAAAGGATGAGGGCGAGGTCGGAAAGGTTTAGCGCCGATATGAGGGTGAAAATGATGCAGTTCGGCCGAGACCTGTTTAATCGTATGCAGCAGCGCGGCATTCAAGGCCCGATGATGGGCCCAGGCGGTCCCGGCCGCGGCTTTGGCGGACGCTCAGGCAGACCTCCCGATTGAGATTGAGCAACCGTTAATTACCAGCCTGAGTATAGCATTCCACAGGGCCGATTGTGGTTTTGTAAAGCCCCTTGTCGAAAAAGAATTGTCGTATGCTTGTGCAAAGATGACACTTGCCTGCATAAACCTTAGCAGGCTGGTAGCCCAGATTCAAAGATTTATCAAGTAATCCCGCAGGACCGAGATTAAACAATGTCTCAATAAATTCACTTTGTTTAGGATGAAATTGCTTCCAAATATTCTCCAGTGAGGTGTGAATTATATTGCCAATAATTATGCCGCTGCAGGTTCCGCTAAAAACATTACCAAACGGGTCGATATGAACACCCTTTGCAGCGAGAAAATCCGTTTTGCAGTTCATACAGGCCAAGGATTCCGTTGTTATTGATGCACCCAGTTTAGCTAATTCTCCAGCGGCTCGGCCGGTGAATCGACAGGGACAGTCTCTTATAGCCCTGATATATTGTTGCTTCAGTTCCTCGTTTGAAAGTCCTTTCATTTTGAGAGGGTTTTCTAAATACTTTCTCCACCGGACTAACACACGAGCAGGCCCCAAGATGTCTGATGCTATATCTGCTAATAGCCGAACGGGTTCTATATCGACATATTCCTGGTGAAACGGGTCGGTGCTGATTTTTAGACGGTACATTCCAAATTGGTCGAGAGTTATTAACCGCTGTCTTATTAATTCTTCATCACAGGCCCAAAAACCATTTGTTTCTATCGTATCCACCTTGCCAAGATTATGTTTCTTTGCTTGTTGCAAGATTTCTTTAAGATGGTCCCAATAGAGGAAAGGCTCACCACCGGTAATATGTACCTTCGCGGTATTCTCAGCCAGGGTTTTCAGCGATTGCCAAGCACTTATAGCGGTATCTACGGGCATAAGCCCACCTTTTTCAGGACAACAGTTGTAATAGCAGAATTCGCAGCTGCAATTGCATTTGTACGTAAGTAACAGCCCTGCCGAGCGCCACAGCTTAAATTTTGGCTCATCTCGCCCAGCCTCTTTGTTGTAAATATTGTCAGATAGTTTCATCAAAACTTACGTTTCGAGTTATTCATACTGCTTATTGGGTTCCCGCTTTGCGGGGGCCCTTCCCGTTCGGGAATATTTCTTCAGGTGTACCTGTATCACAGTAATATCCGCAGGCGTTATGCCGCTTATTCGGCCGGCCTGTGCAAGTGTGGCGGGTCTAAACGCCGAGAGCTTTTCTTTAGCTTCTGCCCGGAGATGTGAAATACTGTTATAATCCAGAGCTGACGGAATCTTTTTCGCTTCTAAAGCCCTCATATTGGCTATCTGACGCTCTTGCCTGGTCAGGTACCCCTCATATTTGGCATCGATGATTACTGCCTGTAAAACTTCCCTGTTCAGACCTGCTTTTTTAACAAAACCGCTGTCGGCCAATTCCTCAGAGATGGTATTGTCAGGCTGCTGAAGCTGCTGCCATAAACTTGAGTCCCCCGAGCGGGTGTTTTGCAGATGACTTTTAAGTTTGTTGATATATTCAAGCTTTTTCTGGAATTTTTTCCAGCGGTTTTCGTCTACGAGGCCGACCGATTTGCCGATTTGCGTCAGTCTTCTGTCGGCGTTATCAGCCCGCAGCGACAGGCGAAACTCTGCCCGTGATGTGAACATTCTGTAGGGCTCGTCGACGCCCTTGGTTAACAGGTCGTCTATCATTACGCCGATATACGCCTGGTCTCTGCCGAGGACGATTGGCTCGGTCCCCTGACAACTTCTCGCGGCGTTGATGCCGGCGATAATACCCTGGCCGGCGGCTTCCTCGTATCCGCTGGTGCCGTTAATCTGGCCGGCGAGGAAAAGCCCTGGTATTTTTTTGGTTTCGAGATTGCTTTTTAGCTGAATCGGCGGACAGTAATCGTATTCGATTGCATAGGCGTAATGTACAATCCGTGCGTTCTCTGTCCCAGGCATCAGCTTGAGCATTTGCTCCTGAACATCCTCCGGAACAGATGTGCTGATACCGTTGCAGTAAATGGTGGAAATCTCCTGCTGCTCAGGTTCCAGAAAGACCTGATGGCGTTTCTTTTCCGCAAAACGAACAATCTTGCTCTCAATGCTCGGACAATACCTTGGCCCTACGGATTTTATCTGGCCGGTGTAAAGTGGAGCTCTATTTAGATTGTTCCTGAGTAACTCGTGTATCCTTTCATTGGTATAAGTAATCCAGCACGGGATTTGTTGTCTATCTATTGATTCATTTAAGAATGAGAACGGCTTTGGGTCCTCGTCGCCGTACTGAATTTCGAGCTTGTCAAAATTAACTGTTGACGCATCCAGCCTTGGCGGTGTCCCTGTCTTCAACCGTTTAAGGACCAGCCCTGCCCGCTCTAACGAACCTGAGAGCTCTTCGCTGGCTGGTTCTCCCAGACGTCCGCCGCTGAACTGTTTTGCTCCAATATGCATTAACCCTCGGAGGAATGTCCCTGTTGTCACAATGACTGTCTGTGCACTATAGACTCTTCCGTCCTTGCACCTGACACCGTAAGCCTTTCTGTTGTTGACGAGTATCTCCGTTGCCATTGCGTCGACAATCGTCAGGTTTTCGGTCTGTTCGAGCGCATCCTGCATCCATTTGGCGTATTTGTACTTGTCAGCCTGTGCCCGCGGCGACTGAACGGCTGGGCCTTTTGAGGAGTTTAGAACCCTGAATTGAATTCCCGTTGCGTCTGTCGCCAGCCCCATCAGCCCCCCCAGTGCGTCGATTTCGCGCACAATTTGTCCTTTGGCCAGTCCGCCGATAGCCGGGTTGCAGCTCATCGTGGCTATTGTGTCTTTGCAAATTGTTATAAGGCAGGTTTTGGCGCCGATTTTGGCCGCTGCGTGGGCGGCCTCTACGCCGGCGTGTCCGGCACCTATAACAATGCAATCGAATTCATTTGTTTTCGTTCTCTTGGACATATTTGGTCCCGCACCAATTGTATCCATAGTAGCGTTACCACGCAATGGACTTGGCCATCCCTAACGGGACTGCTGGGTGGTTGAATCGCTACAGGACAATTGGTGCGGGATAGCTTTTTGAATTTTCTAATCAATCGTGATGCGTACTTATTATCTTGACAACTGATGTCATTTTTTTAATAATGGTATCAGAATAAACGGGGGAGATTAAATTGTTTATTTGTCTTGAAAGAGAAGAGTGGGATGTTATACGGAAACCACATAAAAACCCCTGATAAGAAACGATATCGCCGTAACTTGTTTCCACGGAATCACTTACACGTTGACGGGAAATGGTCGTTATATGGACACCGAAACAGATATGATGTACTATACGGAAAGCTTAACGCCTCATTTGCGGGCACCAATTTTTATTGAGGAAGGAACAAGTGATGACTAAAAGACCACGTAAAACTAAAGCCATGCGTAACAGGTGGTCTCTGTCTACCAGGGCGATACATGCCGGCGAGCCGAGGAGAAAGTATGCGGATTCACTGACGACCCCGATTGTTCAGACTTCCACGTTTACATTCCGGGACAGCAAGCACATCGAGGACTATACCAAGAAGGGAATGGAGCATTTTGAGTATGGCAGATACGGCAATCCGACGGCCCAAATCGCCGAGAGGCGGCTGGCTGACCTTGAGGGGGCGGAGGACTGCGTCGTTTTTACCTCCGGAATGAGCGCAATAACCACGACCATTCTTACTTTAGTCAGGTCGGGCGACCACATTGTCATTACCGACGACAGCTATAAAAAGACGCTGGAGTTTTGCCAATCTTATCTGAAACAGTTCGGAATCGGTTGCACGATTGTTCCGTTCGGAGACTATGGAGTGCTCGAAAGAGCTATAAGGAAGAACACGCGACTTATATTTTCCGAATCGCCGACGAATCCTTATTTGAATATCTTCGACCTTGTCAAACTTAAAAAAATTGCGAGAAAGCATAAAGTTCTTACGCTTATAGACAGCACGTTCAGCACGCCGTTCAATCAGAGGCCGCTGGAATTCGGCATAGACCTTGTTCTGCAGAGCGCGACGAAGTACCTCGGAGGGCACAATGACATTTTGGCAGGAGCCGTGCTTGGAAAGGAAAAATTAGTTGAAAAGATACGCGACCTGCATAAGTCCATGGGCGGTCTTATTGACCCTCATTGCTGTTATCTGCTTTTACGCGGCCTTAAGACGTTCCCGCTGCGGGTGGAAAGGCAAAATGAAACGGCATTAAAAGTCGCCGAATTTCTCGAAGGTCACCCGCGAGTGAAAAAGGTCTATTATCCTTTTCTGAAAAGCCATCGTCACTATAAAGTAGCAACTGAGCAGATGACCGGCGGCGGCGGAGTTGTTACTTTCGAGATAAAGGGCAACCTCGGTAACGCAAAGAGATTTTTGGACGCTTTGAAACTGTGTTATATCGGCCCGAGTCTGGGCGGTGTTGAAACGCTGATAACTCATCCGGCAATGGTGAGCTATTACGATTACTCACGCAAACAACGCTATAAGCTGGGAATCACCGATACCCTTTTCAGACTTGCGGTCGGAATCGAAGATGTTGGCGATTTGATTGACGACCTTGCTGGGGCATTGAAGAAATAATAGTCGCCTGATTTTCGCACCTCACTTTATTGGGATACGTAGTTTATAGTATGAGGGAATTTATTGTATCCATACTGACTGATTTCTGGGGGACGGCGGCGGAGATGTCGCCGTATTTGCTGTTCGGCTTTCTCGTGGCAGGGATATTATCTATGCTGGTATCGCAGCGGCTCGTAGAAAGACACTTAGGCGGCAGAGGGGTTTGGCCGGTGCTGAAGGCGTCGCTTTTCGGGGTGCCGCTGCCATTATGCTCGTGCGGGGTGATTCCGGTTTCGATGTCACTGCACAAGCACGGGGCTGGCAAAGGTTCGACAATCGCATTTTTAATATCGACGCCGCAGACAGGCGTGGACAGCATCTTCGTGACTTTGAGTCTTCTCGGGCCGGTCTTTGCCATTTTCAGGCCAGTTGCGGCTTTTGTGTCGGGCATCATCGGCGGCGTATTGGTCGATTTGTTCAATCCAGCACCCAAAGAAGGTCAGCCTGTGCCTCCGAAATGCACGGATGAATGCTGCGGCGGGGCTGAGAACAAAAAAATCGCCAGAGGATTAAAATTCGCCTTTGTTACACTGCCGAGAGACATCGGCGGGGCGATGCTCATAGGCTTAGTTGTCGCGGCTTTTATCTCAGTTCTTGTGCCGGATGATTTCTTCGCCGAAAAACTCGGAACAGGTATCTTCGCAATGCTTATTATGATGGCCCTCGGCATACCTATGTATGTTTGTGCAACTGCCTCTGTGCCGATTGCAGCGGCCCTGATGATGAAGGGATTAACGCCGGGAGCAGCACTGGTCTTTTTAATGACGGGCCCAGCCACTAATGCGGCCACCTTCGTAACCATCTGGAAGATTTTGGGCAGAGCTACCGCATTTATTTATCTGGTGGCAATCGCAGGATGTGCTCTTCTAAGCGGCATCCTGCTCGATTATATCGTTGCCGGCGTTCACTCAGAAGTAGTTGGTCACCACCATGGCTGGATGCTGCCTCAACCTGTCAAATACGTATCGGCTGTGGTGCTTCTGACCATCCTGATATCTGCCACCCTCCGTAAAAAAGACAAGCCAGGCGACACGGCACACAATCCTACCAAAGTGTGAAACTGGCGGTGACGTGGATTTAACAAACCGCACTTAGAACTTGAAGCGGTAGGACAACCAGTGTAACATTATGCGGACGATGGTGAGCAGATTGTAATTTACGTTCAACGCCGAGAAGGTAATGTTTATGAATACCAGTCCTTTTTTTGAAGGCATAGTTGTAGGTTTTTTAATAGCTATGCCTGTGGGGCCGATTGCTGTGCTGTGTATACAGCGCACCTTAAATCAGGGGAAGATTCACGGAATGGTTTCGGGGCTGGGAGCGGCTACTGCGGATGCCGTTTGTAGTTTCATTGCAGCCTTCGGCCTGTCGTTTATTTTAAATTTTCTGGTCAAAGAACAAATGTGGCTCCGTCTCGGCGGCGGTATATTTCTTTGCTACATGGGGCTGAAGGTCTTTCGGTCAAAGCCGGTGCAACGAGTCGCTTCAGGAAATGATATCAGCTATGTTAGTAATTATGTGTCCGCGTTCTTTCTGACTCTCGCAAATCCGGCAACGTTTCTTGCTTTTGCAGCAATATTCGCAGGCTTAGGATTGGTGAGCGCAGCCGGGCATTATGTATCGGCCGGCCTGCTAATTGCAGGGGTGTTTATTGGTTCCGGACTTTGGTGGTGTACACTGAGCAGTGTCACAGGCATATTCCTGAAAAAACTGGGTTACAACAGGCTGGCATCGCTGAACAGAATTTCCGGCATAATAATCGCAGGTTTCGGGTTGTTCATCCTTTTGAGTCTGGAAATGTGGAAAGCATAGTACGCTTAACACATTGCCTCAGGCTTAGAAATTGAATTGGTCTTTGAAGATGGTCTTGAAGTCGTAGACGTCGTTGAAGTCCTCAATGGAATCAGTGGGCTGGGCGCTCATCCATTTGTGTTTTATCAGCAGATAGACGATTTCGCCGAAGTCGCGTGTCGTTTTGATGTTCCAGTTAGCCAGAACAAGCATCGCCAGTCTGCCCCATTTTTCAATCGCTAATTGTTTTAGTCCCTCGCAGAGAGTTTGCCCGCTGACGTGACTGGGTTCGTCGACGAGCTTTTTTACCGTGTAACCGAGCCCGTCATAAACGAAGTGCACGGCACCGGGGCTGAATCGTCCATCGCTTCTGGCAATTTTTTCGAGGCTTTCTTTCATCAGCCAACTTTCTGTCCGGGCCTTGCTCCGGCATCTGCCGTAAGTATAAAGATGTCTTTTCCGCCCGTACCTGCTGCGAGTATCATACCTTCGGACAGGCCGAACTTCATCTTTCTCGGCTTCAGATTGGCCAGATAGATTACGATTTTGCCGACTAATTCATCGGGTTTATATGCCTGGGCTATGGCAGCCAGCACACTTTTTCGTATTCCACCTGCATCCAGTTCCAGACGCAGCAGTTTATCGGCGCCCTCAACGGACTCGGCCTTTATCACTTTTGCAATTCGCAAATCGATTTTTGCAAAGTCGTCTATCGTACATTCGGGCGATATCGGCTCAGCTGGAACTGTTGTCGGTTGGACTGCTTCGGCTTCTTTACTTTCTTCCATCATTGCATTCACCTTTTTTTCATCAATTCTTTCAAACAATCGTACAAATTTATTTATCTTGTGATTGACTAAGGGTTTTTCCACGTCTGCAAACGTCAGGGTCTCGACGTTTAAAAACTTTTGCACCTTTTCAGCAAACTTGGGCAGTATGGGTTTTAAGTAAATCGTAAGAATATGTACAGCGTTTATCGCAGCCGTAAGAGTTGTTCTGGTTTTCTCCAAATCAGTTTTTACAGTTGCCCAAGGCTGATTCTGTTCGATATATCGGTTTGCCTCGTCGGCCAGGGCGTTAATCGTTCTGACCGCAGCAGCGTAATTGAGATTCTCGTAGTTTTCCACAATCTGTTTTTTGGCAGCGGCAAGTTTATTGATTAGTTCTTTTCCCTGCTGGTTTAGTTGGCCGAGCTGAGAATCAAGATTTTTCGTCAGCATTGGGCCGCAGCGTGAAGCCAGATTAGCGAATTTGCCGACCAAATCGACATTGGTCTTGGTCAGGAAATCATCCATGCTTAGGTCTATATCTTCGATGCCGTTGGTCAGTTTGCTTGCGTAGTAATATCGTAGGCATTCAGGCTCGAGGTACTTTAGGTATGTGCCGGCTTTGATGGAGGTTCCGCGTGATTTGCTCATCTTTTTGCCGTTGATGGTCAGGAAGCCGTGTATGAAAAGCTTGTTGGCGGTTTTGAAGCCGGCTGCGATGAGCATTGCGGGCCAGAAAAGTGCGTGAAAATACGTAATGTCTTTGCCGATAAAGTGATAAAGCTCGTATTCGGGGCTATTCCAGAGCTTGTCAAAGTCGAGACCGTTTTTGTCGCAGTAGTTTTTTGCCGAGGCCATATAACCGATGGGGGCATCGAGCCAGACGTAGAAAAATTTATTTTCTTCTCCGGGAATTTTGAAGCCGAAATAGGGGCCGTCTCTGGAGATGTCCCAGTCTTTCAGGCCTGTTTTGAACCACTCATCGAGCTTGTTTGCCACCGATTGCTGTGTGTAGCCCTTGGCAATTAAGTTTTTGAGTTTTTGTTCGTAATCGGCCAGTTTGAAAAAGTAGTGTTCGGATGTCTGCAGGGTCGGTTTGCGCTGGCAGGTTGCGCAACGAGGATTGATTAAGTCGGTGGAGCGATAAGTTCCGCTGCAGACCTCACAAGAGTCGCCGTATTGGTCTTCGGCGCCGCACTTAGGGCAGGTGCCGCGAATATACCTGTCAGGCAAAAACATCCTGCAGTTCTCGCAATAGGCCTGCTCGACATTTCGTTTGATGATCGAGCCGGCTTTGTTGAGCGAATTGAAAATAAGCTCGCTAAGACGTTTATTTTCCGGCGAATGTGTTGTGTAATAATTATCGCATTCTATGAAAAAGCGGTCGAAGTCTGTTTTATGTTCTATATGCATGCGTTCGATTAGCAGTTCGGGGGTTATACCAGCGGCGCGGGCGCTTATCATAACAGGGGTGCCGTGAGTGTCGTCGGCGCAAAAATAGAGACAGTCGTTGCCGCACATTTTCTGAAATCGGACCCAGATATCAGTTTGAAGGTATTCAACAAGGTGTCCAATGTGTATTGGGGCGTTTGCATAAGGTAGTGCTGATGTTACGATGATTTTGCGAGGCATGTCGCACCCTTAAGGATTATTGCTCCACGTTTTCTATTTCGTCCGGTTCGGTGTCGTCATCGGTGCTGTCCTGCGTTGTTGCCGGTGGGTGAGAAAGTACTTCCACCTGTTCAACGCCGACGGCGGTTCTTGTCCCGCTATCGTCTTCGACGATGACAAGCTGAGTCAGTATCTGCGTATCTACTACTTTACCTTCGCCGTACGGCGTTTTTACCCTCGCATTTTTTCTCGGCAGCCGTTTCTTAAGTTCGGTATAAGTTTGGTCTTCGTATCGCAGGCAGCATTTTAATCTCCCGCAGTAGCCGCTGATTTTTGAGGGGTCGAGGGTCGCTTTTTGCATCTTTGCCATTCGCATATTGACCGGTTTTAGCGCCTTGAGAAACAGTTGACAGCAGCATTGCTGGCCGCAGCTTTCCACATCGCCAAGCAATTTGGCCTCGTCTCTTGAGCCGACCTGTCGCATTTCGATTCTCGACTGGTATTCGTTGGCAAGTTTCTTTACCAGCTCGCGGAAGTCGACTCGTCCGTCAGCCATAAAGTAAAAAATAATCCGCTCGCCGCCGAATATATTTTCCGCGTCGACTATTTTCATCGGCAGCCCCAGCTCTTTCGCGAATCGTTTGCAGCATTCTATCTGTTGTTTGGTGTTTTTTCGCAGATGCCTTTCTTCGCTTATATCGGCGGCGGTCGCAAAGCGAACTACTTTGCCGGCTGGCGCGACGGAAAGCTCGATTTCACTTTTATCGAAGTATTCTTTGACCTGCTCAGGGCTTAACTTGAACTGTCCTGCTTTGTAGCACACTTGGCCCACCAGATGACCTAACTCAAGTCCTCTTTCGGTTTTTACCACGACTCGGGTGGGCGCTTTGGGTATGTTGGTTTCGTTGTGCTCAAAGAAACCGAGCGAACTCATTCGGCCGTAGCGAACCAGCATATACTTGCTTTTTACCTGCTTAGGTTTTGCTGCCTGTTTTTCTGTCATCCAAGTTACCTAAAAAAGGTTATGACTTTGCGAATTATTACAGCAGGCCAGGTTGAATATCGGTGTTGGGCCGTGCGGCTTTTAGACCTTCATTCTACCAGAAACGGCGAGGTTTAACAATAGCTGTTCGAAAATAAGCTTCTCATTGACACTGGCTTCGACCCAGCGAAGTGTTCGAAAGCACTCGGCTATCTTTTCGGCAGCTTGCTCTGGGCCGAATCGGCTCGCCAGCTTCTTTATCTGTTCTTTCTGGTCGAAATTGGTGAGGTCTTTTTCCGGAGTAATATTTAATTGCATCGCGTCGCTCAGCGCGGATATGATTATGCGGACAAGGGTCTGCGAGGCCCTTCGATTTATATCTGTTTTGCTGGTGGCTTTATCGAGCTCGGCCCACACATCGGCTATCTCTTTGCTTTTGTCTGTGAGCCATTGGGCTTGCTCCAGCGCATCGGCATATTGACAATTGCACAGGGAGTCAACCAGCCCTTTTTTGGTTTGGTAGAGATTTGCGTTGGCAAGTTCAAGCTGGGCCCACCGCATTGCCGCACCCAGCCTGCCCTCGGAAAGCCTCGCGAAGTATTGGGCCTTTTTTTGTTCGAGGCCGACTTCTTTTAGCTTCTCGATTATCCTTTCTTCGTCTATTAAACCGAAACTTATTGTCTGGCATCTCGATTTGATGGTCGGCAGCAGCTTTTCCATCCGGGTGCAGAGCAGGAAAATAAAGCAGTATTCGGGCGGCTCTTCTAAGACCTTAAGCAGACAGTTTTGCGACTCGGTATTTAATCGTTCTGCTTCGCTGATGACGAAGACCTTCTTTCGCGACAGCGCCGGTCTAGTCGATACTTTTTCGATTATAAATTCCCGAACTACATCGATAGGCAAGTCCACCGGCGATGGTTTTCCTTTTCCGTCTCTCGTAAATTCCCGCAGCTCCTTGTAGACGAGATTGAAGTCAGGGTGTGAACCTGCTTCGAATAGTCGGCAGGATTCACATTTACCGCAACTATCGGCAAATTTTTTTTCTATAACAGGCTTTTTGCAGAGCAGCAGCTTGGCCCATTCACGAGCCGTCTTGAATTTGCCGACACCTTCGGCCCCGCTGAAGATATATGCGTGTGACAGCTTGTCGCCGGCCAGGGCCTTTTGCAAAATCGAAATCGCCTTATCCTGACAGAACACTTCTTTGAGTAACATCTATCTGAAGTCCGTTTGTTCTATTACTTCCAGTATTTTTTTGTGCATTGTTTCGATGTTGCTCGTGCCATCTATGACAACGAGGTTTTTTTTCTGCTTGGCAAGCTTTAGAAAACCCTCTCGTACCTTCTGATGGTAGCCCTCGCCTTTGCGTTCCATTCTATCGAGCGTTCGCTTCAGTCGCTTTGCTGCGGTCTCAGGGTCCACGTCTAAAATGATGGTCAAATCAGGCCAGGGCCTTTCGAGGCAGTCGGCTGCAATTTTTATGACGTTATCCATACCAAATCCACCGGCACAGCCCTGATAGGCACAGGTGCTTGACAGCCATCTGTCGAGTATGACGCATTTATTTTCTTTGAGAGCGGGCGATATTTTTTCTTCCCACAGTTGGGTTCGTGCAGCCATATACAGCATAAGTTCGCTGCGTGTGCTCAGTTGGATATGTTCGGGATTGAGCAGGATTTGCCGAATCTTTTCGCCGATGGCTGTTCCGCCGGGCTCGCGGAAGGTCTCGACCGCGACGTTTTGCTTTTTCAGCCACTGGATAAGAAGTCCTGCTTGTGTAGTTTTTCCGCAGCCGTCCGGCCCATCGAGAACAATGAATTTCCCGGAAAATTTATTTTTCAAAATGACACCATTTAAACTTTTTTGCGGCTCTACTTTGCCAGTTGCAGGTTTTCTTCGCCGATGAGCTGCTGCATTTTTCGGCAAAAGTCCACGTCCGGATTGACGGAAAGCATCCTGTCGGCGGCGGCATAAACCCTGCCCTTGTCGGTTCTTACTGCTATGTAAACAGGGCTTTTGCCCCGGTGACTTTGGCAGATGCTTTTTATTTCAGCCACCTTTTCCTTTGTGATATCTTTGGCGTCGAGTCTTATTCTGACCTTGGAGGCTAATTTTTCAGTTGCCTCATCCAGTCCTACAATCTCCTCGGCAAGAATGTTGGGTTTCTCTCTTCTGAAATCAACCCTGCCCTTTACGAAAACAATTTTATCCTCATCTAAATAATCGCCGTATTTATTCAACGCATCGGGGAACAGCACCACCTCGACCTGTCCCTGCAAATCTTCGAGCACGAAGACAGCCATTTTCGCCCCGGCGTTTCGTCCCTTCTGGGTAATATGGTATCTTATCTTCGTTATTATTCCGCCGATGACGATGGGCTTGTCCTGACCGACCTCCTCCAGGCCAGAAGTATTTACTGTGGAGTAGAAATTTATTGTCTCAGCGAACTTGCTTAATGGGTTGCTGGTAACATAGAAGCCGAGCACCTCTTTTTCGTAGTTTAGCATCATAGCTTCCGGCCAGGGATTGATTTTGGGCAGTCTCTGTGCATCGTGTGTGTAATCCGGTTCTTGTGCCGTTTGGCCGAAGAAGCTCATTTGTCCTTTTAGTTTGTCTGCCTGGGCGCCTGCGCCGATTTGCATAGCCTTTTCGAGGCCGGCAATCATTTGGGCACGGTTTCCGCCGAGCCTGTCGAAAGCGCCGGCTTTTATCAGAGCCTCGACAACCTGTTTGTTGGCGGCCCGTGGGTCGACATTTTCGCAGAAGTGAAACAGACTTTGGAATCGCTCAACTTTTTCGCGGTCTGCGATTATTTGTTCGACAGCTTTTTCACCAACTCCTTTGACCGCAGCCAGGCCGAAACGTATCACCCCCTTTTTGTCCGCTCCGTGGCCCTTGTAGAGAGGTGTAAAGTCGACACCGCTTTCGTTAATGTCCGGCGGGAGCACCTCGATACCCATTCTTTTGGATTCGTTGATGTAGTCAACGACCTTGTCGGTGTTGCCCATTTCATACGTCAGCAGGGCTGCCATAAATTCTATTGGCCAATGGGCCTTCATATATGCCGTCTGGTAAGCGATGAGTGCGTACCGGGTTGAATGGCTTTTGTTGAAGCCGTAGCCGGCGAATCGTTCGATAAGCTCGAAAACCTGCTCAGCCTGACTTCGCGTCAGGCCCTTATCTACACAGCCTTTTACAAATCTCTCTCTTTCTTTGGCGATGGTTCTGGCTTTTTTCTTGCTTATTGCCTTGATGAGCCCGTAGGCTTCGCGCAGCGGGATGTCGCCGAGCCTATTGCATATCCGCATCACCTGTTCCTGATAGACCATAACGCCGTACGTTTCACCGAGGATTTCGGTCATAATGGGATGCGGCAGGGACCATTTCGCCCCGTGTTTTCGGTCGATGTAATCCGGGATTAGTATCATAGGCCCGGGCCGGTAGAGAGCGTTTGCGGCGATAAGGTCTTCTATCCGGTCTGGCTTCATTTTCATTAGTAAATCCTGCATCCCGCCGGATTCAAATTGGAAAACGCCCTTTGTTTTACCGTTGGTGAAAATCTGAAAAACCTTTGGGTCGTCGACGTTGATTTTTTCCAGGTCAATGTCGTTGCCGTGAATCTCTTTAACTAATTGTCTGGCACGTTCGAGAACGCTGAGTGTCTTTAAGCCCAGAAAGTCCATTTTCAATAGGCCGACTTTTTCGACCATAGGCCCTTCGTACTGGGTTATGATATCGTCTGAGTCAGGTGCTTTGTAAAGGGGTATGAAATTTGTCAGCGGTTCATCGGCGATTACGACGCCGGCGGCGTGAACGGAAGCGTGGCGGGTAAGGCCTTCGAGCTTTTTACAGATGTCGATTACTTTTTTTGCCTGCGGATTTTTTTCGTAGGCCTGTTTTAGCTGAGGTTCGGTTTTTAAGGCTGTATCGAGTGTAATCCCCAGAGACTCCGGGATAAGCTTGGCTAATCTGTCGGCCTCGGCCAGTGGTACGCCGAGCACCCTGCAGATGTCACGAATAACCGCGCGGGCCTTCATCGTCCCGAACGTTATGATTTGTGCGACGTGACCGTACTTTTGGCGGACGTACTCGATTATTTTTGGTCGGCTGTTCTGACAGATGTCGATGTCAATGTCAGGCATCTCATTGCGCTGCGGGTCCATAAATCGCTCGAAAAGCAGGTCATATCTAATCGGGTCCACGTCGCATAGTCCCAGGCAGTATCCTGCGAGTGTTCCTACGCTGCTGCCTCGGGCGCCGACGGGTATATTGTTTTCGTGGGCGTACTTGCAGAAGTCCCAGACGATGAGAAAGTAGCTCGCGAAGCCTTTCGACTTGATTACGTCCAGTTCTCTGTCGAGCCTTTCCTTGACCTGTTCGGTAATTTTGCCGTATCGCTGCTTTGCACCTTCGTAGCAGAGTTTGGTCAGGAATTCTTCGGCTGATGAGCCGTCAGCAGGTTTGAAACTGGGTGCGTGACACTTTTTTAAGTCAAGCTCTACGTTGCAGCGCTCAGCGATTGCTAAAGTGTTGTCGCACGCCTGCGGATTTTGCATAAAAAGCTCTCGCATCTGTTCGGGGCTTTTCAGAAAGATGTCTTTTGGATAAATCATTCTGCCAGGGTCATTAGCGTTTTTGCCGGTGCTTATACAGCACAGACAGTTATGTGCCTCATAGTCGTCTTGCTCTAAAAAGTGTACATCATTGGTTGCCAATAAAGGCAGCCCCATTTTATTTGCAAGGTCTATCAATGCCTGGCGGATATCTGTGTTGCCATCTTCGTGGTTTTGGATTTCGATGAAGAATCTGTCAGGGCCGAACATCTTTGCGTAGTTTTCCGCCGCAGTGACAGATGCCTTTTCGTTGCCCTTGGCAAGTTCAACGGCAATCTCACCTTTCAGACACGCTGAAGTGGCAATCAAACCATCGTTTAGTTCAGCCAGGATTTCTTTGTCTATTCTGGGTCGATAGTAAAAACCTTCGGTGTAGCCGATGCTCGCAAGTTTCAGCAGGTTTTGACGGCCGGTATTATTTTCAGCCAAAAGTATCAGATGATGTGCGGCGTCACTGATATTGCTTTTTTGTCTGTTGAATCTGCTGTCGGGGGCAACGTATGCCTCCATACCGATAACCGGTTTGATGTGAGCGGCTGTTGCACTTGTATAGAACTCAACTGCGCCGAACATATTGCCGTGGTCGGTAACAGCCACGCAGTCCATCTGTAGTTGTTTGCAGCGTTTCAGCAGCCCGTCAAAGACGATAGCCCCATCCAGAAGCGAATATTGACTGTGCAGATGAAGGTGCGTAAATCCCTTATTTGCCATAGGTTATCTCATCCTTCAGAAGTTTCGTTAAGATATAATAGGATTTACATCTTCCGCTGTCAACAGCATATCTTCATAACCGGTAGTAAACCCATTTTTGCTTTCTGGTATTCGAAAAACAGATTAAAAAAATTGTAAAAAATTTTCTTGAACTAAAAAAAAATCTTTGTATATTGTACGGACTACGCAAAGCGGGACACAAGCACAGAATTGTGCTTTCCTGTGTCCCCGATACCATCTCTTACGGTATTTCCCGACATTGCGAAATGATAGCGGTTCTCTACGGAAGATGTGTATTCTTTTGAGGGAACCGCAAATGTGTAAAAATGTATTTGGAGGTTAAAAAAACATGTTAGCAAAGAAGGGTTTGGTAAACCTTGCGATTTTGTTAATCGCAGGGACTGCACTTCTGAGCGTAGTATGCTTTGCCGCTGAGCAGACCCCAGGGGTAGAGCCGCCGAAGATGACCAAAGTGCAGGGGGTTGTGAATGTTACCAAGGACGCAAATGATGTAATTACTAAGGTCACGATGGTAACAGCGGATAAAGTCGTTTATAACGTAGTGCTGAATACAGAGGGTCGCAAGCTTGGCAAAGAAATGGCCGACAAAGAGGTTGAAGCGGAGGGTGTCGTTTCAAAGATGGGCGATGAGAATCGGATAAGGGTACAAAGCTATAAGGCGGTCGAAAAGCCGGTTGAAAAGGTACCCAAGGCTGAGTGAATCACAAGGGAATGTCCTGATGACAGGAACAAGGATTGAACCGCTGTGAGGTTTTGTTTCCTCACAGCGGTTTTTTGTTTGAATAGTTAAATGGTGTAAAATTTCTTCCGCAGGTGGGGTTTATCCGGGATTTTACATGTCGATATGTGATGTCTTTAACTTACAGCTTTTTTCCAGGAGCTTCGCTGGGTTGTCTGCAGCCCTGAAATAACCGTAACAATCAGCATAATTGCGAGCGTCAGAGTTATGAACCAGTTACCCCGCGTTGAGGTCTGGAAGTGAGCTTCTTTTAGCACTATTATCCCGATGGTAAAGGACTGCAGAAACATTTTTATTTTGCCTGAAAAGGTAGCGGAGAAATTGATGCCGCGGGCTTCGGCGATATGACGCAATGTGGTAACGTAGGCTTCTCTTAAGATGATAACGCCGGCCACCGACCAGTGAATTATGGCCATTGTAGTCGGATTGAAATCGAAAAGTTTCGGCTCTCCGATTATCGCAAAACAAACGAAGGCGCCGCATACGAGGACTTTATCGACCAGCGGGTCCAGCATTCGTCCGAACTTGCTGGTGACGTTTAACTTTCGAGCTATGGGGCCGTCTATCGCATCGGTAAGACCTGCGATTAAAAAAACCATAAGCGCCAGGTCGAGAAAACCTGGAAAGGAGCGTTCGCCCTCGGCGTGGAATCGCGGTGAGAACAGAATCATAAGCAGAAAAACAACGGTTAAAATAAGTCGTCCGAAGGTCAGGATATTGGGAATCTGTTTCAACATACCGACAAGTTTACTCCTGTTTCCGGTGCAGTACAACACTAAATTTGTTCGACGACCAGGTCGTAGTCTTTTGCGTCGATGACTTTTGTGTTGATAAATTGGCCCGGCTTGGCGAAGCAGCCCTCTATGATGCAGATGCTATCGACATCCGGTGCTTGGCCGTAGAAGCGGCCTTCGCCTGTACCTTCGTTATTAACACAGTCAACCATGCAGCTAAGTTCGGTGCTGATTCTTTTTTTGTTTTTGGCAAAGGCGATTTCCTGCTGAGTGAGCATCATCTCTTCAAAACGCTCGTCTTTTATATGCTCGGGTACCTGTTGAGGCATCTGTGCAGCGGCCGTACCGGCCTCAGCGTAGTACTTGAAACAGCCCAGAGCGTCGAATTCGGCCCATCTGATAAAATCCAGCAGCTCGGTGAACTGCTGCTCGGTTTCGCCGGGAAAGCCGACCATCACGGTCGTTCGCAGCACAACATCCCAGATAGCCGAACGCAGCTTTTCAATCAGCCGCCGGATGTGTTCTTTACTGTCAGGCCGACGCATATCCTTTAGGATTTTATCGTTTATGTGCTGGATTGGAATGTCGAAGTAGTGAACGATTTTTTCACTTTTCGCAACGGTTTCGATTAACTTTTCATTGATGCCTGCCGGAGATAGATACATCAGCCGAATCCACTTTAACTCTGGGATTTTTTCGAGTTCAGCCGCAAGTGTTGCCAGTCCGTTTTTTATTTTTAGGTCTCGGCCGTACCAGGAGGTATCCTGTGCGATTATGTTTAATTCTACTGCACCACCTGAGACTAATTCCGCAGCCTCAGCCAGGATAATTTCTTTTGGTTTGCTTCTAAAGGGGCCTCTTATGGCTGGGATTGTGCAGAAGGAGCATTTGTGGTCGCAGCCCTCACTGATTCTAAGATACGGGCGGTGGCACGGAGTGATGAGCATTCTGGCCCTGTCATCATGAACGGTTCCGCAGAGGTGGTCGAGGTAAATGGCAGGCTGGTTTGAGTTGAGGGTTTTTTCAATTATCTCGGCTATTGCATCTCGCTGGCCAAGACCGACAATCGCATCGATACCGTCAGCCTGGCTGAAAAGCTCGGCACCTAATCTTTCTGCAAGGCAGCCTGCGGCTATCACTTTTTTTATAGTGCCGCCGGCTTTGCAGACCACAGCCCGTTTTATCGTTTCGAGGGCCTCGGTTTTAGCCGGCGCAATGAAGCCGCACGTATTGATTACCACCACATCTACATTGTCAGGCTCGGCGCATACTAAAAATCCTGCCTGGGCAATTTCAGCTAACATCCTTTCGCTGTCGACTGTATTTTTGGGACAGCCCAAACTTACGAAGCCGACGGTTGTGGTTTTTTTGCGGTTTTTACCTGCCATAGCGTGCCAAAAATAGCAAAAAAACGCCTTATGGTCTAATGTTTTAATTCAGTCCGTTTAGACAATACGCTTGGCAGGCAGAACAACAGTAAGTATACTAAGGTCGAAGTTGAGAAGGTTCAAAGGTGCGTAAAGTAATTGGTAACTGGTCAAACGGTGAATAATTACCGTTCACCAGTATTTTTAGCGGAGGGTTGTCTATGGATAACTTAGGCAAAAGTAATGTTGGCGGCGGCAATGCTGATAAGCCGATTCCTTTTGATGATACAAGCAGCTTAGGCGTATCACACTTGCCTTTGAATATAGGCGGCCCCGGTCCAGCAAAGGCGCCTGCCCCGAGCCAGACGACATCTGCCGGTTCAGGGTCTGCCAGCCCAGCGGCTCCATCGGTAAAGCCGACCGTAAAAACGCCGACGACGGCAAAGGGGGTTTCTTCGTCCGACAGGGTTACGGGGGTTAGAACGTTCTTTGCGAAGCTGCAGGCGGGCTCTATCGTTTTTCTTGATGAGCAAATCACCAACTGGCTGAAGGAAAATCCCGGTATTGTCATCAAACAAACCAATACGGTAACGGGTATGATTATTGGCAAAGTGACCGAGCCTAATCTTATAGTCACCATCTGGTATTAAACGGCTTCTGCAAAATTAAGAATTGGAATTATCCAAAATTTCAAAAAAATGGGGAATTTTTGCAAGGTGTAAATAGCACTGGACTTAGCAGGAATCTTTAGATAAAATCTCTTGACAGAAGCTTTGGTTTGGATTAATGTCCTAACTTTAATTAGAATCGGGAGTTTGGAGGTTTTTGTGGCTAAAGAAGAGCTGGGTCGTGAACTAATCAACGCTGGGGCGCATTTCGGACACAATGTGAGTCGATGGAATCCGAAAATGGCGACCTTTATTTTTGCCAAGCGCGGCAAGATTCATATCATCGATATTAAACAGACCATAAAATGCCTGCTAATCGCAAAGAAACTGCTGTCGGAGATAGTATCCTCGGGAAAAGACGTTGTCTTCGTGGGCACGAAACGTCAGGCACAAAAGGCTGTTGAGGCCGCCGCCGAGAAGTGCGGAATGCACTACGTGTCCGAGCGGTGGCTGGGGGGAACACTTACCAACTTTAGAACCATCCGCTCCCGGCTTCAGCGATTAGAAGAACTGGAGGCTATGCAGACTGATGGGGAACTGGAGAGCGAGAGTAAAAAGCAGGCTTCGAAATTGAAACGAGAGATGCGAAAGATAAAAAGCAACCTTGAAGGTATTCGCAAGATGTCTCGTCTGCCTGGCGCTGTCGTCGCAGTTGACGCCGGCAAGGAATACCTTGCCTTGCATGAGGCCAAGAAGCTCGGCATCGCAACGATTGCGATTATCGATACGGATGCGGACCCGGACGCGGTGGATGTTGCGATTCCGGCTAATGACGATTCCATCAGGGCTATAAGCCTGATACTCAGCGAGTTGGCCGACGCGGTAGCGATTGGCAAAACGATGGTCGGTGCCCGCGAAGAGGCGGCGCCAAGGCCTAAGAGAGTTCGTTCGAGAAGGCCTTCCCTTGCGCGTGCGAGTGGAGAAAGAACTAAGGACGCAAGTGCGCCAGCGAAACCTGCCGAGTCCACGGAAAATGCGCAGCCTGCTTCGGTGGAAGGCGAAACCGGGCAGGAACCGCCGGGGCAGTCGTAAAGCTCAGCAGAAGCTTCGATAAGCAGACATATCCATTTGAGATTTGTAATTAAAGCCGACAGTAAATGACGGCATTTTATATAACGTTAAAAGAGCAAAGGAGCTTTTAGGATGGCAGATGTTTCAGCTTCAATGGTGGTGAAACTGCGGAAGATGAGCGGACAGGGTATGATGGACTGCAAAAAAGCCCTTGTCGAGGCAGATGGCGATATGGACAAGGCTATGGATATTCTTAGAAAGAAAGGCCTTGCAACTTTAGCCAAGCGGGCTGAAAGGGAAACGTCAGAGGGGGTCATTGTCAGCAGGAAGAGCAAGGACGGCAAAGTTGCTGTGATGGCAACGCTTTGTTGTGAGACTGACTTTGTAGCCAAGAGCGATGATTTTGTGGCGGCAGCGGAGAGATTAGCCGATTATGCGATGGCTGCCACTGCGGAAAGCGGCGCAGAGAATGTTCTCGAGACGGCAATCGACGGGAAGAATTTCAGGGACTGCCTGACCGAGCTTGTCAGCAAGACAGGCGAAAAAACACAGGTGGGGGATTACGTGAAATACAAGCTGGATGGGCCGGGAGTTGTAGGGGTATATATTCACTTCAACGGAAAAGTCGGAGCAATGGTTCAAATAGACGCCAGCAGCGATGATGTGGCATCGGCAGATACTCTGAAGCGGACAGCTGCTGATATGGCGATGCACATCACGGCGGTCAATCCGCTGGCGCTGGATAAAGATGGAATTGACGCTGAGACCATTGAGCGGGAAAAGGCCATCTATGCCGAGCAGGTAAAAAATAAACCCGCAAATATTATCGACAAAATCGTCGAAGGCAAGATGAAGAAATTTTACGCTGAGAATTGCCTGCTGGAACAGCTATTTGTCAAGGACGACAGCAAGACGGTTGCTCAGGTTGTTGATGAGGCGGCGAAAAAGGCGGGCGGCGAGGCAAAAATAAAAAGATTCGCGCGATTCGATGTCGGATAAGGGGCACGTCTTGCCGGGCGTCGGACAAGATGCGAAATAAATGGCAAAGAGCAAATACAAGCGGATCTTACTGAAGCTGTCGGGTGAAAGTTTTTGCAAACCGGGGGAATTCGGAATTGACGGCTCCTGCCTTAATTCGATTGCTGAGAGAATAGCAGAGCTGTTGCAGCTTGGGCCGCAGGTAGCCGTTGTGGTCGGCGCCGGCAATTTCCTGCGGGGAGAAGAGTTTTCCCAGGTCAGCGGCATGCCCAGAAACACCGCCGATTATATGGGGATGCTTGCCACAATTATAAACGCCTGCGCACTTCAGGAGACGCTCGAGAAACTGGGTCAGCCGACCAGAGTTCTAAGCGCGATTGAGGTTGCTGCGATATGTGAACCGTTTATTCGAAGAAGAGCCCTTCACCACTTGGAGCAGCAGAGAATCGCCATACTGGCCGGCGGGACGGGTAATCCGTTTTTTACCACCGATACGTGTGCGGCGCTGCGGGCGGCAGAACTTGAAGCAGATGTCCTTATAAAAGCCACAAAAGTCGAGGGCGTTTACAGCGCCGACCCGAAAAAAAACGCAGACGCTGAGCTTTTTAAGAAACTATCCTACAACGATGTACTGAACAAGAATCTGCGGATAATGGACCTCGCTGCAATAAGCCTCTGCAGAGATAACAACATTCCTATTATCGTGTTGAATATTTTCAAGGTCGGTAACATGGCAAAGGCTGTTTGTGGTCAGCAGGTGGGCACTTTAATCAGTTAATTCGTCATGCGTCGTGCGTGATGCGAAAAGAGAAGGACGCACAACGCAATACGAGAATGCGAGAAGAATAAATGCCGATGAATAAGCTGATTGCGGAAAACGAAGGACACATGAACAAGGCTGTGGAGTTTCTGCATAATGAGTTGAAATCCATTCGAACCGGCCTGGCATCGACGGGGCTGGTTGAGAACATAAAAGTCGACTACTACGGCACAGCGACACCCCTGAAGGCACTGGCGGCTCTGTCGGCGCCGCAGGCCGATATGATTGTTATAAAGCCGTTCGACCCTACATCGGTCAGAGAAATCGAAAAGGCAATTAAAAACAGCGAATTGAGCATTGCGCCAATCGTCGATGGCAAACTAATAAGGCTCAGCATTCCGCCGCTCAGTGAGGAAAGAAGACAGCAGCTGGTCGGCCAAGTCAAGCAGCTGGGTGAGCAGGCGAAGGTCAGTATCCGAAACATCCGAAGGGACGCCAACAAGCAGATAGAGAAGCAGCAAAAGGACAAAATCATCACCGAAGACGACTTCGAGATCGGCAAAAAACAAATCGACGACATTACAAAAAAATACACCGACAAGATTGACGCGGTTATCAAAAACAAGTCCAATGAGATAATGATGGATTGATTTGCAATCTGGTTTTCAATCGGGGGACAGAGTGAATCAGGCAAGAGGGAACAGCAAAGCCCAGCCGCCTATAAAGAGCAGGGCTAAAATTCTCGGATGGGTTTTGGCAGCGGGCGCTGCGGTGATTGTGTCTGCGGTTTTTCTTATACCGCTGTTCGTGTCTTCCGAGACGGGGAACAAATTCATACTGGCTGAAGTCAATAGTTTTCTACCCGGCGAGGTGAATTTTGGCAGTCTGTCGATGGGCTGGCTTAAAGGTATCGTGGTTACCGACTTTAGTTTCAGGGATAGCGCCGGGCAGACATCGGTCCGCATAAAAAGAATTACCACAAAGCCGCATTATGTCTCCATTATGTTTGGAGTTCTGTCGTTCGGCCGGACCCTAATCGACGAGCCGATTGTGGAGATAAATTTTAAAGGCGGGCAGCCCAAAACGGAACGGCAGCCGCAGCTTGTGATTTCGGCAGCAAGAAGTTTCCCTGTGATTGCACTGCCGGTCAAAAAAATCGACCTTATCATTAACAATGGCTGCCTGAAAATGAGTCCACTGCAGGCGGGGCGGTCTGAAACCATCGTTTCGGCGATAATCGCAAGGATAAAAGTATTGTCCGATATGGTTATGACGAAGGTTGCTGTGAGCAGCCTCCGATTCGAAAGCCAACAGATAAAGATTGACAATGGTCTATGCCGCCTGGTTAGTATGGGTGGTAAGACTGATATGGAAGGTCGGTTCGATTACGTATACGATTGGGGAACGGTCAGCGACCTTGTCAGGGGGGTTTTGCCGAAGGGTTTGGAACTGAAGGGCAAACAGCAGGGTACAATAAGTTTTTCCAGCGAATACCCGAATAATGAGGTAAACAGGTTCTGGGCAAATCTTAACACCAGAGTCAAGGTTGGATTCGAACAAGCTGATTATATGGGTTTGATTTTTGAGCCGACCGAAATTGATGTCAAGGTGGAGAAGGGACTGCTGACGATTGAGCCGTTTTCTTCAAAGGTTAATAACGGTCAATTGAACTTTGCCGGTCAGGTCAATTTCAGGCACGAACCTGTGCTGTTGGAAGCAGCCGGGCCTCTCCAGATAGCTAAAGATATTCAAATCACAAGTGAGATGACGGAAAGGCTTTTGATGTACCTCAATCCGATTTTTGCGAGGGCCGTTAATGTCGGCGGCGTTGTGAACCTCAGTTGTGAAAAACTTGCCATACCGCTGAAGGGCGGCAGCAAAAATGACATCGAAATAGCAGGAGTAATCTCCGCAGAGCATCTGCAGCTGGAGGCGTCGGAGCTGTTCGGCCAGATTCTTGCAGCAGCGAATGTAGGACGAGCCCGCGATATTACCATTCGTCCGACGAGATTTGTTTTGCAAAACGGCCTGCTGAAGTATGACAATATGCAAATGTACGTCGGTAATAGTCCCATCAATTTTAAGGGCGTTATCGGGCTGGATAAGAGTTTGAATATGACCGTGACTTTGCCTTATACTACCAAGGGCGAGACGGCAAGACTTGGCAGGGAAACCGCCGGCAAACGCATAACGTTAGTGCTGAAAGGAACGCTCGATAAGCCACAGATTGACGTAGGCAGAGCGCTCCAGGAACAATTAAGGCAGGAATTGGAAGGACAACTCAGGGAAAAGCTGTTGGAAGGTCTTGATAAATTACGTAAGTAAGAGAATTATGTTGGTTGCCCATCCGCGGCGGATTGTTTTGAAAGGAAATGCAGCACTAACGCAAAGATATTTTTTGTGGTTTGTGCGCATCACGATACGACTGAACTTCCGCCGCAGATATTGCTGTTTCCAAGTACTCTTTGTTTAGTTTGCCGTTGGTCTTGGTTATTTCAAAATGGTCAAAGACCTGGCCGTCGATGTCTATGGCGTCAAAGGTGATTTTGCCGTCCCTGATATGGAACAGGCAGAAATGATATAGTTTTTTTGCCTCGGCGTGGCAGGCGGAGGGCGTAACGTCATAAAGCGGCCCGCCACCGCCGCCGGAGGTGATGTAGGTTACAAAGCTGCCCCCACGCTTGTCTGCGACAAGCAGACGTGGGGGTGCAACAGGACGAAACCGTTCGTACTGATGTGAATGCCCTGTTATAACAAAATCGGCGCCGGCATCGGCGAAGATGCTGAATACCTCCGGCCAACCCCAGTTTGACCAGTGGCCACCAAGATTAAGACTGGGGATGTGATAGCTTATGAATTTCCATTGAGCCTTGCTGCTTCGGGCGTCGGAGGCAATCCGTTTCAACAGTTTTTTGTAGTCTAAGTTTTTGGCCACGTTGTCGGCGCAGAAATAGTGCACCGGCCCATAGTCGAAGGCAAAGTTATTTTTCTCTCTGGGTGGAATCAGCAGTTTTTCGAAATTGCCGCTGTCGCCTTCGTGGTTGCCTTTGGCGATATAGACAGGCACGGATTCGGCTAAGCCTTTCAATGGCTCGAAAAATTGCGGTCCCCACTGGTCATAGTCATTGCCGCCAGTTACAAGGTCACCTGTGTGGACAACAAAATCGGCTTTCTTTTTTAATATTTGTTCGACTATTTTACGGTGTGTTTCGGGGTTGGTTCGACTATCGCCGTAAACGATGAAATTCACCTCGTTGGTGTCGGCGGGAACAGTTCGAAAGCTGTAAAAATCACTTTCGCTTTCAGAGTCAACGATGCGATAGAAATAAGGCTGGCCCGGCCGCAGATTCTTGAGCCATGTTTTGTGAATGAAAACCGTTTTCTTCACAACGTTATTCGGGTCCTGTCGGATTTCGTATTGTATGCGCTGCGGCCTGGTAACGATACGGTTTGGCTTTTCTTTTACATCGGTACTGTAGAGCAATTTTCCATTGCCCTTGGTGTCGGTTTCCCACATCACGGCTGCCCTGTTCCGATATATGCGGAGCAGGAACGGCCCTTTCGTAATTCGGGCTAAGACAGTCTCTGCCGGAAGGACGACGAGCGAAACTAAAATCAAAAGCGAAGCAGGCGAGATTGTCAGACCGCGATAAGCCGGTGATTTTTTGTGAGTCTTATTTGTGCTAATGTTGAGTTCCTTTGATTGCGGTATTATTCGGAGTTTTTTCGGCATTCTTGGCAGAATTTGGTCATCAACGTCATTGCCTTATTCAGTTTTTCAGCTGAGCCATCCATTTTTGCGTAGGCGTCGACCAGCTCCAGTAAATCGGGGTCGGGGTCAACGCTGCCGTAATGGTGTGCAACATTAGCGATGGCTGCATCAAGTCCGTACTCCATTGCTTTTGCGACGTAGGCCCTGCAGACGCCGGTCTTTCGGGCCGGCAAATCACGCGCACAGTTGCTGATGCCTCCTATGAAGTGAACGCCCTTCATTTGCGGGTCGCTTTTTATCTTCTTTATGACTTCGAAGGTCTTGTAGGTGTAGCTCGGCTGGCCCGGCTCCATCGGCATATCTATGGCTAACGGAAATATGGTCGAGTCGAAAAATATTTCCTGAGGCTTAGAGCCGAACCTGCCGACCGCTTCGTTGAAGATTTCTTTGGCCAAGCGGTAAAGCTCATCAGCCGAATGTGATTTACTGACCTGGTCTATCAAAAGACCGACAAAAGCATAGTCATAATCTTTCTTCAGCGGCAGCATATTATCCATTGTGTAGACCTTGATTGAATTTAATAGCGGCTGGGCAACTTCCTGCTTTGTGTCGAACCATTCTTTCAGCCCCGCTTTCAGCACGTTGTCATCGCTGCTGTCGATACAAATCGGTATGCCGCTGCCCCACTTGCGAACTATCCTGACATACTCGCGCATCATATCAACCGCAATCTGCGGATTGTCCTCGCCGAAGGCGTCGAGATTAACCGCGATATAATCGGCGCCTTCGGAGGCCTGCGACTCAATCAGTGCCTTTATGTAGTCCAGCTCCACAGATGGTTTGGTGAAGGCATCGGGGCCGAGTTCAGCGAGGATTTTCATTATTCGGCCGGTTTTGGGAATTGAGGCATGAATTGATTCACCGACAACAATTAACGAATTTTTCATAGTCAGCCTTGTTTTGCGAGGGGCATTTTAGAGTTTATGAATAGTAATGCATAAGTAGCGGCGGTCGGATTCGAACCGACGACCCTGGGCTTATGAATCCCATGCTCTAACCAACTGAGCTACGCCGCCAAAACGCCTTAATTTCTTATACGATAGCAGCTTTGGGCGGCATCTGTCAAGTATAGGCTCAGGTTCCCGCCTGTGTCAAAACAGCAGGATATTCGTCCTATATTATCGCGACTATAGAGGCGGCAAACCGCAACACTGAAAATTTTTTCAATTCACGGACTTTTGTACGGTTTTTGTTAGGGTTTTTGTCTGCGTGTTACCGATGGAATATTTGATATAGGATTGAATCGGATGGACAGCGGCACAAACAAACAAATTGGGCCTGTATGCAGATTTGGACCGGGAGGCGAGTTTGTCTCCATCTGGCCGGAGTCTCTGGAATTGCAATCGGCTTCGTGGAAGTCTCAATGCGCGTTTCAGGATATAGTGGCAAAGAAGCATGCACGCCGATTGTTGGCTGTCAGTAAAGGCCCTTCGTTTTCTGTGAATCAGCCAATGTTGTTTCCTGAAGACCAAATCGGCCCGAAAGCTGCGTGCAAGCCGAGGCTCCGGACTGGTGCACGTCGCAGAACTACAGAGAAACGGCTTCGTGTCGATACCGCTGAACAAAACCTGCTTTTTACAAGTGATGTCAGAGTCGCGAGGACCGCTTAACTAATTCCGACATTCATCCTTTACGGCACTACGAATAATAGACGAGTCCAGAATCCAAATATTCCAATTTTCAAACTCACTTCTGCGGCTGTCTTCCCTTTGCTCGGGACAAGTTCCGGCTCGCAGTTGCTGGGTATTGGGCGGGTAAAATTCACTGCTTCCGGGGGACAGCTATTTCTCTTGCAAAGCTGCATTACTTGCATATACTTATTCCACGATTCAAAGGCCCGATATAAACACTCGGCTGTTCGTTTTGCGGATTACTACAAGATGAAGCCTTATAGATTTGGAGAGTGAATATGGACCCGATAAAGTGGCTTCGCAAGTATAACAGGAAAATCATGGCCATTGTGGTCATTGTCATAATGCTCGGTTTTATCGGCGGGTCGTATATTCGTCATCTTGGTCAAAGAAGAAGCGGGCAGTACAAGACAGTAGCTTATTTCGGAGATAACAAAAAAATAACAAATTACGACCTGATGGTGGCCCGCCGAGAGCTGGAAATTCTCAGGCTGATGCGGGCGGATAGCCTGCTAAGGCAGCTTAATATACCGCAGGTTTCTTTACCGGATTTGCATTCTATTCTGCTGGCGGAGGTGCTTTTTGCCCAGTCAACAATTTCGCCCCTCGTCAGCCAGCACGTAAAACAACTCGCAGCAACAAACCAGTACGCCATCAGTGACAGACAAATCGGTGATATTTACAAACTGTCTGTGTCCCCCGATATATACTGGCTGCTGCTGAAAAAGGAAGCACAGCAGGCTGGAATTGCATTCTCTAACGAAGAGGTGGGTAGACAGCTTGGAGTGGTGATACCCCAGTTGTTTGATGGCGCGACGTATTCACAGTTGATTGGCTCGATGGTAAGCCAGCGCGATATTGCGGAAGAGGAAATATTAGGAGCGTTTGGCGAACTGCTTTCTGTTCTGGAATATGCCCGAATGCTTTGCTCAAATGAAGATGTTACTACGTCGCAGATAATGCACATGGCAATTTGGGAGAGTGAAGCAGTTGACGTTAATTTTGTCAGGTTCGATTCCGCTGTGTTTGCCAATGCGCAGCCCGAACCGACGCAGCGGGAATTAACCGAGCATTTCGAGAAGTACAAGAGATATTTTGCCGGTGAGGTCAGCGAAGAAAATCCTTATGGTTTCGGATATAAGCAGCCGGACAGAGTGCAGCTTGAATACATCGCAGTAATGCTTGGGGATGTTGCCGCGACCGTGTCGCCGCCCACACAGCAGGAAACCGAAGAATACTACCAAAAATACACAAAGCAATTCACCGAAAAGCTGCCATCGGACCCGAATGACCCGAACTCTCCGGTGATTGAACGCACCAAAAGCTATACTGAAGTGGCAGATGAGATTTCAGAACAGATGTTTCGAACGAGGGTAAACTCCAAGGCTGAGAAAATTCTGCAGCAGGCGAAAGTGCTCACAGAGACCGGTTTAGAGCGGGCGAATGTCAAGCCCGAAGATATCAACAGCGAGGATTTTAGCCGACTGGCCGGTGATTACACCTCCGCAGCCGAGCAACTAAAGAAGGAGTACAAAGTCGATTTGTACGTGGGCCGCACCGGCCTGCTCAGTGCAGCCGACATCCGCAAAGACCAGTACCTCTCAAGGCTGTACCTGGCAAGTGCGGGTTATAAACCCGTTGAATTATCAAAGATTGTGTTCGCTGTAGATGAGATTGGAAGTAGTGAACTGGGGGCTTTTGATGTTCCAAAGCCGAGACTGTATGAAAATATCGGGCCGTTAAAAGATGTGTTAGGTCGGATGACGCTCGCAAAGCTGTCCGGCCAAATAATGGCGGTTGTCCGAGTGGTGGAAGCACAAAAGGCTTCCGAGCCGCAAAGTATAGACCAGAGCTTTAGTTCGCAGACTCTAAGACTCGGTGGTTCGCAGGCAAAGGACGCTAATGAAATTTATTCTGTGGCTGATGAAGTTTCAAAGGATTTGAAAAAGCTGGCGGCGATGGAGACCACCAAAACCAGAGCCGAGGAGTTTATCAAGTTGGCTGCAAAAGACGGCTGGCAAGCAACTATTGATAAGTTTGACAGCCGTTTTCGCCGGTCCACTCCAAAGAAAGAGGGGGAGCCAAATGCGTTTGAGCTTTCGGAGTTAACAAACCAGCGCAGAATTCCCGAAAGAGCGGTGGATATATTGGCAATCCAAAGGCAAACTGACCCGATGGGCCAGTTCTTTCTTAACGACGTTGAAAGGCAGCGCCGGCTTATAGATATGTTTTATTCCCTCGTGCCGCAGGGAAAAGAGACTATTGAGACACTGCCTTTGGTCGTGGAGTTTAAGCCTAATATGAGCTACTACTGCATAAAAGATATCTCAGTGAGGCGTCTTGAGCAAAGCGAGTATGAGAAAGCTAAATCGGCGTGGGCGTGGAATGAGGATATTGCTCAATTCCAGAGCCTGGCTGTAGTGCACTTTAACCCTGGGAACATATTGAAGCGGATGAATTTCAGGCTGCTCAAAGAAGAGGGACAAACCGCCGATGCCAATAGGCCGGCCCAGGCCGAGGGAGAATTCGAATGAGAACTCGTTCGAGAGAAGACCGGATTCTGCTTTTGATTTTTGTCGCGCTGCTGAGCTGGCTTGTGCCGGGGGCGGGTTATTTTTGGCTCAAAGAAAGAAAACGCGCGGTAATTGTCTTCACGACCATCGCGGTAACATTTTGGCTTGGTATATATATCGGTTCTATTGGGGTGATTGACCCTATTTTAGCCAAGCCTTGGTATGCTGCGCAGATTATTAACTCGCCGGCGGTGGCGCTGCTCGGCCATGCGGCGGCCGGCAACTTTCCAGTGTACGGCAGGCCAAACGAAGTCGGACAAATTTACACCAGCGTCTCCGGATTACTTAATCTTTTGTGTATTGTCAATACCGTTCATTTAGCCCATGTGCGGGTGGCCCGGCAGAGCAGAGGTTAAAATGTTTACCGAGGTCGTATTTTTAGTTGCGAGCTTGACCGCGCCTGAAGAGGTTGGGACAACTCTGCAATCGATGCTCTGGCTGCTGCCGTTGGCGGCGGCCATCGCGGCGGTCTATAAAGCCACCAAGCTGCCGAAAATCACCGCAGGCCGCTTCCTGAAAGAGACAGCAGCTTTGTTCGGCTCCATCATTCTTTTTGTAGCAGCAACGGCTTTGGTCTTACACGTTGCGGCGTGGCTTATTAGCGGCTGATAATACAGAGGTTTGCGTTGGTGCAGCTTTAATCGCCCGCCGGAGGTGTTGCTGGCGGGACAACTCCCAGTTCGACAAGCGCGTTGAAGGCGGCTTTCTGCTCTGCTTCTTTTTTGTTCGTTCCCCACGCACCGGGGAAACGACGTGCTCCGATAACCGCTTCAACTTCAAAGCATTTATCGTGGTCCGGCCCTTTTTCGTCGAGCAGCTCATAGAAGGGGGTTAGATTAAGGTGCTGTTGAGCATATTGCTGGAGCAGAGATTTGAAATTTCCGCGAATCTGTTCCGCGTTTGCCTGCTCGATTAGGGAATCGAACATCCTTAGGACGAAATCGCGTGCCGCTTCGAGGCCGCCGTCGATGTAAATGGCTGCTATGAGCGCCTCCATTGCTCCCGCCGCCAGAGAACCCGCCAGAGCCCGGCTTTCAGCCATACCTTTGCCCACCCTCAGAAATTTCTGCAGGCCGAGCTGCTTGATAATCCTGGCGCAGGCCCTGCGCGAGACCAGCATGCTTTTTATTTGCGTCAAGTCGCCTTCCGCGTACTGTGGGAATTTCTCGAAAAGGTTTTGGCATATAATCACACCCAGAACGGAGTCGCCGAGAAACTCCAGCCTTTCATTGCTGAAGAGACGATTGTCAACGGCGGAGGAGTGGGTGAACGCCCTGTGCAGCAGGTCACGATTGGAAAATTTGTAACCTGTTATCTGCTCGATTTGCTGCAGAGTTTCTTCGTTCATTCGCTGATACCGTGTTTTGCAAATGCCTTGCGAGCAGATTACGAAAGCCGCCATCGCTGGAAACCTTCGTAGCCGGCTCAACAGGCAAAATTCTCAGCGCACATTGTACAATCAGCAGGTTATCTGTCAAGGGCTTACGCAGGAAAAACAGGCGGCGGTGGGATTCGAACCCACGAATAACGGTTTTGCAAACCGTCGCCTTGGGCCGCTTGGCTACGCCGCCAACTTAAAAAGACAGAAAAATGGAGCCAGTGGGATTTGAACTCACGACCTCTTGCATGTTATGCAAGTGCTCTCCCAACTGAGCCAAGACTCCGGTTATCTGTAATTTAGTAACAAAGTTGCTCTGACCCCAGTAGGTCCCCAAACCACCTACTCTGCCGCCAGAACAACCACTGATTTTGAGGGAATAGTCGCCAGAATTTTGCCGTCCTTTACTTCCATTCCCTTAAACTCAGCGGGCCTGACAGCATCGGGTTCTTCAAAAGTATTGTGCGCATTCATAACATCAGCGGTAAGAACACGCCCTGTCACCTTTTGTAATTTAAACCCTTCAAGACTACATTCAAGCTCTGCGGACGCTTCAGGGTTCAAATTGCATATCGAAATATGTATTTTTCCCGTCTTGTCCTTCGAGGCCGATGCGGTAATGCTCGCAAGCGTCTCCAAACCGCTTTTATACGGATTGCAAACAATATCGCTCGGCAGATATTTGGCCCCCTGGTGAACCTTGTACATTTCAAATATATGATACGTCGGCGTAACGATCATCTTTTCACCCTTAGTCAGAACCATCGCCTGCAGCACGTTGTTAGTCTGGGCGATATTAGCCATCCTGACCCTGTCGCAATGCTGATTGAAAATATTCAAAAAACACCCCGCTACAACTGCATCTCTGAGGGTATTTTGCTGATATAGAAACGCCGGGTTTTCACCTTCTTCTACATCCCACCATGTACCCCATTCATCAACATAAAGCCCGATACGTCCCTGCTTGTCATATTTGGCCATAATTTCTTTGGTTTTTTTAAGTATATCATCAAGCTGAAGCGTATGCTTAAGGACTTTGAACCAGCCGGCTTCATCGAAGACCGTTGCCTTGCCCTTCTTATTCCAGTTGTCCTCAAATACATAATAGTGCATGCTAATCGCGTCCATTTGCCCTGCGGCCCTGCTCAAGACCGTCTCAAACCATCGATAATCCTCTCCGCCGGGCCCGCACGCTACCTTTGTTATATTATTACCCGGATAATTCCTGACGTACGTTGCAAAACGCTTATAAAGGTCCGCGTAATATTCCGGAGTCATATTCCCGCCGCAGCCCCAGTTTTCATTGCCGATAGCAAAATATTTAACCTTCCACGGTTTTTCCCGCCCGTTGGTGCGGCGTAAATCAGCCATCTGGCTTTTGCCGGCAAACGTCATATATTCAACCCAGTCCTGCATCTCTTCCGGCGTGCCGGAGCCGATGTTGCCGCTTATATAGGCCTGGCATCCCAACATCTCACACAAATCCATAAACTCATGCGTTCCGAAACGATTGTTCTCTGTAACCATCCCCCAATGTGTATTTACCATCGAGGGCCTTTGTTGCGCCGGGCCAATGCCTTCCTTCCAGTGATACTCATCAGCGAAACACCCTCCCGGCCAGCGTATAACCGGCACGTTAATTTTCTTCAATGCCTCAACAACATCATCGCGAATTCCCCTGGTATTCGGAATCGACGAATTCTCCCCTACCCAGAATCCCTCATAAATACATCTTCCCAGATGCTCGGCAAAATGCCCGTAAATCTCCGGGCTGATAGTATCCTTACCCGCCTCAGTGTGAATAACCAGCTTATTGATGTTATTGGCCTCGGAAGTTATCTCAGTCGAAGCTAAACAAGCCGAGTTGTTTAATCCGAACAGCACAATCAAAACCATCAAAACAAATCTGCACGCCGAATCTCTGCACAACATAATCACTTACCTCATCTTTTGTAGGTTATCTGTTTATACGGGATTAAATCCGAATGTCAAAATTCGAAACAAATCAAAATGGCCATAGTTTAAAATTCAAAACAGCTACACTTTGATAATGGAGCCAACAGGATTCGAACCTGCGACATCTTGCATGCCATGCAAGCGCTCTCCCAACTGAGCTATGGCCCCAAAACAGCGATAATTTTAGCATATATGGCCAATATCGGCAAATAAATTTTTCTGCTCACAGGGGTTGGGGGATTGCACTTACGCACCGATGATTGTCTTTTTCGTATTATAAGGTAAAATGGCCTTTCGGGCTTTTCTTAATGGTACATACCAGCAGCGTTTAAATTAAGGATTGAGTGTCTTGATTACCAGACAGAGGATATCTATAACGGGGCGTGTGCAGGGGGTCGGATTTCGGCCGGCTGTGTATCGGCTGGCTAATCGTCTGAGGCTTACCGGCTTTGTTTACAACGATGCAAAAGGTGTAACGGTCGAACTGCAGGGACCACAGCAGAACATCACTGAATTCTTATCTTGCCTGCGGTCGGGAACGGATAAACCGCCGCTGGCGGAAATAAAATCCCTCGAATCATCTGATGTGGCGGTCGTAGAATCTGATGGCAGATTTGTTATTCGCAAAAGTGATTCCAAAGGAACAGCTTTATCTCAGGTAACGGCTGATATTGCCGCCTGCAGGGATTGCCTCACAGAGCTGGCTGACAGTGAAGACTTTCGGTATCGGTATCCGTTTATAAACTGCACCAACTGCGGCCCGAGATACTCGATAGTCAAAGGCATTCCTTATGACAGACCCAACACTACGATGTCGGTCTTTGCGATGTGCAACAGCTGCGCCGCCCAGTACAAAGATGTGGCGGACCGGCGCTTTCATGCCCAGCCTGTTGCCTGTGGCGTGTGCGGGCCGAAAATCTGGCTGACCGACAGCAAAGGGGAAACTGTGAAGACACAAACCGACAGTGTAATCGCTGAAACCGCCCGATTACTTCGCTCCGGAAGGATTGTTGCCATAAAGGGAGTCGGCGGATTCCACCTCGCCGTCGATGCGCTTAATGACCACGCTGTCCGAAGGCTCCGGCAGCGCAAAAGGCACGACCATAAGCCGTTTGCGATGATGACCGACAGGATTGAAAAGATAAAAAGGTATGCGGTTGTGAGTGAGCCGGCCCGGCGGCTGTTAGAAATCCCGCAAAGCCCCATCGTATTGCTGCCGAAAAAGGAGAATTCGGCGATAGCGGCATCAGTTGCCGAGGGTGTTAATACGTTCGGCTTTATGCTGTGCTATGCGCCGCTGCATTATCTGCTTTTTGCCGAGGGTTTGGAAGTTCTCGTGATGACCAGCGGAAATATGTCGGATGAGCCGCTGATTTGCAGAAATGAAAAGGCCCTCGAGAGGCTATCTTGTGTTGCTGATGCCTTTTTGATGCACGACAGGGAAATTTATCGGCAGGTCGATGACTCAATTGTGCATTTCATTGATGATGAGCCGGTTCTTCTCCGACGGGCGCGTGGATATGTTCCGACGCCTGTTCTCACCGGCGAAAATACGCCGCTGGATATATTTGCAGCAGGGGCTGATTTGAAAAACACCTTTTGCTTCGCAAAGCAAAATCAGCTTATATGCAGCGAGCACATAGGTGATTTGGAAGATGCGGAGGTTTATCATCACTATGTCAGTTCCATCGAGCACCTTCGCAGGCTGTTTGAAGTTGAGCCGAAGGTTGTTGTCTGCGATTTGCATCCGGGCTATTTATCAACGCAGTATGCGACATCGAAGACCGATGCGAAAATTGTTCAGGTTCAGCATCACTGGGCCCATATCGCATCGGTGCTGGCTGAGCACGGCCTGAATGAACCGGTGATTGGCCTGGCCTGTGACGGCACCGGCTACGGTACAGACGGGGAAATTTGGGGCTGTGAGTGCCTGATAGCATCGTTGAATGATTTTGAACGATTTGGCCATCTGGCATATTATTGCCTGCCCGGTGCTGACAAGGCGGGCAAAGAAGCCATAAGGCCTTTGCTGGGATTGCTGAAAAAAACCTACGGGAATGATTTTACGTTGGAAAAATTCGGATGGCTGCTTGAGCGAATTGAGCCTGATACGGATAAGCAGCGAATCATATCAGAGCAGCTCGGCAGGCAGATAAACACTGTAGAAACTTCGAGTCTTGGACGGGTTTTCGACGCGGTTGCCGCTATGCTTGGCCTGGGCAGTTACAATTATTTTGAAGCGCAACTGCCGATGGCCCTTGAAGCAATTATCGAAAGCGGCGTTGAAGAGCACTATGATTTTGAGCTGACAAAAGATAAGCCGCTCCAGCTTGATTTATCCAAGATGATAAAACAGCTAATTGCTAATATTCAGGAAGGGGCTGCGGCTGGCGTCATCTCGGTGAAGTTTCATAACACCGTTGCTGCCGGCCTGCTGGAAATGGCCAAAGCGGCTCGGAAAAGCAAAAAGTTAAACACGGCTGCATTAAGTGGCGGAGTATTCTGCAATCGGTACTTGACGAATCGTTTGGTTAAGCTCTTGAAGCAAAATGATTTTTCCGTATTATTTAATCGCGAAGTGCCCTCGAATGATGGCGGAATATCGCTCGGTCAAGCGGTAATTGCTGCCCGTTTTTTAAAGCACCAAATGTGAAGCAGGAAGTGAGATACAAGTTATGTGTTTGGCGATACCAGCGAGAATAGTGGAGTTGGAGGGAGACAGGGCGGTTGTCGACGCGATGGGAAACCGCTTCAGGGCCAGGACTACGCTGCTGAGCGAAGCTAAATTGGGAGATTTGGTGCTCGTGCACGCCGGCTTTGCTATCTCGCTTGTGGACGAGGAAGAAGCTAAAAAGACCTGGGAGCTTATCGCAGAGATAGACAATTTCGAAGATACACAGAATAAAATTTCGGGATAGAAGTTACAGATTTAAATTTCGGTATTCGGATTCGCTTATTGTATGCTCGAGAGAATCTACAAAGCACAGACCCTCATGGCTTCGGCCTGTAAGCGGCTCGGTCGTCAAATCAATGTAATGGAGGTCTGCGGCACGCATACGGTTTCGATTTTCCGCAGCGGCATAAGAACTACCCTGCCGGATGGATTGAAGCTTTTATCCGGGCCGGGCTGTCCGGTCTGTGTTACCGACCAGGGCTATATCGATACTGTTTTAGCATTGGCGGAGTGCGACGATTGTTTAATTGCTACTTATGGCGATATGATTCGCGTCCCCGGCAGGGATGGCTCACTCGAAGCAAAAGGCACAAAAGGCAATGTCAGGGTCGTTTTGAGTAGTGACAATGCCCTGCAGTTGGCAAAAGACAATCCTGAAAAAACCGTTGTGTTCGTCGCAGTCGGTTTTGAGACAACGGCGCCGGCAACGGCGGTGGCCGTCAAAGAGGCAGCGGCGGAGGGTATCAAGAACTTCTGTGTTTTGAGCGGTCACAAACTTGTTGTGCCTGCGATGCGAGCCCTTCTGTCAGGTAAAAACCATAACATAGATGCCTTTCTCTGTCCGGGACATGTCAGCGTTATCATCGGCTCCGGCGCTTTTGCTGAGATTGCAGAGCAATTCAATCGGCCGTGCGTGGTGGCCGGCTTTGAGCCGATGCAGATTATCGAAGGACTCGCCGAAATCTGCCGGCAGCTCGCCGAAGGAATCGCTGAAGTAAAATCAGTATATACAGCAGTCGTAACCGAACGGGGCAACACTGTAGCGCAGAAGATTATTGCCGAGTGTTTTGAACCGGTGGATGGTTACTGGCGGGGCCTGGGTAAAATCGAAAAAAGCACGCTCAAACTAAAGGATAAATACAGTCGCTTTGATGCTTTTAAGCGATTCAATATAACCGAAGTGCCTACCGAAGGTAAAAGTGCCTGTCGATGCGGTGAGGTATTGTGTGGGCTGATTGAGCCGCCCCAGTGCGAGCTGTTTGGAAAGGGCTGCAGCCCCGATAGTCCTGTCGGCCCGTGTATGGTAAGTTCCGAGGGTGCCTGTTCAGCCTGGTTTAAGTACAAAAGAGAGAGACGCAGGCTATGAAGTCAGCCGGGAAAGACAGAATTTTGCTTGCGCACGGCGGCGGCGGCAGATTGAGCGACGAGCTTATCAGACATCATATTCTGCCGAGCTTTTATAACGATACTCTCGCCGAGCTGGCCGATTCCGCAAAACTGAATCTCACTTCCAGTTCGATTTGTTTCACCACCGATAGCTACGTCGTCAAGCCTTTATTTTTTAATGGCGGCGACATCGGCAAACTCGCTGTTTGCGGCACCGTCAACGACTTGGCTGTCGCAGGGTCGGTGCCGGTCGCTCTGGCTCTGTCGCTGATAATCGAAGAAGGTTTTGAATTTGAACTGCTGGAAAAGATATTAAGCAGCATCAGCCAAGCCGCCAAGGCCAACAACGTCAGCATCGTTACCGGTGATACCAAGACCGTCGAATCCGGCGCAGCGGATAAAATTTTCATCAACACGGCGGGTATCGGAGTGAGATTGGACGGCGTGGATTTGGGTTTTGACCGAGTCGAAGTCGGCGATAAAGTCATTATCAGCGGCACAATAGCTGACCACGGGATGACCATTATCTCACAGCGGGAAGATATTAAATTCCAATCTCAGTTAAAGAGCGACTGTGCCGGCCTGGCGAACCTGACCTGTCGGCTGCTGGAGGGCACAAAAGGAATAAAATTTATGCGCGACCCGACCCGCGGCGGATTGGCTGCCACACTCAACGAGATTTCGAGACAGAGCCGTTTGAGTATTGGAATTAACGAGGCGGATATTCCTGTAAATCCGACGGTTCAGGCGGCGGCGGATGCGCTGGGCTTCGATGTTCTGACAATCGCCAACGAAGGCAAATTCGTCGCAATAGTCTCACCGGGGTCGGCAGATGATTGTCTGGATATCTGCAGGAAGCACCCATTAGGTAAGAAAGCAAGTATTATCGGTGAGGTTGTGGAAGCGACTGATGCGGCCGTTGTGGAAATGGTAACCAAAATCGGCGGCAGAAGAATTGTCCAGATGCCGTACGGACGAGAATTGCCGAGGATATGCTGATGCACGAAACGATGGTGGCACAAAGCCTGCTTTCGATGATTTCTGCCGAGGCCGAGAAACGCAACGCAAAGCCCATCATCGCCAGAATCAGTTGTGGAGTTCTCAACGCTGTTAACGATGATGTGCTTTGTTTCGCATTTGATTCCGTTGCCAAAGGCACAGCCTGCGAAGGTATGAAGCTTGAAATAGAACACAAGCAGATGCAGGGACGATGTAAAAGCTGTGCAGAGATTTTCGATGTTGAGCTTTCTCAGCCTGTGTGTCCAAAGTGCGGCGGCGAGGATTTTGAATTGCAGCCTGATGCGGCACTGGTGTTGGAGGAGATAGAGTTTTCGACGGAGTGAGGATATGTATAAAGTTGAGATTGGCAAAAAGATTCTAAGTGCAAACGAAGAATACGCCGCTAAAAACAGCCGACTGCTTGCCGAACAGGGAAAATTGTGCCTGAATATGATATCCTCGCCGGGCTCGGGCAAGACGACGATTCTGGTCAGAACGATAAACGAATTGAAAGGCAAAATTAAAATCGGCGTCATCGAGGGCGATATTCAAACCGATATTGACGCTAAAAGGATACAAGCAACCGGCGCACCGGCGGTTCAGATAAATACCGATGGGGCCTGTCATTTGTCGGCGGCCCAGGTCAGCAGCGGTTTGGAAAAGCTCCCTCTCGCTGATCTGGATTTGGTTTTTATAGAGAACGTCGGTAACCTTATTTGCCCATCTGCTTTTGAATTGGGGGAAACCGCCAAGGTAGTCGTTCTTTCGGTGCCGGAGGGCGATGACAAGCCCGCAAAGTACCCCGCTATCTTCGCAAAGTCAAAGGTGCTACTTATAAACAAGATTGATTTGCTGGGTGCACAGATGCAGGTGGACTTCAACCTTGAACGAGCGAAAACCGATGCCCACAAACTAAATAAAAGCATTGAAATTCTCCCAATATCAGCTAAAACCGGTGAAGGAATGGCTGACTGGTACAACTGGTTGGTAGAGGCGATAAAAAATATACGAAGTGATTAATCCTTCGTTAGCACCGGACGCTTTGAGACTATAGCGGGATATTAAGCGTCATATAAAATAAGGAGATTGTTGAAATGGGTAGAGGATTGAGAAAACTTGGGGTCATTTCTGCAGTACTTTCATTTGTTATCTGTCTGGCAGGCGGTATCTGGATTTTGGCCAATGAGGGCTTCCAAACAGGTAGTAATGATGCAATTTGGTCAGGGATTGGACTATACTTTGTTGGAAAAGCCTTCTTTGTCGGCCCTCTGTTGATGATTACAACACTTCGGAGTGAGTGATAATTCAAGGGCGAATCGTCCTGCGGTTGCCAATTGGCGGGTCTTTTGCTTAGCCGCTGGTTTAGTTTCACTCGGTTAAATATCTGGATTAAGATGCGACTTCTGATTGGTAGAGATTGTGTTTGCGGATATAGTCGGCGACGGATGGGGCGAGCATACCGGTTACATCCAGGCCGGCGGCCAATCTGTTTCGTATCCGCGTGCTGCTTATGTCAATCAAGGGCGTTTGGATGATATTTTGCTGTAGTTTCTCAACTCGTCCTCGGCCCCAGAGGGTTTCGAATTTCGCAAAGTCAGGCGGTTTGCACCCGCCCCTGTACATCACCGACAGCTCGCATTCGTCAAGCAATTCCGTAATTTTGTACCAGAACGGCAGCTCATCAATCCCGTCGGCACCAATAAGCCAGTAAATTGAAGTCTCACCGCCGAGACGTTGCTGAAAGTCCCTCACCGTTTCCAGCGTATAACTCGGCTTAAGCTTATTCAGTTCGCAATCACTCACTTCAAACCTTTCATCGTCGGCTGTTGCGAGGGTTATCATTTTCAGTCTGTCACTTTCGCTTGCTTTCGGAGAGGAACCTTTCAGTGGTGAGCGCTTCGCGGGAAGGAAGATGACCTTTTCCGCATCAATCTGTCTTGCCGCATCCGCAGCGACGGCCGTGTGACCGAGATGAATCGGGTCGAACGTGCCGCCAAACAACGCTATTTTTCTTTTGGTCATAACAAACTAACAGATAAATTGTGGATTTTTTAAAAAAATATTGAAGAAAAAAATAAAAAATTTTTTACTTATAAAAAGCCCTGGCGAACCACAGGAATCAACAAGGGAACTACCTGGATTTTATCTTTGGTTACAATTTTTTGCAGACCCGAAGCAAATATAAGTTGACAAAGAGCAAATTTTCTTCCGACACCAGAAGCCGCCAAGCAAGGTTATAAGTTCAATAAAACGCATTTTCAGCGAGGAGCTGCAAAATCAAATTTCCGGAGTTTTGCAAAAACGAAAACTGGAACTGAAGGTTGAGTAAAAACACTGTCGCAGCAAAACACCTTCTTACCATTATATCAAAAGGTATGATAAACAATACCAGAAGCCGTGTAAAATGCGGATAGTAAAAAATTTTATGAAGGATTTTTAGACATTTGGACGATAAAAATTGTAGCAGGTCATTAAGTTTTGTATGATTTGCTTAATGATATCTTTGAAAATTAGTTATGTTGAGATGTTAATTTGAATGTTGATGATTTAATCAATCGAAAGGCGGTGATAAAATAATGGCAAAGAAAAGAAAGAAAGCAGCAAAGAAGAAAAAAGCAACAAAGAAGAGAAAGAGGAAAAGATAGTTTAACAAGTTAGCCAACAATTCAGTATTGCAGCAACTTATGATAAGATGGAAGGCTCTGCCATGGCGGCGGAGCCTTTCGTCTTTTTTATTGACTATTGATTATTATCGATTATTGATTACGCGTTATGGATTACTTCAATTACAAAAACGCCAGGCTGTTCGCCGAAAACGTGGATGTCGAGAAAATCGCCGCCAAGGCAGGTACGCCGGTCTATATCTACAGCAAGGCCACTTTCATAGACCATTTGCAGAAGATTCAAAAGGCCTATAGCCGGCTTGATGCAACAATCTGCTATTCCGTAAAAGCCTGCGGCAATATCAATATACTCAAATTTATGGCCGAGGCAGGCATCGGATTCGACATCGTCAGCGGCGGCGAGCTGTATCGCGTTCAGCAGGCGGGCGGCGACTGCTCAAAGGTAGTTTACGCAGGGGTCGGCAAGACCGACAAGGAAATCATCGAAGCCCTGGACACTCGAATAGGCTACTTCAACATCGAGTCGGAAGCTGAGATGGAAAACCTGATTCGCCTGGCAAAACAGCAGGGAAAACACCCCAAAGCCGCACTGCGAATCAATCCCAATGTTGACCCTAAAACGCACATATATACCACCACCGGCAAAAAGGAAACCAAGTTTGGCATCGATATCAAACGTGCAAAAAAGGTCTTCGCCGACTACGGCGGTAATGATTCGGTGGCTCTTTGCGCAATTCACATACATTTAGGCTCAGCCGGCCACACCGTCGAACCTTATGTTGAAGCGATAGAGAAGGCGTTGGCTTTAATCGACCAGTTACGCAGCGATGGCTTTACCATTGAGGCTCTGGACATCGGCGGAGGATACGGCGCCGATTATGTAACCGCCGAGTCGCCGACCGCCGCCGATTATGCCGCCGCCATTGTGCCGTTGTTGACGGGCAGGAATCTAAAGCTTATTCTCGAACCCGGCGCAAGTATTGCCGCCAACGCCGCGATTTTGGTAATGCAGGTTCTGTATCTAAAAAGCAGCGGCTCGAAAAAATTCGTTATAGTCGATGCAGCGATGAACGATTTGATTCGTCCGCCGTTGTACGGCGCATTTCACTTTATATGGCCGACAAAAGTCGATAAAAAATTCGTACCGCTCCGACGAGATAAAAATTTGCAATTAGCCGGCACTGAAGTAGTTGATGTGGTCGGCCCTGTTTGCGAACCTGCCGATTTCTTTGCCAAAGATAGGGCGATTCCACCCGTTGAGCGAGGCGACCTTCTTTCCATTTTTACCGCCGGGGCATACTGCTTTACTATGAGCAGTAACTACAACACCAGAGGCCGCGCCGCCGAGGTTCTCGTCGATGGTGACAAATTCAGCATAATTAGAAAACGCGAATCCTACGAAGATTTAATCTCAGCGGAAAAACGATAGAGATTGCTTCGTTCGCCTTCGGCGGACTCGCAATGACAAACAACGAGATACGAGCGACAAGTGACGAATTAGAAGTGCCTCTCGACAAAGCTCGTATCAACTTTGCCTTTTGCGAACAGGTTGTGGGAAATAATGTCCAAGCAGGCTGGTATCGTCGTTTTGATTGGCTCGATGACAAATTCGCCCAATGCCCTTTTCATTGTGGTTATCGCATCAGCTCTACTATCCTGATAAGCCAGGAGCTTACATACCATCGAATCATAATTAGTCGGGACGGTGTATCCCTGATAGACGTGTGTATCGACCCGGACGCCGGGTCCGCCCGGCTGGATGTATCTTGTAATGGTGCCGGGGCAGGGTGCAAAATTATTCTTCGGGTCCTCAGCGTTGATTCTGCATTCAATCGCACAGCCGGTATGCTTTATGTCGCGCTGGTCCAGATTAAGTTTTTCCCCTGCGGCAACCTTTATCTGCAGCTTAATAAGGTCGTGGCCGGTTACTAATTCGGTAACAGGGTGCTCGACCTGAATTCGGGTGTTTACCTCGATGAAGTAAAACTTTTTATCCTTGTCTAACAGGAACTCAACGGTCGCGGCATTGACGTACTTGGCCTCTTTAATAAGCCGCAAAGCGGCCTCGCATAGTTTTTCTCTGTCACGTTCATCCAGAACGGGGCACGGCGATTCCTCAATCATCTTTTGATGTCTCCGCTGGATGGAGCAGTCCCTTTCAAAGAAATGCACCGCGCTGCCTTCGTTGTCGGCCATTACCTGCACTTCGACGTGTCTGGGTTCAACGACATACTTTTCCAGATATAGACTGCCGTCGCCGAATGCGGCTTCGGCCTCAGCCTTGGCTGCGGCAAAGGCCGAGCGCAGGCTCTGGTCATTATGTGCGACCCTCATACCGCGTCCGCCGCCGCCTGCCGCAGCCTTTATCATTACAGGATAGCCGAACGTGTTCGCAAGTTTTACAGCCTGTTCTTCTTCGACGGCGTTCTCGGAGCCGGCTGCTGTTGGTACTTCGACTTTGTTGGCCAGCTCGCGGGCACGCACCTTATTGCCCAGCAGCTCCATCGCTTCAGCCGGCGGGCCGATAAACGTCAGTCCGCAGTCCCGACATATCCGGGCAAACTCTACATTTTCAGCCAGGAAGCCGTAGCCCGGGTGAATCGCCTCGACATCCATAACTTCGGCGGTGCTTATGATACGCGGGATATTCAGGTAGCTTTCAGCAGCGTTGGCCGGCCCTATGCAGACAGCATCGTCGGCAAGCTGCAGGTAGGCTGCATCTCTGTCGGCCTCTGAGTAGACTGCGACCGCCTCGACGCCCAGCTCATGGCAGGCACGAATGATACGCAGCACTATTTCACCGCGATTGGCTATTAGGATTCTTGAAAACATATTCTTGATACTCGATTCTCGATACTGGATACTCGACTTTCTGTTTTTAACGAGCGTCGAGCAACGAGCATCGAGTCACGAATTAATCCGGCTTGACTTTGAAGAGCACTTGGCCGTACTCGACAGCCTGGCCGTTGCTCACTAATATCTCGGCTATTGTTCCACTGGTCTCGGCTTTTATTTCGTTCATTACCTTCATTGCTTCGATAACGCAGACAACCGTCTGCGTATCCACATGTGAGCCTAATTCTACAAATGGGGCTGAATCGGGGCTCGGCGTGGCGTAAAAGGTCCCGACAAGAGGAGATTTTATCAATGCCAGGTTATTTTTCTGCGTCTGGCCGGCAGCAGCTGCTTCAGCGGCTGAGGCTTGTGTTATATCCACAATGGGTACAGCTGCGATATTCGCCCCAGCCACCGGGACAGCCATAACGGTCGGTTGTTCCGGCTGGCGACGCTTCAGAAAAATCCTGTCATCGCCGTGTTTTATCTCCACCTCGACCAGGTCGTTTTGTTTCATTATTTCGATAAGTTCGTTTATTTTCTGCAAATCGTCGTTTTTTAGCGTCATTGCCGCACCCCTTCGCAATAAAAGTGTCGATTGACCCCGTAAGTATAATCGCACAAGGCCTTTTTGCAAACAATTTCTTGCCTTTGTTGTGGGCGTGTGGAGCGTTAGTGAACAGCGTTTGGTTATTGTGCGGCTAAAGTATTTCGAGGCTGACCATTGTGATGTCGTCAACTCCGGATGTTTTGAGTCCTTGATTCTGGACGAGAGAGTCGAATTTTTCCGCCATCTTAACGATTGGCAGATGTGTGAGTCGGCGGAAATTTTCCGTGAAGTTAAAGCTGCCCGCGTCGTCGAAGCTGCCGATAAGGGATTCGGCCCCGTCGGAATACAGCAGCAGTTTGTCGCCTATGTGAAGTTGTATGGTCTGTTGACTGTATTTGGCGTTCTCAAAGATGCCGAGCAGAGAGCCTTGTGTTTCCAATCGCTGAGGCTTTTTGCGGGGCCTTATGAGAATCGGGTAGGGATGCCCGCCACGCGCATAGGTCAGCTCAAGAGTTCTTGTGTTCAGCAGACAGTAACAGCAGGTAGCGAATCGATTGCCGGAAAATTTCTGGTCGGTCATTCTCGAATTGAGGTTGGCCATCACTTCTGCCGGTGAGAATATCCGGTAGCTGCTGCCGGTTGTCTGACGCATAACTAACGCCTGCTTTATAAAGATGGTCAGAAGCGCTGCCGGCATTCCGTGGCCGACTACGTCGGCGATGTAAAAACCTATGTGCTGCTCGTCGAGCCGGGCAACGTCGTAGATGTCACCTGAGACACATTCAGCCGGCAGGAAAACGGCTGCCCACCGCAGCCGGTCGTTGTCCGGCAGCTGGCTCGGCAGAAAATCCCGCTGGACCTGCCCAGCCAGCCGAAGCTGCTCGGTCAGACTGCTCATAGCAGCCTTATCGCCTGCAGGGTTTTGCGGCAATTCAACCCGCCTGCGGCTGGTTTTCGTATTACCACTGACTCTTCTCATTTATAGGACTCCGAGGCAATATTAATTCTTGTGGGTGCCGCCATAAAATTTCGGCTTGTCGGAGTCAGCACTTTGCGTTTTTTCCGGTTTTTTTCTGCTATCTATAGGGCTAATGCATAAACCCTCTGCTGACTTTTCGATTCCAATTGGAAATCATCATAAAAACAGGGACTGTGGCAGCGTTGCAGAGTAAGTAATACTAACGTCTTTGATTGCAATAACTTACGTAAGTCCAAGGCGGCTGATTGCCGCTTCTAAAAGCAATTGTTGCAGTTCATTCAGAGGTTTAATCCGGCTTTTCGGTGCTATTTTGTGCAGGCGATAACTTCTGCCGAATGGTGCCTTTTCCAATCCTGCTACAGCCGTCTGAAAAAAATATCTGATTTTTTCGATTTTTGGTTTGTAGTGCAAACTGGTTTGTGGTATATTGAAAACGGCTCAACCAATTTGGTTTAGAGTAGGTGTTGTGTTTTTTTGAAGTGGAATGTTACGAAGCAGAAACGTTTTGGATAAAGGAGCGATATTATGAATGCCGGGCAAAATCAGAAATCGACGGATGCAGAAAAACTCAGGGAAATACCGAAGTGGGTGCGTAGATATACGCAGAATCGGACCATTCCTTTTTTGGTTTCAATGGTAATATTCTTGCTTTTATTTACTGCTATCGGCGTCCCATCGTACCTGGGCGGTATAGCCTACCTGGCGGGAAATATGCTTGCATTTTGGATTTGTATTTTTTTCCTTGTAATTGCGTGCGTGGCGGTATTCTTTTTTTCTGTTCCTAAAAGGGGAGGTAAACTAATTGAGAAAATATCGCGGCGGCTGTACGGCGATGAAGGAGTTACAACACTTCCACCCCCGGCAAGAATAAAAAAACATCATTGGGTCGGCTTAGTCGTAGGATTAGTGTTCGCCTCCTGCGTTGTGGGGTCGGTGCTGCTGGGGATACGCGGGTTTATCCCGATTGAATATATGCAGCCTGTCTCAGCGCTTTATGTTGTTCCCTTTCTTGTGTTTCTGGTAGTCTGGCAAAGACCCGTGGTTAGCCTGCTGTCTCTGCTGTGGCCGATTCTTTACGCTCTTCACGCTGTCCTGGTCGTCATGGGCGTGCCCATTCAGTTCGGAGGCAGGTTGGACTTTCTCAATATGCTCATACCCACGGCGGGGTATGGAATTTTGTGTGGTTTGCTTGGGCACGTCTACAGTCGCTACGCATTGAAAAAGTTAAGGGAGGCAGCGCATTTTAAGGAGGGTGCGGCTGATGGAGCTTGATCGCATCGTTCATGAGCCTGCAAGGCTGAGGATAATGATGGTTCTTTCGGGCATTGATGAAGCGGACTTCAATTTTCTGCTGACAACGTTATCCCTGAGCAAGGGGAATCTTTCTCGGCATACGGAAAAGCTCGAACTGGCGGGCTATGTCAAAGTCAATAAAATTTTCAAAGGCAGGATTCCGAACACCACCTTCCAGCTCACCAAAAAAGGGAGCAAAGCTTTGACTCAATACTGGGAAGGACTTGATGTTCTTCGCAGGACAGGCCGGAATATAGCAAGTCTGAAAGGTTGATATCAGCCGGCGAAGATAGCGGAGCCTATGCGAAGGATGGTTGTCCCTTCTTCAATGGCGATTTCGTAGTCCGAGCTCATTCCCATACTCAGTTCGGTGAATTCCGGCCCGACTATCTTCTCGCCTTTCATCTCCATAAACAGCTCTCTCGCCTGGGCAAAACAGGCTCGAACGGTATTCTTGTTATGCGTCAGTGGTGCCATTGTCATAAGACCGACTAATTTCAGGTTCGGCAATGTCTCTATCTGCTCAACTAAGTGCATCGCTGCTCCCGTCGGAACGCCGTACTTTTGGGACTCCATAGAAGTGTTAAGCTGCAGTAACACTCTCGGGCACAGGTTTGCCCTCGCTGCCGAATTATTTATCTCTTCAGCTAATCGAAGTGTGTCTACCGAATGAATCAGGGAAACGATGGGTAAGACCGCCGTGACCTTATTTCGCTGCAAATGGCCTATCATATGCCAGTTGATTTTTTTGGCCGCAGCGGCTTTAAACTCGCCGCGTTCCAGAGATTCAGCTATCTGAGCGGAAACCTTCTTCAGCCGCTGAACGTGATTCTCGCCGAGCTCGGTCAGGCCCAGACTAACAACTTCCTTTATGGCTTCGATATCAACTGATTTGGTAACGACAACGAGTTTTATTTCGCTTCGGCTTCTGCCGGCGCGAGAGCAGGCTCGCTCTATGGTATCTTTTAAGCGGGATATTCGCTCGGAAATCGTCGCCATAAAGATAACTGTTAAGAATTCAAGTTATAGAAATTCAAACTGCCAGACCGTTCTTAAAAAAATATCAGGTCGCAGACGTTTTTGCCAGTATAAAAAATACTACGGCAGGAATTTTGAACTGTTTTTCAGCTTGGCGGGCAGATACTCGTTGACCACAAAGTCCAGGCCGTGCTTGGCGAAGGCCTGCTGCTCAACACGCACTCCCATCTTCAGCATCTGATTAATCGCATCCTGCCAGGGCTTGTGACATTTCACAAATGGGTCGTTGCGCAGGGCGTCCTTGGCCCTTTTTATGTCAACCTCTTTTAGCGGATGGGTCGGCAGCTTGTAGGTTATGATATCCTGCGGCGTTACCCCTAAAAATCTCGCGATCGGCACACAGAAAAACCTGTTCAGATGGGCCGCATTGCCCGAGCCTGCTTTCAGGGTCCTGTAGATATTGAAGTAACCATAAGGGTCTCCGTCGACGAAGGCATAGACAGGTATCTTCAGGTGGTCGGTCAATCTTCTTATGAACCTTCGGCAGGCGCGTGTCGGCACGCCGCCCATACTGACAAGGATACAGTTGACAGTCTTCCAGTAGTCGTATTTGACTAATCTCTGGAACATCCCCGCCGTCTCGATGGCGAGAACAAATTTCGCATCGCTCCTGAATCGCAGGTTCTCGACGTCCGTCGGCACCGAATAGGCACCGGAGCCGAATTTGGTACAGTCGATTTTGATTTTTCGTCCTTTGGCGTCGGCGTCGATGACGATGAGCCTGCCGGCAATATCGCCGCCTTTTTCCTCAGGTATGAATTTCATCTGTTCGCGGTTGATGCCGAACATCGCCTCGATATCGTCCATTATGCTGTCGGACTCTGTCTGCTCACTGAAGCCGGCCTTGCCCCAGTTCTTGGAGATATAATAGGCCTCTCGTTTTGTAGCCATATCGTCTTTGTCGATGAGCTCCTTGGCAAGGGACATCATTTTGAGGCTCTGTGCGAATGTTTTTACCGTACCTACCGTCAGGGTCCGCTGTTTGTTTTTGCCCAGCATCTCGAAGTAGCCTACGTTTGCCTGATATTTGACGTTGCGCAGTGAGCGAAGGGGCGAAGACAGTGTCGGACTTTTGTTGTTCAGAATCTTCGAGTGGATATTCTCAGCGGTTTTGACTATCTCTTTTGCTACCGCAGGAGTTTTTTGCCTTGGCATCGGAAAGCTCCCGGAACAGGGTTTTTATTCGTCTGTTGCTACTCTGCGAAGTAGCTCGCTACGTAGCACGAGTATAAATTACGCCGGAAAGCCCAAATATTCAAGTTATTTCGCTCTGGAGGGCCGGCTTCGCAGCCGGGTTTTGGCCCCCAAAAAAAACCAAAAAAAACAGCAATTTTTTGCTTGCATTTTATACTCAGAACTTGTATACTGATGTTTGATATGGGTGGTTAGTTTCCCAAGAGGCAGGTTTCTTTCCAAATTTTGGGGAAGAGATTTTTCATTGATGAGGGTTAGTTTTTTTGCCTGTTGGACTGATGAAATAAAGCTCCTTAGGAGCTTATAGACCTCGGCGAGGCAGCGTGGCACGCCGGTTTCCCCCCCAGCCGGTTCCACCACCTCGCCATTTTTTTGCGCACATCGAGCAAGCCCTTGGCGGATTTAGGAGCCGCAGCCCGGCTTAAACCCAACAAAACTCTTGCGGAAAGCAAGGAAAACGACAACAGCGGTAAAGGCTATTGTACCGCCGAAGACGAAGGTCGCAACGGGCGAGATATGCTCCCATAAAAATCCCGCTGCAAGACTTGCCGGAAACGCCGCCAAGCCGGTTACGGTATGAAACGTTCCCAGAGCAGTTGCTTTAAGGCCGGCGCCTGCAAGGTCGGACACAAACGCCCGCTCAGTACCATCAATGGCTGCAAAGACCACGCCGTAAAGCGCAAACAGAACAACAAAAAGCCACAGTGAACTGCAAAAAGCAAAACCCAGCGACACAACCGCGAACAGGCCAAAGCCGAAGATGATAACTGCTTGACGACCGATTTTATCTGAAAGTGAGCCCAGCGGCACGGCCAGCGCACTGTAAAAGACGTTGAAGAGCATATACAAAAGAACGGGGGCGGCAACCGACGATTTGCCGGTGAACAGATGCTGTGCCCTCATAACGAAAAACATGTAGCTGAAATTGCCCAGGGCAAAAATGCCGGAAACCAGAATAAAAAGTTTCAGAGGTTTAGGAAGCATTGCCAGACCGATTTTCAACTTTGCATTTTGTCGGTGGGCCTCCAGTTCTTTGACAAAGCGGAGCGGGGCCAGCGCTGCCAGGCCGGTTACTCCTGCGACAAGAATGATTGTTCGCAGCTGGAACCCTGCAAACCACAGAAGCAGAAAAGCCACGGCTGAGCCAAGAATCGCGCCAATAGTATCGAGGCCGCGATGAATCCCAAACCCCTTTCCACGTTTGCTTGTCACCGAATCAGCTATTATCGCGTCACGGGCGGCGGTTCGCAGACCCTTACCCATCCTTTCGAGAGACGCAAAGATAACAGCGGCCGGCCAGGTTCTCGATATAGCCAGCAGCAGTTTGAAAACCGTCGAGACCACGTATCCCCAGTAAACGAATATCTTTCGTTTGCCGGTCTTGTCCGACCAGTAGCCGCACACCACCTTGAGGATACCGGAGAAACTGTCCCGCAATCCGCCGACTAAGCCGATAAGCTGGCCCGAAGCGCCGAGTGACTGTAGAAACATCGGCAGAATCGGCATTATCATCTCACTGCTGAGGTCGTTTAGGAAACTAACGACGCTGAGCAGGATGACGTTGCGGAAACCGCTGTTCTGGCCGTTGTTTTTCATAGGGATGATGAATGCTCACTGCCCGCGGACCTGTACGAATACTTTTCTGCTGCGCGGGCCGTCGAATTCGCAGAAGAATATTCCCTGCCACGTCCCCAGTGCCGGCCTGCCGTCCTTTATAAGGACCTGTTTGCTGCAGCCGATTATCGAGCTTTTGCAGTGGGCGTCGGAATTGCCTTCGCCGTGCCTGTACCCGGGCTGCTCTTGGGGTATAAGTTCCGAAAGCGTTAAAAGTATATCGTGCATCACGGAAGGGTCGGCATTTTCGTTTATGGTTATCGCCGCCGTCGTATGCGGGCAGTAGATTATCGCATCGCCCTCGGTTATACCGGCTTGACGGACAATGACCTCAACTTTACTTGTTATGTCGATTGCCTGGTTACGCTGTTTGCTGCTTACGCCGAAATCTTTTGTAACAATTTTCATTATCGCTTCCTCACATTTGCCCTACCACTTCGATGCCTAACAAGTTATGCAGGCCGTGCTCGATTGTCCTTGCCGTCAAATCACAAAGTAGTAACCTCGTCGGCCTTTTATCAGGCCCGGCGTCTAAAACCGGACAATTCGTATAAAACACGCTGAACTTCTGAGCCAGTTCGTATAGATAACTTGTCAGGTAGTTCGGCCGGTAATCGCCGACAGCAGCCTCTATTGCTTCGCCGTAGCGAATAAGATGTTTCGCCAAATCCAGCTCGCTCGATTCGGCAAGTGAAACCGACCTCAATTCGTCAATTTCCTTATCAACTGCAATTCCCCTCCCCTTACCTTTGTCCTTAATTGACTGCACCCTCGCGTATGCGTACTGCATATACGGAGCAGTGTTGCCCTCCATCGCTAACATTTTATCGAAGCTGAAAACATAATCGCTCGTGCGATTGTTTGAGAAGTCCGCATATTTGACCGCCCCGATACCGACCGCCTTTGCGATTCTGTCTTTTTGTTCTTCCGGCAAATCAGGATTTTTTTCTTTAACGATTGCTTTTGCTCGTTCGACTGCTTCATCGAGCAACTCTTTTAATTTTACATTCTCCCCCTCACGTGTCTTGAGTGGTTTGCTGTCTTCGCCTAATACGCTGCCGAAGGTAACATGAACAAATTCTGTCTTCTGACTTCTGTCTTCTGATTTCTGTTTTACATCCCAGCCAGCCATTTGCGCCACTGCGAATACCATCTCAAAATGTAATTGCTGCCGCGCATCGGTAACATAAATTATTTTGTCAGCCTTTAGCTCATTTACGCGGTATCGAATCGCCGCCAAATCAGTCGTCGCATACAGATACGCGCCATCCGATTTCTGCACTATCACCGGCAGCGCCTTGCCCTCCTTATCCTTGAATCCCTTCGGAAAAACACACACCGCACCATCCGACTCCACCGCCAACTTCTTTTTCTTTAACTCCTTAACAACATCGGCCAGCATGTCCTTATAAAAACTCTCACCACGAATGTCGGCATCGGTTAATAAAACACCTAAATCCCCGTAAAGCGTGTTTACCTCGGATAAAGAAATATTCAATATATCACGCCATCTGCGTTTTACATCGTCCCATCCCTCCCATCCGGCAGTACCGTTTTGGAGACTGACGACACATTCGCGAGCGGATTTGGCAAATTGTTCATCAGTGTCATATCTATTTTTGGCTTTCCTGTATAAGGATTCCAAATAAGATAGCGTGTCAAATCCGGTACCCCTCATTGGGTATGTCCCTTCGTCTATCATTTGCTGGACAAGTATCCCGAACTGTGTTCCCCAGTCGCCGATGTGGTTTTGGCGGATGACCTTGTGGCCTCCGAATTCGAGAAGTCGGCAGATACAGTCGCCGATGATTGTGCTTCGCAGATGCCCAACGTGCATTTGCTTGGCGATGTTCGGGCCTGAAAAATCAACGACAATAGTTTTCGGTTTGTCGGCCTTTTCTATGCCGAGTCGCTCAGCGTCTTTATTTATTTCCAGAAGGTTAGTGGCAACAAATTCCGGTTTCAACCGCAGGTTTATAAAGCCGGGCCCTGCAATTTCAGGCTCTTCGCAGATATCGCTAATATCGAGTTTTGCAACGATTTGCTCGGCTAATTTGCGTGGATTTATTTTGCTCTGCTTTGCCAGCGGCATCACCCCATTGACCTGATAGTCGCCGAATTTAGTATCCGTAGCCGGCCTGACAATAGCGGGCGCCTCTTGCCCAGCAACCTCCGCCATCGCCGCAGAAATCCTTTCTTCAAGTATGTCAATAATCGGCTTCATATGGAAAATATTCAATCTTCAATCGTCTCCGCCAAAGGCGAGACTTCGCCAGAGGCGAGAATATTCAATCTCTCGGCATCTCCCCAAAGCAAATCCAAATCATAGTAGTCGCGATATTCGGCATCGAAGATATGTATTACGACGTCGATAAAATCCAAAAGAATCCATCGGGCCTGCTCATAGCCAGCCCTTCCGAATCGCTGCAGGTTGTGCTCTCTTGCTGCCTCGCAGATTTCGTCAGCCACGGTGCGCATCTGCCGGTCGCTTGTGCCGGTCGCGATTACAAAGTAATCGGTCGCAGGCGATATGCCTTTTAAGTTCAGAACCACAATGTCCCCGCAGTGCCGGCCGGCTGCTATCCTGGCCGCCGCCACCGCAAATGTTTCTGCCTCTGCGACTTTCCTTTTTGCCAAATCACACCCTCATTTTTCAATAAAAAACGGGGCGGCTCAAACGAGCCACCCCGATAGATTACACGTAAACACTGTAAGCGTCAACTCCGGCCCCTTAGTGATTGCGCAGGTGCAGCCATTGCTCTACAGTCGGCGCAAACTTGAGTATGATGCCTGTGAAGACCAGGCTGACCATACTCATCAGCTTGATAAGGATATTCAAGCTCGGACCTGAAGTATCCTTAAAGGGGTCGCCGACGGTATCGCCGACGACGGCTGCCTTGTGAGCAGGCGAGCCTTTGCCGCCGAGGTTTCCCTTTTCGATATACTTTTTGCCGTTGTCCCAGGCGCAGCCGGCATTATTGAGCGTTACGGCCAGAACAAAACCGCAGGACAAGGCGCCCGCGAGCAATCCGAAGATGCCGGGAATACCGAGAACAATGCCGATTACTACGGGTACGATAATCGCCAACAGAGATGGCAGAATCATTTCCTTCTGCGCACCCTGCGTTACAATCGACACACAGCGGGCATAATCGGGTTTTCCTTTACCTTCCATAATGCCCGGGATTTCTCTGAACTGCCGGCGGACCTCCTCGACTATTCTGCCTGCGCTTCTTCCTACGGCCTTCAATGTTAGCGCGCAGAACAAAAACGCCATCATCGCACCGAGGAACAGCCCCGCAAGAAGCCGAGGATTCATTATGGTCAACTCGTAAGCATTTAGAAAATCGGATATATGAGCCGCCGCAACATTGACAGTTCCCTCAACGTACCTGCCCGGAGACGAGAAAATAACGTTCCCGACCTTGTAAACACCATCGGGTCTTTCCGCGGCCAGCCGGGCTATCCATATCTTTATCTCCTCGATATTGGCCGCCAATAAGGCCATAGCCGTCAATGCGGCCGAACCGATTGCAAAACCTTTGCCCGTCGCGGCTGTCGTATTACCCAATGCATCGAGAGCGTCGGTCTTTTTGCGAATCTCAGACCCGAGGTGTGACATCTCGGCGATGCCGCCGGCATTGTCGGCTATCGGCCCGTAGGCATCGGTCGCAAGCGTGATACCCAGCGTCGCCAGCATACCGACCGCGGCAAATCCGATGCCGTATAATCCCATCGACATATCCGTAAACCCGCCCGCAAAAGCAAAAGCGGCTATGATACATACTGCTATCGTAATAACAGGCAGGGCCGAAGACATCATTCCATTGGCAAAGCCGGTAATAAGAACGGTGCCGGTGCCCATCTGCGCCTGTTCGGCTATCTCGCGAGTCGGCTTGTATTCATCTGAGGTGTAATACTCGGTGAATTGACCTATCAGCACTCCTGCCACCAGACCAGAAACGGCCGAACCGAAAATGCCCCAGCTTATCCAGTCCGTCATAGCGAGCAATCCTACCGCGACAATTATAAGGACCGAGCTGCTCAGCGTTCCTGTAAGCAGGGCTCGCAGAAGATTTTTCTGCGATGCGTCTTCTTTGCATCGAACGAAAAAGATGCCGATAATTGAAAGAATCGTCCCAAGACCAGCTACCAGCATCGGGGACAGGACTGCCTTGTAAGGGTCCATACCTTTGGCAGCAAGTATATTGATCGAAAGAGCCGCCCCGAGGGCCGAGGTGGCTAAAATCGAGCCGACGTAGCTTTCAAAAAGGTCTGCGCCCATACCCGCGACGTCGCCGACGCAGTCGCCAACGTTATCCGCGATTGTGGCAGGGTTGCGCGGGTCGTCTTCAGGAATGCCTGCTTCGACCTTGCCGACCAAATCGGCCCCAACATCAGCGGCCTTTGTATAAATCCCGCCGCCGACACGCGCAAACAGCGCCTGTGTCGAAGCGCCCATACCGAATGTAATCATTGTTGTGGTAATTTCCGTAAGCTTGTGTGCCGGGTTCATACCGGCCCTCACTAACGTCAGACCCCACAGGACCAGACCATTCTTCATATGTTCGGGCGTGTAAACCAGCCGGTCGAGAAGCCAATACCAGATTGCGATATTGAGCAGGCCGAAGCTGACGACAACCATACCCATCACGGCCCCCGAACGGAAAGCTACCTGCAATGCTCTGTTTAAGCTGTACATCGCGCCCTGCGCTGTTCTGCCCGACGCGTTTGTCGCCGTCTTCATTCCGAAGAAACCCGAAAGTGCGCTGAAAAATCCCGCCGTAATAAACGCCACCGGCACAAAAGGATTTTGGATGCCCATATAGGCGAGCCAGACAAATAACACGAACAATACCAAAAACACCAGGGCCACCACCCTGTATTGGCTGAAGAGATACGCATAGGCACCTTCGCGAATGTAGCCGGCGATAGCAACCATCTTCTCGTTCCCTTCGGGCGACTTCATCATATTCTTGTATAAATAGAACGCCACAAGAAGTCCTGCTACTGACGCCAGAGGAGCTATCCACCACAGCCACGGTATACCGCCTACTGTTACAGCGGCAGTCGTCTCAGTCTCAGCCGCAAGGCACGTCGATGCAAACGCCAAAAGACAACCTACGATTCCAATCCTGTCAGCTTTCACTTTCGTACTCCTTTTCAGTAACACCTTAATAATGTTCATTCGGAAACGTCCGCCGAAGGCGAGACCTCGCCAAGGGCGGGTGAAAACACAGAAGTTTAATAAAGCCGGCGAGCTTTGCAAGTATTTTCCGAACAAACCCGCATTTGTCCGATAGCAAAGCCTAATATTACCTGTCTGTCAATTTCCGTTAAAATCCACAATATCTTCATCTTCAACAGGCATAAACCATTTCTGTGCGATAAAAGTCGGTATTACGGCACTTGCGATGACGACGCCGACCAGAATCGAATACTGATTTTGATTTATGATGCCTGCTGTTAGACCAAACACGCTTGCTATTGTACCGAAGGTAAGGCCGGTGCTCATCAGAAGCGTTGTGTAAATACTTCCGTGAGGTATATATTTTCGCGCAAGAAAATAAACACCGACGAACTTGGCTGCGATTTTCAACAAGAACAGGATGACAAACAGCCCCGCGGCGGAGATTATCAGGGGCACCGATATCTTAAGCCCGCCCACGATGAAGAACACCGGCGTTATAATCGCATAAGCCACTATTCGCAGCCGGTCTCGAACTGCCTTGGTGCCGGAGGTTTCGCCAAAGTGTCGGGACATTAAAAGCCCTAATAGGAACGCCGGCAAGACCGCGTGCCCGTCGCCCAACTGTGCAAAATAAATGAACGCAATCAAAAGCAGGAACACGTACTTTATCTCCGGCTCAATCACCTTGTTCTTCAATGTCTTGCTGTCAAACACCTTGTGCGAGAATTTGTCAGCAAAATATATCACATTCAGTGAAGCCGATATGAAAACCAGCGTATAGATTGTCGGTTTGATAAAAATAATACTTAACGCAAGGGCAGTCCCCATATCGGTAACGAAAGTCGCCGCCATAATCAGCTTGCCTATTTCAGTCGAAGATAATCCCGTCTCAACAAGAACTGAATATACCACGGCAAGTGAAGTAGTTGACAAGGCTACACCCGCAATCAGCGCCGCCTTGAGCGGCCAATCCGCGACATAATAGGTGTAAAGAAAAACGCCCAAGAATGGACACAAAAAAGAGAAGCCGCCTATTAGCATGCTCTCCTTGAATTTTTCCCTCATCAGCCGGGTATCAATCTCGGTGCCCGCCAGATACGTCAGGAGAATGCCCCCAAAACCGGCCAAATACGTCATCCATTCTTCCGGCTTGAGACCAAAATACCCTCCTATTGCGCCGAGCAGAATTTCGATTATCGCTACCGAAAGCCCCAGTTTCAAAGACAGCAAACTCGAGACAAACACCAAAACTCCCATAACCAGCGGAGTTGCATCAGCGTTCACAATGTTACCTCCTTAAAAACGAAAAAACCTCTATCAACCTTTCGATAGAGGTCTAAAAAACAACCTCTACCTTTTACGAGTAGAGGTTATCATCCCTATTTTAAGGGCGGTTACTCGGTGAACCTCATCACCGCCTTATTTGTAATAATACGGCAACCGGCGTGAATTTTCAACATAATTTTTCGATATTTTTTGCCGAACTGCCTT
>Ga0315282_10000369_pt1 | contig 90096 bp, 70 predicted proteins | sample YL17G07_20_MG_FD_203693 | JGI IMG/M metagenome (GOLD analysis project Ga0315282, IMG submission 203693) | Sediment microbial communities from Yellowstone Lake, YNP, Wyoming, USA - YL17G07_20 | ecosystem: Environmental > Aquatic > Freshwater > Lake > Sediment | place: USA: Wyoming | collected...
TCGGTGGCTCATGGCAACCCCCCTCCAGACCCTTGGAATCGGGTTACACCTCCAACGGCGCGACGGGTTACATTTTCAAATGTCTCGACGGCTCCTCAACGGTTACATCTAACACGTCTCGACACGCATGATTGATTTCAGCTCCGTCCATACCGTAAGATGGACACAGCAGGGTCTATGAAACGTCTGCAAACCAGGCGCGTTGGTATTTTGTACCTCTTTCTGGTCATCCTGATCGGGGCCAGTGTGCCCTCGCTCTGGTTTTACGGATCGAAAATGATCTCGAAAAACCGGGAATACCTGGAGATCCAGGAGAAGGACCTGCAGACCACGACCTCCCGGGGCCTGGCGCGCGAGATCTCCCTCTACGGGGACAATCTGCAGCAACGGCTCAAGGAATTCTTCGGCAGCGTACTCCCACTGGCGGCAGACATCGAGGGCGCCAAATACGGCTCGGATCTGCGTCTCCGCAAAACGCTTGAGCAATTCATCACCGAATCCCCGGCGGTTGTCTATGCCACGGTTTTGAACAGCGAGGCGCGAGGTGTGCAGGCGGGCGAGTACAACGCCGCCGGCGACGCCTTCCTGCGCAAGGCCCTGGAAGCGGCCTTCATCGCTTCCCGGCAAAGCACGTTGTACCAGAGCAACCCTATCGCCATTGTCCGCAATAACCGCAGCGAGCCGGTGATGATTTACGCCCGCCCCATCATCGTCAAGAACGAGTTTCGTGGCATGGTCGCAGCGGTCGTGACCTTCGCCGCGCTTCTCGACCCCCTGGAGGATATTCGCCGCGCCGGACGCGAAGCGTTCATTGTCGATAACGCCGGGCGCCTGGTCGCTTACAACATCCCGGACAAGAATGTGCCGGGCAAGGAAATGTTCGGCAGCCCGATCGTGCAGAAGTTTCTGGCTTGGCGCGGGGCAGCCCAGGCGACTGAAACGACCTCTTTCCAGCTGATGGAAGGCAATGAAACGATCCAAATGCTGGGCACCTATTCCCCGGTGCCCAGCGCCAACTGGGGCGTTATCGTCCAGAGAAAGGCTCGCGATGCCTACGTCAGCGTCGACGAGATGCGCAGCGATACGATGCGCTGGGGAATCGTGGTTATCCTCCTCAGCCTTCTGATTGCAGTGGTCGCGGCCAAGTCCATCACCCGCCCCCTTGATGTCCTCACGCAGACGGCGCACGCCATGGCCCAGGGCGACTTTACCCAGGAAACGCGTGTGGACAGCGTGATCCGGGAAGTTTCCGAAGTCGCCGAAGCGCTCAACCTCGCCAACGAACAAGTGCAGCGCTACGTCAGCGACCTGAAGCTCTCTTCCGAGGAGAAGCGAAACCTCTTCCTGGAATCCATCGACGCGCTGGCTGCCGCCGTGGACGCCCGCGACCCTTACACGCGCGGCCATGCGCGGCGCGTCTCCCAGTATTCGGTCATCATCGCCCGCCAGATTGGGCTGCCGGACGACGAGGTGGAGAAAATTCAGATTTCCGCCACCCTTCACGACATCGGCAAGATCGGGATCCGCGACGGTGTGCTCCTGAAGCCCGGCGTGCTGACCAACGATGAGTTCGAGATCATGAAGCGCCACACCGTCATGGGATTCGAGATTGTCCGCCAGATCCGCCGCCTTCAGGACATGCTGCCGGGCATCCGCTGGCACCATGAGGCGCTGAATGGCAAGGGCTATCCGGACGGCATTTCGGGCGATGAACTGCCCCTCAACGTGCGCATTATCGCCGTGGCTGACACCTTTGACGCCGTCACGACCGACCGCCCCTACCAGGCGGGCCGCGATTTTCCCCAGGCGCTCGAAATCCTGCGCAAACACGCCGGGACCAAGTATGACCCGATCGTCGTGGACGCGATGCATTCCGCCTACGCCAAGGGTGAGCTCAAAGAGCTCGAGATCCGCCGCCAGACCATTGCGCCCGTAACCCAGCCGGTGGCCTGATCGCTCGGCCGACTCCCCGCCGGGTATTTTTCCCCGCAACAACAGGCTTCGCGCTACAATCGAATCTGATGAGTCCGCAACCTGTTGACGCTGGAGAAAAGAAGAAGACAGGATTCTTCGACCGCCTCAAACAAGCCGTCAGCTCCACCAAGGCACAGCTCGTCGAACGAATCGAGGAAGTCGTCGAAGGGAAGACCACGATCGACCCATCGGTTCTCGACGGCCTGGAGGCCACGCTCCTCGCCGCCGACCTGGGCGTCAAGACCACGCAGGAAATCCTGGCCCGGTTGCGCGAACAGGTCATGCGGCGCCGGCTCAGCGAGACGCGCCAGCTCCGCCCCGCGCTCGAACAGGAAATTCTTGCCGTGCTGGAAAATTCCCCCGGCGCCCGCAGCGGCACGGCTCAGGCCGCGGTCCCAAAGACCCCCCCGGCCGGCCAGCCCGAAGTCATCTTCGTCGTGGGCGTGAACGGTGTTGGAAAGACGACGACCATCGCCAAGCTTGCCCACTACTACCGGCAGGAGGGCCGCCGCCCGCTACTCTGCGCTGCCGACACGTTTCGCGCCGCCGCCAACGAACAATTGGAGATCTGGGCGGGGCGGCTGGGCATCGAGATCGTCAAACAGAAGCCGGGCGCCGACCCTTCCGCCGTGCTCTTCGACGCGCTCGCGGCGGCCAAGAAACGCTGCGACGATTTGGTCATCGTGGACACCGCCGGGCGCCTCCACACCAAGCATAACCTCATGGCGGAGCTGCAAAAAATGTGCCGCATCGCCGGGCGCGAAGTCGCGGGCGCGCCCCACCAGGTGCTGCTGATCCTCGACGCCACCATCGGTCAGAACGGCCTCCAGCAAGCCCGCCAGTTCACCGACCACGCCGGAACCACGGGCATCATCCTCACCAAGCTCGATGGCACGGCCAAGGGCGGCGTGATCGTGGGCATCGCTCGCGAGCTCGGCCTGCCCATCCAGTTCGTGGGCATCGGCGAGAAAATCGAAGATCTCCTGCCCTTCGATCCGCGGGAGTTTGTGGAATCTCTCTTTGAAGGGTAATGGACCCGGAAGACAGCGAAACCCTACCGAGACACCTCAAGTCTTGACCAAATTCGAAGGGGTGCGTTGGAAGAGAGTACGTTCCATCAGAACGCCTCTATTTCGAAGACCGCGAAGGCAGCTTCAGCAGTGTCACACGCGTGGTGGTGGTTTCGCCCGGTCGGACGCCGGCGTTGACGCGGCGGCCACGGTAGCCGGGCTTGCTGATCAGGACGGCGTACCGGCCGGGTAGCAGGTCGAAGCGGCATGTGCCCGCCAAACCGGTCGTCGAGCGGTAGCCGGGCACAGAAACCGCCACACCTTGCAGCGGTTTCCCTCCCTCATCGGCGACGGTCACGTCGAGAATCCCTTTGCCCGGCTTGGGTATGGCCACCTGGTCGTTCTGTGCAACGACCACGGAAGCAAGGCAAAGAACGAGTGAAACTGCAATAGTTAACCGTCTTGTCGTGCCCATAAGATATCCTCCAGCGTCACGCCGGCTACCGATGCCCGTCCGAACCCCGTCCGCTTCTTCTCAAGGCTCCGACTTCCGCCGATGTTAACTCACGCCACTTCCCAACTTCCAGCCCTCCGAGCGTCACGGGGCCGATGCGAGTCCGCACGAGCTTCAGCACCTTGAACCCCGCCGCTTCGACCATGCGCCGGACTTCACGGTTCTTGCCTTCGGTGAGCACGATTTCGAGCCACGTGTACTTGCCGCGGTCTTCAATGCGTTGGACGCTGTCCGGGGAGGCGAAGTCCCCGCGTTTCATCTCCACTCCAGCCTGGAGCCGCGCGATCGCCTCATCACTGATCAGGCCGCTGAGTTTGACGATGTAGGTCTTGGAGACAGTGGAGTCAGGATTGGTGACGAAATCCGCGAACTCGGTGTCATTGGTGAGCAGGAGCAGCCCCGAAGTGTCTTTGTCGAGCCGGCCCACGGGCGCTACCCAGCGCTTCATTCCGCCGAGGAAGTCGTAGATCGTCGTGCGGCCGTCCGGATCGCCGTGACTGGTGATGACCCCTTTGGGCTTGTAGAAGAGCAGATAAACCTTGCGCGCCTGCGTCACGCGCTTGCCATCGAAATGGAATGTGTCCTGGCCGGGCCGCACCCAACAGTCCGGATCGCACACCACCCGGCCGTTGACCTTCAGTCGACCCTCTCGAATCGCTTCGCGTGACTCCGTCCGCGATGCCAGGCCGAAGCGGGAGAGCACTCGGTCCAGTGTTATGGCTTGCTTCGGCTTCATGACCGACACTGAGACGAAACTGGAATACCGACCAGACTCTTTCCGGCGGCTCGCGTTCCCGTTCGGTTGCGGCCTCTTACTTCAGGAACGAAACTTCATCAAGTTGTATGAATCCTTGGATCACCGGCTCGGGCACAGCATCGAGCTCGCTGACCGGCCCGAAGAAAGCGACCCGGCCATCGACGAGGAAGACAATGCGGTCGGCAAGCTTGCGCGCCAGGCGCATGTCGTGCGTCACTACTATCGACGTGAGGCCGGTTTGGCGCTTCAGTTTGAGGATCAAATCGCTGATGGTCAGCGCCATGAGCGGATCAACCATCGTCGTCGGCTCATCGTAGAGGATGGCATCAGGCTCTGCGGCGAGTGCGCGGGCGATGGCGACGGCGCGCTTCATTCCGGTGCTCAGGTCGGAGGGCATCAAATCGCGGGCCTCGCCTAACTCGACCTTCGCCAGCAATTCCTCCACGCGCGCCTGGATTTGCTCTTCATTCCAAGGCAAACCCCTCTCCACCCGCTCGCGGAGCGGGTAGGCAACGTTCTCTCCAACCGTCAGCGAATCAAACAGCGCCCCGGACTGAAACACCATGGTGACGCGGCGGCGCACTTCCGCCAGGTCTTCTTCGCTGAGGTGGGAAACGTCGCGGCCTTCCACCAGCACCTGTCCCTCGTCGGGTTGGAGGAACCCAAGGATGTTTTTCAACATGACGCTCTTGCCCACCCCGCTGCGGCCCAGCACCACCACCATTTCGCCACGCCGTACCTCGAAGTTCACGTCGATCAACACAGGAAGCTCATCGAAGGACTTGCAGACGTGGACAAATTCGATGTACGGACGCTCTGCCGCCGCCTTGTGGTCCTCAGTCATGGTGAAATACCAAGTCAGGGCGCATGGTTGCGTCCCTCTGCAACGCGCCCCCCATTCAAGATTTGTCTCGCCGTCTCGCAATCTTCTGGCATGTTGATGTTAGCAAAAATCCGCGGTGAAAGCTCGGCGCGGGCAATCTCAGACCACGGAATAACGGCACTGCGCAGGCGGCGAGCGAAGGCCTGCCCTTTCTTCCGGCCAGCGTCGTTGCACCCGCCAGCGCGGGCAGCGGCTTCGGCTGGCCCATGCGCCGGCGTTCGCCGCCCGCCAGTACGAAACCCGAAAGGGAGGAGTATCGGCGCCCCATCAATGGCTGCTCACGGCAGAAGACTGAGGATTGTCAATCAGAAGCCAGCGTATTTTCTCAATCATCAATCCTCAATCACCGATCTGCTAGCGGAATCCGCTTTGCTTCGCGCCGTTCGAGCCCTGTGAGCAATAGTTTGCCGTCGCTGCTGAACGTCGGAAAGTAACGATAGTGAACGTCGTCCCGCTTCAGCTCGAAAGAGAATTTGTTTGGTTCCCCGTCCACGGGCTCAGACGCCTCAAAGATATTGTCGTCGAGCAACTCCGGCCAGGTCGCAGTAACCTGCTTCTTGAGCGCGTCCACGGTCTTCTCTTCGCCTGCAAGGAATCGCGCCGGATCGATCAGCGCATAGGCGGCACGGTAGTTGTGCAGATGGAGGGCGGCGATGAACCGGTAGAGCGTGTAATCCTCGTTTTCGGCGAATTCCGATTTCTTTGGAACGTAGGCGTCGTTTTCCCAGAAGTAGATGGTGGCCACGTCGAACCCACGGCTGCCATAGGAGGGGAAACGGATGACGCCGGGGTCGGCACGGCCGGAGACCACCATCGCCGGTGGCCTGTTATCGCCAGAAAAGCTCACGTCTCCGCCCGCGTAGCTTTGATACCGACTGTTAACGTCGCGGGAATCCCAGGCAACGGTAGCGGAATGGTCCTGGTAGCGAAATATGACGGGATAAGGGAAGCTGGAAAGACCCTCAACCCCCACCAGCGCCGGGGCCGGCCAGATCCCGGCCAGCGTTTCGAGACCGCAGATTCCGTCCCCGGTCATCAACTCGGTGACGCGCCAGCGAACGCCGTCCCAGGAGAGGAGGAAAAGGACCCACCCGGGCAGCGGGCCGGCGCTCTCATCCACAGGATGATTGAAACGCTCCGGCCGTGACCAGCGGAAGACCAACTCCGGGACTCCGTCGTCGTCCAAATCACCAATCTGCCTGAGAGCGCTCGCTGACGGTTCGCTCGGCTCAGCATCGTCGGTCGCTGCAATTTCGATCCCCAGCGCCTTGGCCAGCGCGCCGGCGTCCGCGGAAAGCACGGACTGGGCCGCTGCCTCGACCTCCGCCCGCGCCTTCGACCGCATCTCCTCGACGAGCGCGGCGCGGGCAGCTTCCCGCTTTCTCTCCTCAATGTCCTCCGGAGTAACGGGCAGTTCCTCGGTATCTGCTTGTTCTTGGCGCGAGACCACAGGGGGCGGCGGGTTTTTCCTCGGCGCTGCCGTGGCGCGGGCCGTAAAGGTCCGCAAGGTCAGGGCCGCAAGCATTGCAAGGATCGCATTGCAGATGGTCACATGCCGCCGGAGCACAACCAACACGTGCAGGGAGTCGTCACCCATAGAGAGACTTCGATTATAGCTGACAGCGCAGGCTCCACAGACCGCATTTCACTCCCCTGCTTGCTTTCGCCGTCGGGCAGAAGCCGCAACTTCCAGAATGGCGGGGAGTTACAATCGGGACGGCTTTTTCGCGAGGGTCGGGAACTTTTGGCAGTACTCGTGCGATTACAGTGGTGGTTAGGGAAAACGGAGATGAACCGTTGAGCCCTCGAACGGATGAGGAACTGATGCAGGCCTTCAAGCGCGGCGAAGGGCCCGCCTTCCGCGAGCTCTTCGACCGCTACAAAAACCCGATCTATGGATTCGTCCGACGGCGGGTGAATGACCCTGGCCGGGCCGAAGAAATAACCCAAGATATCTTTCTCGCGCTGGTCCAGCATCGGAATGGCTACGAAGTTAGGTCGAGCTTCCGCACTTATCTCTACCGAATCGCACTGAATCGCGTGGCATCTGAGCACCGCAAGCCCAATCCAGTCACAGAGGCCGAACCTGAGCCAACAGCGGGCGGAAACCCAGGCATAGTCCAGCAGGTGCGTCAGGCGCTGGACAAGCTCGAGCCGGAGCAGAAGCAAGTCGTGATGCTGCGCGAATACGAGGGCCTGAGTTACCAGGAAATCGCCAAGGTGATGAGCATTCCCATCGGGACCGTCCGTTCGAAACTCTTCCGCGCCAAACTGGTCTTACGTGAATTGCTCGCCCCAACTCTGGCGGAGGGAGCGTAAAGCCATGAGCAAGCATTTCGTCGAACCCGAGGAATTGCAGGCCTACCTCGATAAAGAGCTCGCGCCCGCTCGCCAGGCCGAAGTGGACCACCACGTTCGCGATTGCCCGGAATGTTCCGCCATGATCGCCGATCTTCAGAAAGTGTCCGCCACGTTGCAGCGCTGGGAAGTCGCCGCACCAGCTAACCTGAAGCCGCCGGTGATCCGCGACGAGAAAGTCAAACCTGCTTTTTCCTGGACGAGACTGGCGCTTACTCTTTCCGGAGCGACCGCCGTTGTTCTGCTCATCGCGGCCATCAGTATCCCCAATCTTTTGCGATCGCGCATCGCTTCGAACCAGGCCTCTGATACCGCTAGGCAACGCCCCATGATGACGTTCCAGGTTGCCCCTGCGCCAGCTGACTCTGCGAATGGAGTAGCTGAAGGTGTGCTCGGGTCGGAACTGAAATCAATCCCCACGACCGCTGGCCGAATGATCTCCTACCAGGTGTCGATCACGCTTGAGGTCAAGGAGTTTGACCAGGCCAAGAACAAGCTTGGCGAAATCATGGGTGCCGAAGGGGGTTACATAACCCACGCGGATTTCGTGGAAACCCCGAACCAACCGCGCCGGGGGGTTTTAGTACTGCGGGTGCCGGCGGTGAAGCTCGCGACGATTCTGAATCAAGTGCGCGAATTGGGCCGGGTGAAAGAAGAGCATCTCAATTCCGAGGAAGTCACCGAGCAAGTGGTGGACCTCGAAGCCCGCCTGAAGAACGCCCGCGCTACCGAGCAGCGCTTAGTTGATGTCCTGAACAACCGCACGGGGAAAGTGGGTGACATTCTTCAGGTCGAACAGGAAATTTCCCGCACCCGCGAAGAGATCGAGCGCATGGAAGCGCAGCGCCAGAACCTGATGAAGCGTGTGGAAATGGCCACTGTCACGTTGACCCTCGCAGAAGAATTCAAGGCCGAATTGCAGCCCGCGCCGGTGGGCACATTGACGCAGCTTTGGAACGCCCTGGTCGACGGTTGGGACAACTTCTCTGGATCGATCCTAGGCATCGTGTTCTTCCTCGCCCGCTATGGCCTGAGCCTGATCCTCTGGGGCGGGCTTGCCTGGCTGACGTGGAGGCTCAGCAGGGGTCGCCTAGCGCGCCTGGCGGGGCGGCTGGAGTAGTCCGCAGCAGTTCTTGCCATCCCACGTCTCTCGGGGCGGTTCGTGAACTTCCCTGCCGGTTTGGGCCGACCTACCTCACCTCGTCACAACTATCCTCTTGACACGCCGGAGTCATTTGGAATATCCTAGCAGTCTCAATGGCCGAGTGCTAAGTAGTTCGTTGGCGTTGACCGTTGAGGACCTAAACAACTGAATCCAGAGATATTAAATCTCAGGCGCCAGCTGGCCGAGGACGTGATGGCAAGGCAGGAAGGGCTGGCGGCTGGGAAGAATCCGAAGTCTGGAAACCACGAAAGGAGCAAAACCGATGACCGTAAGACCTCTCCATGACCGCATCCTGATCAAGCGGATCGAAGAGAAAGAGACCATAAAGGGCGGAATCATCATCCCCGATTCGGCGAAAGAAAAGCCGCAAGAAGGCCAGGTGATCGCCGTCGGTAACGGGAAGAAGACCGAGGAGGGCAAGGTCATTCCCCTGGACGTGAAGGCGGGCGACCGGATCCTCTTCGGGAAGTACTCCGGGACCGAAATCAAGATCGAGGATCAGGAATACCTGATCCTGCGCGAGGAAGAAGTGCTGGGAGTGCTCGATGCTGCCAAGCACGCAGGCAAGAAGTAGTTTTCATGGGTCAGTTGCCCGCCGGCAGATGACGGGTCACCTGAGGAAGTCGTCGTAAGCCTGAGCGCAACCGACCACGGACTAAGAACACCGGAGAAACACAGAATTCTTGGAGGGAATTGAAGATGGCAAATGCAAAACAGATTGTACATGGCGAGGACAGCCGCCGGGCGATTCTGCGGGGCGTGAATCAACTGGCAGATGCTGTGAAGATCACGCTGGGGCCCAAGGGCCGCAACGTGGTTCTGGACAAGAAATTCGGCTCTCCCACGATCACCAAGGACGGCGTGACCGTGGCCAAGGAGATCGAACTGAAGGACCCGCTGGAGAACATGGGCGCGCAGATGGTGCGGGAAGTAGCGTCAAAGACCTCCGATGTGGCCGGCGACGGTACGACGACGGCGACGGTTCTCGCCCAGGCGATTTTCCGCGAGGGCGTGAAGACCGTGGCGGCGGGCGCCAACCCGATGGCCATCAAGCGGGGCATCGAGCTGGGCGTGCGCACGGTTTGCGGGTACGACGAAACGCAGAAAGACGGTTCGAAGAAGCACGTGAAGGGCGAACTAGTCAAATACTCCAAGCCTGTCGAGGGCGCGATGATCGCCCAGGTGGGCTCCGTCTCGGCCAACAACGACATGACCATCGGCACAATCATTGCCGAGGCCATGAAGAAGGTCGGCAAAGACGGCGTCATCACGGTCGAGGAATCAAAGACGCTGGAGACTTCGCTCGAGGTCGTCGAGGGCATGCAGTTTGACCGCGGGTATCTCTCCCCCTACTTCGTGACCGACCCCGACCGGATGGAGTCCGTGCTGGAAGACGCCTATATCCTCATCCACGAGAAGAAAATCAGCTCGATGAAGGATCTGCTCCCCCTGCTCGAGCAGATCGCCAAGAGCGGCAAGCCGCTGATTATCGTCGCGGAGGAAGTGGAAGGCGAAGCGCTGGCAACGCTGGTGGTGAACAAGCTGCGCGGGACGCTGCAGTGCTGCGCGGTGAAGGCGCCAGGGTTCGGAGATCGCCGTAAGGCCATGCTGGAAGACATCGCCATCCTGACCGGCGGCAAGGCCATCACGGAAGACCTGGGCATCAAGCTGGAGAACGTGCGGCTGGAAGACCTGGGCCGGGCCAAGAAGGTCACCGTCGATAAGGACAACACCACCATCGTTGAGGGGAACGGCAAGACCTCCGCGATCGAGGGGCGTGTGAAGCAGATCCGCACCCAGATCGAAGAGACCACCTCCGACTACGATCGCGAGAAGTTGCAGGAGCGGCTGGCGAAACTGGTCGGCGGCGTCGCTCAAATCAAAGTGGGCGCGGCGACCGAAACCGAGATGAAAGAGAAGAAAGCGCGCGTCGAGGACGCCATGCACGCCACCAAGGCGGCCGTCGAGGAAGGCATCGTCCCGGGCGGCGGTGTGGCGCTGGTCCGCTGTATCACGGCGCTGGAGAAACTCAAGGCCGAGGGCGACGAACAGATCGGCATCAACATCGTCAAGCGGGCGCTGGAAGAGCCCCTGCGCTTGATCGTGGGCAACGCCGGCTGGGAAGGTGCCGTGGTCGTCGACAAGGTGCGCAACAACAGTAACCCCAACTTCGGCTTCAACGCCGAAACCGAAACCTTCGGAGACATGATTGAGGCCGGCGTCATCGACCCGACCAAGGTCACCCGAACAGCACTCCAGAACGCTTCCTCCATCGCCTCCCTCATGCTCACCACGGAAGCGTTGATCAGCGAAATTCCGAAGGAAGAAGAGAAAATGCCTGCCGGACCTCCTCACGGCGGCGGAATGTACTAAGAACAGTCGGCAGTCAACAGTCGACAGTCGACAGTAAGAAGAAACCAGTAGGCAGAAAGAACTCACGGGGCGGGGACAAGTTCCCCGCCCTCGTTTTTTCTGGAGTGCAGGGTTCGCCCTCGAGAAACTTGCCTTCTCACTGTTGCGTCGGGCTTCGGCCCGGCCCTTGCCGTCCTGAGGACCCGCGTTACGGGCCGTGCGCCAGAAGGCGTCTGGTGATCGCCTGCTTCTCGGAATCGTTCAACAGAAGCTCCAAGTGGTAGAGGACGACACCCGTCTTGGAAGCCAGCGCAGCCTTCAGATCGCTCTCGTAGTGAGCGGCCGACATGGTCGGGAACTCCGGGCCGTCAGGGCCGACTTCGATCGAAGCAAGCAGCTTCTCAGCGGGAACCTCTTTGAGCAGTTCCATGTCGAGTTTCCCCACCCAACCCGGCCCGCGACGCGTGAGCGCGGAATAGGCCATCGGCGAGACGTAATCGAAGGAGGGAGCCAGCAGCCGGAGGTCCTGACCTACGATCTTCTCCCGTGCCCCGTCAAATTCGTCTCGCGTCCACGGCACAGCGTGCAACACAATGGGTAGGCCCGGGAACTGCTTGCGGATGAACCCGGCGAACTCCGCGGCATCGTCGGCAATCCGCTTCGCCCTCCAGTCGTACCACGCCTCGCGGTGCTCGCGCCAAATCTCGTCAATGAGCTCGCGCGGGACGACGGTAGGATCGTAGGGGAGTCCCGTGCGAAGCCGTACATTCGTAGCGTTCAGGAAATCGTGTACGCAACTTGCGTCAAAGCAGAAAGCAGGAAAATCTCCGGGCCCCTTCTGTGGGTCCACCGCCTCCCAGTAGATGAAATACCGGAAGTAGTCGAGCGTCACGCCGTCGGGCTGGAGGCGCTCGATGGCGGCGCGGATGCGCTGCATCTTCCGGCGGCGGAAGTCCGCACGCGACGGGCAAATCATCACGTCGTCGCCACGACGCGCGAGTCGGCCTTCGCGATCAATGCTGACCAGGGTGGGATCCTGCTGCGCGGCTGCGGGGTCGTTAAACGTCCGGATGATGAGAAAGTACCTCAACCCTACCGTCCGGCACGCCTCGCGGAAGGGCTGCGATTGCGCCAGTTCATCGCCCACAAAGAGCGTATTCAAGCCCAGCGACTTGGCAAGCTGCACCAGCTCGGCGGGTGCGCGGACGGGTCGGTAGACTTTCGCGCCGAGGATGGGACGAGCCTGGGGCCAGCCAATAACAGGAGGGAAGAGGAAGACCGAAGCAATGATGACCAGTGCCGATTTCACATTTCACCTCCCGCCAGCGTTTGCACGTCGCGATTATAAGCTCATGCCAACGCACTTCCGCGGCTTGTTTGGAGACCCCTTGACTGCCTGCGACAGATTGACGTTGGCCACGAACCGCCATTCTGACGTGTGCCTTACGACGGGCTGCGATGCAATCGCATAATGCCTGCTTTTTCAACACGATACGCCGGCAGCCGATGCCGGTCAAATTAGCGCCCCCTGTTACATTCAGGTTAACGCCTTGTTACAAGAAATGCTTGCCTCACGGCCCAGCTTTAGGGAGAATATCTGCTCAATTCCCACCGAGGAGCAATCGTGCCGCTTATACCCCGGGATGTGAAGTTCTACGCGTTGTTCCGCGAGCAGGCGGGCAACATCAGCAAGGCTGCTCAGATGTTGGCGGACCTCTTCGACAATTATCACGACGTTGAGAAGCATGTGGCCGAAATCAAGTACATCGAGCACAAGGGCGACCAGCTCACCCACGAACTGATGATGAAACTCAATCGGACTTTCATCACCCCGCTCGACCGCGAGGATATTCACGCCCTCGGCTCCGCCCTCGACGACGTGTTGGACCTCGTGGATGCGGCGGCGGGCCGCATGGTAACTTACAAGGTCACCGCCGTGACTCCTGGCGCGCGGCAATTGGCCAAGGTGATTCTGCACGGCACTGAGATCCTGCAGAAAGCCATCTCCGGACTGGAGAAGCCGGACAACATCCTCGATTACTGCGAGCAGATCCAGCTTATCGAGGAGGAAGCTGACCGCATCAAAGGCGAGTGTGTGGCACGGCTGTTTGAAGACTCGACGAACCCCATCGAGATCATCAAGTGGAAAGAGATTTACGAAGTCCTGGAAGCGACCACGGACAAGTGCGAGGACGTTGCCGACGTGCTGGAAGCCGTGGTTCTGAAGGCTGCCTGAAAATCACCCTTTGAGCCCGGAATAGCCCCCGCAATTCCCCCGGGCATGGGCCGGAGCGAGAGGGCCCAGGGTCGTTCCAGGCGCAATCTTGATCGAACCGGCCTCACTTCGGTGAATTACCGGCGCCCAATTACTAGAATCGAAATCCCCTGCCGGCAGGTGGATAAACTCAGCGATGCCCACGTTCTGGTTTGTGGTTTGCATCATCCTCGTGGCTTTGGCCTTTGACTTCCTGAACGGATTTCACGACGCGGCCAATTCCATCGCCACGGTAGTCTCCACGCGCGTGCTCTCGCCACGCGTGGCGGTGGTCTGGGCGGCCTTCTTCAACTTCGTCGCCGCCTTCACCTTCGGGACCGCCGTCGCCAGGACTATGGGCAGAGGCATGATCGATCTCCGCTTCGTGAACCTCTACGTCATCCTGGCCGGATTACTCGGCGCTGTCTTCTGGGACCTCATCACCTGGTACATCGGCTTGCCCGTCAGTTCTTCCCACGCGCTCATTGGAGGCTATGCGGGCGCGGCCGTGGCCAAAGCCGGCTTCAGCGTCATCATTCCGGGCGGCTGGACGAAAACTCTTGCCTTCATCGTCCTTTCGCCGGCCATCGGACTCCTGCTGGGCGCCGGTCTGATGATTTCCGTTTACTGGATCTTCCAGCATTGGGCCCCCCGAAAGCTCGACAAGTACTTTCGCAAGCTCCAGCTCCTGTCCGCGGCCCTCTATAGCTTTGGCCACGGAACCAACGACGCCCAGAAGACCATGGGAATCATCGCCGGAACCCTCTTTACAGCTGGACTCCTCGACCATTTCTATATTCCCTATTGGGTAATCATCATGGCCTATGCCGCCATCAGCATGGGTACGCTCTTCGGAGGATGGCGCATCGTCAAGACCATGGGGATGAAGATTACCAAGCTCAAGCCCGTGGGTGGCTTCTGCGCGGAAACAGCGGCGGCATTAAGCATCCTGGGAGTATCAATGGTTGGAGTTCCCGTCTCGACTACCCATACTATCGCCGGCGCCATCATGGGCGTGGGCAGCGTCCAGCGCTTGAGCGCCGTGCGCTGGGGCCTGGCGGGCCGCATCGTATGGGCCTGGATCCTCACCATCCCCATCTCCGGCGCGGTTTCCGCCCTCGCCTTCTTGATCCTGCACAAGTTCTTCCCCGCAGCGTAAGAACAGGAAGTAGGAAATAGGAAGTGGCGAATAGGGAGTACGGGGCTAACTAGAACTAACAGGTCGCCGCCACCAGCCTCCAGCCAACGTAGACTCTTTCCTTCCCAAACTGCACCCACCGAAGAGTCATTGCCTTCTGCCTTCTGCCTTCTGCCTTCTGCCTTCTGCCTTCTGAGTTCACTTCTTGCCCGCCTCGCCGCCGACTTTCAGATACGGCCGGATAGCCTTCCATTTCTTGTGTCCAATCCCCCGGACGACCAGCAAATCTTCCACCCGGCGGAACGGGCCGTGCTTCTTGCGATAGGCCACGATGCGGCCTGCCAGCGCGGGGCCGATGCCCGGCAGCTTTTGAAAATCCTCCGCCGTCGCCTGGTTAATGTCGATCACGAAGGAGGGCGCGTTCGCTTTGGGTCGCACCTCGTCAAATCCCGGAAGGCTGGCAGGAGGGGCAGGCGGCGCCGCGAGAAGAATTGCCAGCAAGAGGGCGGGCGTCACCGCAACCTCTCCAAATGCCGTGGCAGCCTACGCCCGGCCAGGCGGACGATGGCCCGCAGGAGTTCGCGATACACCGGCAAGGCTTCCGGGGCGTGACGGCGAAGTTCCCGCAGATGCTTCTCAATCGTCGGCCAGTCGCCGCGCACGGCGGGGCCGGTCAGAGCGCGGCGCGCGCCCAGCCTGGCGAAGTTCTCCACTGTTTCGCTCACAAAACCAGCCAGCATCGGACGCGCGATGCGGGACGGAACACCCACGAGATCAAGCAGCCGCTCCGACTGGTCAAGCAGCGCCAACAGGGTGGGACAGACCAGGAAGGCCGAAGCGTGGTAGAGCACCTTGCGCCCCGGACGAAGCGGAAAAGGCTTGCCATCGAGCCGCCTCACGATGCGAGCGCCCACCGCACAGGCGCGCGGGTCGCCCTCGATGGCCCAATAGCAGCCCGGCAAGTTACGAGCCCCTGTCGCGGGATTCGGGACAGTTTGAAAAGGATGGATTGAACCAATGGCCGCGCCGCGCCGGGCGAGCGGCTTGAGAACCGATGAAGGCAGCGAGCCGCAGGTGTGCAGCACGACCTTGCCGCGCCAGTCCGCGCCGCGTGTCGCGAGAGCCCGTGCCACCGGCTCGACGGCTGCGTCGGCGGTGGTCAGGAGAATTACCTCGGCGCGATTCAGGCAAGCATCGTCGAGACCGGCGGGCGTGCCCGCGCCGATGAATCGCGCGGCCTTCCGCGCCCGCGCGAGTTGCCGCGCCGCAACTAGATCGATTGCCACCCCCGCTTGCGCGAGCAGCCTGCCCAGCGCCTGGCCCAGCCGCCCCGGGCCGACGATCGTGACGTTCGGTCCGCGCCCCATCACGCTACTCCAGCACCTTGTATTTCCCGGCCTTGCGCCAGTCGGGCCAGCTCAACCCCTCGGCGTCGTAAACAATCTTGCCCGCGCGCACCGTAATCATGCAGCGAAGTTTCTGATTGGCCGCTTGCCGCGCGTGGCCGGAATCGACCAGGCCGAAAGTCCCCTTCTGCAGTTCGAGCGCCGCAACATCGGCCACGGATCCCACCGACAGCGTTCCCAGTTCCGGCCGCTTGATCTCTCGCGCCGGTGTCACCGTGGATCGGTAGATGACTTCTTCCAGCGGCATGCCAAGGCTCAGCATCTTCGACATGCAATTTACCATTGTGGCCTGGGGAATCAGCAAGCTGCGTTGGTGCAGGTCGGTGGAAATCGAATCCGGCCCGAATCCCTGCTCCATAGCCGGCGCCGCGATACGGAACCAGAAGCTCCCTGCCCCGTGCCCGAGGTCGAAAACCACGCCGCGCTGCCGCGCCTCGCGCATGTATTCGTTCACCTTGCCGTTGTCGTCGAGCAGCGGAATGTGCTGCGCGTACATGTGGGTGTGAATGTCGCCGGGGCGCATGTGCTTGAGGATCAGGTCGGCGTAAGTGCGCGTGGGCTGCGGCCGGAAGTCCACCATCACCGGAACGTTGGCGAGTCGCCCGGCTTCCACGGCGCGGTCGATCGCCTCCCACTGCGGCCCCTCGTAATGCGCCGCCTTGACGCCGATGAGAATCTGCGGGTGCTTCTTAATCATCTCGGCGGTGGGGCGCGCGTCCATTTCGTTCAGACTTTGCTCGCCCACCGGGTCCATGCCCACGGCGACAATGTTCAGAAAGGCCAGCACGCGGACTTTGGCTTTGTCGATGATGCGCGCCTTGAACTCTTCGAAATTCTTCCAGCCCGACGAGCCCGCATCCACCGCCGTCGTAACCCCGCTCGGGAATGCGCTGAGGTCGGGATAGATTCCCCATCCCCCCGGATCCTCGACATACAGGTGGGTGTGGATGTCCACCAGCCCCGGCGTCACGTAATAGCCGGAAACGTCCACCACCCTCTTCGCTTCTGCGGCAGGAATGTTCTCGGCCACGCGGGCGATCTTGTCGCCCGCGATCGCGATGTCACGAACCGCATTCACTTGATTTGCCGGATCGATGACGTGCCCGCCCTTCAAAAGCAAATCATAGGTTTGCCCGTAGAGAGCAAGGGGGGCCCAGACCCATAGTGCATAGGCAATCGCGACCCTTGAAGTCGACCTGATTGATCCAGACGCCAATTGTAACCTCCCCTTTGTGTTAGCGTTCCCACACTCCGTTCGGCACTCAGTTAACGGATGTTGTTTTTGAAAAACACCGGAAGCCGATAATAGAATTCCCGAAAAAGCTGTTGGTAGGTTCGGTAGCGCAGCGCCAGGGCAAATCCGAGGTCCGAAGGGATGGGCGATGGAGATCGCTCGTTGTCAAACAAGAGGAACGGCTTCCGTATCGCATAGCAAATCCCCGTCTCGATATAAACGTTTGGCTTCCCTTGGGTCTCTCGGTTGTCAAAGATGCAGAAATCTGCAGCACGGATCTTGCGGTTTATATCCTCCAAAATCTGCACACTTCGAATGTCACGGCCCGACCAATCTAGTTCGACATTGTAGGGTTCTAGGATCTGGCGAAGGTTCCAACGGAGAGTGCGCTCAATTTCCGGCAAGAACCTGTGGCCCACAAAACACTTTAGCTTTCGGCGCCGTTTTCGCCGTAAGAGGATCACCTCGATGTGGCTAAAGTTTCTCCCGTTGATTTCCCGGAGATCCTTCAGCCGGAGCCTGAGGTGATGCCTCGGAATGGTTACGACCCTTTCGGCGAAGAGCCGCTCCGCATAGTGTTTCGCTTCAGGCTCTTCGAGCCAAAGCTGGAATCTATCGTGAGTTGTAGAGCTGATTTGATGCTGGAGGAAATAGGTTTCCCAAAAGCCAGCCAGGAAATCCTTATAGAACACCCATTGGTGGCGGTTCATGGAGGAGGATTCTACAAACTAGAGAACGCTTCTGCCAATGTGCCGAATACTTCATCAGAGTCGGCCGAGGCGTGCCGAAGCTTCACCATCGACTTGGCCGGAATTTTGATCGGTCCGCCAGTCCGGGGGTTGCGCCCCATGCGTGCTCTGCGGTTCGCCCTGACAGCTTTGCCGAGGCCGGGGATCACAAACTGGCCGCTGCTCTTGCACTCTTTCGTGGCGAGAGTCGCGATCTCCTCCAACACAGCCGCCGCCGCCTTTTTCTGGATGCCCGCCTTCTCTGCCAAATGCGAAACAACCTGCGACTTGGTCATCGTTTTCGCCAAGACTCAATCCTCCGCAAGCCTTGCTCAACTCCTCATGTTATGTTCCATCACCCCCTTGGCTAAGTCAACGGCTAATGTCAGCCATTTTCTCCTTGAGCGCCTTAATGCGGTCACGGAGTTGCGCGGCTTTCTCGAATTCAAACTGCCGCGCGGCCTCGCGCATCTGGGTTTCGAGGCCGGCGATGAGTTGGTCGAGTTGGTCGGGTGTGGCCAGGTCCTCTTCCGGCAGGTCGACCGGAACGGTGACGTAGTCCGCCGCCACGATGGAAGCCAGCGCCATATCCACCGGCTTCACGATGCTCTCCGGCGTGATGCCGTTCTCTTCGTTGAAGCGCCGCTGCTTGTCGCGCCGGCGATTCGTCTCCGCCATTGCCTGCCGGATCGAATCCGTCATGACGTCGCCGTAGAGGATAGCCTTCCCTCGCACGTGGCGCGCCGCGCGGCCGATGGTCTGAATCAGGGAGCCGGCCGAGCGCAGGAAGCCCTCCTTGTCGGCGTCGAGGATGGCGACGAGGGAAACCTCCGGCAGATCGAGTCCCTCGCGCAGCAGGTTGATGCCGATGAGCACATCGAACTCGCCGCGCCGCAGGTCGCGCAGAATCTTCACGCGCTCCAGCGTATCGATCTCCGAGTGCAGGTAGCGGCAGCGTACGTTGACCTCGGAGTAGTATTCGGTCAAGTCTTCGGCCATGCGCTTGGTGAGCGTGGTGACGAGGACGCGCTCGCCAGCCTCGGCGCGGGCGCGGATTTCGCCCAGCAGGTCGTCGATCTGGCGGCGCGTGGGCCGGACCTCCACCTCCGGGTCCACAAGCCCCGTAGGGCGGATGATCTGTTCGACCACCTTGCCGCCGGATTTGGTGAGTTCATAAGGTCCCGGAGTCGCTGAAACGTAGAGGACCTGGCCGATACGGTGCTCAAACTCTTCGAAGGTCAGCGGCCGATTGTCGAGGGCGGAAGGCAGCCGGAAGCCGTAATCGACCAGGGTCTGTTTGCGCGAGCGGTCGCCGTTGTACATGCCGCGGAGCTGGGGCACGGTCTGGTGGCTCTCGTCGATGAAGAGCAGGGCGTCCTGAGGGAGGTAATCGAGCAGGGTGGGCGGCGGCTCGCCGGGCAGGCGGCCAGAGAGGTGCCGCGAGTAATTCTCGATCCCGTGGCAGTAACCCATCTCCTTCATCATCTCGAGATCGAACATGGTGCGCTGGTGGAGGCGCTGTGCCTCGACGAGCTTTCCCTGCTTCTCCAGTTCGCCGCGCCACCATTCGAGCTCGCTGAGGATGTGCTCGATGGCCTCCTCGCGCTGGTCGGTGGACATGACATAGTGGGTGCGGGGGTAGATGGGCAGCCGCGTGAGCGTTTGCTTCACCTCGCCGAGCAGAGGGTCGATCTGGGCGAGGGACTCGATGTCATCCCCCCAGAGTTCGATCCGGTAGGCGGTGTCCTCGTAAGTGGGGAAAACTTCGATCACGTCGCCGCGGACGCGGAAAGTGCCACGCTTGAAATCGAAGTCGTTCCGTTCGTACTGGATCTCCACCAGCCGCCGCAGGATATCTTGCCGGGAGATCTTTTGCCCCTTCTCGAGCAACACCAGCATGCCGTAATACGCCTCCGGGGAGCCCAGTCCGTAGATGCAACTGACGCTCGCCACAATCAGGCAGTCGTGGCGCTCGAAGAGCGAGCGCGTGGCGGACATCCGCAGCTTGTCGAGCTCGTCGTTGATGGTGGCTTCCTTCTCGATATAGACATCTCCCGACGGAATGTAAGCTTCCGGCTGGTAGTAATCGTAGTAGCTGACGAAGTACTCGACGGCGTTGTGCGGGAAGAAGTTGCGAAACTCGTGATAGAGCTGGGCGGCGAGCGTCTTGTTGTGCGCGAGGACGAGCGCGGGACGGTTGGCCTCCGCGACCACCTTGGCCATGGTGAACGTCTTGCCCGAGCCCGTCACGCCCAGCAGAACCTGATGCTTTTCGCCCTCCTCGACGCCTCGCGCGAGTTCTGCAATCGCCGTGACCTGGTCACCGCGTGGCTGGTAGCCAGAAACCAGTTGGAAATCCATGCGCGTCTCGCCCGAATGTCTGGAAGTATTATAGCTTCCCTTCCCTGCCGATAGGCGAAAGTCCCTCGGTGAGGAAAAACGACAGGAAGGGAATCTTGAAACGAAGCGGGCACCCGCTCAGCGGGTGACCGCCGTCCATCCGCGTGAGAAAAAGATTCTGCCAGCGAGTGTCTGGAACAACACTTGCTCGGATGGTGCGCGCAAATCTTATGACGCGAAAAAGCTTTTCAACAGGTCTGTTGAAAAGTTTGTGGAAAAGGCGTGCCCGCGCGAAGGTAAGCGACAATTTCTAAAAGGCTTCCTCCTCTTTGCACCATTCTGTAGCATTCCTGTAACATGCCGGTGCGGGAAGTTCTATCTTCGAGCGCCGGGCGCTTTGGCGACCTCAATTCCGATGTAAATCCCACGGATTTAGTATCTTAGAATTCCTTAATGCGGGCGAGATCTCCGGCGGTCTCTGGGTGCACTTCAAGTCACCCGGAGAACGCCAAAGTCCGTCGTGGACAGATTCTAGAGGAGAGGCTGCGGCTTGCGGAGCTTCACTTCGATAACTTGGTTGTCCTGTTCGAGTTCGAGTTCCTGTCCGAAGGACTGGCGCCGCTCGGCGGTGACGAGTAGGCGAATGGTTCCTTTCGTCACCCCCATAAACCTGTAGCGGCCCTGAAGGTTTGTCTTCGCGCTGAATGACAACTGCTTGCGCCGCTTGAGTTTCACTGGACCCGCGGGCTCACGGAATTGCAGGGTCAATCTCGCGTTGGGGATAGGCTGACCGGTCTCGGCATCCTTGACCACAACAATCAGAGTGGTCTGCTCATCCGAATCCGCGCGCACTGGGCGGGTCATGGCCAGTCCCGCCACGAGAATGGCCCAACATGACAACACGCCCAGAAACCTCAAGCCCTTCCTGCGCTTCTCTAATTGCACGGCCGCCTCCGGGATGTCTTCTCCCACCCAGAATTATAGCAAAGCCTGCGCCGGTCACAGAATCTCTTCCGAGATTGGATGCGAGATGGGGTTGACGGGCTGCCCCCACCTCCGCTAAGGTGCAGACCTTCTGTAAGATTCGATCACGCGGCGGCAAGGCTTGGCGGGCAAAGTTCGGGCAAATGGACGCTGAATCACGACTTGATCGGAGAGACGAAGGAGTGACTGATGGGATTTTCAACCGACGCGATACACATCGGGCAGGAACCGGACCCCGTCACGGGGGCTATTATCGTTCCGATCTTCCAGACCTCGACATTCGTCTGGGAAGAACTCGGTAAGCGTAAAGAGTACGAGTACGCTCGTACGGCGAATCCCACCCGGACTGCTCTGGAGAAAAATCTCGCCGCGCTCGAGCGCGGCCGTTTTGGATTCGCCTTCGCCTCCGGGATGGCGGCAATCAACGCCGTGATGACCCTCCTCAAAGCCGGCGACCACGTTGTGGCCGGCCGCAGTCTCTATGGCGGAACGCATCGCTTGTTTGAGCGTGTTCTGAAGGATTTCGGCCTCACCTTCACCTACGCGGACACTTCGCGGATCGAGGAGATTGAGGAAGCTTTCAAGCCCTCCACCCGGCTGCTGTATATTGAAACACCCTCGAATCCCCTCATGGAGATAACCGATATCGCTGCAGCGGCGCAACTGGCCCGCCGTCACCAAGCCCTGCTCGCGGTGGATAACACGTTCATAAGCCCCTATTTCCAGCAGCCTTTGGAGCTCGGCGCCGACATCGTCCTTCACAGCACGACGAAGTACCTGAATGGGCACAGCGACAGCGTGGGCGGGGCGGCGATTCTGAATGACCCGGCAACCGCCAAACGCCTGAAATTCCTACAGAACGCCGCGGGAGCCATTTTGGGGCCGTTCGATTGCTGGTTGGTCCTACGCGGCGTCAAAACCCTGGCCGTCAGAATGGAACGCCACAACCAGAACGGGCTGGCCGTTGCCCAGTTTCTGGCCAGTCATCCCAAGGTCCAGCGCGTGTTCTATCCCGGCCTTCCTTCTCATCCGCAGCATGACCTCGCCAAGGCGCAAATGCGCGGTTCTGGAGGAATGCTGGCCTTCGAAACAGGATCGCTGGAGCACGCCAAGACGATCCTCAATTCGGTTCGACTTTGCTCATTGGCGGAGAGCCTGGGGGGCGTCGAGACGCTCATCTCACACCCCGCCACGATGACTCACGCCGGCGTCCCTCCCGAAGTCCGTCGCCGTAGCGGCATTACCGACGGCCTGGTTCGCATTTCGGTGGGGATCGAGGACGTCGAGGACCTCCTGGCCGACCTCGACCAGGCCTTGGCCAAGGTCTGAGTGGGGTCTTGCGGAGAAGCGCGATCCCCTTCCCGGCTCGTTGCCAGTGGCCAGGGTCCTCCGGGCGGAAACATTTCCGGCGATTGGGCCTTTGTCGTGCTATGCTGAACAGCCGCGCTCGCGGCGGCGCGGTGGATAGTACCCAAGATCGTCCGAGCGGCCCCCAGGACCCCGGTTGGCCATCTTGCATCGAAATGCAAGAATCCCAGGCAAGCAACGTGCACTTTCTGATGCGGAGATTGCTCCCGCTGGGTGCATTTCTCGCTCTCCTGGGGCGATTGCCACTCGTAGCCGCCCCCGAAGTGGAAATCACCGTCCCCCGCGTAGACCACCCTCCGGCGCTCGAGGATTTCCTTGAGATGAAGCCCAGCCCTGAGTGGGAAGGCCGGCTCGCCAAGGCCGAGAATTTCATCCAGCGGCTGCCCTCGGACGGGGCGCCCTCCACGCAGCGCACCGAAGTCTACCTGGGCTACGACAACGAGAACTTGTACTGCATTTTTGTGGCCTTCGACTCGGAGCCGCACAAGGTGCGGGCGCACAAGACGATTCGCGACGACCTCTACGGCGACGAGCGCCTGGACCTTTTTCTCGACACTTATCACGACCACCGGCGCGCCTTCGTTTTCACCGTCAATCCGCTGGGCTTCCAGATGGACGGGACGTGGACGGAAGGCCAGCCTAACCAATACGATCGTTCCTGGGACACCGTTTGGCATTCGCGCGGCAAGCTGACGGACCGCGGGTTTGTGGTCTGGGTCGCCGTGCCGTTTCGCAGCCTGCGCTTCCCCACCGTCTCCGAGCAGAATTGGGGGATCGTCCTGGTCCGCTGGATTCCACGCAACAACGAATCCGCCACCTGGCCACGTGTTACTACCCGCATCGAGGGCCGCCTGAACCAGGGCGCGACGCTCAAAGGCCTCAAGGACATCAGCCCCAGCCGCAACATGCTGTTCATTCCCTACGGATTCTTCCGTTCCTACCGGGCGCTCGACACGCGCGACCCGGCAAACCCTCACTTCGTCACCAACAACGCCGAGCCTACGGCTGGCCTGGACGCCAAGTTCGTCCTGAAAGACAGCTTCGCGCTGGACGCGACCGTCAATCCGGATTTCAGTCAGGTGGAGTCCGACGAGCCGCAGGTGACCATCAATCGCCGCTTCGAGGTCTATTTTCCGGAGAAGCGCCCCTTCTTTTTGGAAAACCCCAGTTACTTTAGCACGCCCATTAACCTCTACTTCACACGCCGCATCTCCGATCCGCAGTTCGGGGTCCGCCTCACCGGCAAGCGCGGCCCGTGGGCCATCGGCGCTCTGCTCTCCGACGACGAGGCGCCCGGCAAAGCCGTACCGCCCACAGACCCCCTCGCCGGCAAACGGGCAGGAGTGGGTATCGTGCGCGTCAATCGCGACCTCTTCCGCCAGTCTTCGGTGGGCGCTATCTACGCTGACCGGGAACTGAACGGCGGATTTAACCGAGTGGGCGGGATCGATGCCCGCTTCAAGCTAAGCGGAAACTGGCTGCTCACCGGACAAGGGATCGCCAGCTCCACCGTCCTCGCCGACGGCACTTCCAATGCCGGCCCCGCTTACAAGGCGCGCCTGCGACGCGACGGCCGCCAGTTCTACATGGACCTCGACTACAACGACCGCAGCCCGGGATTTGACAGCCAGACCGGCTTTCTCGCAGAAAGCTCGGTCGAGAGACCGATGAACGGGGGGCGCAACTTCGCTCGCCCGGCCCTCCGTTCCGACATCCGCGGCGTCGGCGACTTCGTCACTTACCGCTTCCGCCCAGAAGGGCGCCGGCTCATCTCCTGGGGCCCCAACATCTTCATCAATCCCATTTGGGACCACCAGGGAAACCGCCTCGACATGTACAGCGACTTAGGATTGAGCTGGGAATTGGCCGGAGCCACTTTGATCGAGACCTACTACATCTCGGACCAGGAGATGCTGCGCCCCAAGGACTACACTGCCCTCAGGCAGAATAGGACCTATTCCCATCATCGCACCGGGATCTACTTTGAAACGGCGATAGACCCGCGCTTCGGCCTCAGCGGCCAGTACACGCACGGCAGCATCATCAATTATGTTCCGCCCAGCGGGCAGGAGCCTTTCCTGGCCGCTTTGACCCGCGGCGGCGCCACCGTCACCCTGCTGCCCGTCAAGCCCCTGCGCGTACAGAACTCTTACGTCTATGAGATCCTCAGCGACCGCGAGCAGGGCGCCAGCATCTACAACAACCACATCATCCGCTCCAAGTGGAATTGGCAGTTCAACCGGGAATTTTCCTTCCGCACCATCTTCCAATACAGCACCGTCCTGGCCAATCCGCAGTTCACTTCTCTCGCGACCACCAAAAACTTTAACGCCGACTTCCTTTTCACGTACCTCATAAACCCCTGGACTGCCCTCTACGTCGGCTACAACGGAAATCTGCAAAACCTCGACCTGTTTCCCACCACCACGAGCGAGCAAGTCCTTCGCACGCCCTACTTCACCCACGACGCGCGGCAGTTCTTCGTCAAATTTTCTTATCTGCTTCGTTTCTAGTGTCGCGTTGCCGAAATAAGTGACACATATTGAGGCCCCCCGTCATGCTGAGCGCAGCGAAGCATCTGCAGTTCCTCCAGATGGATCGAAAATGCAGATTCTTCGCTGCGCTCAGAATGACATGTTTCACTTTCTTAAGTAACGCGACACTAGGCGAAAGGCCCACGGGCCCTCCGGGTAAGAGCGCGGGATGGCATTCGCAGTTCGGAGTCAGGCGAGTTCGCGGTTCGATCTGTCGTCCCTGGGGAGGAGGGCGGAAAGCTACTCGCGCGGGGCCCTCACGAGGAAGATGGGAATCTCGGCCTCGTGGCGGACTTTCGTAATGGTCGTCCCGTGAATGAGGTCTGCGAGCAGGCGATGGCCGTGCGTGGTCATAGCAATCAAATCGCATTGCTCCTCGCGGCCGATGCGCAGGATTTCGTCCGCCGGTTCTCCCGCCGCGTGCCGGCCGGAGACCGTGAAGCCTTCATCGCGCAAAAGCTTTTCTACGTGTTGCAGGTATTCACGGTCTTCCTGGATCTCTGGCGAATCCAGGAGGTTCAGGTTCCTTTGCCAGCGCGCCACCCAACCGGTAGAGACGTGGAGCAACAGGATCTGAGAGCCGGCCATGTGCGCCAGCACTTTGACATGGGGCAGCAGGGCGTCATCCGCCTTGCTGTGATCGAGCGCGACGAGAATCTTCTTAAACATAATCGACCCCTGTCAGGCGACCCAGCCCGCGAAGGTCTGAATCAGAAGGTAAGCGTTCAAGCCGGCAATGATCGCCGTAACGATCCAGGCCAGGCCCTTGACCCAGCCAGGGTTGACGAACTCACCCATCTTGGCACGATCGCTCGTGAAGAGCACGAGAGGAACTACCGCAAACGAAAGCTGCAGACTCAGAATCACCTGGCTGAAGATGAGCAGCTTCGCCGTGCCGCGCGTCCCGTACAGGGCCACCACGATGACCGCCGGAACAATGGCAATCAGACGGGTGATCAGCCGCCGCAGCCAGGGTACCAGGCGCAGATTGATAAAGCCTTCCATCACGATCTGCCCTGCCAGCGTCCCGGTCAGCGTCGAGTTCTGGCCGGAACAGAGCAGGGCGATGGCAAATAGGGCGCTCGCAAAAGGTATGCCGAGCAAGGGCGACAAGGTGCGGTAGGCGTCTTGAATCTCCGCCACTTCGTTCAGGCCGTGTCGGAAGAACGTCGCCGCCGCCATCACCAGGATCGCGGCATTAATGAAAAACGCAAAATTGAGTGCAATCACGGAGTCGATGAAATTGTACCGAATGGCCGTCTTTTTACCTTCCCGCGTCCGCTCGATAGCCCGTGTCTGAACCAGCGAGGAGTGCAGATAGAGGTTGTGCGGCATCACCGTGGCGCCCAGCATGCCGATGGCGATGTAAAGCATCTCATGGTTGGCGAAGAGCTGCGTCGTGGGAACAAACCCGCGCGCAATCGCCCCGAAATCCGGCTTGACGAGAATGATCTCCAGCAGGTAGCAGGTTCCAATGGTGGCAATCAGGATGACGACGATGGCCTCGAGCATCCGGAATCCGCGGTGCTGAAGGTAGAGAATCGCCAGCACGTCCAACGCCGTCAAGCAGACTCCCCAGATGAGCGGCAATCCGAAGAGGAGATTAAGAGCAATCGCCGAGCCGATCACTTCCGCCAGGTCGCAGGCGGCGATGGCCACTTCGCACAGAACCCACAGCACCAGGCTCGTGCGGCGCGAGTAGTAATCGCGGCAGGCTTGCGCCAGGTCGCGCTGCGTGACGATTCCCAACCGCGCCGCCAGGGTTTGCAGGAGCACGGCCATCAGGTTGGAAAGCATCAAAACGAAGATCAGGCTGTAGGCGAAGCGGGAGCCGCCGGCGATATCGGTGGCCCAGTTGCCCGGGTCCATGTACCCAACCGCCACGAGGAATCCAGGGCCGGAGAACGCCCACAACTTCCGCCAGAACCTCGCCCCAACCGGCACTTCGATCGAGCGGTGGACTTCCGGCAAGGAAGGCACTTTCGATGCGTTCTCAAGCGTAGCTGGGAGATCTTCAGCCATGTGAGTGATCCGTCCGAATTCCTGCGTCTATGATTTCACTTCCCGCGCCAGTTCCTCCACCTGGTGGGCCAGGCTTTCCACCCAAGCCGCGTCGTGAATGGACGCCAGGTTAGTTCGGACGTTTTCCAGCGAACCCTGCACGGCAGCGCGCGCCATCTGCGCGGCCACCACCAGGTCCGACGCCGCCTGGGGCAAGCTGATCGGGCCGAGCGAACGAATGATCCGGCTAGTTTCGGCAGCCAGCCCGGCGGTCTCCAGCGGCACCTGCGCCGCTTGTTTGGTGGCCTCCTCGATCGCTCGCGTCCGCACGGCCTGCTCAACTTCCGTCACCTTGGGCAGTTTCATCGCGCCGAGAACCGCTGCGTAGCTCTCTGCGTCGCGGTCGATGCTCGCGAGCAGCTCCGCGCGCAGTTGCGTGAGCCGCCGCAGTTTTTCGTTCGCCGCGGCGTGATGCTGCGCCAGCGATTTCTTCTTGAGCGTCAGCCCGCAGACCATCTCGCCCAGCGCCGCCGCGAGCGCGCCACTCGCTGCCGCCACGCTCCCCCCGCCCGGAGCCGCCGTGGGCGCGGCGACCGCGGCGACGAACGGTCCAGCCAGCGCGGCCAACTTTGGAGCAGCCTTCGCGGCCGCAGCCTGCTCTTCCAACACGCGCGCCAGGCGATTCTCCACAATGAGTTCCGGACGGTAACCTTCCACTTTCAGATAATGCACGGCCGCGTCTTCCAGCGCCCGGCGCGGAATCAGGCCTACGATCTCGCTCCCGGCGATTTCCACTCCTCGTGTTGCAGCCTCGCTCCTCACCGCGTCGAACACGGCGCCGATGGAGGTCGTCTCAAAATCCGTCAGGTTCATGGAGACCTGCGCCAGGCCGCGCGCCTTCAAGTCCACGCCCATCGCCTTGACGCAGGGGAATCCCCCGCTCGATGCGCGAATCTTTTTGGCGATTCCCTTCGCGATCGCTACGTCGGGCGTATTGAGATTGATGTTGTAGGCAATCAGAAACTTGCGCGCGCCCACCACCGTCGCCCCGGCGGTAGGGTGAAGTTCCGCTTCCCCAAAATCCGGCCGCCGCTCAGGGTTGACGCGGATCTCGTCCCGCACGCCTTCGAACTGGCCGCGCCGGATGTTCTCCAGGTTTTTGCGCTCGGGCCGGCGGGCTGCCGCCTCATAAAGATACGTGGGAATTCCGAACCGCCGCCAGGCTTCCTCCGCCACCCATTCCGCGATGCGCACGCATTCTCCAATCGTTACGCCGGCAACGGGGACAAAGGGAACCACATCGGTCGCGCCGAGGCGCGGATGCGCGCCCTGATGCTGGTTCAGGTCGATGAGGTCCGCCGCCTTGCCGATGCCGCGCAGCGCCGCTTCGCCGATCCTATCGCGTGCGCCAACGAGGGTGATCACCGACCGGTTGTGGTCCGCATCCATCTCTCGGTCGAGCAAATAGACTTCCGGCCCGTCGAGCATCGCCGCGATGATCGCCTCCACTTTCGCGGCGTCCCGCCCTTCGCTGAAATTGGGGACGCATTCAACGATTGTCTGCATGGGGTGAATGTACCATGAGGAGGCGGCAGGATGGAGGACTCTGCTGCGCTTTCATCGGGAAACGAAGGGCGTGGCGGCCGTAAGCCAACCATAGCAGCGGGAATGCAACTGTCAGCCCATGGATGCGGAGACGTCTAATACTCGAAGTGGTTGGACTGAGGCGAGGCTAGCCACTCCGCAAGAGTTTGGGCTTTGCGGTCTTTCTCCGAAAGCAGATAATTCTCCACCTTCGGCCATTGGATGGCAATGTCCGGATCGTCGAAGCGAATCCCGGACTCGCCTTTTGGGTTGTAAAGCGCGGTGCACTTGTATTGAATCTCGGCCCAATCCGAAGTAACGCAGAGCCCGCGCGCAAACCCCGCCGGGGCCCACAATTGTTTTTTGTTGTCGCTGGAGGCTTCCACGCCAAACCACTGGCCAAGCGTGGGAGAGCCCTTGCGAATATCCACTGCCACCAGGAAGGCGCTCCCCGCGATCACGCGCATGAGCTTGGCCATCGGCGGGTCCCACTGAAAGTGCAGGCCGCGAACCACCCCCCGGCGGGACAAGGATTGGTTGTCTTGCACGAACTCAGAGGGGAGTCCCAGCTCGCGAAACCAGTCGGCGCGATAGCATTCCATGAAGTACCCGCGCTCATCCTCGATAATGTCGGGAACGATCACGATCGCCGCGCCCAGGTGGGTTGACTCGACTCGGAAACCCATGCTCCCCTTCCGTTCCGGCTTCGTTGCGCCCTGTCGCCTTCCGCCTCCGTCCGCGGAACAATGAAAAGCCGCCCGACACGGAATCGAAAGGAATGGATTATAGCGAATTAGCTGCCGGGCGTGTGGCCATTTCCTGCGCCGACATTTCCCTCTCCTTCACCCGCGGGGCCCCTTGGTGCTGGGCCGGGAGGCTCGCTGGCGCACCGACAGAGGGAGGAACTCCACGCCCCTGTGATAACATGGGGCGGCCCCGAGAGTGCCAAGGATTCACGGAGCGGCCTGGTTGCGGGCCACCCAGCGACGCGTGACGATTCAACTGTCCCAATTTGAAACGCCGGCGAGTTCCGGCGGCGACTCTCGCCCCAGCCTGACGGCCTTCTTTCCGGCGTTCAATGACGCCGAGACCCTGCCGGCGCTGATTGCCAAAGCGGCCGAGACCCTCAAGGATCTGACGCAGGATTGCGAGATCATCGTCGTGGACGATGGAAGCACCGACTCGACGCCGCAAGTGCTGGCGGAGCTGCAGCGGCGATTTCCGCTCCTGCGTGTCGTTCGACATCCTCGCAATCTCGGTTACGGCGCGGCGCTGCGCAGCGGCTTTTCAAACGCCACCAAGCAGCTCATCTTTTACACGGACGGGGACGGCCAATACGATGTGGGTGAATTGCGCGAGCTCTTTGCCCGGCTGGAGGCTGGCGTCGACGTCGTAAACGGCTATAAGCTCGAGCGGGCCGACCCGTTTCACCGGACTCTGATCGGCAAGGTTTACCAGCATCTGGTGAAGGCGCTTCTCAATCTGAAAACCAGAGATGTGGATTGTGATTTTCGCCTGATCCGCCGCCCCGTGCTGGATGCTGTCGCCCTGACCTTCCGCAGCGGGGCGATTTGCGCCGAGCTTATGACCCAGATCGAGCGGGCCGGGCTCCGAGTCGTGGAAGTGCCGGTGCACCATTATCCCCGGCGGAGCGGGCAGTCTCAGTTTTTCCGCTTGGCCCCGGTCGCGCGGACGATTTTCGACATTTTCCGCCTCTGGGTGCGATTAGTGATTCTCCGGCGCGGCCCGGATCGTGTCCCGCGGGGCGAGCGACAAGACCAAGCCATCAAACCGGCCGAGGCCCAGCCTATTGAACGCCGATAGTCAGGATCATCGCGTGATTCCCTTTCTGGACTTACAGCGCGAATTCCGAAGCATCCAGGCGGAGCTTGAGCCGCACGTCCAGAGAGTTCTGGCCAGCGGGCGGTACATCCTGGGCGAGGAAGTTGCGCAGTTCGAACGCCAATGGGCGGAGTATTGCGGTGTTTCTCAAGCTCTCCTCGTGGCGAGCGGCACGGACGGGCTGACGCTGGCGCTGGAAGCAAGCAGCGCCATCCAGCCCGGTAGCGGAGATGAGGTCATCACCGCCGCGCACGGCAGCCCGTACACTGCGCAGGCCATCGTCCGGGCCGGCGCCCGGCCCGTCTTCGCAGACATCGATCCGCAAACGTGGCTGATCACGCCGGAGACCATCGCGCCAGCGCTCTCGCCTCGCACCAAAGCCATCGTGCCGGTTCACCTCTACGGACTCTGTTGCGACATGGCGGGAATCATGAGGCTGGCGGAGCAGCGCGGCCTGGTCGTGGTGGAGGATGCTTGCCAGGCGCACGGGGCGCGATTCCGCCAGGGCCAAGTCTGGCACCGCGCCGGAAGCGCAGGGCACGCCGCCGCCTTCAGTTTCTATCCCACCAAGAACCTGGGTTGTTACGGCGATGCGGGAGCGCTCGTGTCGAACGATCCGGACCTGGTGGAACGCGCCCGGCTCCTGGCTTACGGCGGCCAGCGCGTACGCAATCATGCCGAGACCGTGGGATACAATTCGCGCGGCGATGAACTGCAGGCGGCCATCCTGCGCTGCAAGCTCGGGCACTTGGACAAGTGGAATGCCCAGCGCCGGGAATTGGCGGCGATATACAGAAACCTTCTCCGCCTGCCCGGCCTGTGCTGCCAGAGCGTGCCGGAAGATTTTGAGCACATCTACCATCTCTATGTCGTCCGCCACGCTCAGCGCGACCCGCTGCGCGCGTCCCTGCGCGAGAGGGGCGTTGAAACGCTGATTCACTATCCCGAACCCATTCATCGTCAGCCGGCGTTTGCGGGGCCGGATTCACCTTCACTGCCGGAATCGGAACGTGCGGCGGCGGAAGTTCTGTCTTTGCCGCTCCACCCTTGCCTGACCCAAGCCGAAGTCGAGGAAGTGGCTGATGCCGTCAATGAGTTCGTTGCCGTCCGGGCCTGAAACCGCGGCCAGAGGGTGCGCCCGTTCGGGACGGTCCGATTCCCTCGGCAACGCGCTCGCCGTCATCCTGGCCAGCCTTTTCTTCTTGTCCTGGTTTTATCTGCTCCCCATCTCGCAGGCCGATGAGGGAATCATCGCCGTCGGCGCGGAGCGAATCCTGCGCAGCCAGGTCCCCTACCGCGATTTCTTCTCCGAGCTCGGCCCCGGCTCGTTCTACTTGCAGGCCGCAATCTTCAAAATCCTCGGGACTCATGCCGCAGCAATGCGCCTGACCGCCTGGCTCCTGGGCGGCCTCATCTGTGGATTGATTTATCTTCTGGCAAGGCGGGTCGTGACAGGAGTCGCGGCGTTTCTGCCCTCGGCGGTGTTTGCACTCGTCTGCTATCCCGCCACTTACCGCGTCAGCCACCACTGGTGGGGAAACTTCTTCCTCCTGCTGACTGTCCTCTGCCTCGCGCCGTCGGGGCCGTCCCCTGCCCTGCGGCGAAGAGTGCTCGTTGCCGCCGGCATGCTTGGGGGGCTCACACTCCTTACGATGCAGTCCATGGGTGCATGGGCCCTGGTGATGAGTGCAGGATTTCTTTCGATTCACGTCATGCTCGACCGCGGGGCCGGATGGCAAAGCGCCTTACGCCGCGGGATCCACCAGGCCGGCTGGTTCGGCGTGGGCGCGGCCCTGACGCTGGGATGCGCAGTGGTCTATTTCGCGTCGCATGGAGCTTTGGCCGAGTGGCTGGACGACAGTTTTCTTTTCCTTCTCGTCAACTACCGTGCCTATCTGGACGTGCCCCAGGCTTCCCCATTGGTCACTATTCTGCACATCGGCCGACTGGCCATCACCCAGCCCTCCGTCCACTTTGCCCTTTACGCGATGGGTTATCCGGCCTTCCTGCTGGGGCCGGCTCTCGCCTATGGCGGAACAGCATGGCAACTTCTCTCCTCGCGCCGTCCCGACGCCTCCGAGGCCAGAATTCTCCTGCTGCTGCTCCTCGAAGGCGTGGGAGCATTCCTTGCCAATTCTCACGCGCTGGATACCTTTCATCTGATGTCCGCCGCCCCTCTGATGCTGGTTCTACTCGTTTACCATTGGCGACGGATAATCCGTCGCAGCGCCTTGCTGCGGCGCCCGGCACTGGGGTGCGCGGCGCTGGCTTTGGCCTTGGCAGTGTTTGCAGGCGTTCGGAAAGCGATCAACACAGCACCGATCAGCGTTCCCGTCCCCACTCGGCGGGGAATCGTCTACCGCGAGGCGACGGCAGCACAGGAACTCCAGGAAAGGGTCACCGCCATCGAGCGCCTGCTTCCGGCCGGCGCGGAGACGTTCTTCCATCCTTACAATGCGGAACTTTATTTCCTGACCGGCACGCGGAATCCAACGCGCTATGACGTGTTACTGCCCGAGTTTCACACTTCACAGCAAATCGAGGAGGCTCTTGCCGCGCTTCAACATTCCAGGCCCGAATTCATTTTCAGTCTGGATGAAGCGCAGCGCTGGACGATCCGGCCGCACTTCCCGGACGATCCTCCGGATGTCTTGGGTCCTCACCCCGTCGAAAGTGCCCTGCGCGCTCCGGGGAGCGGCTACCGCCTCGCGGACACGGTCGCCGGCATGGAAGTGTGGACCACAAAACGATGACCCCGGACGAATACAAATTCCTTTACGAACTCGAGGAACGCCACTGGTGGTTCGTCGGAATGCGCAGGATCGTTGCGGCGCTGCTCGACGGCGCAGCGCCCGCCGGAGCAGGGCGAATCCTCGACGCCGGCTGCGGGACGGGCCTGATGCTTTCCTGGTTGCGGCGCTACGGGAAGCAGAGTAGCGTCATCGGGCTGGACTACAATTCACTTGCCCTCCGGTACTCCGCGCAGCGGGGAGAGGGGCCTCTCGTCGAAGCATCGATCGCGGCCATGCCTTTTCCGAGCAACTCCTTCGACCTCGTGACGACGTTCGATGTGCTGGACAGTTTCCCGGTTCCCGGCGCCGCCGCGCCTTTCGCAGAACTGGCGCGCGTACTGAAGCCCGGTGGCGTGCTGCTAGTTCGCGTCCCGGCGTTCCAGTTCCTCTACAGCCAGCACGACCGGGCGGTCTATACGGAGCATCGCTACACGGCGCGAGAATTGCGGCAAAGGCTGGAGGAACAAGGGCTGACGGTGGCGCGAACGACGTATGCGATGGCCATCCTTTTCCCGGTGGCACTCGTTTGGCGGTGGCTGACGCGTTCCCAGCACGATAGCCCGCAGTCCGACGTTCGGCCGTTGCCAGGACCGCTTCGCTGGCTCAATTCGCCGCTGGCGGGGCTACTGGCGATCGAGGCCGCCTGGCTGCGCTGGCTGCCCTGGCGGCTGCCTTTCGGGCTGTCTGTGATGGCCCTCGCCCGCAAGCCCGCAACACCGGTGGAAAGATCGCCCCGGCTGGGATGAATCCAGCGCGCAAATCGCGGACATGATGATGAACTCCCGACGCTTTCTCGTTGTCGTTCTCCTGGGCCTGGCGATTCGTCTTTTCCTCATCGCTCTTCCCGGCACGGAGGACATGCGGACGAATCAGATCTGGGGTGCCCGCGCCGTGGAGCAGGGTATTACACGGGTGTACATTTATGAAGACTCGGATTATCTCTACAAGGCTTCGCTCGCCCTGAAACACCTCCCTGTTTCGGCCACACCGACCTATTACGAAACTCAGCTTGGCCCTTTGGATCACGTTCCCGACTACCCGCCGCTGAGCTTGTACACCTTCTGGCTTGCCACCTGGGCGGCACAAGCCGCGAGCGGAGGAAAACTCGCAGCCGGCCCCCTGTTGAATGCCCTTTTCAATGTGCTGCCGGTCCTCTGTTCGTTCGGCATCGTGCTCCTCGTGGGGCGATTTGCGCGCCGCGAGGGCCTGGCGACATCCGCCGCCGCAATTGCCGCATTCTGGCTGAATCCGGTCCTGATCCTGCACACGCCGGTGCTTGGTTACGTTGATGCCGTGTTCGCGTTGCTGGAACTGGGCGCTCTCGCCGCTTTGTTTCAGAGGAAGTTCACTTGCAGCGCCGCGCTTTTCGCCCTCGCTTGCACGACCAAACCCCAGGCAGTGCTTGCGCTGCCCATCGCCGCCTTGGTCATCTGGACGGAGTGCGGCTGGCGCGGCGTCGTTCGCCCGGCGTTGATCTTCGCGCTCGCGGCGCTCTTCCCTTTCCTGCCCTTCGTAGCCACGGGGCGATTCCTCGCCGCGCTGCGCGGAACGGTCCAGGTGGGGCACGTGGGCTACCTCTCATCCCAACAGTTGAATCTCTGGTGGATCGTCACCTGGATCTCCGAGTCTCTCGGCAGGGGATCTGGCGGTCTGGTGACGATGCTGCGCGTGGAGGATTTCCCCCGCTGGTTCCTTCTCGACGTTCGGCTACTGGCGGTGGCCTTGTGGACGGCGTTTATTCTCCTCAACCTGCGCTGGCTCCGGCACGAGCTGCACGAGGGAAACCGCCTGGCCATCTTCTGGACGGGCGCACTGCAGGTTTACGGCTTCACGATGCTTTCGCTTTATCCTAAGGAAAATCACCTTTACGCTTTCTTCGTTTGCGCCTTTCCCGTTCTGCTCGTGGCGAAGAGAAAAGTTGCGGCGCTGTTTGCTGTTCTCTCTCTCCTCTTCGGCTTGAACCTCTTTCTCTTCGACGGCTTCGGGAGAGGGATGTCCGGCACCGCTCAGAGGCTGAGAGGCGTCCTAGGTTTTGACCTGACGATTCTTGTGGCCTTCGTGAACGTGGCCGTCTTCGTCTGGCTCACGCAATGCCGGCGCTGGCTGTTCGATCAGACTCGTGTGACGCCCCCCTCAGGGGGCGCGAACTGAGCTGCTCGCAGGGGCGGCCGATTTTGAGAAATCAGACTTCGATGACAAACGTGCAGGACACTCGAACCCGGCAAAAACTGCTCCTCGTGTTGGTGGCCGGTTTCGTGATCCGGCTGGCCCTCCTCGGGATGCCCGGCACGGAAGACATGGACTATTTCCGGATGTGGGGCGCGCAGGCACTGCGCTCCGGCATCCTGAAGGTGTACACGTGGAAGGACGAGGACACGCTCACGGCGGCAATGATGACCTTGCGTGGAATTCCGTTTCATCCCCACACCTCCAGCCCGACCGATCTGGGTCCGGCGCTCGGAGTTCCCGACTACCCACCCGGGAATATTCTGGTTCTCGAAATCGCCGTCGGCCTCTGCAAGCGGCTGCAAGGCGGAACGCTACGCGTGGGGCGTCTGCTGAACGCCTGCTTGAATCTGCCGCCCGTCCTCTTTGCCCTCTCTTCAACTCTGGCGCTCTGGCTCTTTGCACGCAAAGAGCGGGCGCCTCGCGCTCTCGCAGCGACGGCGGCGTTCTGGCTCAACCCAGCCCTCATCCTGACCTCGCCGGTCCTGGGCCTGCAGGACCCGATCTTCGCTTTCCTCGGCCTGTTGGCGTTGATCTCCGCCTATCGAAAGAGATGGACGCTGAGCGCTCTGTTCCTGGCATTGAGTTGTCTGACCAAGCCGCAGGGCATCTTCCTGGTACCGGTCCTGACTGCGGCCGCGTGGGCAGAAGGCGGCTGGCGATCACTCGGCCGCTACGTGAGCCGCGGCGTCCTCTTCTTTCTGCTGCCGCTGCTTCCCTTCATTCTCTCCGGCCGCCTGCTCGCGCCCACCGCCGCTATTTTCAGGGGTTCGATCTTTCCGGCGCTTTCGGCGCAGACCGCCAACGTCTGGTGGCTGGTGGGACCAGTCGTGCGCGCTCTGGCCGGCCACGACTGGAATGCGATGCGGGGTGAAATTGGAACGGTTCCGCAACGTGAGTTCGCCACCCTAGCGGGTTTCAGTCCGGCATGGATATCGCTGCTCGCCTTGACCGTTTTCACGGTGGCGAATCTCTATTTCATGATCCGCCAGCTTCGCGCCGGGAATCCCTACGCCCTCTTCTGGGCGGGCGCGCTGCAGGTGTACGGTTACACGATGCTGGCGCTCTTCGTACACGAGAACCATCTCTACGCGTTTTGTGTTTATACTGCGCCGCTACTCGCCTTGAGTGACCGAAAAATCGTTCGTCTCTATTGGGCAGTGTCGGTGATCTTCGGTTTGAATCTGCTTCTCTTCGATGGCATCGGCCGAGGTCTAAGCGGCTGGCTGCCGGGGTTGCGGAATCTCCCGGGATTCGATCTGAGCATTCCGCTTGCGCTCGCAAATCTGGCGGTATTCCTCAACGTCATTCGCCGCCGGTGCTGGTTTTATGATTTGGCGTGTCGATCGTGAAGATGCGGGGATCGATCTGGTAAACCTCAATGGGGCCGCGCGGCCAGTGGGGGCCGGGCCCGACGGCACCGAGGAATCTTGCATTGTGAATAAGATAGGTGCGCAAACCATCGGGCGGGGCTTCGAAAGCTGGCCAGAGGCCGGACGCCAGCGTGTCATCCATCAGAATGATTCGCGGTGAGACTTCCGCGAGAGCTTGCCGCCAAGTCAGGGCGTCGAGGTCCATCTTCGTTCGTACGACAAGGAACGACCTGAGGTCATAGTCCGGAAGGGCGAAAAGGTAAGTGGGATCGCCGACAATCGTGTTCCCGGGCGGTAGATTCGCCGCAACGAGAGAGTGGAGTTGACCTAGATACTTTCTGTTGTCGTCCAACCGATTCTGGGCAAGCTTGAGCGTCAATCCTGTCAAGTTCGCTGCAATCACACACAAGCAAAGAGTAGGCGCCGCTATGCGCATTACACGTCCCCAGTTGGTCCCCTCTCGTGCCGGGAGATTGCTGGGCATCCCGGCCGCGGCACAGACTGCCAACGTGACGTAGAAGGTAGGTATCCAGTAAATCAGTTCGACGCCCGGCCAGAGAAATCCAAGTATGAGTGCGTAAACAAAACTCAAGAGGACCAATTTTCGAGCTCCTCGAATCGGCCAGCACAGGAGGCACAGGAGCAGGACCTTGAGCACAAAGAACTTCCCAGTTACGCTGCCCGTCATTTCTTTCCAGAGGGCTTGCGCGTGAGGGACGGGATGATCAGAAAGATTCATCATCTTGTAGCAATAATGCTGGTACACAACCATCTGCTGGTAGAATTCACCAACGCCGTGGCGAGAAACATAGACAGCGTAGGGGAGGCAGATCAGGAATGCGCCGAATGCGAACAGCCGCGCGGGGCGGACCATGTATTTCCACCTGGGTTGGTCGCTGGCATTACCTGTGGCTCCAAGAACCAAAATGAGAAATGCTAGGACGGAAAGAGCTCCAAGCGGGTGGGTGAGCAGCGCGGCTCCTGTTAGCACTCCAGCAAGAAAGACCAACCTTGAATCCTTCTTGGCAGCCCCTTGCATCAGGCAGACAAGTACGCTGGCATGAAGAAATGCCAGAAGAGGTTCCATCCTTCCCGAGCGGCTGAGATGGATAAGGGCGTAGTCGCTTCCGAGGAAGAACAAAAGCCACAATGCCGCTCGCCGGGATGCCCCTGCGAGCAACGCCAGGCGATAGGCCATGAGGACGGTGAGCAATCCCCAAAAAACGTTGAGCGCGCGGCCTGTCCAGTAGCTGAATCCGAAAAGCTTGTCCGGAATTGCCAACAGAAGCGAGTGAAGAGGAAGGATCCAGAAGGTCACCGTGTCCATGGAAAAGACACCCTTCATGGTGCTCGAGCCGAAATTTCCATCTCGAAGGAGGTTGAGCGCAGGATTGGCAAAACAACCCTCGTCGAAACCAAGGCCCGGCCATCGGTCCAGGTAGAGCAGCGCTAGAGTCAGATACAAAACCGTCCCGATCAGCACCGGCGCTGCGACCTTCAGCCTTTGGCCGAAAGGCAAACCTGGGGTTACAGTAGGAAGCCGAGTTGTTCCGACATCTTCGCGCTGAAACAAGACAGAGTCTCTTCGCTGCAACCCGCCTCTCCCGCCCGGGCTGCCATATTTCAAAGGCGCTTTTGGCGGGAGGGCTGCAGCCCCGGCGGAGTATACCTCAGCGCGCTCATGCGCGGCCACGACCGTATTGTGGTCGCGGACATTCCAAATCCTTGCCAGACCCGAGAGTGGCTGTGTATGATGCAAGGGCGATAAGCGGCATGTACGCGCGCGGAGCACGCGGCTTTGAGACTACTCGTCACCGGCGGGGCGGGGTTCATTGGCTCGAATTTCATCCGCCTGGTTTTGCGCGCTCATCCCGACGATCAGGTCATCAACCTCGACAAGCTGACTTACGCGGGGAACCTCGAAAATCTTTCCGACGTTGAAGCCCATCCGAATTACACCTTCCACAGAGGCGACATCTGCGATGCGGCGGAGGCGGAGAACCTGCTGCGCGCCGGAGTCAACGCCGTCGTGCACTTTGCTGCGGAAAGTCACGTGGACCGCAGCATCGCCGACGCGCACGCGTTCATTGAAACCAACGTCCAGGGCACCTACACGCTGCTCCATGCCGCGCGCCGCGCCAAGGTCCCGCGCTTTCTGCACGTCTCCACCGACGAGGTGTACGGCAGCCTGAAGCCGGGCGAGGAAGCCACGGAAGAATCTCAACTCGCTCCCAACAGCCCCTACGCGGCGAGCAAGGCCGCTTCCGACCTGCTCGTGCGCAGCTTCTGGAAGACCTATCAGTTTCCAGCCATCATCGCGCGAGCGTCCAATAATTATGGGCCGAACCAGTTTCCCGAAAAGCTCATTCCGCTGATGATCACCAACGCGCTGGAAGGGAAAAAGCTCCCCGTTTACGGCGACGGGATGAACGAGCGCGACTGGATTTACGTCGAAGACCACTGTCGCGCTCTCGACCGCGTCCTGCGGGACGGACGCCCGGGGGAAATCTACAACATCGGATATGGCCAACCGGCGCCGAATCTCTCGATCATCCGCAGCCTGCTCCGCATCACCGGCCAGTCGGAAGACCTGATCGAGTTCGTTGCTGACCGGCCCGGCCACGACCGGCGCTACGCGCTGGACACGACGAAGATCACGGCAGAGCTGGGCTGGAAGCCCGCAGTAGACCTGGAATCGGGCCTCCGCCAGACTGTAGATTGGTATCGGTCCCACCCCGCCTGGGTCTCGAAAGCGAAGAGCGGCGAGTATTGCGACTACTACGAACGATTTTATGTGAATCGGCGGGCCTCACTCGCCGGGATCTGAACGGCCTTGCGGATTCTGCTGACGGGAAACAAGGGGATGCTGGGCCAGGACTTCACTGCCCTGGCCGCGCCGCGCCATGAGATTGTGCCGCTGGATTTGCCGGAAGTCGATATCACCGATGCCGGCGCCGTGGCGCGATCCGTTTCGAGCGCCCATCCGGACCTAGTCATTCATGCCGCCGCCTTCACCGCCGTCGATGAGTGCGAGCGGAAGCCGGAGGTGGCTTTTCGAGTAAACGCTGAGGGGACGCGAAACGTGGCCTTGGCTTGCCGCGACGCCGGCGCCCCGATGCTCTATATCAGCACCGATTACGTCTTCGACGGCGAGAAAGCGACGCCCTACGTGGAAGACGACGCCCCGAATCCCCTCGGCGTATACGGCCGGAGCAAGCTGGAGGGCGAGAAGTATGTCCGCGAGCTCGTGCCGCGCTTTTGGATTGCACGGACCTCCTGGCTGTTCGGGCCTTGCGGCAAGAATTTTGTGCGCACCATCCTGGAAAAGGCCCAGGCGGGAGGTGAACTGCGCGTAGTGGACGACCAGTTCGGTGCCCCGACTTACACCATGCACCTGGCGGCGGCGCTCGAAGAAATAGTGACGAAAGGCGGCCCGGGCATTTATCATACAGCCGGCCAGGGGTATTGTTCCTGGTTCGAATTCGCCCGGACGATCGTCCAGCAAGCGGGATTCGGCGCGACACACGTCGTGCCGATCCCCACTTCCGCTTCCCGCCGTCCGGCGCCGCGACCCAAGAATTCCCGGCTAGCCAGCACGCGCCTGCAAAAGGAAGGTCTGGGGCTGCTACCGCCCTGGGAAGAGGGATTGCGCTGCTATCTGGAACGCGAACCGCTGGCCGAGCGCTGAAAGAAGGCGAACCGCCAAGAGGCGCTTCCGAGCAAGGCTGAGCTTATGAAGAAAACGGTCGAAATCGTTCTGGCCCTTACCCTGATGGGGGGGGCGCTTGCCTTTGGCGGAGTCCAGTCGATCACTTACACGATCATGGAGTTGGTGATTTTCGGGCTCCTCTTTATGGTCCTTGCTCAACAGACGCATCAGGGCGAGATCCGGCTGCCCCTGCCGATATGGCCGATGCTGTTTGCCGGCGTGGTGGTTCTGCAATTGATACCTCTACCAGTCACGCTGGTTGGAAGGATTTCACCTCATCGGCTTGCCGATATCAGTCTGTTCCCCCAAGCCACTTGGGCAGCGCTCAGCATCTATCCGCACGACACCCTTCTGAACCTGGTTAAGCTTCTGGCCTACCTCAGCGCTTTCGTACTGGCAGCCTGGGCCACCGACTATCGGAAGGGCCGCAGCGTCCTTGTCCGGGGTTTGATCCTGTTGGGGCTCTTTGAGGCAGCTTACGGGATCGTGCAGTACTTGACCGGCTGGCAGAAGATCTTCACCTACACGAAGAAGTACGATTTGGAGGAGGCTACTGGAACCTATATCAATCGCAACCACTTCGCGGGCTTGCTGGAGATGGTCCTGCCCTTTGTGCTTGCCGCCGCTTTCTATTCCTTCCAAGTCTGGGCCAGTCACCGGCACGGTTACGAAAGAGGCCCAGAAGCCGAAGAGCGTTCTTCCGCCGCCTATCAGGCACTTTTTTACTCCTTCCTGTTCATAATTATGTTCGTGGCGGTGATCTTTTCCCGCTCGCGGATGGGCATCCTGGTCGCCGTGTTCACGGTCGGCCTCGTCGCCGTGCTGGGACAACTCCGGGCGAGACGGAAAGCCTGGCTTTTGGGCGTGGGGCTTTTCCTGGCCTGCGCGCTCGGCTACGGGCTTTGGATTGGCCTCGGGCCGGTGCTGACACGCTTTGAAACCGTGGGCGACCCCACTTACCTCAGAATGGAGGGGCGTATCTCCATTTGGCAAGATACCGTGCGAGTGATTCGGGATTACCCGATTTCCGGGAGCGGCCTGGGGACGTTTGAGCTGGTGTACCGGCACTACCAGACCGCGCTCGTGAGCCGGGCCGTGGAGCACGCTCACAACGACTTCCTCCAAACTGCCGCCGAGACAGGGATCGCCGGCGCGGCACTCCTCTTCCTGCCGATCTTCTTCCTGCTTGGCAAGTTAGTGGTTTCCTTCCTGGACGATCCGCGGCCTTATCGCCGCGCCATGACACTCGGGTGCATCGGCAGCATCCTGGCGCTGCTGTTGCATAGCATCACAGACTTCAATCTGCGCCTTCCCGCCAATGCGCTGGTTTTCGCTGTGGTGTTGGGGCTGGGCTACCGCGTCTTAATGGAGCGGCGCGAGAGGCAGGTCCGGCAGACTCGTTGAGAGCTACCGCGTGCTCGAAATCTCACAGCCTAGTAGAAAATCAAGGAAAAACTCGCCGGCCTGCTCACCGCCCGGGCGTCAACCGTACATCGTCGACCCAAACCTTGCCGGCGATGAGATTGTCCAATTTCCGGCTGGGCAGGCGCACCACGCCCACGACAACAAGCTCCGTCTTGGGTCCGGCGGTGAAATCGAGGATGGCTTGTGACCAGCCCGTGCTCGTGCCCGTCAGGCTATCGGAGAACTGCTCGAGGGCCAGAGAATCATAAGCGTCGCGCACTTCCAGGCGCGGGCCACTGTCCGTAGTGATGGCCTCGGTCTTCAGGAAACCCTGCAGCCGATAGGACTGTCCCGGCTCAACCCGAACAAACTGATACACGCCCCGGTACTCGAGGTTGGTCTTTCCTAGGAAGGTGATCTGCAGGGAGCGGCTCGGGGAATGAAAGCTGGTGCTATCGATTGCCGTCAGGACTCCGTCCACAGACGCAATTCGCCAATCAAAACCCATGTTCAAGATGTCTTCCTCAAAGTCTCCGTTAACGAGCATGTTCTGTGGCGTCGGCTGATAGGTCGGCTTGATCAGGCCGCGAGCGTGGAGGTCGTCCCAGACCTGCGCCGCCTCGGCTGGCAGATGCCCCACAATGAGATGATCCATATAGCCGGCGGCCTGTACCGGTTCAAAAGCCTCAGAGCCGGACGCGAGACGTCTCCAGACCGCCTGCGCTTCCGGAAAACGCTTCTCGCGCAACAGGAAATAGAGATAGTCGGTCTCTGTGGGCACACGGGCAGGAATAAGTTCGTTGAGGATCTTCGCGCCATCCTCGCTCGCCTTCCAGGCGGTGCGGAAGAGGATCTGATTGTAGTTGGGCGTCCCGGCCAGAACCACCTTGAAGTGACGGAACGCCTCATCAGTGTTCCCCTGCAAAAGGAAGAAGTTGCCGATGACCCACTGGATATTTGGAAGATTGGGCGCCAGCCAATCCGCGCGGCGCAGGCAGGCTTCCGCCTCGGCAGCTTGGCCTTGAAAATTGTACGCGGCCGAAAGCTCCAGCCAGGGCGCCGGGTCGCGCGGATTGAGTTCAGTGGCGCGCTGGAAATGCGCCAGGGCCAGTTCCGAATTCATCTCCGTGATGTTGTACTGCTCCTGCCGCCCCAGCCGCAGGAAGTGCTCGGAATTGAGCGTGTCCAGCTGGGTGGCCCGCCGGAGGTCCGCCGGGGCCATGCTCTGTCCCCAGCGATCAGCGCGATAACTTTGGACGACCCAAAAGGCAAGCCAAAGGAACACCACCACTTCCAAACCGATCAGGACGCGCCGCACGAGAGTGCTTCGAAGAGTGATAGTTGCCATGTGATGTGCCCGCCCGCGGCCGCAACGCCGCAAACGCGCTATCCTAACAGAATTAGGGTGGAAAGAAAAAGCCGCGCGAGGCAGTCCGAAAGGAGGTCCGCCGCCTGCGCATCAACCGATCCGGCAGCGCTAGGCCGGGAAGGCTTGCTCCGGCTGCCGCAACCGCCCCAGGCTGGGCGGCAGATCGCGCATCGGCCCCATCCACTCGAGTTCGCGCTCGATATCGGCGTGCAAGCGATAGCTCCGGCGCACCTTGGCAAGGGATTCGCCGGTCACGTCAATCCGGGCCAAATCGTAGTTGCCGATCCCGACTTGATCGCAATAGCGCAGGTAGCCCACCCAATCGGCATTCACGCCCATCGATTCCAAGGCCACGCGGTCGGCAGCGATGAAATCGGTGGAGGCGATGGCGATACGGTGCGGCACCGGGGTCCCGGACGACGGGCCGTTGCCTTCCATGCCCTCGAAACCGTCAATGACCGCAGCACCCCAGTGCGGCTGCATGCGTTGTGCCGTGAGCAGCATGTTGTAATGTGTCTGGCGAATGCCCGTATGGTACTTGCGCTTGTCATTCCACTTCGTCTTATCGCCCGGAGCATGATGGAGAGGCGCACCCAGAACCATGTTCTTCACTGACAAGGTCACCACGACGGTGTTGTGAGTTTTCGTCATCGCTGAGCAGATCACAAACGCCTCCGGGTCGAGCAGCCGCGCCGCCAGGCGGACCGGCACGACATGCAGGTCGAAATCGATGAGGGGCAGCGTCTCGTATTTTGCGTCGCGGTTGAGGTCGAGCAGGCTCACCTGCTGGGAGCGATACTCGGCCGTCAGTTTGTTGTACCCAAAGTTGTCGAAGCCCTCGAGCGTGTCACCCGCCGACGATTCGGCGATGACCACCGGCCCTCTGAAGCGCGGCGCGAGATAGTCCAGTATCCCGCGCAGCGCATCGGCGTTCGTCGCCGCCAGCGGATTCACCGTGGATACGTTGTTGGGCTTGATGATGACGTACTTCTTCTGCAGGAGCCGCGGCCGGATCTGGTCGTCAATGGCAGCCAGCGCGTCATGGATGTTCTTGCGGCGGTCCTCGCCGCGAAGCAGCGCCACCTTCGACCGGCTGGGAAACGCACGAACCGGGTCAGTCTTGGTGAGCGGCGCCCGCTGGCCCTTCGCAAGGCTGGATTGAAGCAACAGACCCGCCCCTGCAAATCGGAAAAAATGTCGTCTCGAAAAAATCACTGGTCACCACTCCTCATGCGGAATTATGATGCGCTTCGGACGTAGATTATATTCCCGCACCGAGGGAGAAGCAGTCATGAAAATGAATTCTTCGCGTCGTGACTTTTTGTCCGCTGGCATCGCCGTGCCTGTGGCAGGGCTTTGGAGCTTGGCGGATAAGAGACAGCCGGAGGCTCAGGCAGCCCGGGCAGTGAAACTGCAGTACCGCACACTGGGCAGGACGGGACTGAAAGTGACGACCGTCGGCTTCGGATGCATGATCACGTCAGACGCCAGCGTGATCGAACGCGCCAGCGATCTTGGCATCAGTTACTTCGACACTGCGCGCGGCTACCAGGGAGGCAACAACGAGCGCATGGTGGGTGCGGCGCTGAAGCGCAAACGCAAGGAAGTTGTACTTTCCACCAAATCGGGTACGGGGAGCAAGGAGGGGGCACTCCGCGATCTTGAGACCAGCCTGCGCGAACTGGGCACTGATTATGTGGACATCTGGTACTTGCACGGCAAGGACGGGCCATCGGAGGTGACCGGCGAACTGCTCGAGGCGCAGCGCATCGCCAAGCAGCAGGGTAAGATTCGCTTTGCGGGCGTGAGCACGCACAGCGGGCAGCAAGTGCTGCTTCCCTGGCTGGCACAGCAGGGCGCGGTCGATGTCGTCCTCGTCGCCTACAACTTCTCGATGGACAAGAGCATGGAAGCGGCGATCGCGGCGGCGGCCCAGGCCGGCATGGGCGTCGTGGGGATGAAGGTGATGGCGGGGGGCTTCCGCAAGACCAAGCCCAGCGACCCCCTTTACTCCAAGCTGAAAGCCGAGGGCACGATGCTCGCCGCGCTGAAGTGGGTCATTAGGAACCCGCACGTTCATACCACGGTTCCCAGCATGACCGACATGGACCAGCTCGACGAGAATCTACGAGCCATGAAAGAACCGTTCGCCGCGGGCGACGAGAAGCTGCTCGCGCGGCAACTTGATTTCATTACGCCGCTCTACTGCCGCATGTGCGGCGAGTGCAAAGGGACTTGCGCCCAGGGTCTCCCTGTCGCGAGCATTCTTCGCCATCTCGCCTACGCGGACGGGTACGGCCAGTACGCGCTCGGCCGGGAGGAGTTTCTCAAGCTGGGTCCGGAAGTCGCCCGTGCGCGTTGCAGCGATTGCACTAGCTGCACGGTACACTGCCCTTACGGTGTCCAAGTCACCGCCCGGGTGGCGCGCGCTCAGGAGCTCTTCGCGTGAGATTCGCACCCTTATTCCTGGGTCTTTTGCTCCCAGTCGGGGCCGCTGCCACCGACCTGCCCAACTGCCACCTCGTCGCCGGATGGGAGCAGTCCGGCCCGGCACGCAGCTACGACAGCGAAACCCTCTACGAGTACATGGACGGCAACTCCGAGGGCTACCTCATCTACGGCTTTGTGCGCATGACTGGCGTGACGTGCAAGCAAGGCGAAATCACCTTCGTGATCGACATCTCCGAGATGACCGACCCCGACGCGGCGTACGGAATCTTCGCCGCGAACCGCGACCCGAACCGGGCCACCTTGCCCATCGGCATGGGCGGGCAAGTTCTGCCGCGCAAGGCCACGCTCGCCAAAGGCACGCACTACGCTGAAATCTCCGCCAGCCCGGAGGGCGACCATTCCGCGGCGTTACTGGCGTTCCTCACCGAGATGGAAAAGCGCATCGCGGGCCGCAGCACGCCGCCGGAGACGCTCGCCTGGTTCCCGCCGGAGAAGCTGGTCTCCGCCCGCCTGATTCCCGAAAGCGTCCTCGGCCTCCGCGCCCTCCGGCGCGGCTACGTGGCGCAGTACAAAGAAGGCAAAGCCTTCATCGTCACGGAAGAGTCGCCCGAGTCTGCCGCCGCCGCGCTCAAGAAGGTGCACGACCGGCTTGGGGACCTTGCCCCGGCCATGGTTGCCGACGAGGCGTTTCAAGCCCAAGACCACTATCTCGGCGGCCTCTGTTTCTTCCGCAAGGGCCGGTACCTCGCCGGCTACGCAAACCTCCCCGACGCCGCCACCGCCGTCACCCTCGCGCAGACACTCTCCTCCCGCCTGCCGTAATTGGCAAAAGTGACGAGTTACGAGCAAGAAAGAGGAATTCAGAAATCAGAAGTCAAATTGCCAAACGTTGAAGGTTTTGGTGACGCAGGGTTGATATGGGTTGGAGGTCCTGTGCCCCCGCTTGGCTGTGCTTCGCACCAGTGCCGAGGCGCAAAGGATCTCATTCCGGCTTCTGACTTGTTACTTCTTACTCGTCACTCGCTGCGCCTGCGCTTTGGTGCGGGCGAGGTGTTGGGCGAAGAATTTGGGAAGGCCGGTTGCAGGGTCATTGGGCGGGTTCAATTCTTCGGGCGGAATGGACGGGCCGGGGAAAGGTGCGACGAGAGGGTCGCCGATGACGACGGTTTGCCAGCTCAAGAAAGGCAGTGCGGCGTAGAAGCTCTCCGCCAGGTTGTGGCCGCGCACATAGGCGGGAAACAGAATCTGCGGCCGGGCGCAGGCTGAGAGGTACGGCTCGTACACATTACCGGCCACGCCGGTTACCCCCTCCTGAATATAATCACCGAGGAGCGATTGCGGCGAACCCGCAAAGAACGACCCGGGTGGGTCACTCCATTTGCCGATGTTCCATTTCTCCGGCGGCCGCGTGAAGGTGCGTGCGTCGGTGGAGACAAATTCCATCGCCAGCGCGCCATTCACCCACGTATTCCGTAGGAAACGCGAGAAGTTCGCGCGGTCGTTCGATCCCCAACTCGCGTAGCCGAGCACGTCCTTCTCCCCCGCCAGGAACACCTGGGAAGTCTCAAGCCGGACTCGCGACTCGGAGATCCCCGCTTCTCTCAGTTTTGCAGCAGCTTCGCGCAGCCACTTGTTCCCTTGGGCGTTGTCGTCGTAATTGAGGTCGAGCACAAACCGGCCATCGCGCGCTCGCGCGGCGGTCTCCGGCTGCCCTGCCGCTATGCCGCGATCGATGAGCGCGCGCACGTCGGCGACGTTGTAGCCGTCGAGACGGGTGACCAAGTAGATGGGGAAATCGCGGTGGCTGAAGCGCACGAACCGCCCCGCCGCGTGCGGCGCACAGTAGGGATTCGGAGCCGGCCCCGCGTACCTTCGCGACACGCCGAGCAAATCCTGATAGGCGAGCGTCAGCTCGGAGTCAACACTGGCGCGGTCGCTCTCATTCTCCTCGGCCTTGATTTTGAGCGGGACGCCGCGGGTCAATACGATGTAGAGGACACGGTCCTGCAGGTGGCGTTTTGCAAGGCAGCCCAGAACAGGCTTGCGGATTTCGTCTTCGAAATGCACGCGGGCGATTACTTCTTCGTCGAGAGTTCTGATCGTACAGACGTTCTCGGCAGGGATGCCGCGGCGCTCGCGGTAGTACTGCGCAACCGCCTTGGAGTCATTCGATTCCCGGTTGACCACCAGGAGGACGTTCTCCGGCCCTTGCGCGAGAAGAGGCAAGCCGATGAAGAGGGAGACTGCCAGCGCCCAGGGCCGCATCCATCCCATCTTACCAGTCCGCGACTTCACTCGTCAGCCGGCAATGATTTGCTTGCAGATTCAATCGGGCGGATCGGCTTCTTTCCCTACGTCTGATAACCCTCTAGCGTATAATCCCCGCCAAACCCGCGGCTGGGGTATTTCCAGTGGAGAGCGAGCAGAGCGCCATGAATGCCACCCAAACAGAGCGCGCCGACAATCACTCGATGAAAGGCGCAAGTCCCGAGCGCTTGATGTCGCTCGATGTCCTGCGCGGTTTCGATATGTTCTGGATCATCGGTGGGGAACACATTTTCCGGGGCTTGGGTAAACTGACCGATCGTCCCATCGCGGGCAAGCTGCTCGAGCAGCTTGATCACGTCAGATGGGAAGGGCTGCATTTCTACGATGTAATCTGGCCCCTATTCATGTTCATCATGGGCGCCGCCATGCCTTTGTCGCTGGCCAAGCGACGTTCGCAGGGCGCGACCGACCGCAGCATGCTTCTCCACGCTGTAAAGCGCGCCCTCATCCTTTTCGTGCTGGGAATGATCGCGCAAGGAAACTTGTTGGCTTTTGATCTTTCGAAATTCCGCCCTTGTTACAGCGTGCTGCATGGGATCGCTGCGGGCTACTTGATTGCCACGATTGTGGTCCTGAAGGTCAAGCCGGCACGGTATCTCGCGGTGACGGGGGGATTTCTGCTCCTTTACTGGGCCATCCTCATGCTGGTGCCAGTGCCGGGCGTGGGGCCGGGTGTGCTCACGCCACAGGGCAATGTGGCAACTTACGTGGACCAACTCGTTTTGGGCCGCCTCCACTACGGCGAGAACACGTGGTTCTTGAGTTATCTGGGCTTTGCTTCATCGGTCCTGCTGGGGGTGCTGGCAGGGCAAGTGCTGATGTCGAGCCGCCCGGCAAAGGAGCGCGTTCTGATGCTTGCGGGCGCGGGTGTCGTGTGTCTAGCTCTGGGTCTCGTTTGGAGTCTGGCGCTTCCCATCATCAAGCTGTTGTGGACGAGTTCGTACGTCCTCGTCGCGGGCGGTCTGAGTTTCGTTCTCATGGCCATCTTCTATCTCATTGTCGATGTGCTGAGGCGCCGCCGGTGGGCGTTCGGTTTCATGGTGATTGGCATGAATTCTATCGTGGCTTATATGGCCATGATGCTTTTCGACTTTCGCCAAGTCGGCAACATCTTCGTGGGCAGTCTCCTTCCGCGCCTGGGGCGGTGGGATCTGCTGGTTGAATCCACCGCGGCATTCGGCTCAGCCTGGTTGATCCTGTACTGGCTGTACCGCAAGAGGACCTTCGTCAGGGTGTGACGCTTCGTAGCGGCGGCCGGAAAGAGATCGTGCGACGGGATTCAGACCCGGACGGGCGGTTCGTCGTCTGATAGCAGGACTCCACTGTTCGCCGCATAAACATTGACATTTCCCGCGGGGTCGGCGATTCTGAGAGGCAGGGGGAATCCACCTCTCGCCGTAGGACCATGAAGAGAATACTCATTTACGACACGACGCTCCGCGACGGCTCGCAAGGTGAAAACGTTTCCTTTTCGGTCGAGGACAAACTTCTTGTCGCCCGTAAGCTCGACGAGTTCGGCATCGACTACATCGAGGGCGGCTGGCCGGGATCGAACAACAAGGACGTGGCTTTTTTTCAGCGCGCCCAGGAACTGAAACTGAAGCACGCCAAGCTCGCGGCCTTCGGCAGCACGCGCCATCCTCGCAACAGCATCTCGCATGACCGCAACATTCACGCCCTCATCGAAGCCGGGACACCGGTGGTCACGATATTTGGCAAGTCCTGGGACCTGCACGTCAAGGTGGCGCTGGGAATTTCACTCGAAGAAAATCTCAAGCTCATCCGCGAGTCGGTGGAATTCCTGAAATCGAAGGGCAAGGAAGTCATTTACGACGCCGAGCATTTCTTCGACGGGTTCAAGGCTGACCCCGAATACGCTCTGACCACGCTCCGAGCCGCGGAGGAAGCGGGCGCCGACACCATCGTCCTTTGCGACACCAATGGCGGCACGCTGACCTCCGACCTCCGCGAACGGTTCCGCCGCGCTTCCGAACGGGTGAAGGTGCCGCTTGGCATACACACCCACAACGACTGTGAGATGGCAGTAGCGAATGCCATCGCCGCCATCGAGCTCGGCGCGGTGCACGTCCAAGGGACAATCAACGGCTACGGCGAGAGGACCGGCAACGCGAATCTTTGCTCCGTGATCCCCAATATCGAGCTGAAGCTGGGCATGAAGTCGATTGGCCGAGAGAAGCTCAAGCACTTGATGGAAGTCTCTCATTATGTCAGCGAACTCGCCAACCTGAATCCGCGCTCGGACCTCGCCTTCGTCGGCAAGAGCGCGTTTGCGCACAAGGGCGGCATCCACGTGAGCGCAGTGGCAAAGGAGGCGGCGGCTTACGAGCACATCGATCCCGCCCTGGTGGGCAACGAGCGCCGCGTATTGATTTCCGAGCTTTCCGGAAAGAGCAACGTGCTCTACAAGGCGGAGGAACTGGGTCTGGTTATCGACAAGGATTCACCGCACGCCAAGGTGGTCGTCGAGAAGCTAAAGGAGATGGAGCACGACGGCTACCAGTTCGAGGGCGCCGAGGGGTCGTTTGAAATCCTCTTCGACCGGCTCGTGCATCACCTGCCGGAGTTTTTCGAGCTGGACGGCTTTCGCGTCATTACCCAGAAACAGGGCTCCAAGGAATCCTCCTCCGAAGCCGTCATCAAGCTGCGCGTGGATGGCATCGAGGAGCACACCGCAGCGGAAGGCGTGGGCCCGGTGAGCGCTCTCGACCGGGCGCTGCGCAAATCACTGACCACTTTCTTCCCCTGCATCCGCGACATTCATCTGACCGACTACAAAGTGCGTGTTCTCGACGCCGAACACGCCACGGACGCCAAGGTCCGCGTGCTCATCGAAACCAGCGACGGGCATGAAACCTGGGGCACGGTGGGCGTCTCCGAAAACCTCATCGAGGCGAGCTGGCGCGCGCTCGTCGATAGCATCACCTACAAGCTCAAGAAGGAATACGGCTACAAACGCCAGTCCTCCAAATCGCCCAGCGCGCGGTAAGGCCGGTTCTGCATGCCGCTTCCCATTCGGCAAGGCAACAAAGGTTCAGATCAGTGTTTGGGCGCGGGTCCGGTGGATTCGCGGATCACGAGTTCGGGGTCGATCAAGAATTCGCGGCCCCTCACGTCCGCCTCCTGATTCTGTTCCGGCACCAGGGCGGTGAAGGCAAGCCGTCCAATCGTTTCGCGCGGGATGTTGATGGTGGTGAGCGGCGGACAGGCAAACTCGGACAGGCTGATGTTATCGTAACCCGTCACGGAAACGTCTTTCGGCACTGAGAACCCCTGCTCGCGCAGCTCCTTTAAGACTCCCAGAGCCATGAAATCATTGACGCAGATGATGGCGGTGGGAAGGAAACCTGAGGCGAGCAGCTGCCGGGTGGCTTGCTGGCCACCGAGCGGCCCGTCGCGATCCGTGGCAATGCTGTGCTCGACCTCTCCGGCGTAGCGCTTCAGGGTGTCAAGGAAAGACCGCTTGCGTTCCTGCAGGGGATCGAGCTCGGTGTGGTGCCCGACGAAAGCCATCCGCCGATGCCCGATGGAGTGCAGGTATTCCACCACCTTGTGGATGCTCTTCTGGTAGCGGATCTTGATGTTGCTGACATTCCGGCCGGGATGTCCAACGTCATAGAGAACGATGGGAACGTTGCTTCCCATCAATTCATCGAGCAGCGGCGTGTCCATTTCCGAGACGATCACCGCCAGGCCCGCCAGTCGCCGGCCCAACATCATTTGGATGCTCGTCGCCAGTTGGCGCGGATTGTAGTCGGTATTGGCCACCAGAACGTCGTATCCACGGCGATGGGCCTCATCCTCCAAGGCTCGAAAGATGTCCAGGAAGAAAGGATTGGCAAGATTGGAGACCACCATTCCCACCGTCCGGCTCTTGCCGCCGGCCAGCGTCCGGGCGTGAATGTTGGGGCGGTACTTCAGTTCCTGGATAACCTTCAAAACTCGCGCCCGGGTCTCGCTTCGCACCGAACCCACGTTGTTTACCACGCGCGAGACAGTAGCGATGGAAACCTTGGCGCGCCGCGCGACGTCATCGAGTCTCATGGCCTGCCGCCTCCACCTGCAAACTCATGTAAACACTTTGCGCTCTTTACAACGGGATACAATAATACAAAGGCAGGGAGAATTCCGCACTTTTCTGTTTGCAGCACATTTTCATACGCCGTGGCAGTGCAGGTCTACTCCGAAAGAGGGGGACGCGGACTGGTTCCGACCACTTCGGCCAGCGAGCCAGCCGGCAGGTCATAGGAGGGCGACCGGAGAACTACCCGCTCATACTTCTGCTTCGTCCCCGCCGGTCGATAGAAAATCACAACCAGTCCGGGATGGCGGGCGAGGACCTTGCGGCTGCCTTCCACGCCAAGGACATAGAGCTTCGAGAGCATATCGCTGTCCACGCCGCTCGGCGCCAGGACGGCCGTCGAGAGCATGTTTTCCACCGGCCGCCCCGTCCGTGGATCCATGATATGCGAATACGTTTTGCCTCCCAGCGCAAAAAACTTCTCGTAATTACCGGAGGCCGAAAGGGAATAGTTTTTCAGATGGATGACGTCGCCCACCTTGTCCGCCTGGAGGGGATCGCGCAGCGTAATGCGCCAGGCGCGGTCGCCGGGCGGCGCTCCGAGCGCATAGATGCTGCTTGTGCCGCTGCTGACCAGCGCCGTCGTGACCCCATTCGCACGCAGCACCTCAACGGCGCGGTCCACCGCATAGCCCTTGGCGATGCCGCCGAGATCGATTTCGACACCTGGGGTATCAAGGCGAATAGTGCGCTGCTCCAGGTCGAGATGGACGTGATGGTAACCGACTCGCTTCATCACGTCTGCGAGCTCGCGCGCCGTGGGAACTCTTCCCTGCCCGCGGAAGAAACCCCACGCCTTCATCAGAGGCCCCACGGTGATATCGAAAGCGCCGTCCGTCTCCTCGCTGCCACGCAGGGAATACTCAATCAAATCAAAGAGCCGGGGCTCGACCAGCACCGCTTCGCGGGCCGCCTCGCGATTGATGCGCGAAAGCTCGCTCTCGGGCTTGTAGTTGCTCATTTGAGCGTCGAGGCTGTCGATCTCCTCAAATGCCTCGTTCGCCACCTGGGCGAGGAAGCGCGTGTCCGTGCCATAGGCCACGATGGTGAACTGCGTTCCCATGGCGTCGTGCGACGCTTCTACGCGAACGAGAGGTTCCTCGCCCCACGCCCCGCGCAGGCCGGCGGAGAGAAGGAACGAGAAGAGAAGGGATCGGAAGAGGAAACGCATGAGCGGTCAGGCGGGCCCTGCCTCACCCGTTGATTCATTGACGGCCGCACCCGCGACCGACTCAGGCCGGCTTCTTCGGCCAGAGAACCTTCTGGCCTGTGTCGATGGCGCGGTTGCCGTAGATAACTCCCAGAGCGTCGGCCACCCCGATCTCGAGCGGCGCGGCGACCGGTTTCTTCTCGCGGATGCTGGCGAAGAAGTTGTTCATCTCGCTCCACCACGGATCGTGCGGCTCTTCGATATCGTAGATGCCCATCGAGGCGAGCCAGCGCTTGGCGAAGCGCATCTCACGGTCCACAAAACCCTCCGTGCTCGGGACCTTCTCGGGAAAGATCGGAACACCCTTCTGCGCGGCCTCCTCGCTGACCGTCGCGCCGGCCCACCAGTTCTCCTTCCCGCCGGCGGGCTTCGCCTTGGCAACCTCCTCGCGATAGTACATCCCTTTGCCGAGGGTGATTTCCAGTGTCCCCTGGTCGCCCATGATCTCTTCGTGGAATCCGTAGTGGGCGTTGGAGAGGATGGAGGTGAAGACCATCTTCTGGCCGCCGGGATACTCGAAGATTACTTGCGCGTTGTCGCAGGTTTCACGGCCGTCCTTCCAATAGTCGATGCCACCCATACCCACCACGGCCGTGGGCTCGGCGCCGATCGCCCAGTTGGCAACGTCAATCTGGTGGGAAGCCAGTTCCGCCATCAGACCGCCCGAGTACTCGCGGTACATCCGCCAGTTGATCAAACGCTCAAATTTCGGGTCGGGGACGGGACGTCGCCAGTCATTATTGCGGTGCCAGTTGGCGCGCACGAACATGATCTTGCCCAGCGCCCCCTTGCGGATCATCTCCATCGCCACGTTGTAAAGGACGCTGGAGCGGCGCTGCAGGCCGACCTGCAGGACCTGCTGCGGATGCGCCGCCGCGGCCTCGCGGATCGTCTTCTCTTCCTCCTCTTTGAAGAACATGCTCTTCTCGACAAAGACGTGCTTGCCGGCGTTGAGCGCGTCGATGATCATGCGGCCATGCAAGTAGAGCGGTGTGGCGATGATCACCGCGTCCAGGTCCTTGCGGTCAAGAAGCTGGCGGTAGTCTTCATAGGTTTGGGGATTACTGCCAATCGTCTCCACGCCCTTCTTGAGGTTGGGCGGATAGATGTCGCACGTGGCGAGGCAGCGCCCCTCGGGAATCGTCGTGAGAAACTTCAGCAGCGTGCAGCCCTCAGTGCCTGTGCCGATAATTCCGTAGCGGACGGCGTTGCTCGGGCCAGGCCTGGCAATCAGCGAGGGGGCTCCGACCGCCGGCAGCGCCACAGCCGCAGCCGCCGCGGTCTTTAGGAATTCCCGCCGCGTTACATCTGACGCCTTCTCCATTGCAAAAGCTCCTAGAAGTTCGAAATTCCACTCCACAGAAAGTGTAGCATATCCGCGGTGAGCCAACACCATGCCGGAGCCCCATTGCACATGACAGGAAGTCCGCTACGCCCCTGGTGACCCTGCATCTAAGTTATACTGTTCCAGGAGGACTTCACGAATCGCTTGATGCTCCGCCACACCAGTCTGCGAACTCTCCTGCTTGCCACGCTCATCGCGATCGCGGCTTCCCTTCTCCATTCACAGAGCGAATTGCCCAGTGACGAGGTCAGCCAGGAGGCGCTGAAGTTCACGCGCATATACAGCGCCCTGGAGGCGAATTACATGGACCCGCTCGATTCCGAGCAGGTCATCTACAACGGCGCGGCGCGTGGGGGGCTGGCGGCGCTCGACCCGTTTTCGTCTTTTTTCGACCCCGAGCAGTTCGAGCAACTTCGCCAGTTCACCCAGGGCAAGTCACGCGGCTTCGGCTCGGTGCTCTACGTTCAGCCGGGGAAGATTCTGGTCTTGCAGACGGCGGAAGGCTCACCCTCGCGGCGCGCCGGGCTGGGCCCGGGCGACGAGATCGTTTCGGTCAACGGGACGCGCATCGACCGCCTCGATCTGCAATCCCTGATCTATCTCTTGCAGCATGCGCGCGCCCAGACGGTACGGCTGGGAGTGATCCGGCCTGGCCGGGTTGTCTCCGAAGATTTCGAGTTGCACCCGGCGGAAGTTCCGACCTCGTCAGTGGACAAGTCTTTTCTGCTTGCCCCCGGCATCGCCTACCTTCATGTCAACTCTTTCGACATCAAAACCCCGCAGGAGGTTGCCGAGACGATTGGGAAGCTCGGCGGCGCCGCTCTGAAAGGCCTTCTCCTCGACCTGCGCGACAATCGCGGCGGCGTGCTCGATGCGGCGACGGGCCTGGCCAGCGTCTTTCTCAAACCGGACCTGCTGGTGCTGACTCAGCGCGGCCGCGCCGTGCCGGAGAAGAACTACCGGACGTTCCAGACCCCGGCCTGCTTCAAGATGCCGATCGTGGTGCTGGTGAACGGGACGACGGCGAGCGCGGCGGAGGTCTTTGTCGCCGCGCTGCAGGAGCACGATCGGGCCCTGGTAGCCGGTGAACCGAGCTTCGGCAAAGGCGTGGTGGAATCGGTAGCAACGCTCAGCGAGGGCACCGGGCTGGCGCTTACCACGGCGCAGTACTTCACTCCCTCAGGACGCTCGATTCAGCGCCCCCTGCCGGGCACGGCGCTCGCCGATCCCGATTCCGGCCTGAAGCGCGGGTCGAGCTCCAACTTCCACACCGATAGCGGCCGCCTGCTCGCCGCAAGCGGTGGAATCCTGCCCGACGTGACGCTGGAGAGCGTGGTGCGCGATCCCTGGTTCACTTTCCTTAACGAGCGTGGCGCCTTCACAAGCTTCGCCTCTGAGTACTTGACCCTGCACGGCAAGGTCGACGCGAGTTTCGAACCCGACGCCGCCATCATCGAGGCCTTCCGATCCTACCTCGAACGCCAGCACATCCGAACTCCGGAAGAGTATTGGGGACCGGACCAGGAAGTACTGAAGCTCCGCATCAAAACCGAGCTGTTCAATCTGGTGTTTGGCCTTGCCACCGGCGACGAAATCGAAACGCGTGGCGACCCCCAAGTCAAACAAGCCATCGAACTCTTCCCCAAAATCAACGCCCTCCTCCAGCCTCATCCTCCCAATCTCGCCACCACTCGACCGAAGCGCTAGCGTAGCTGTCGTGCCAGCCCACGCCTGGATTTCCGCTTTCGTAGGGATGACGACGAGGGTAACCAGGGTGCCACGTTGGGTTGCCACGCCCGCGGAAGCAGGGGCCCCACAACCCCTGCTCCGGTCGGAATGCCCCCGAATACACGACGAGCAGAAGGCCTTTGGCCCCTCGAACGCCGCAGGATTCGCCGGGAGCTCGAAGCACCCCTGCAGGCTGCGGGTGGCACCTCGGGCAAAGTGTCTCTTGCTTTTTGAGGACAACATTGCTAGTCTAGTCTCTCGGATGGGGCAATGGTGAGCCGAAGTGGAGGGTACGGGGAACAGGTTGCAGGGGAGAGTCAGAAACGGTGACGGGTGGCGAACGGAGAAGCAGGAGTCAGGGGTCGGGATTCAGGAGTCCGGGGTGGACTCTGTGGTCTCCGTGCCTCCGTGGCAATTAGTCCGAAAATGGAGGTGCCGCGACGTCACAAAAAACAAAAATCTCGAGGAACGAAGCCAGAATGTCGTTGAAAACAAAGAACAAGGACAGATAGTCAGTGGCGGCAGTGAGTTGTAAGCAAGGCTGGAACTGGGGGCCTTGCGGGTCAGATGAAGGGGCACAAGACGATGTGCCCCTTCGCTACCTTAGGCCACAGCTTCGGCTTCGATTTCGACGAGCATGTCGGGATCGACCAGGCGCGCCACACCGATCAGACTCGTGGCGGGATGGATCTCGCCGAAGAACTCTGCATGGGCTTTGGCGACGTCTTCCCACCGATCGATTTGCGTGAGATAGATGCGGGTTCGGACCACATGCTCAAGGCCTAGGCCGAGCCGCTTGAGCGCGCTCTCGATATTGCGGATGGTTTGGACGGCCTGCGCGTAGGCGTCACTGGGAGCGACGATTTTCCCGGAAGGGTCGGTGCCCGTCGTGCCGGAAATGTGGATGTGGTCCCCGACCTGTACCGCACGAGCGTAACCGACTTTGGGTTCCCACGGTGTCCCGGAGAAGATCTTGGTGCGTTTGTGCTTCATCAGTACCTCCTTGCGCTTTCGTTCGTTCGATGGGCGCGCGCCTGGCGCCCGAGAATTCCTCGTTCCACCCGCCGCCAGCTCTTGCAAGGCCTGGCCGGAGGGCGGGGGCCGGTTACGGCTGCTTTTCAGTGAAGCGGCGATGGGCACGAGTGGCCTTCGCCAAGCGGTAGCGGCGGCGCGTCAGGGCCTCACGGTGGCGGCGCCGCTCTTCCATGGTCCGCAGGAACAAGCGAGGCACCGGGGTCGGCCTGCCCTGCCGATCCAGGGCCACATACGTGACAAAAGCCGAACTCGTCTGATGCAAATCGCCTGTCTGGTAGTTTTCCATGAAAACATTCACTTCCACTTCCATCGAAGTGCGGAAGACGCGGGTCACAAAAGCCTTCAACCGGATCAGCTGGCCAACCCGGATGGGATGGACGAAATCGAGGTAGTCCACCGACGCCGTCACCACTTCGCGGCGCGAGTGGCGGTGCGCGGCGATTCCCCCTGCGATATCAATCAGGTGCATAACGCGGCCGCCCAGGATGTTCCCCAGAGGGTTGGCATCGTTGGGAAGAACAAGTTCCACCATGTCAACCGTGGATTCGGCCACGGTCTTGCCGTTTTCCACTCGCATGGGGCGCTGATATCCCGCACTGGCCGGGTGACGTCCTGGAATCCGGGTTGCCGGCGCGCGTCCGGAACCAATCCACCGAGAAGCTTTTGCGTTTCGATGTCCGAATTCCTATACTATTTCACCCGTTGGAGCATTGCAATACGAATCGGCCAGATGCAGGGGCGCAAGGCCCTGCGCCTTCACAGTGTGATTCATGTTGAACTGGGCTGGAATCGTTCTCGCCGGCTTGCTGAACGGCAGCTTCGCCGTGCCGCTGAAAACCACCCGCACGTGGAAGTTCGATCACATCTGGATGATCCACTCGCTGCTGGCTATGTGCCTGCTCCCCTGGGGGTTTGCGATCGCAGTGGTTCCGGGATGGACTCGTATCCTGGCCACCGTCCCCGCGCCGGGATGGCTGGGACTGATGGGTTGGGGCGTGTTGTTTGGCATCGGGTCGCTGTTATACGGCATCGCCGTGGACTTGCTGGGCATTGCGTTGGGCTTCTCCATCCAACTGGGGCTCTCGATTGTGCTGGGAGCGTTGCTGCCCCTGATTTGGGCCGGAACTCTGTCCCTGCACACGCGCCAGGACCGGTTGCTTCTGGTTGGCCTGGCTGTGATGGTTGCCGGCGTGATTCTTTGCGCACAGGCGGGCGGTTCGAAAAGCCCCACGCCCGGAGCCGGCGGCGGACGCTTCCGGAGAGGAATGATCATCGCCATCATCGGAGGCATCCTGGCACCGACGTTGAATTTCGGAATTCAGTACGGCACTTCCCTGCTCGCCGCTCTGGGGGAAGCCCCGGCGAGCGGCGAATTCCCTGCGCGGACGTATCTGGCCTGGGCGGTGTTTCTCTCCGCGGCGGCATTCATTCAGGCCGGAACTTGCCTGATTCGAATCTTGAGGAACAGGCAGGCTGGTGTCTTTCGTGCTTCCGGGGCGGGGCGGGATTTGCTTCAAATATGCGCCATGAGTTCGCTGTGGATTTCGAGCGTCTTCGCTTACGGTCGCAGCGCGTTCGGCCTCGGTCCGAGAGGACCGAGTTTCGGTTGGCCGGTCTTCGTCGCGCTGATCGTTCTCACCTCGAACGCCTGGGGTGTGGCGCTCGGCGAATGGAGGCAGGCGTCGCCCCGCACCTTCCACCGGATGTTGGCCGGCAGCGCGGTGCTGGTCCTCGCTGCCTTCCTCATTGGCCAGGGAAGCGGGAGAGGGTAGCCGCCGCATCGATCTCGCCGCCCGCGCATCGGTTACAATCGGATTCCGCCATGCCCACCTTGCAGGCCGACGCCGCCACCAACGTTCCCGCGCGCGAAAAGCAAGCGGTGGCTCTGTCCTCCGTCCTCGCCGCCACGCTCCTCACCAGCCTGAAAATTGTCGTGGGCGTAACGACGGGGAGCTTAGGAATTCTCTCCGAGGCAGCTCATTCCGGGCTCGACTTGGTGGCCGCAGTAGTGACGTACCTGTCGGTGCGTGTTTCCGACCTCCCTGCCGACAGCCGGCACCACTTCGGGCACGGAAAAGTCGAACACCTTTCTGCCTTCCTCGAGACCACGCTGCTCCTGGTCACCTGCGCATGGATCACTCTGGAAGCCGGGCGGCGGCTCCTTTTTCGCGAGGTCCACGTCGATCCGTCGCTGTGGGCCTTCGGCGTGATGCTCATTTCCATCACCATTGACACCTTCCGCTCGCGGGCGCTCTTTCGCGTGGCCCGCAAGTATGACAGCCAAGCGCTGGAGGCTGATGCGCTGCACTTCTCGACCGACGTTTACAGTTCCACCGTGGTTATCGTGGGACTGATTCTCGTTTACGTGGCGGACCGCCAAACCCTTCCTTGGTTGCGCCACGCCGACCCGCTGGCAGCGCTGGCCGTGGCAGGGATCGTCATCTCCATCTCGCTGAAGCTTGGCAAGAAGACGGTCGATGCCCTCGTCGATGCTGCGCCCGCCGGGACGAGCGTTCGCATTGCACAGGCCATCTCACAAGTGCCCGGCGTCTTGGATCACGGGCGGATCCGCGTGCGGCAGAGCGGCGGCCGGCTATTTGTCGATCTGCGCTTGACGCTCGAAAGCAATATCCCCTTCGAACACGCACAGGCGCTCATCGAGGTAGTGGAAGCGAAGATTCACGGCCTTTTCCCCACCGCCGATGTGGTGATCCACGCCACGCCGCGCGAGCCCACGGCCGGCAATGTGGTGGAACGGATTCGCGCCGTAGCGCACCGGGGGAACTTCCAAGTGCATGACGTCACCGCTTACGAGATGGAGGGGCGCATCAACGTCAACCTGGATCTGGAAGTCGATCCGCAGCTTTCGCTGGAGGCTGCGCACGAGCAGGCCACGCGGCTGGAAAGCGAAATTGAGCACGAGCTCGCGGGAGCCAGCGAGATCAATATCCACATTGAGCCGCTACCGCAAGAGGTAGAGTCGGCCGACGAAGCCCCGGGGATGGACCGGCAGCTCGAGGAGCGGCTAGCAGAGATCGCGCGTGAAACGCCGGGCGTCCTCGACTGCCATTCCATTAAGGCTCACCGTGTGGCCGGGAGCCTTCTCGTGCGTATGCACTGTACAGTCGAACCCCATCTGTCCGTCGCTCGGGTGCACGACATCATGGAAGAGATCAAATTCAAGTTCCGCAGAACCTTCCCAGAAATCTCGAAGATCAACATCCACCCCGAACCGCGAGGTCGGGGATAGAGACACCTCGGCCTGCAACGCCGTGAATCCTGTAAATGGGAGAAACCATCCCGGGACGGACAACCCGCGACCGCCTGCCGCTGAGCAGACGGCCACGGGCCGCTAGAGCAAGGACCGCCGTCGGAAAAGCAGAGCTACTACTTCGGCTTGTCCGCGGGCTTGGGGGCAGTTGCCGCCGGCTTGGCCGGCGTGGCGGCGGGCTTGGTGCTCCCGGCTGCGGGGGCAGCAGCGGGGGCACTGGAGGCCGCGGCACCTTCCACGGGATAAGCAGCGTCGTATCGCTTGACGATTTCTTCGGTCAGTTGGGCCTCGCGCGTCAAGAAGTAAGGCTGCACCTGGGCTTCTTCCAGAACGATCGTGAACCCGTTCTGCTGGGCATAATCGTTAAGGATGCGCACCATCTTCTGTCCCAGGCGACGCACAGTGTCCTGGCTCTCGCTCTGGTATTCTGCGCTGGCGTCTTCAGTCGCCCGCTTGAAGAGCTTGTTCTTGTCCTCCAGTTCGCGACTCAGGCGGTAACGCTCCTCGTCGCTGAGCGTTGACGCCTGCCGCTGAAGCTGGTCCTGCAGAGTCTGGATATCTTGCTGCTGGCGCTGCAAGTCCGCCTGGCGAGGCTGGTATTTCTTCTGCAAGTCGGCAAAGGCCTTCTTGCCTTCCTGCGTCGTGGCGATCGCCTCCTGCAGGTTAATCACGCCTACTTTGGCCTGCCCGAATGCCAGGACCGGCCAGACCAGCAGACCGAATAACGCAACCACAGTCAGAAATCGATTTCTCATTCATTCTCCTTCGAACGTTAAGGGATCCCGAAAAGACCGCAGTATTGTACATCAATTGGGGGCGCACCAGAAAGTGTACTCGTCCAGTAGATTAGTGACACCTGAACTGTTACCTTCGGATGCCCTGAGTACACGGGAAGCTGGCCCGCCCCCCGGTGGTTTCACGTCCCCGGTGAAGGAGCCTGGAGGATTCTTGAGAAAGGCAGAGGCCTTTCCTGCCGCGCGGGCAGGCCGTCTATTGTGTCAGCGGTGTGGCCCCGACTAGCTTATCACTCACCGAGCGATAGCAGAGCATCTCGCTCTCCACCACCACTTCCAGCACCGCCGGCGTCTGAACTTCACCCTGGATGAGCGCTTCCGAGAGCGGATCTTCCACGTACTTCTGCAAAGCCCGGCGCAGTGGCCGCGCCCCGTACGAGCGGTCGCCGCACGTCTTTTCCAGAATCCATCGCCCGGCTTCCGGCGAGAGCGTGATTGTGATGTTCTTCTGCGCCAGGTTCTGATTGATGCCCCCCACGAGCAGATCAATGATCTTCAGCAGGTCGCCGTCGTTGAGCGCATTGAAGACGATGACCTCGTCCAAGCGGTTCAGGAACTCGGGATTAAAGAGCCGCTTGACCTCCGCCATGACCATGTCTTCAACCTTCTTTTCCGCCGCCGCTTCGCTGGCCGCCTGGAAGCCCAGTTGGCTGCGTTTCTCGAGATGGCGCGCGCCGATGTTGGAGGTCATGATCACAATAACGTTCTTGAAGTCGACCGTATTGCCCAGGCCGTCGGTCAGCTGTCCATCCTCGAACACCTGGAGCAGGATATTGAACACGTCGGGATGGGCCTTCTCGATTTCGTCCAGCAGAATTACCGAATAGGGAGAGCGACGGACGCGCTCGGTGAGCTGGCCGCCTTCCTCGTAGCCCACGTATCCGGGCGGCGAGCCGATCAGCTTGGACACCGAGTGCTTCTCCATGAACTCGGACATGTCGAAGCGAATCAGCGCCCGCTCACTGCCAAAAAGGAAAGCGGCGAGGGAACGCGCCATTTCCGTCTTGCCGACCCCCGTCGGGCCCAGAAAGAGGAACGATCCCACCGGACGACCGGGAGCCTTCAGCCCCGCTCGCGAGCGGCGGATGGCGCGCGCCAGCGCCGAAAGAGCCGTCTCCTGGCTGATAATCCGCTTGTGCAGCTCCTCCTCGATGCGCAGGAGCTTGGACATCTCTTCTTCCTTGATGGCCGTCACCGGGATGCCCGTCCAGCGGGCGACAACCTCCTCGATGTCCTCGCGGTGGACCACTCCCATCGCCGTTTCGTCAATGTTGTACTTTTCGCGCAGCAAGCGCATGTTCTCGCGCTCTTTGCGCTCCTCGTCGGAGTAGAAGCGCGCTTTTTCAAATTCGTGATTGGCGATGGCGTTTTCCATCCGGTGCACCACGAACTTGATGCGCTTCTGGACGTCCACCATCTCCTCGGGCAACGAGCTTTGCCGCAGTTTGACGCGTGCCCCCGCTTCATCGATCAGGTCCACGGCCTTGTCGGGCAGGAAGCGGTCAGGAATATAGCGATTAGAAAGATAGACGGAGTTGTTCAGCGCGTCGTCGTTATAAGTCACGGCGTGGAACTTCTCGTAGCGGTCCTTGATGCCGAACAGAACCTTGATGGCCTCACTCTCGCTGGGAGGCGGAACCTTGACCGCCTGGAAACGTCGCTCGAGCGAGCGGTCCTTCTCCACCGACTTGCGGTATTCGCCCGGCGTTGTGGCGCCGATGCACTGGACTTCCCCGCGGGAGAGCGCCGGTTTCAGGATGTTGGCCGCATCGAGCGAACCCTCAGCCGAGCCCGCGCCCACCAGCGTGTGCAGCTCGTCGATGAAGATGATGGCGTTCTGCGCCTCCATCAGCTCCTTCATAATGGTCTTCAGGCGCTCCTCGAACTGGCCGCGGTATTTCGTGCCCGCCACGATGAGCGAAAGGTCGAGCGCGAGAATCCGCTTGTCGGCGAGGAAAGAGGGCACGTCGCCGTCGGCGATGCGCTGCGCCAAGCCTTCAACGATCGCGGTTTTGCCCACTCCGGGCTCGCCAATCAGCACAGGATTGTTCTTCGTGCGGCGGCAGAGAATCTGGATGACGCGTTCAACTTCCGCTTCCCGCCCGATGAGCGGGTCGAGCTGGTTCTCCAGCGCCGACTGGGTCAGATCGCGGCTGAATTCGGCCAGCAGCGATGTCTCCTTGGAACGGTTCGTGGAGGTCTTTTCGTTCTGCGTCCGGCCCAGCTCCTCGCGGATGGTGGAAAGCCGCAACCCGCGCTCGTGCAGGATTTCCGCGGCAAAGCTTTTGTCCTCGCGCAGCAGCCCAAGCAGCAGGTGCTCCGTCCCGATGTGCTTGTGCTGAAGGCGTTCGGCCTCCTCGGCGGCGTAGGCGAGCACACGCTTGCACTCCGGCGAAAGCGGCAGGTCCACAGAGGTCGAGACCTTCTCCCGGATGGTCGTCCGCCCCTCGATCTGCTTGCGAATCGATTCGATGGAGGCGTGGGAGCGCAGGAAGCGGTTGGTGAGAGCCTTGTCCTCGCGCAACAAACCGAGGAGCAGGTGCTCGGTTTCGATGTAAGGGCTCCCGAACTGGCTGGCTTCGTAGCGGGCGAAAAAGATGACGCGGCGGGCCTTCTCCGTATATCTCTCGAACATAGCTCCTCAGGTCTGAGTTTGAACCTCCGCCCGTTCAGCTCCGGCTACGGCGCGGAGATTAGTGAACCTCGGGAACTACTCTGTCAGTTTGCCGTCGCTCAGACGCAGCGTCCGATGGGCCCGTTGCGCCAGTTCCAGATTGTGTGTTGCCAGCACCGAGGTCAAACCGTGAACCCGGTGCAACTTCTCGATGAGTTCCATCACGCGCAACGCTGTCCGACGGTCCAGATTGCCGGTCGGCTCGTCGGCCAGCAGAAGCGCCGGCTGATTCGCCAGCGCCCGTGCCAAGGCCACGCGCTGCTGTTCACCACCGGAGAGTTCACCCACCCGGCGATGCCCCAGATCTGCCAGCCCTACCTCGGCTAGCATTTCCCGCGCCCGTACGCGCCCCGCGTCAAATTCCCTGCCTCCAATCACCTGCGGCAGCAGGACGTTTTCCAGAGCGCTGAATTCGGGCAGGAGGTAGTGCATCTGCCACATGTACCCGATGCACCGGTTGCGATAAGAAGCTCTCTCCTGCTCGCCGAACCTGCTCAATCCCTGCTGCTGGAAGTATACCTCACCGTTCGTCGGAGTGTCTAGGGCGCCGAGCAGGTGGAGCAGCGTCGTCTTGCCCGCCCCCGACTCGCCGATCAGCGCCACTAGTTCGCCCGGACGAATCTCCAGATTGAGGTCCGCAAAAACGGTCACCTCTTCCGCGCCAGAGCGGTAAGTCTTTGTTAGGTTTTCGGCCCTCAACATGGTTTCAGTACCGCCGATAAGCCAATTCCCTCACTCATACCTCAATATCTCCACCGGATTCACGCGGGCTGCGGCCCGCGCGGGATAGAGCGTGGAGATGAAGCTGATGGCAAGCGCGGCGAGCGCGATCCACACCCCGTCGAGCGGCTGGGCATGGAAGGGCACGGCGCTGAGCGAATAGATCTGTGCGTCGAGGGGAATTAGTTTGTAGTGCCCGCCCACCCAGGAGAGACCGTAGCCCAGCCCGAGGCCCGCGGCCGTCCCCAGCGCCGCGATCAGCAAGCCGTGCAGCGTAAAGACCGCCCACACCTGTCGCTGGCGCGCCCCCATCGACATCAGCACCGCGATGTCGCGGTGCTTCTCCATCACCATCATGGTGAGAGTGATGAAGATGTTGAGCGCGGCCACGACCTCGATTAACCCAATGGTGAGCACGGTTACCAGGCGTTCCAGGCGCAGGGCATTGAAGAGGGAGCGATTCTGCTCCATCCAGGTCGAGGTCTCAAACCCCGCGCCTGCGGCCTTACGAATCTCCTCCGCCACGCTTTCAGCCTGATAGATGTCGTCAATCTTGAATTGAATGACAGAAGCGATGCTGGCAAGGTCGAATAAGCGCTGCGCGGCGCGCAGATTTGTGAAGGCCCAGGAAGCGTCAAAGTCGTAGAAGCCGGAATCGAAGACGCCCACGATGCGGAAGTGCCGGAACTTGGGCACCACTTCGAGCGGCGTCAGGTAGCCTTGCGGGCTCGTGACCAACACCGTGTCGCCCACAAGGACGCCGAGCGATTTCGCCAGTTCTTTCCCGATAATCAGCGGGTCCGCGTCGGGATAATTCTGCGTCAGGCCGTCGAGCGAGCCCTCCGTCAGGCGGCGAAGGAGATTGCCGACCTTCACTTCCCGCGCCGGCTCCACGCCCTTGATCACCACGCCCTGGGCCCGCGAGTGGCTGGAGATCAGAACTTGCTCGTAAAGGCCCGGCGCGGTGGCCACCACATGGGGCAGGCGCGCCAGCCGCTCCGTAAGCGCTTCGTAATTCTTGATGCCATCGTTCGAAGTGCGGAGCAGGTTGATGTCGGCGCTTGCACCGAGCAGGCGTTGCTCCATCTCGCGGCGGAAGCCGTTGTTGATGGCCAGCGCCACCACCAGCGCCGCCACCCCCGCCATCACACCCGCCACCGAAATCACCGTGATGACGGAAATCGCCGCCTGCCGCCGCTTGGCCGCCAGGTACCGCAGCGCCACAAAAAGTTCGAATTTCATGCCGGACTTACATTATCAGCAATCGCGAGACACGGGAAGTAGGGGCGGCTCGCGTACCGCCCCTAAGTCGGCGATACAAAAATGCCGCTACGATTCCCAGGTCACCTTGAAGCCCAGGAGCGCGCTCGCGGTTTCGACCGCCTGTTTGTGGTCGCCGTAGAAGGTGACACGATGCCAGCCCCAGCGGTCCCACTCGCCCAGCAGCTTGTCGACATCGCGTACCTCGGCGGCGAGTTTCGTACGGCAGGCTTTGTCCTCGTCGATGTTCTCGACGGTCTTTGCCTGGTGGATGATCACTTCTTTGCGTACCGGGTTGAACTTGAGCGTGGTGACGATCTCGCCCAGAGGCATCAGCGAGCGTACCGCCGCGCCTTTGCGGTCCTCCGAGTGGCTGCGGATATCGTAGGGATTCGTGTTCCCAGACGGCCCGAATACCTTCGTGGGCGCGACGCAGTGCGCGTAGATAATGCGATTGAATGAGGTGTCGATGACCGGGTCGGAGATATATCCCGGCCGGCCGACGAGATAGCCCATGAGCAGCATCGTCGTGGTAGATTCGAGGTCGCCTTCACAGGCGCCAACGCGGCCGTCGTTGTTGAGCTGGAAGAACCCCAGACACGGATAGGCAGCGAGCTTGCCGCCATAGAACAGGGTGAGACAATCGACGGTGATGGCCTGCGCTTTGTGCTTCTCCATCAGGTCGTGCATGGCGACGTACATCACGGCGGCCTTCTCGATTTCCTCCCGCGAAGGCTCAACCACGGCGCGGGCCTCCCGCACCCAGCGGTCGGCGATTCCGCGCGCCTGGTCGCGATTGGCCTGTCGGTAGGCTTCGCCCAACTCCTCACCGCTGGTCCGGCGAACCTTCGTGCCGAAATTGGCTTCGATGGCCTTCGCCACCTCCCCCGGGTCGCTCTCGACGACGTCGAGGATGGTCGAATGCCGCATCCTCTTTATCACCTCAAACGACCTGATCGCGTCCACCAGATCCTCGAAGCGCGAAGACGAGACACCGGCGACGCGCAGCCCCTTGCGGCGCGCGGCGGCGTACTGAATGAGGAACTCGCCCGTGCCGGCGTAGGGATCGTCGACCAGCAACACGGGCCCGCCGGAGTTCGCAAACACTTCCACGGCACCCGACCAGATCCCTACCATATAGACCACGCTGCCGTCCACATCGCGGTCGTCAGCGAGAATCTTCTTGGCTTGCTCGGCATTCTGCGCCGTGGCCGTGAGGAACTCGACATTCGGGCAGGCCTGCGCTAGCCGTGCCCCCAATTCCTTTTTGCGCGCTTCATAGTCGTAGCCTTTATAGGGCCAGGTTTCTTTCTCCGGCGAGATGTGCGTAAAGACCAGCCGCAGCCGCGTCTTCCCTTCGGGCAACGGGGCAGCTAGTGCGGCGCCCATTGCGGGCGTCACCCTCAGCGCATGGGCGGTGGCAGCGCAACCCGCACATCCGGCAAGGAAATCGCGTCGCGTAACGTTCAAGATTGACAGCTTCAGTTCATTAGAATGACTCATCGGGATGTCCTTCTTGCCGAGATGATCTTCGGCATAAGTTGAGCGTAGGAATGTAAGTGACCGTCCGCGAGGGAAAAACTGAAGGGTCTAGAAGTCGGTCAAGATTGCAGCGTGATTGTTCACCTGTTCGTCGCAGGAAGCAAGAGCCAAAAGGTCCGATGGCACGATAGGGGCACGAGGCTTCGTGGCCCCTGGAGGAACGTCGAATGCTACAGCGGCAGCCTGACCGGGCTAGGATCTAACGGCGCCCTTCGCGGCGTCCCAGCGCAGTTTCTTTCCGGAACGGTACGAGAGGTTCACCATGTGCCCGGCGGCGGCAGCGTGATGGCCGACCTCAGGAGGCTCGGTGCACGGCTTGCGCGAGCGGACGCACTCAAAGAATTCCGCCATGTGGAGCGCCGTAGCGTCCATCGCGTCGGGTGTTTGGATCTCTTCCGGCTTCGCCGCCTCGCGCTTCGATTCCTCGCGGTGCTCGCCCTCGTTCATGAACTGCTCCTGAAGGGCCTTGGGCCAGCTATCGATCGAGTAACTGTAGCCTTCGCGGTGGCTTTCGCCCGCGAGCGTCATCGCTGGCGTGCCCAACAACAGATTGAGAGAAGCGTCCGTGCCGAGCAGTTGAATCCCCTGCCCCGCCGTGCTGGCGCTGTTGAAGGTCGAAGCCATGTTCACGTGGAAGCCGTCGTACTCGAACAGCGCGTCGAGCGTGTCGGGCACCTCACGGCCGTCGTGGCGGAAGAGGATCGCCCCCGTAGCAACCACACTCCTCGGCATCTCGACTCCCATAATGAAGTGAATCGAATTGATGAGGTGGACGAAGAGGTCCGTGGAGATGCCGCCGGAGAAGTCCCAGTACTTACGGTAGCGAAACACAAACTCGGGATTAAATGGCCGCTTCTTCGCCGGGCCGAGCCACTCCTCCCAATTCATGTTTTCGCCCACTTTGAGATCGGGCGGGATAGGATAATTCCATGCCCCCGTCGAACTGTTCCGGTTGTAGGCGGCGGTAATCTTCGTGACCTTGCCGAGCTTTCCGGACTGCACAATTTCCTTCGCCTTCTTATGTTGTGCGGAGGAGATCCACTGGCTTCCGACCTGGACGATGCGGTTGTGCCGCTTCGCCGCCGCAATCATCTTCGGCCCGTCTTCGATGCGGTGCGTCATGGGCTTCTCGATGTACACGTCCTTGCCCGCGGCGAGCGCGTCGAGCACCATCTGCAGATGCCAGTGGTCGGGCGTCGCGATGACGACCGCGTCCACGCCTTTCCGCTCCAGCAGCTTCTTGTACTGAGCAAAAATCGTCTCAATCTTGCTGTCCGTGCGCTCCTTGGCGCGATCGAGGTGGCCCTGATAGCAGTCGCAAACGCACACCAGATCGGCCTGGCCCGTCTGCTTGGCCGCTTCCATCAAAATGTGGCCACGGATTCCTGCTCCGATGAACCCGACGCCCACGCGGTCGTTGGCGCCTGCCGGCTTGGGCAGCAGCGCGGCTTCCAGCGGCACCGGCAAGCCGTTCAATAAGAGTCCCGCGCCCGCCACTCCTGTGGCGCTGCGGCGGATGAAATCGCGTCGCGTCATATCACGATTCATTCTTTCCTCCCTCAATGCTGGCTTCGCTGCGGCAGAACACCGTGGACATTCCGTCTGTCACGATATTCAATTGCAGACTCTAATCTCATAACCCCGATGCGGGCCGCACTTCAAGCCAAATCGATAACCCGCGTTGCTCCTCCAGCACTGATTCCCACCCCAAAAACGCCCGCCTCTGGTATGCTGTCCGAGGCTGTTCAGGGCGAAACCGAGGGTGCATGGGAACCAGGAACAAGAAATATTCCGCGCCGCCGCTGACGCCACCGCTGGCCTACCGCAGCGAGCGCTTCCTGGAAAGTGGCGACGCGCGCACGCTGCGCATCGTGGCGGAGTATCTGGAGCCGCAGGCCCGGCTGCGGCGCGCGGGAGTCCAGAACACGGTGGTGTTTTTCGGTTCGGCGCGGATTCAGTCGCAGGAGGAAGCACAAAGTCGCCTGCGCGACCTCGAGAGCCAGCGCGGCACGAACGGTGCGAGTCCGGCGGCGCTGAAAGCAGCGCGCACCGCCGTGCAGATGTCACGCTATTACGAAGAAGCGCGGCGCCTGGCAAAGCTCGTCACCGAGTGGTCGTTGTCACTCAAGAACGGCAGCCACTTTCTGGTGGTCTGCTCGGGCGGCGGCCCTGGCATCATGGAAGCCGCCAACCGCGGTGCCCACGAGGCAGGCGGCATTTCCATCGGCCTCAACATCAAGCTGCCCTTGGAGCAGAGCCCCAACCTCTACATCACCCCGCATCTGAGCTTCCTGTTCCGCTACTTCTTCATGCGCAAGCTCTGGTTCGCGCAGCCGTCGAAAGCCCTAGTCGTCTTCCCCGGCGGCTTCGGAACCATGGACGAGATGTTTGAGTTCCTGACCCTGACGCAAACCCACAAGCTCGGCCACCGCGCTTCAATTCTGCTCTACGGGTCGAAATACTGGAAGAAGTTGATCAATTTCGATTTGATGATCGAGACGGGAACGGTCGATGAAGAGGATTTGAAACTTTTCCACTTTGCGGACACACCGCAAGAAGCTTTCGGAATCCTCAAGAAACAGCTCAGCCACGAACTCGGATTGCGCACTATCCCGAAACAGCCGTTTGTTTGAATCGCCCCGCGATCGTCGAGCTTAAGAGCGAAAACCATGGGCGGCTGATGCCGAGGCTCGAAAGTAAGCGCCCGACCGCAGACCACTAAATTTCCCAATTGACCGAGTACCTGGCCCGGAGGCCGGCGGGCAGGGCACGTCGTGGTTCTTTCAGCGTGTGCGACCAATGAGTATTGCGGTGGGTCTCGGGAACAAGATGAGGGAGGCCTGCACTCCGCCATGACGGTGTTGGAGTGAGCGAGTTTTATTCTACAGGCCTATATGGCACATACCCACAGGGTGGCAGGAATACGCCGCCCATGAGCAGACTTTAATTAGTCCGTTCCAAGCATCCGCCGGGGAAAGTCGTCACTCCAAACTTCTCACAGCTCCTGTCCTGAGTGAACTCGTGGTGTGACTTCAAGAATTCCTCGACCGCATCCAACGGGTTCGGATAAGCTGGGCCTGCCGGCGGCCACACCCGAAAGCTAGTATCCTCAACCACAAGATAACAGCCCACGGTCACAAGGGGACTGTAAAGTCTGAGTTCATTCAGGACGTGCTCCTTGTGGTGATCAGAGTCCAGAACGACCATTACTCGGTCTCCTGGACGGACCAAGCTTTTCACTTTCTCAACCACGGCATTTGAAGTGGAAGACCCAAGTAGATATGTAATCCGCCCATTTTCGGGACGCCCAGGGTAGGGATGGATGTCGATTGTTATGACTTGGCCGTTGCCGATCATCTGAAAAATGGTAGCAAAAAACAGTGCGCTGCCCCCCTTGTACGTGCCGGATTCAACGAGAACGTCTGGCTTGGTTCTGTAGATAATCTCCTCATATATCCACATGTCGAGAGGAGTCTTCCAGACAGGCACACCAAGCCAAGTGTTATGCGGCTCTGCGGTCCCGAGTTTGCCCTGGTACCACATCATGTACCCGTGAACGGCGTCATGATCGGCGAAACCCGCCCTCCAGAGCCAGCCAAGCCCCAAGCCGGTCAAAAAGTATATTGCCAAGGCAACGATCACAGATCGCCTTGACATTTTGCCGCGGCTCGTTCCGTGTTCGGATACGGTTTCAGCCATAGAAAGACCCCATTTGTTGCGATGACGCCAAGTTTACTACGAACAGAATAAACCTCGAAGGCATCGATTATCGCCAGCAGGTAACCACAGTCAAGGGTCTAGTGCTCGGAACTTCCAAATGCGAGCTGACCAGAGGGGTTACAAGCTTTGGTATTCACCATTCACCATTCACGATTCTTCTCCCCTCCAACGGCGCTATAATCAAAATTGGGTCTGACGCACGCCGCGTGTAGTTCCCCAATCCTCGCCATCAAGCAGACCCCGGAGGCCGCCATGCAATTCTTTCGCGAATCAATGCTGGAACTCATCATCCAGACATCCACGAACCTGCCGCCGGACGTCCGCCAGGCGATGGCCTGGGCGCTCAAGACCGAGAAGCCCGCGACGCAGGCCGGCCAGGCGCTGGCCATCGTCGGCCAGAACATCGACATGGCGCAGGAGTGCGAAGGCCCCATCTGCCAGGACACCGGCATGCCAACCTTCGAGATCAAGACGCCCGTGGGCGTGAATCAGTTGGCAATGAAAAAGCAGATCCTCGAAGCCATCGCCGAAGCCACGAAGCGCGGAAAGCTGCGGCCGAATTCCGTCGATTCCGTCACCGGCAAGAACAGCGGCAACAATCTCGGGCCGGGCACCCCCATCCTCCACTTCGAGCAGTGGGAAAAGCCGGACATTGAAGTGCGGCTGATCCTGAAAGGCGGCGGCTGCGAAAACACCAACGCGCAGTATTCCGTACCCTGCGTGCTCGACCACCTGGGGCGCGCCGACCGCGATCTGGATGGCGTGCGCAAGTGCGTGCTGCACGCGGTCTGGAAAGCCCAGGGTCTGGGTTGCGCGCCGGGCGCTGTCGGCGTCTGCATCGGCAGCGACCGCGCCGGAGGGTATCACCACGCCAAGCTGCAACTCTTCCGCACGCTCGATGATGTGAATCCAGACCCCACGCTCGCCAAGCTGGAGCAGCAGATCATGGATGAAGCCAACAAGCTGGGCGTCGGCACCATGGGCTTTGGCGGCAAGGTTTCATTGATCGGATGCAAGGTCACGGCCGCCAATCGCCTGCCCGCGTCGTTCTTCGTTTCCGTGGCCTACGACTGCTGGGCCTACCGGCGGCTGGGTGTGCTGCTCGATACGGATTCGGGCGCCATCAAGAAGTGGCTGTACCGCGACCCCGAGAGGCCCGTCGAGAAGCTGATGGCCGCAGGCACGGGATTCCAGTTGTCAGGACGGGAGGTTCGATTGGAGGCGCCGCTCAGCGAGGAGACGGTGCGCGCGCTCAAGGTGGGCGACGTGGTGCTCATCAATGGGCCGATGGTCACGGGACGCGATGCCGCGCATCATTACCTGGGGCTCCACGACTCGCCCTACGACCTGCGCGGAGCGATCCTCTACCACTGCGGCCCCGTGATGCTCAAGGAAGGCAACACGTGGCGCACTAACGCCGCAGGACCCACCACCAGCATTCGCGAAGAACCCTACGAGGCCGACATTATCAAGCGCTTCGGCCTGCGCGCCGTGATGGGCAAGGGCGGCATGGGCAAGAAAACCCTCGCCGCGCTCAAGGAATTCGGCGCGGTCTATCTTCACGCCATCGGCGGCGCGGCACAGTTCTACGCCCGTTGCTTGCCCAAAGTCCACGCCGTGTATCTGCTGGAAGAACTTGGCGTGCCGGAAGCCATGTGGGTCTACGAGGCCAAGGATTTCGCCGCCATCGTTACCATGGACGCGCACGGGAATTCGTTGCACGAGGAGGTTAGCGCGGCGACGGGCGCGGAGTTGGAGAAGGTGGGGACTGGGGGCTAGGGACTAGGGGGGTTCGCTTTCCGCGCACATCGCGCGAAGCGCGATTTATTGGCGACTTGCGACCCAGCGACAACAAGAGGGCGCAGGGGTTTGGACTGGAAACGTTGCTGTCTATTCGCATGGACATCAGACCCGAATCCAACCGGATCTCAATGAAGGACATCCGGGACGCAATCGAAAGGTCCGGGTACCTGGTCGAGCAGCGCGTCGCTAGGATGCTCGGGGAGCACAACTACTATGTACTAACAAATCCGCGATACCCGGAATCAGAAAAGTTCCCAGTCAGGGTGCTCGCTGATAGGGTGACGGGCTGTCTCGAGTGTCGCCGTGATAATTGCATCCTGATGTCGCTGCAACAGCGTCATTGGATACTCCTCCGTCGGCTCGGAAAACAAAGCCACTCTCAATGCGGTTTGCTTCCACGCACCCGTGTCGCTATACACCCGGACTCGCTTAGCAGATAAGCACTCGCGAACGCCAAGTGTCACAGACATCGGCGGGACAAATTGATAAGCAGCTCCAAACGTTCGTTGGGCTAAAGCAAGAATCGTATCCGGATTATTGTCCTGAATGCGGATGGAAGAATTGGCAATATCTTCAAGGGCCACGTGGCTGAACGGGTATCGGCGAGCTTGATTGTATGCAATGTGACCGTCCTGTCCCCAGCCCCCAATTGTAACGTCGACTGGCGCCTCTTCCAAGGCCGCACGGACGCGATCGATGGTTGAGGGTAGCAGCCAGAACCTTTGAGATTCCGGAACCGCAAGATCAGCCGCGACGCCCCCGTAGAAATGCTCCTCCATGAAAGTACGAAAATTGTAGGGATGATTCGTTGGCAGCGGACGACCCTGCCAATCCAGACATTCATCCATATGGAAGACAAACAAATGCCGAAGCGAAATCCTCTTGCAATTTACCATTTCGGTAAAAGGCCTATACCAGCAATTCGGCCCGCAGGGAACAATAGCCCGCGTCGGGCGCCTCAATGTGTTGTTTTCGTGGATCAATTCGAGGAACTCACGCGCCATCAATTGACCCATCTCATCAGAATCGCGCACGATACAGAAACGAACGCGCAAATCGGGGCATTCAGGTAACTCTTCAGCAGGGATTTTGCACCATTTATACAGGTCTCTAGGGTCAACGTGACTCATGCTCCGCCCCCGGCCAAGCGATTCCTAATTCGCTCGTAAGCTACTGACCTTGAGATAACGCAGTGGCGGCATTTTCCATCAGAGCTCGGCTTCGATCGAGACGCGAAGACAGACTGCCATCACAATTCCATGCCGACGTTAGCCACTGAGGACCTGCCCTGAGGGTTTGAAAGCGGCAGACAGTGATTCCTCGTGCTCCTCAGAACACGGCTCAAGCTCTACCCTGTCGCGATCACTATCATCCATCACCCGCGACAGAAATCAAGGACTTCATTGATTTCTGTGTAGGTTTCGGTCATATAAGGTTCCTGCTCTCGGAACAGGGCTCCGTGTTCGACATCCGCGGAGATTCTTGAAAGGGCGGCTTGAGCCTCTGCAAGGGATGGAAACTCGGACTCCCAAATGAGGGTGTTTGATGGTTCGCGCCCAGCATAAGGCTGACAACGTCGCCCTCTCGGAAAATCATTTCGGCGCTGCTCCATGGCGGCGAACTTGGCTTCCACCTTCATAAAGGCCGCGCGCCGCTCGGGAAGATAACGTTGAACAAACCTCACAATATAAGCCATTTTGATCCTCCTGTCTGAACCCAACCCTGCTTTTACGAGGCCCGCCTGGCCCTGAGACGCACGCGGTGAGTTTCTCAGCGCCTCGCGTTCCCCCGGCAGGAAAAGGCTGTATTCGTTTTGAATCCGGCCTGGATGATAACGTCCACCTTCAGAATCGGAAGGAGGACTCGTGATAGTCTTTGCGCCTCCGCTAACTTGGATCCCACTTTCGGCCGGCCAGCTATTCACCAGACCAAGAGCCGGGGCGATTACACCATAATTGAGAAACGACCTTCTTTTCATCGTTAGAGCCTCCATTTGCAGCTCTGCAAGGTCCCAACCGCCCAAGACCTTCGAGCGCGCGCCGGATTTCCAAGGATCAGGCAAGGTCTAGGTACCCTGGATAGCGAGCTTTTGCCGAAGATCGAAATCGGCTGGTCCTCGCTGGCCTCTGATGTTGGCGGCATCGAAGACATCGGTTCCACCCACCGAACCGCTGTTGCTCGTGTGATCCAGCGTTTTGCCGTACGAGTACAAGCTGCGGATAGCTTTCCCGGGGCCTCAATCCGGCTCAGGCTACTTCAAGCGTTACGCTCCTGGTATCCCTAAGCAAGGATGACGGCAGCACCACGCGGTCGGCGTGGATTTCTCCCAGGGAAGCCTTCTTCAACGGGCTCCTGCTTGGCGGGTGAATATGGACGATTAAGTCGGCGCCGAACGAGCCTGCAAACTCGATGGTCACCCGCCACCGGGGTTGGCTCTCCGACCCGGATGCCTCGGTCCGCCAGCTTAAGCGCCCAAATCGAGTTGGACAGTCTGTGACACGAATCGATTCGCCCGGGTTGAACCAGTGTTTGGGGGCCGCCTTCTGCAGATGAACAGCCGCTCGCTCATGCTCTTCATAACACAGCAGCCAGCGCAGGCCAATCGTAGGTACTAGTTCGCTGTTGATGACCGCCGCCCACGCGTACTGCTGCCCGTCGCCCGGGAAGCTCCCGGGGATCAGCGCATCTTCGGGGGCGTAGCGGTTGCCGCAATCCATGGCAAAGCAGAGGTTCGCGTACAAGGTAAGGAGAAAAGGCCGGTAGTCGTCTTGCCTGATGCGCCCCGCCAGCGTCCCGTGCTCCATGAAGTTCGAGGTCATCGGGTATTCGTGATTCGTGTTCATCCCTAATATCTGCAAACCCGCCAGAGCGCGATGTCGGAAGTGTCCCGCATCCAGTTCGGGATCGCCCCAGTCACTTGACCACCAATCCATAATGTAGCGATGGTTTTCATAGCTACCCAAGTCTGCGGGCAGGCGGTCGGTGTCGAAAACCGTGATGGGTGTAATCCCCGCTCGCTTCATCTCCGGGCTGCGGTCGGCCAGCGTCTTTCGAAGTGAGCGTTCGATATCAGCCCGCATTTCGCGCGCCACGCTTGCTACCTCTGCGGCCTCCCTCTGCAGCGCAGCATCCTGATGTTCGGCGCCGGCGCGTTCCAGGCAACGCCCATGCTCCACCAAACCTCGCCAGGTCCACGAGGCATTCTGGTAATAGTAAGCCTGGGATTCGGGATTGTCGTCGCGTGGATCTCCGTTGTCGGCTTCGGGAGAACCCCAGATCAATCCATGGCGTGGGTCCTCCGGCGGAAAGTGGTCCTTCGTATACCTGTAGCGCCGCAGCACAAAATCGGTCATGCGACGCAGCACAGGCAGGCGTTTCCTGAGGGCGCCGATGTCGTGAGTGTAATCGTAGGCACGGGCGGAAACTTCGAGAAATATGCCAGTATCCGCCGTGGCATCAACCTGATCTTGGGTGTTGAACAGGAAATTTCCATCCGGCAGAATGAGATGCTCGAGGTAGTGCTGAAAATAGGGTTCGACCTCTTCTGTCAGATTCCAAAGCTGCTGCGCCCAGGCAAACAGATAATGCGCCACAGGAAAATTGCGCAAAGCGACACCCCTGCAATAGGGTCCTTCGCCGATCTGGTAAGTTGGTTCTAAGCCGCGATAACTGCACCGGCATAGAGTGATGCCGGCACGCGCCGCGTCCAACACCCATTCATCCGGTATTTCGACCTTCATTTTATCCTCAAAGAAATGTTGCCAATGACCCCATATACCGGCCAGGTTTGTGAAAAATTCCGCCGCCGTCCCATTCCAGTAATATTCAACACACTCGCCACACTGGAGACAATCCTCCGGTCCATAAATGCCACCAGGGCCGGCAAGACGCTCCGCTCCCTTTGGTGGAAGCGTTGCTCGAATGCGTGCCAACGGCCGTGCGTCTGCTCCCGCCGGGAGAATTACCATAACCTCATAACCTACCTGCGTAATGGGATTCCATACGGCAATGTCAGCAGCAGGAAGGTAGCCCCCCAAGAGTGTTCGCTTGCTGTAACCGGGCACGTACTCGTAAAGATCCGGGTATCGCATATAGGCCCGAAATACGGACGGCAGAAAGTTACTGGGAACAAACACCCGCTCGATCAGATCCGGAAGCCAAGCCAAGTCTGGATGCGCCACAAATTGGCGTGACGTCCCGTCTGCTTCCAGCCACAAGGACTTTTTAGTCCCGCCCTCCTCATTGCCCACGAATGTCCAACCGATCATTTCCGGCCCCAGGGCTGCCAGGTTCTCATAGCAAGGATCCTCAGCAGAGTTTAAGATGTAATCCCCCAGCACGTCGGGCCCAGGGACGTACGGCCGCGGCCGCTCGAACTTGGCTCCATGCGGAGAGTTCGTCGGCCGTGGACGGATTTTGGAAAGGTCACCGACCCGCTTCGGGATATGGGCGATCTCGCCTGCTTCGGTGACATAAGCGATGGCGCCTTGATGAGTGACGTGCTTTTCGAACACCGCCGTGGCTATCCCATTCAGCCAAGGCAAAACGGCAACAAGCCGCCATCCTCCAATGGCGTCGCCTGGTTTTAGACTCTTCTCCTCTGCACCCAACCGCGCCTTTACCGAGCAAGCCTCGATTTGGGAAACGCGCGGCGAGTTCTTCAGCGCCTCGCGTTCGCCCGGCAGGAACAGGCTGTATTCGTTTTGAATCCGGCCTGGATGATAACGTCCACGTTCAGAATCGGAAGGAGGACTCGTGATAGTCTTTGCGCCTCCGCTAACTTGGATCCCACTTTTGGCCGGCCAGCTATTCACCAGACCAAGAGCCGGGGCGATTACACCATGCTTGAGAAACAACCTTCTTTTGATCATTAGAACCTCCATCTGTAGGGCTGCGAGCTTGTCAATCCTTCGTCTTGTTTTTTGGTGCTTCTAGTGCGCGCCAAACACCGAGCTCAATCCTCTGGCTGGGTCTTGCGAAGATGGATTGGCTCGTCCTCTGGGCTGCTTACTCAGCAGAATGAGAGTTCCGAAAAAATGACAGTTCCGCCAAAACAAGTCGTTGACTCCCGCCCAGTGAAGCTGCTGCTTGAGGGGACCGGCGCCGAGGTCGTTATCGTTGATAGCGATATCAACTCCTACCGGATGGCCTCCTTCGTTAATAGCTGCCATCTGGACGCCCCTCAGAGACATGCGCAGCTCGAGGTTATGGTATTTTTCAGTTCTCTGGAATGCGAAGGTGCCGCTCCCTGCGCCCCGGCGGCTCCAGCAAGTCGCCCAAGAACTGTTCCAAACGGTCTCCGCATTTCTCGATTTCGCTCGCGGTCACGACCGGAGCGTAACACCTCTCAAGCGAAGGGGGCAGACTAACTTAACCTAGTAGTACTAGTAGACAATACGAATTCCAAATTGGACTGTCCGCGCGGTAAAGGCGCTGGTCGCCCGACCAAAATCGCTGGACGTGAGGTCATTCTCCACCCCACTTAGGTTCACACGGTTAAACAGGTTGAAAAACTCCGTTCGGAATTGGAAGTTGGCACCTTCATGAGCCCACCAAGGAATCTTGGAGTTCTTGATGATGGAGAAATCGACGTTCGCATATCCCGGTCCGTTGAAGGTGTTTCGTCCCAGATTGCCTTCCCGGCCCAGCGCAGGCCGGGGGAAGTCACTTGGATCGAGGACACCCGCAATGTAATCGGAGCGGCTCTTCCCGGAGAGGTGATTCCCGAAAGCGGGCATGTCGGGGACGTCGTAGCTGAATCCGTCCGCGTTGTAATCCCCGCCCACATTTTGGAGTGGATAAATGAGGTTGCCTTCCGCGTCGGTGGCGGGATTAAACGGAGCACTGGTGATGACGGTGAAGCGCGGGCCCGTTTGCAGAGTGGCGATCCCGCCCAGTTCCCATCCCCCCAAAAGTTTTGAGCGGAAACCTTTTTCCCAAGGATTCGGGAGAGTCCAACTGGAATGGATGGCGAGTTTCTGGCGGAGGTCGAAGTCTGCCGGTCCGCGTTGCGCTCGGATGTTGGTCGCGTCCAAGACACTCGTTCCACCCACCGACCCGCTGGTGCTGGTGTAATCGAGGACTTTGCCGTAGGTGTAAAGGGCACGTAGAGTCCATTGGTGGCTCATGCGCTTCGTGACCCCGAACGTCACGTTGTGGCTCGCCGAGTTCCCAATGGTGCGGACAAAGTCAATGTTACTGAAGCTGGGGTTAATCCGTGTCAAGTTCCCAAGGTGCTCAACGAGATCGCCTGGGAAGCGATTGATGTTGGTAGCGAGGTAAAGACGGTGGCCCACCGAACCGAGATAGTCCACCTCTAGAACGAGATCGGGCAGGATCTCGCGTTGAACGCCGATCATCCAGTTTTGCACCTGGGGAGGCCGTATGTTTCCATCCACACCCGCCACGTCGACATATTGCTGGACGTACTGTCCCGTCGCAGGATCAAGGGCCAAGATCCCATTGCGTGGATCGAACTGAAACGATACGCCGGCCGGTATGGGGAATCCGGTTCCTTGCGGTGTTCCCAAAGCATAGGCGACCTGGCCGCCCTGGCGAATATCTGTGGAGAGCGCGGCCACTAGAGGCGGGTTGTTGACGATTGGATTGAACCAACCCTGGTTTGGAATGCGATCGTAATAAACCCCATACCCGCCACGGACGGCTGTCTTCTGACTGCCGAACGGCGACCAGGCAAACCCGAGGCGGGGCGCCAGCCCCCATACCCGGCTCAAGCTCCCTTTGTGGTTGCTGCGCACGTCTACGAACCCGCTGGCTAGGCGTTCAACGAACGTTTCACCTGCACCAAACTGGAAGATAGACGGTACGTAGGGCTTGGTAGAACCGAGATGCCCGTAGTCATCGATGCGAAGTCCGACGTTCAACGTCAGGTTAGGTCGCACTTTCCAATCATCCATCACGAAGAACCCTTTGTAGAGAGTCCTACCGCCAGTGCTGAGGCCGCCATACCCGCCCGTCTTCGGATCGATCACTGGACCCGACTGGCTGAAAGGTTCGTCCTGGGCAAAATCGAGCAGATTGGCGAAGGAATAGGTAGGGCGATTATAGATATCTGCGAACACCATATCATCATGGCCTCGTCGGAACTCGGCCCCGAACTTGAGACCGTGTTTTCCGCGATTCCAGTTCAAGACATCCCGCCATTCGTAATTGTTCTGGATGTATACGCCGGGTGCCCAAGTCCCAAACCCGGAGACGCCGGCGATATCAATGTTGGGGATCTGGAGTTGATTCCCGGGCTCGGAGCCCTGCACCCGCATATAGGTGACTGCAAACTCGTTCAGTATGGTGGGCGAGAATATGTGGGTGTAGCTGAATTTCGTATATAGCGTCCGGAGTGGCTCAACGTAATTGAACGAGGGGCGCGTGAAGGGCGAAAGCTGATCAACGCCGACTCGAAAAACCTGGCCGTAAAAGCGATCCTTACCCTCATGCATGTTATGGTCCAGGCGGCCACTCCATTGCCAGCCGTTGCGAGTCAGAGTCTGAGAAATGGACGCCGTCCCGATCGCCGGAAGTTCTCCCGGAATTGCAGGGGCGGGAAACAACCCAGGATTCGCCGCAACGTATTCGCTAACCGTCTGGATATCGCTCGTAGGCTCCGAGGCCGGTGGAGCACTTTGGAGGATCTGGGCGGCGATCGTGTTGGGGAAATTCTGCGTCACGTATTGCCGGAACTCTGGCGTCTCCACGGTATCCAGATACCTGTTGGCGATCGAGGATCGGAGGGGATTGAAAGACCCGAAGAAGAAGGTCTTGTCTTTCTTGATCGGCCCTCCTACGGTGACATTGAACTCATTCCGGCGGAAAGCGGGAATTGTTCCCCAAGGATACGTGCGGGACTGTAAAGCGTTATTCGTGTGGAACCAGGAAAGCGTCCCGTGCAGGTCGTTAGTGCCATACTTTGTAAAGACCTCGATCATCGCCCCGCTATTCCGGCCTTGCTCGGCGGAGAAGTTGTTGGCGGTAACGCGGACCTCCTGGACGGTATCAGGATTCGGCGAAAGGTTGACGATGCCCCCGGCAGGTTCGCTGGTGACATAAGACCCGTCCAGGAGGAAGACATTGGATTCTTGACGTTGTCCGCCTGCATTGATGCCGACACCCGGCTCGTTGCTGTAATTATCCGTAGCCAGCACGGCTTGTTGGCCGCCCTTCTGCCCTCCCGTTCCGGTAATCCCGGCAGTGAGTGCGGTGAGGCTGTAGATATTCCGGCCCACGAGGGGCATGTCCTGCACCGTAGTTTGCGTCAGATGGCTGGAAACCCGGCTCTGCGAAGTGTCCACCACTTGGGCTGCCGCTTCCACCGTTACCCGGGTCACCATTCCGCCTACCTTCAGGGTGACGGGTACGGATCGGACCTGATCGACCTCTAGCTCAAGGTTCTTCACAGTCAGTGGCTCGAAACCTTGCGCCTCGATGTTGATCGAATACACTCCCGCCGCCAGGTTGGTGACACGCAAATAGCCGGCCTCGTTCGTCGTGACCGCTCGCTGGACGCCTGTCGCCACGTTGGTGACGGTGACTTTGGCATTTGGAATTACTGCGCCGCTTGTGTCAGACACAATCCCCTCAACACCGCTGCTGAACTGCGCCTCAACCGGAGGGACTGACAAGAGCAACCATGCAATGACGATGGCCACGATCCCTATACAGCGCCCTAGGTTTCCCTGCATGCTATCCTCCTTTATCGAATGCGCGGCCTTGATGATTCAACGCCGCGGTTGATCACTTCCGGACCAACACGATCCGTATTTGACTTTCTTCTTCCAGTTTATGGCGACGGGCGGCCTGGACCTCGCCCTCAAGCTTTGCCGCCTCGTTAATCCGGCCGGACTGGCGATAGATCTTCGACAGCCAATACTTGGCCTCCACATGATTGGGATTCAAACTGAGTGTGCGTTCGAATTCTTTCTGCGCTTGCTGCGTTTGCCCGGTTCTTGCCCAAGTCTTGCCAAGGACGAAATGGGAGTCCGGGAATTCAGGACTTAAAACAATCGATTGCTGTAGCGCTTTCCTAGCAGATTCCAAGGCTGCCACGCCGCGTCCCGCGGCTTGGATGAGCTTCTCGCTGGCCAGGCCATAGAAGTAGAAGAATCGGTAGTCGGCTGGAAACCGATGCCTTCCTTCGGAAAAGGTCATCACTGCCTCCCGAAGCTCGTTGGCTTGCCAGTGTGCGATTCCCAAGCTCAGCAACGCCAACGGGTCGGAGGGACGAAGCCTCAGAGCAGCCGTAAAACAGCGCAGGGCATCCCCGTGGCGGCCCCGCTTTTCAGAAATCACTCCACGCTGAACAAGCAGGCGGTAGGAATTCGGAATCTTCTGGAGCCCGATGTCGACAATCTCGCCCGCCAGGTCATCGCCGCCCTCGTGATCAAGACAGATAGTGCTGAGATCGAGGTAATGGTCTTCGCGCTCAGGCTCGAGCTCGACGGCGCGTCTCAAAGCTTGGACCGCTTCCCGTGTGTTCCCGATTCTCTCTTCTGTCCAACCGAGTAGGTTGTAGATATCACCGGTCTGATCACCGTTTTGAATCGCCGTTTGTATTAATGCTATCGTTTCCCCGCACTGGCCGAGCCTGTAATGGGCAAGGGCCAAGCCGTAAGTGATTTCGGAAGCCTCGGGCCTGTCCTCCTCTGCTGCCTTCAAAAGGGTCAGCGCATCGTTATACGCACCATGCTCCAGTGCTAGTTTGCCGCCAAGCAAAGCCCATCGCGGAGGCAAAGCAGGAAGTCGGCTCACCCGTCGCACTGTGGCGAGGCCCTCTTCGGAGCGGTCGCGCTCAAAATAGCTTCCGGCAAGAGCCAACAAGGCTTCGGGCCTGGAATCAAGAAGTGCAGGAGGAACTTCTTTCAGGAATTGGATTGCTTTTTCAAACTGTCCTTCCTTCGAGGCAATCAGCCCAAGGAAGAGATACGTTGTCGAATCTTTAGCAGACTCTTTCAGCACGAGTTCGAACTGCTCGCGTGACTCATTTACCTTCCCCAAGGTCCAGAGTGAAATCCCGAGATTCTTCCGCGCGGGGACAAAGTGAGGCTGGGACGTGATCGCCCGCTTAAAGTAGCTCGTGGCCTCTTGAACTCGGTCCAGAAGCATCAGAGCGGAGCCCGCGGCGTTCAAAAGCCGGGGATTTTGGGGATCGGCTTTTAGCCCCTCGTCGAGAACTCGAAAAGCTTCTGAAGGTTTGCCGCGGCGGAGGAGATCAACCCCGCTCTCGTACGACTGCTCGAAAGACCGCAAACCATTGTTTTGCGCTGCGCGAACACTCGGGGGGTGAATCGAGAGAGCGGCGCAAGCAGCAAGCAAAAGCGGGACGGTAGAATGGCTACGCACGCGTCCGATCCACGGATTACTGGTCATTTCTTAAGTCACTCTTTCTCTTTCGGCCTCTTTTTAGGAAAACCTCGCCTCCGGGTCGCGCTGACACAATTCAGTTTCAGAGAGCGGTGAAGATCCGAGCGGACTGGCGACATATTCCCCGGAAGCACTTGTTGAGGCGACGAATGAGATTCCCTTGTCGACCTCGGTAACGGTACCATTGAAGCCAAGAATAACCGCCCCTGTGGGGTCCTTGACGGTCCCTACGATACTACCAGTGTCCTTTTGCGCCCAGGCTGGCGTTACGAGTCCGAGGAGAAGAACCAGGAGCGTGACAGCGCAAAGTCTTCTTTGTGCGCCTGAGCCGTAACCTGAGCGCGCTCTAACGAGGTCGACCACATGGATAGTCATGGACTCCTCCCTCGCGTTTGAGTTGCGATTCAGCCGGACACAACCCCCATTTATGGGCAAGAACAACAGTCGAGATAACCAGTTTAAGTCGCACAGTAACCTTTCGTCCGGTACCGGTACCGCACAACCTAGCATCGGGAATCCCCCTTGTCAAGAGTTTTTTGGCAGAGTTTTTCTGGCAGTGTTGTTAGCACGTGAAATGCCCGGTTGGTTGGGTCGACGACTGGAGCCATGCTCCGTAGATTCGGGCTGTCTGTTGCTCCCCGTTTCCGGCAGGAGTGCCTCACTTGTCCATACCAAGAACTCGATTGCGGCAAGCAAAGAATCCAGCATTGCTCCGGTACTCCCCATCCGGCAATTTCCGTATCGAGTTTTCTGTCATCGCTGGGTGTCCTCACGTCCCAAAGAGGAGACTGCGGAGACCGGCGCGTGGTTCTATCATCCAACGTCAACGGTTGAGCGGATTTCCAGGAGATTCAGGGTTGTCTTGGGGGAACGACGATTCAAGCTGCTCGCCGCTCGTACCGGTGATGGAGTCCCCCCACTTCGGGGATCTCGATCACAGCACCGAGTTCCGGCGTTTAATGGCCCTTGGTTCTGGCGCGTCTTTACCTAGCGACAGGTGAGTTCGCGAATGCAATTAGTATTGGAAATAGGATTTCAAGATGCGGCGCAAAGACGACTCGCTGGAAAATAGGCGCCGGTTTGCTGTGCCCCCCCGATCAGCCGTCTTTTTCGGCGGGCACCATGGCGGGAACATCCTTCCGAAGGAGGCCGTCACCAAGAGCCGAATAGCCAAGTCCCACGTCGTCTTCTCTCTGGTGAATCTCACGGAAGAGCTGCAGGTTAGACCGCATGACAACAGCGGGAGCTACGTAATAGGCCGATGGCAGGGGGCGGCCGTTCACGAGATGATCGACCAGAAACCGCATGGCGAGCTCTCCCTGGACGAAGGGGCGTCCATGAATGGAGGCGCGAATCGTGCCCTTGTCGAAATACGGGACCATACCTCTGAATAGATCAGTCGTAATGAGCGCGATTTTGCCGGAAAGGCCCCGCCCGCAAATCGCCCGGCAAACTGGGAGACAGTTAACGGTGTTGACATATAAGCCCGCCAGGGACGGACGTTGTTGGAGAAGCGAGAAGCACTTTTGAAAGGCTTCTTCTTCTTCCTCGTGAGCCTCGACAATGTCGACCACCTTGCCCCCATGACTCAGCTTGGGGTACAACTCGGAAAAACTCTTTGTCTTCTTGACATGGTCCTCGGTGTCCAACATTCCTGTGACAATCGCCACGTCCGCTTTGGGGGGAGTAAAGCCACTCATGAGTTCGGCGGCCAACCTGCCGGCCACCTCTGCCTCTGCGCAGATTACTGTTGATCGGCGCGTGCCGGGAGCGTCGGTGTCGACGCAGACCACTCGGGTACCATTTTGCTCGGCTGCATTGATCACACTGGTCAGTTTCGCCGGATTTCCAGGCGCGATAAGAAGGGCTTGGACTCCAAGGCTCAGCAGTTCCGAAACCCTTTCAAGCTCCTCGACGCCGAGTCGCACGGTTGGACGGTAGAGAACTCGGACCCCGAGGCGCTCCATCCTCCTGGCTTCTGTTAGGATGCCGCGCAGTAGCTCGTCAAAGTAATAGTGAATCTCCCGTGGGATACAAACTCCCACCAGGATCGGTACCCGTCCCGTAGACAGCGCACGCGCCGCAAGATCTGGTCTATAACCTGCGCTCTCCGCAATCTCCAAGATGCGCTTCCTTGTACTCTCGCTAACGCCCTTCCGGCCATTTAGGGCGCGGTCGACAGTCCCCACAGCGACGTTTGCTAGCTTTGCGATTTGCCTTACGCCGATCTTCATCTTGCTTCCCCCCTTGCAAAGCCAATTAGCACAGATAGATATCAGAACAACATACAAAACCAGTATACCATACTCTAGCTATTCCATGCTTGTTTTGCGGTTCTCGCTGCATTTGGACGCTTCACTGATCTTGTGCACTATCTGGATTCGCTCGTCTCGCTGAACGACTCGTGACCTGCCCCCGATGGTTTTTCGGATTGCCTTCGGCGTGCGGCTGTGTTAGTCTACGACGCTTTTATGGAACCGGTACCGGAGATGCATCAGAAAGGCTGGTGCAACGTTAGACCATCTGAGTAGGCGGCTGAAAATCAGTTCTCATTCGGCCTGATAACGCTCGATCGCCGGATGGGTCTCATCTGTCCATCGCATGCATCCGCGCCGTAAGTTGATGACCCGTTTCAACTCCAAACCGGAGGTGACTTGTTCGGAGTTGACGGGGAGGGATAGCTTGAGTAGACCAAGCGACAAGAGTGCTTTCGCCGTGGAGCAAAGCTCTGCGAAAGGGCAGTTCCGACGAGAACTAGGAATCCTCAACGCAACTTCCATCAATATGTCCAACATGATCGGGATCGGGATCTTCATCACCGTCCCTCCGATCATAGCCACTTTGGGTGGGCCTCATTCGCTACTGAGCTGGCTTGTGGGAGCAGGATTGGCCATGTGCGATGGCCTGGTGGTTGCTGAACTTGGGGCAGCCCTACCTGGGTCCGGAGGGTCCTACGTTTTTCTTCGGGACAGCTTTGGTCGAGAACGTTGGGGAAAGCTGATGGCGTGGCTATTTGTTTGGCAGTTCCTCTTCAGCGGGACACTCGAAATAGCCTCCGCGAGTATTGGTATGGTGCAGTATGTCAGCTTTCTATGGAAGGCGCTGCTGGGGCACCCATGGGTGCTCAAATTCATGGCAGCGGGCATTTCCGCGCTCGTCATGTTTGCGCTATACCGGAAAATACACGATGTGGCCCGCCTGATGATGGTGCTTTGGATCGCGACGCTGGTTACGACGGGTTGGATCATCGTTACGGGGCTGACCAAGATGAATCTCGGATTGGCCCTGGACTTCCCACCCCATGCGTTCAGTCTGAACCTAGCATTCCTCACTGGGCTTGGGAACGGGACAGTCCTGGTTATGTACAATTACCTTGGGTACTACCAGGTCTGCTATTTGGGCGGAGAGGTAAAGAATCCTGAGCGAACAATTCCATATACTGTGGTCCTGTCGATCCTCGCCGTGAGTGCCATTGACTTCCTTGTTTCGTTCAGCTTCGTCTCCGTGGTTCCGTGGAAAGAAATGGTGAAGCAAGGTTCACCTGCCTATAACGCAGTAGCCTCGGTATTCATGGCGCGGATTTACGGGCAATGGGCTGCCGTCGCAATCACGGTCCTGATACTCATCACCTCGTTTGCTTGCGTCTTCGCACTGATGCTTGGTTATTCACGCATCCCTTATGCTGCTGCACTCGACGGGGTTTTCTTTCGTTGGTTCGGAATCCTGCACCCGACTGGAGAGTTTCCGAACCGATCTCTTGTTCTGGTCGGAGTGCTGGCGATCATCGCAAGCTTTTTTGAATTGGCGCAGATCATTACGGCCCTGATCTTGGCTCGGCTCCTCATCCAATTCGTGGGACAGATCATTGGACTGTTCGTTTTCCGAAGACGCCGTTCGGACGCTGAGAGGGTGTTCAAGATGTGGCTCTACCCGGTTCCGGCGGTCGTAGCCCTGATTGGATGGCTCTATGTGTTCTGGAGCCCGGTGGCCAAGCCCGGTGGCTGGTTGTACATTCTCTATGCTTTCGCGACGGTCGCTGGCGGCCTCGTTGTGTTTCTACTCCTGGCCTGGCGGAGACGGGACTGGCCTTTTTCTGAAACGGCCATCCCCTGCGCTGAAGAGTAGACGTGACCGGTCGGCGGGCCTCGAAAAGCGGAAATTCGCGAGGCAAGTGGCTTCACGACTGGCCGCTGACATGAGGGGAGGCATGGTGAAAATGAGTTACTCGACGGTTTGCATTACCGAAATGGCCACGCGAGTTGTTGCCACGCGAGGCGGCCCTCCGCTTTGAGTGCGGAGGGTCGGAGAGATTTTCAGGAATAGTTCTTACTTTGTGAAATCAAGATCTCTAAATCGGAGTGATCGGACCGGCTTTTTTGTACCAGCTCTAGGGCGAGTTCTCGGCTGCTTGTAGCCTAATGAAATCGCGGCTAGCCGCGATTTCATTGGCAAATTCGTTGGGCGTCCTCTCCCCGAGAGCCCTGTGAGGCCGACTCTCATTGTATTCTCTGCGCCAAGTCTCGACGATCTGCTGGGTTTCTGTCAACGTGGTGAAGCAGTGGGCATCCAAGCATTCTGCCCGGAATGTTCCGTTGAAGGATTCCACAAAAGCATTATCCGTCGGCTTGCCCGGACGAGAGAAGGCGATTCGCTCGGGGCACCAATCGGATCAAACCCGAGATGCGAGTTTCGCCTGAAATACTTCGCCGCTGCCTTTACTTTCGCCTGGCCGATACCCGATTCATCACCGCAGACGAATCTCCCCAAGTTCTCCCGCTCTAGCCGCTGGGGGGCGTTCGCAGAAATGTACCCTACTCCCAGTGCACTGAGAAAAAGTGCAACCAAGTTGCCTAGACCGCCAAGGCCTGAGATGTGGACACGCGTTTGCTTGAGCTCCTGCTGCCCTTTTTTGCCGATCACCGCCATTTGTGATGCGTCGCGCTCAAAGTAGTCTTTTGGGGCCATAACCAGCCGACTCCTCCTGCTTAATCCTTATCCTCTCCGGCACGGTTTCCTAAGGACTGGGCGGGTGAACAGAGCGCTGGGGCGTCGGCCACGCTGTATTTCAGCAGCTCGCAGTCCTCGCATCTCTCACCAAGGGCCCCGAGCCTGGGTGTTGCTTCGCTGGTCTTGCGGATGACACACCCTGACCGGTTCGGAGTCTTCAGCACGCCGGTGGTCAACCTGCTCTATGTCAATCGTGCCAAGACCGTAGACCTCTACACGGCGCTTTGTGATGAACTGAGCCGATGGAAGGACCATTTTGATATCGCCTCGGTGGCCCAGACTGAGATGGCGCTCTGGGCTTTTAACAAGCTGACGTCACCCCCATTACATGGCGCCGACGTGGAGAACGCGCGGCGTGAATTCGAAAGCGATGTATGGATCCAGCGGCGGCTTTCCGCTCCGGCTGTCGCTTCGCCCTAAACGCTCCGCCCTCCGGACTCCGCAGGGCTTCGCTCCAGCCGGAGCCAAACCGAAGTCAGAATCCTCCCAGAGGAGAGCGGGCAGAAGCGAAGAAGAGCACGGGAAAGAGGCAAAGAACAAAAGACCAGGAAAAAGAGGAAAGAACTGAAATCAATAACTCAGGGTGGGCCAATTCAAAGCATCAAAGTGGGCCAAATCAGGTTGACAGAATCGCCTAGTGTCCTGAGTCGTAAGTTCGCTGACAAAAGCGGGCAACATGAGCCAGGATTTCATCAGCGGTCTTGGTCCAAACGAAAGGCTTCGGTTCTTGATTGTGCGCCGCCAAGTAGCGCTTGAGGGGCGTCTCCAGTTCTCGGGTGCTGCGATGGACGCCGCGACGGAGTTGCCGCTCGGTCAAGGTCGCGAACCAGCGTTCCACCAGGTTGAGCCAGGAGGCACTGGTGGGAGTGAAGTGCAGATGATAACGAGGATGTCGCGCCAGCCAGCGTCGAATCAAAGGCGTCTTGTGGGTGCCATAGTTGTCCAGGATCAGATGCACGTCCAGAGGCGCAGGAACGGTCTCGTCCACCGTGTCCAGGAACTGGCGGAACTCGACCCCCCGATGGCGGCGATGGCACTCCCCGATCACCCGGGCGCTGGCCAAGTCCAAGGCCGCAAACAACGAGGTGGTGCCGTGGCGTTCATAATCGTGGGTCCGACGCTCGACCTGGCCGGGGCGCATGGGCAACAGCGGCTGAGTACGGTCCAGGGCTTGAATCTGGGCCTTTTCATCCACGCACAGCACCAAGGCTCGATCCGGCGGATGCAAGTACAACCCCACGATGTCGCGGACCTTTTCGACAAACAGGGGGTCACGGGACAGCTTAAACGTCTCGCTCCGGTGCGGCTGGAGCGCAAAGGCCCGCCAGATGCGACTGACCGCGCTTTGGCTCATCCCACACTTCCGCGCCAAGGAACGCGTGCTCCAGTGCGTCGCGTTGGACGGCAGCGATTCCAGCGTCACGGTCAATACGTGT